>Ga0102959_1000136_pt1 | contig 24114 bp, 19 predicted proteins | sample SalPonF2_B_D2_MG_FD_84520 | JGI IMG/M metagenome (GOLD analysis project Ga0102959, IMG submission 84520) | Salt pond soil microbial communities from South San Francisco under conditions of wetland restoration - Salt Pond MetaG SF2_B_D2_MG ...
AATCTTTTTCGCCAGCTATTTTCTGGTCGGCAAAAAGATGCTTTTCAATCTGAAGAGTTGCATGATGCACTGGATTTGTGTTTGAGCTGCAAAGCCTGTAAGAGCGAGTGCCCGGCAAATGTAGATATGGCTCGCATGAAGGCTGAATTTACCCAAGGGTGGCACGAGGCCAGGGGAATTAGTCTCGCCGAACACTTTTTCGGTCAGGCCTCGAAGTTGTATCCCCTGGCAAGTGTTGCGCCAAAAGTAACCAACTGGATGATGCGTCAACCTGCGGTTAAAGAAGTGCTGAATCAAGCCGCCGGAATTTCTAAAAATCGGGATCTCCCAGCTTTTGCTTCGCAAACATTCGATAAATGGTTTGCCAAACATCAAGAAAAGTGCCAGAAAACCCGTTCAGCTAATCCCTCAAAAAGAACCGTTGCGTTGTTTGTGGATATCTTTATTAATTATCACGAACCGGAGATCGGCAAAGCTGCAGTTCGATTTTTTGAGGCTATGGGATATGATGTGTTCGTACCCAAATTCCACGAACTCGGGCGTCCCCAGATTTCCAAGGGAATGCTAACGCACGCAAAGAAACAGCTTGATAAAAATCTGCCTAAACTGGCTGCTTACACTGATCAACAGATGCCGATCGTCGGACTCGAGCCCTCAGAAATACTAACGCCGAGAGATGAATACCTGGATCTGTGCGACGACAATCAGCTGGAATCTGCCCAGAAGGTAGCTGAAAATAGCTATACATTTGCAGAATTTGCCCAGAAAGTGCTGTCAGAAAATGAAAAAGAAACCAATCCTAATCCCCAAAAAATATATGTTCACGGCCACTGCCACGCCAAATCGCTTACCGGCAACTCAGCTATTCGTGGGGCATTGCAACTATCCGGTTACAAGCCAGTAATCCTGGATACCGGCTGTTGTGGAATGGCTGGCAGCTTTGGCTATGAAGAGGATCATTATAAGCTCTCGATGAAGATTGGTGAACAGCGACTTTTCCCCGCTTTGCGTAAGCTTTCTGATGACGATTTAATATGTGCTCCCGGATTTTCTTGCCGTCATCAAATCAACGATGGTGTCCACAGAAAGGCTTTTCACCCGGCGGAGCTTATGGCGCGGGCACTTGTCTGAGCTGTAAACTATTCCCATTCTCTTTTATGCCAAGAAACTCTTATATCCTGATGTTAGCTGGTTTTAAGCCTAATAGAACTCCCCACAAATCTGGTCAACAATTCCCCATCCAAATCCTGAAAAAAAGCGTAATTTATATTTTATATATCGTTCGGGAGTGATATTATAGTCTAATCAAATTATAACAAGGACAGATTATTTAAAGCATCTCATCATGGGAATTGATGTTGTTTTTCTATCACGGCTACAGTTCACGCTGACTATAATGTTCCACTATATTTTCCCGCCTTTGACGATCGGTCTGGGGGCGTTAATGGTCATTATGGAGGGCCTTTATTTAAAAACAGACAATCCCCAGTACGAAGAAATGGCAAGATTCTGGACCAAGATTTTTGCCGTTAACTTTGCCATGGGTGTTGCATCAGGTATCGTTATGGAATTCCAATTCGGTACAAACTGGGCAACCTACTCGCGATTTGTCGGCGACGTGTTCGGATCGGCTCTTGCCGCCGAAGGGATCTTTGCCTTTTTCCTGGAATCGGGCTTCCTGGCTGTTCTTGTGTTTGGATGGGATCGCGTTTCTAAAAAAATGCATTTTTTCTCTACGGTCATGGTAGCGTTCGGGGCGATATTTTCTTCCGTTTGGATTGTAGTAGCTAATTCCTGGCAGCAAACGCCGGCCGGTTATCATATTGTGGGACATGGAGCAACACATAGAGCTGAAGTTACCGATTTCTGGGCCGTGGTTTTCAATCCATCCAGTGTAGAACGATTGGTTCATGTTTTGCTCGGAGCTTTTATCTTGGGCGCTTTCTTTGTGATGAGTATTTCGGCCTATTACCTGCTGAAAAAACGTCACCTCGAATTTGCAGCTCGCTCGTTTACTCTTGCCCTTATTTTTGGTGCTATCATGTCTATAATGGCTCCTATTTCGGGGCACTTTGCCGCCCAAATTGTTTCTGAATATCAATCCCCAAAGCTGGCAGCATTTGAGGCTAATTTCAAAACCGGAAGCGGACCGACGGGGATGTATCTGTTTGGAATTCCCAACACTCAGGCTCAAAAAGTTGATTATGGAGTAGAAATACCGGGCTTGCTGAGCTTATTAGTACATGGAGATTTAAAAACGCCGGTCAAAGGGCTAAATGAGACTGATCCTCAAAACAGGCCGCCGGTAGCGCTACCTTTCTATATGTATCACCTGATGATTGGCTTAGGTATCTTCTTTATCCTATTAACACTATATGCTTGTTACCTGTTGTGGATGAAAACCCTATTCAAGAAACGATGGCTGCTTTGGATCTTCGTCTTTGCCGTTCTGGGACCATACATCGCCAACCAAGCCGGCTGGATTGCCGCCGAAGTGGGCAGACAACCGTGGGTCGTATATGGACTTTTGCGTACCAGTAACGCCGTTTCTCCCGCTGTTGCAAGCGGACAGGTTCTAACCTCAATCATCATGTTTGGACTAATTTATCTAATGCTTTTTGCCATCTGGGTGTACGTGCTGAATGAAAAAATAAAAGCGGGTCCAGAAGAGGTGAACCTCGAAGAAATGGCATATCACAAAGGAGGCATCCTCGAAACGGCCGCTCGACTCGTCAACCCGTCTGGTTATTCTATGACTGAGGCAAGAGAATCAAAAGATATTGACAATAACGACCAATAAATTAAGTAGGTATTTTTACAATGGATCTTCATATTCTCTGGTTCATCCTTCTAGGAATATTATTAGCAGGATATGCTATTCTTGATGGATTTGACCTCGGCGTAGGCATCATGCACCTGACAGCCAAGACGGATAAAGAACGCAGACTTTTCATGAATTCTATTGGCCCGCTTTGGGATGGAAATGAGGTATGGCTTGTTACTTTTGGAGGTGCCCTTTTTGCAGCCTTTCCGGATGCGTATGCCACCGCTTTTTCCGGTTTCTATCTGCCCTTTATGTTGCTCCTTTTTGCGCTGATATTCCGAGCCGTTTCTATGGAATTTCGAAGTAAGACAACATCCCAAAAATGGCGGACAGCCTGGGATATTTCTTTTTTCGGAGCTAGCACCTTGGCTACTTTCCTGTTTGGGGTAGCCATCGGCAATTCAATTCAAGGGATGCCGATAAATGCAGACAAGGAATTTGTTGGAAGTCTTATTAACCTGCTTGATCCCTATTCGATACTGGTAGGGTTGCTGGCCGTTGCAACTTTCGCGATGCACGGTACCATTTATCTACATTTGAAAACCACCGGTGACCTCCAAAAAAAGATCTATCGTCATATGTGGCGTACATACGGGTACTTCTTGATTTTTTACATCTTAACAACGGTATATACCCTGGCAAGTCGCCCCTTTGTAACTCATAACTTTACCGATCATCCATGGGCTTGGTTAGTGGTAGTGCTGAATGTACTTGCAGTCGCCAATATCCCCCGTGCGATATTTAAAGACAAGCCACTTTATGCTTTTCTTTCTTCCTGCTTCACCATCGCTGCTTTAACCTTCTTATTTGGTGTCGCTTTATTCCCAAATTTGATTGTCTCCAGCCTTAATCCTGAATGGAATCTTACCATTTATAATGCCGCCTCCTCGGAAGGAACGCTTACGATCATGCGGAATATCGCATTTATCGGTATGCCATTTGTACTGGCATACACCGTAATCATATACTGGATCTTCAAGGGCAAGGTCGAATTGGGCAAATTCAGCTACTGATTAGATTAGTCGCAGCATAAGATTGTCACAGATAAAATTAGCAGGGCTCTCAAATCACATTTACTATGGCCAATTAGGATTCCTTGCCATCGGTCTGAATAGGAAGTCCGGCTTCGGTCCAGGAGCGAAATCCGCCGGCCAAAGATTTCACGTTGGTATAACCCATCTTCTGAAGATTGTCTGCAGCAAGGGCCGATCGATATCCATCGTGACAATACAAGACTATATCCTGATTGACATCAGGACATTCTGAAACAATATCGCGCTCGATTACTCCCTTACTCAAAAATTCAGCACCGGCAACATGGGAGTCCTCCCACTCATTTTCCTCACGAACATCCAACAGCACAAAATCTTCTCCAGCATCAAGCTTTTTATCCACTTCTTCTGCCGTAATTTCTTCGATACGTGATTTTGCATCATTAACAAGAGTTACAAACCGATCGGAATGAGATTTTGCCATAATACTAGCATTATAGTCACCAATTCCACAAATTGATTAGAACTGCATTGAATAATTCGTTCTGATCAACAATGACTAATTTTTAAATGTATGCTTATCGATTAGCTCGCGAGCACTCTTTAGAGCGGCATCTGTAATATCTTCACCACTCATTAAGCTCGCCACTTCAACAACGTGCTTACTTTCATTCAATGGAATAATCCGTGTAACCGTTCGATGATCTTCTTCCACTTTTTCGACTTTATAATGTTTATGTGCCTGGCTAGCAATCTGCGGCTGATGGGTGATAGCAATGATCTGGCACTTATCTGACAACCGGCGCATGGTGCGTCCAACTTTTTCCGAAATCTCTCCACTGATGCCGGTATCAATCTCATCAAAAATCATCACCGGCAGACTTTGTTCTCGAGCGATAATCGATTTAAGGGCCAGCATTACACGACTGATCTCCCCACCCGAAGCAATTTTAGCCAGCGGTTTGGGCTCCTCTCCCTTATTTGTAGAAATGTAAAGCCGAATATCATCGCAGCCATGCTCCGTACATTCCACAGGCTGGCCATCGATAGTGATCCACCCCTGTTGTTCGGACGATATCAGCCAATCTACCCGTACTTCAAAATCCGCATGGGGGATCCCCAGCTTGTTCAACTCATCCTCAATCTGATTCGATAAATTCTCCCCTACCCGCTCACGGGCCTCATGCAAATCCCGCGCTTTTTTTGCCAGGATTCCGGCTTGCCCATCAACCTGTTCTTCCAATTTCTCGATTTCCAGATCAAAATTTTCTGCCAGGCTCAGCTCTTTTCTGATTTCATGCAGGTATTCAATCAGCTCGGGAATGCTTCGCTGATATTTTTTTTGGAGCCGTTGTAATTCATTTTGGCGGGACCGCAATTTTTCCAGCCGGCCAGGGTTAAATTCTATCCGGCTTCGATAGCGCTGGGCAAACTGTACCGCCTCACGGATACTGATGCGAGCCGATGAAATCTCTTCAAGGTAACTTTCGAACTCTGGTTCGATGCGAGCGATATCCTCCAAATACAACTTGATCTGGTTCAGCAAACTCATCACGTTGATCTCTTCGGTCTCTCCAATTTCGACGATAGCGCCGACTTTTTGATCCAGCTCCTCGGCATTATCTAACAAGTGTACTTCCGAATCAAGCTCTTCTTCCTCATTGGGATCCAAATTAGCATCTTCAAGCTCCTTAACCTGAAATTGATACAACTCTGCCTTTTCATGGAGCTCCTGTTCTTTCTTTCGGAGATCACGTAACTCTTTCTGTAGGCCAAGCATCTTATTATATTCCTTTTTATAGGTCTCGAGCACCGGTTGCACCTGACTGAAACCGTCAATCACATCCCGGTGATTTTCTTCCTTAAGCAACATCTGGTGATCGTGCTGTCCGTGCAAATCCACCAAGTAGTTACCAACCTGCCTTAATACCGAAATAGTAACAGGCGTATCATTGATAAAGCCGCGACTGCCAAATGAGCGAATCTCGCGCCGTAGTATTAGCTCAGATCGAGGTTCAACGGCATTATCTTCCAACAACTGGTTAATTGGCTGGCTTTCCCCGGCTTTGATGATGGCTTCGGCAATCGCTTTATCAGCGCCCTGACGAATGACTTCGGTATCGGCCCGTTCACCCAAAATCATATTAAGCGCTCCAATAATTATGGACTTTCCGGCGCCCGTTTGCCCGGTAAGAATATTAAGTCCATCCTGGAAAGAGACTTCCAACTCATCAATCAGTGCAAAATCTTTTATGTAAAGTGATTGTATCATAGCCGGCTTTGTTTTTAAGTTGTGTAATGTACAAAGTGACAGGCAAAATGTCTGCGAAAATCAGAAATTTTGTGGTTGGTCTGAATGTATGGTTATCAAAATTTTTGTTATCTGTATTCTGTGTTTCCGAATCGACAATTTTTCTTATACAACCCTCTATGTCTCCCTTTGTTAAGAGAGATTTTAGTGCACTGGCTTCCAATCGGCTAACACGATAATAATAAATCCCCATTACAAAAGGGGAAACTAAAGGGGGTTGTTTTCTCTATTTTCTTTTTCATATCGCCTAATCCAGTTCTCAATGCAATAAAGCACATTCTTCATCTCACTCTTTACCTCTAAGTTGTCGAAACGGAGAACGTTCAATCCTAAATCCATTAACCACTCCTGACGTTCTACATCCTCTGTCAGTTTAAAACGATGATCCCTGCCATCAATTTCTATGATAAGTTTTAGTTTACTGCAAAAGAAATCTACAATATAGTTGCCTATCGGTTTCTGACGCATGAACTGATATCCCAGCATTTTGCGCTGTTTAAGTTTATTCTAAAGGAGAACCTCGGGAAGGGTACTGTTATTTCTTAAATTACGTGCCAGTTGCCTGAGTTTAGGATTATAATAAATCTTCATAGCTCTCCTAATTTTTGTTGATTATTCAAACAACCCTCTGTGTCTCCCTTTGTTAAGGGAGATTTTAGTGCACTGGCTTGCAACTGGGTAAGCCGATAGTAAGAAATCCCCATTACAAAAGGGGAAACTAAAAGGGATTGTTTTTAAAATATGTCCTATTTTCAAATAGTCTTATCTAACTCTACAACAATGGAACAAATTTTTCGTTTTATCTTTGACTTCCGATAAATTATCAAACTGCAAGACTGTCATTCCTCATTTTAGAAAAAGATATAAAAAAGGCCCCTGCGCTTTTTTAGGCAGAGGCCGGAATTTTTTATCGCTCAAGGCGTCTTTCTTAATGAAGAGTCATAAGTAAGACCCCTGAGAAGACCAATCCTTACAAAATAATTTCGATTATTTTGTAATTTAATATTTCATTAATATAAATCGATTGAGATACAGCATTTAATGGCAGAAAAAAACATCAGAGAATTCAAAAAATATCATCTCGAAGTTCCGGAGGGGCATCATTCTGGTATGCGTCTGGATAAATATATTGCCAGCTCGATACAAAATGTGTCGCGGACAAAAGTTCAAAAAGCTATCGAGGGTGGATATGTTACCGTCAATGGTGAAGTTGAGAAATCATCCTACAATATGGATGCCGGCGATGTTATTGATATCAATCTCCCCATCCCCAAGCCACCCGAAGTAGAAGCCGAAAAAATGCCGCTTGATATTCGATATGAGGACGACGATCTGCTCATTGTGAATAAACCGGCAGATATGGTTGTACATCCTGCCTACGGCAACTGGACGGGTACATTGGTTAACGGCCTGATGTGGTACACGGATGAACTCTCGGAACCGGATACCGACACGATTCGCCCGGGTATTGTACACCGGTTGGATAAAGATACCAGCGGTATTTTGGTAGTGGCCAAGAATGATGAGACACACCGTAAGCTTAGCGAATATTTCCGAACCAAAGATATCGAGCGAACTTACTGGGCTATTGTCTGGGGAAGACCTGACGAAAAAGAGGGAACGATTACCGGAGATATCGGTCGCGACCCGCGAGATCGAAAAAAGATGGCTGTAGTACCCGATGGAGAAGGCAAACATGCCATCACCCATTACAAAGTGCTCGAATACTTTGACCATCTGACAATGCTAGAGCTGAAGCTGGAGACCGGACGTACCCACCAGATAAGAGTGCACTTGGCAGATCGCAATATGTGGGTTTTCGGCGATCGAAAATATGGTGGAGATTCGGTTCGCTACGGCTCAAATACCGGTAGCCGCAAACATATGTTCAACAACCTGTTTGCCTGCCTCGACAGGCAATGCCTGCACGCCAAAACGCTGGGTTTTGAGCATCCCACGACGGGTGAATTTGTGGAGTTCAATTCGGAATTGCCCGGCGATTTCCAACAGGTGCTCGGAACGTTGCGGCAAAACTGTCAGCCTGCTTATTAGGTTTAGATGGACTTAAAAAATTAGAATTTTTCTTTATTCTTAGGTTTGCCTCCTTTCAAAAAGAGCCGTATTTTTGGCAACTCATTTAAGGTGATGCGCACGTAGCTCAACTGGATAGAGCACCGCACTACGGATGCGGAGGTTGAGGGTTCGAATCCTTCCGTGCGTACTTCTTTAAACCAGCCGCCAGCTGTTACGTATTCAGCTGTCGGCTTTTTTTGTTGGGACGATAGGCACTACAGAATAAAAAGTTGTAGCAAGAAACCAATAAAACATCCTTTTCCATTGGGCAGCTGATGCGTCTGGAGGCGGATAGACAATTACGTTTTTCATCGCTTAACCGCAAATTCGGCATTCTGAGAGTGATCATATCTTTAACCAAGAAAGCGTCTGTTATTTAGATTTGCATCAATTCTTTTTAAGACCAGCTATTTGAAAGGATTAACACTTCTTTCGATCTTTCCAATAATAAACAGTCAATTAAAAAGAGAGGATTATGTCTAGATACTATGTCCATACCCTGACAGATGATGATGGAGATCATGAAGTACATAAATCAACCTGCTCTCGGTTGCCCAAGCCGGGTAATATGGCCGACTTGGGTGTTCACAGCAACTGTGCTTCTGCTGTCACCGAAGCAGAGAGGAGAGGTTTTAAGCCGGCTGATGGCTGCGCTCATTGCTCTGAGACTTGTCATACTTCGTAATATTTAAAAGGGATGGCAATTACAATGTTACCATCCCTTTTAAAAACTCTAATAAAAAATCCTATCCCCCGTTTGGGTAATGGGAAATAACGGAATAAGATTTATATATCTTCCTGGAACATAAGCATGTTACTTCGCACGCAATGCCCATTCCTCAAAGTTATCGTCCTGTTTTTCTTGCGGGATTAGTACTGAACTCAACCCCGGATATTTCCTATTTTCAAAGACCTTTGCCAAACCGACCTTGTTGATCAATCTCTGCATTTTCGTAAATTCGAAATCCTCACTTATACATAATAAGCGCCGGTGAGTAAATAGGCAGTTTCGTACATTTTTGGTCTTATCTATACAACAGCTTATTCCCTTTTCCGAACATTTTATATATGCCCGACCGGGTGGAAAGCTCAACAAAAAACGTCTGGCCTACCCTATCTTCAATAGGATTATAATGCTCAAAAAAACGCTGTTGCTCTAATATCCTATTATATATAAAAATTTATATTCGCCATTATGATAGCTAAAATAGGCCAAATCATCTATCCTTACAGACTTTATTTGTTAGGTTAACATAACCGTTTTTATTCACGCGAATTACAATTTTTTTAAAATATGGAATAGAAATTTTACAAATAGTAGGTAATCCCCAAAAAATATACTATACTTAGGCGTTCAGGCGTCTTTTAATGCACTAGCAAGGCGTTTTTGAGCATTTAAGTAGCACACGAAGTAAAATAATTTTGGAGATTTAACATGGCAGAACGCGAAGTAGGCACCGTAAAATGGTTCCATAACGGCAAAGGTTATGGGTTTATCACTAGAGAAGAAGGCGAAGATATTTTCGTACACTTCAGTGAAATTGTAATGGAAGGCTATAAAAAGCTGGAAGAAGGCCAAGAAGTTGAATTCACTGTTGCTGAGGGGGACAAGGGACTACAAGCACAAGAGGTAATACCTCTTTGATGTTTATAATACTTTAATAAAAGTAAAAACGCCGCCTGCAGAAGGGCGGCGTTTTTCATAGGGAATTGAGTTGATTACCAATACTAATTACTTCTTTTCCAGAATATAGTATTCAAGCTTATTTTGCAGTACGGACGGGTTAAATGGTTTAGTCAGGTAATCATTCATTCCTGCCGCAAAAACTTTTTCTTTCACCTCTTTAAGAGCTGCCGCTGTAAGGGCAACAATGGGGATATCTGATTTTTTCCTGTTGCCCAGTTCACGAATGCATTGCGTAGCTTCATATCCATCCATAACAGGCATTTGCAAGTCCATAAGTACCAATTGTATATCGTTTTCCTGTAGCATATCAACCGCTTTTTCGCCATTTTCTGCCACCAGTGTTTTTATATTCAGCCGCTCCAAAAACCGCATCATTACTTTTTGATTGATAATGTTATCCTCTACGAGAAGAACAGTCTTTCCCTCGAGACTTTCCGGGGTAGCTTTCTCGTTCTCATTTTTTGAAGATGATATATCTCCGGAGGATTCATCACCAATTACAAAAGGTAATTCAACATAAAAGGTACTCCCTTCCCCCTTCTCACTTTCTACGTAAATCTCTCCATCCTGCAGCTCTACTAATCTTTTACTGATAGCAAGGCCCAACCCTGTTCCGCCAAAGAGACGAGAAGTCTCAGCTCGTTCTTGCGTAAAACTGTTAAAAATTTCTTTTTGTTTCTCTTTTGAGATTCCGATTCCAGTATCCTCAACTGAAAATAATAATCGAATTTGCCCACCTTGCTGTTGCTTCACGTCAACACGAATACCCACCCTGCCTTCATCAGTAAATTTTACTGAATTACTAAGAAGATTATTTAAGATTTGCGTCAATCGATTAGGGTCGCCTACTATTGTTTGGGGAATGTCTTCACTAATTTCCAAAAAACGCTCCACTCCCTTTTTATCTGCCGTGAACCGGAAACTCTCCATAACGCCGTTGAGTAAATTCTGCAAATTAAAAGAAACTTTTTCCAACTCAATTTTACCGGACTCTATTTTCGAGAAATCCAGCACATCGTTGATAAGAGAAAGGAGTGTTTTGGCCGAAAAATCCAGGATTTCAAGCTGCTCCATCTGGTTTTCGCGCGGATTATCTTGTACCAACAGGTTAGTCATGCCGATGATGGCATTCATCGGTGTTCGTATCTCATGGCTCATCGTCGATAAGAATTCCGATTTGGCCTTGGATCCTGCTTCAATTTTTTTCTTAGCTTTCTCCAGCTGACGCACATTTTCTTCAAGTTCCTCTTTTTTCTGCATCAGCTCTTCGTTTAGAGCCTGTGTCTCTTTCAATAGTTCCTGTGTTTGTTCCTCGGCCAACTCTTTGGTTTCAGAAAACTTATTGAAGGTCATCCAGGTGGTAACAAATGCCGCCGCCAGGATACTCCACTTGATAACAAGGCCTTCGCCTGCTGAGAATACCACTTGGTCAAAAATAACATAATCGAGAATTAGATAGCATCCCACAGCCATGCCTATGCCAAGGTTACGCAACTTTATATGTTCTTTATTGAACAGCAAAATAGAAAGCCCGCAGGCAGGCACATAAAATGTTTGAATAAGCATATCCTTGCCGAAAACCGCACTCAGAATAAGAATACATAGATCAACATAGGCTAGTAGTAAAAACTTTGAGACTTTCTCAAATCCTTTACGTGCTAACATCGGAATAAGCGCAAAAGCAACCGTAATGCTCAGAAAGAACCAGGAAAGAGAAAGGGAATTATTGATCTGGAAAGCTATTAAAAAAAGTAGTCCGACAGCCGACAGCGAAAAAGAAACATTATGTAAAACTACCAGCCCAGTCTTGTTTATCTGTTCTATGCGATCTCCGACAAGATCTTTTGCTGATGCAAAATCCTTTAATCCGGTAAGTGAATACATATAAATCCCCACAAAGTGCTAACGGAATATTGAAAGATGATATAACGGCCCCAAAAAATAAGTAAAAATAAAAAAACCGCCGACTTAGTTAGAAGAAACTAATATTCTTGATCTTTTTCAGGCTTTCGTTCCTTCTTTTTCCATCTTTGTTTTGTAGGCCATGGCATAAATTTTCATTTGTTTGATCATTGATGCCAGTCCGTTGGAGCGTGTGGGAGAGAGATGTTGCTCCATTCCTATTTTCTTTATGAACGAAGGCGGGGTAGAGATAATCGTATCGGGATCCTGTCCGGAGTAAAATCGTACCATTAAAGCAACTAAACCTTTGGTTATAGCAGCATCGCTGTCAGCTTCAAAAATCACCTTACCATCTTCGAGACGTGTATGCAGCCATACCTGTGATTGACAGCCACGAACCAGATTCTCTTCTACTTTATATTCTTCATCCAACGGTTCCAGGTTACGACCCTGCTTTATGATATGTTTGTAGCGTTCCGTCCAATCATTGAGAGCCTCAAATTCGCCTATAATTTTCTGTTGGATTTCCTGAATATCTGCCATAACCAAGTATTGTGGTGCTCATTGATTTCGTTTTTTAAGATACAAATTAATCACCACAATTTAATATCAGGTTTCCGTTTTCTTATAGGCTTCATCAACCGAAACCGCTCCGTGAACAGCTTTTACCTCTTTTTCTTGTCCATCCCACACCGGATGGGCATAATCCAAAACTTGTATATAATCACCACCATTGGATTTTAAGCGATATTCGCAGGTGGAATCCCGACCTTCGTTAACCTTAGCAAGATGCTTTTTAAAAACCTCAATATCATCGGGATGAATAAATTGTGATAAAGTGCTTTTACCTTGCACCGCTTGAATTGAAAGACCGGTCAGGAGTGCAAATTCTTCAGAGACGGCTTTGAAAACAGGCTTGTCACCCTCAAACTGTACCTCATAGGTATATTCCGACGCCTTATCTACTATCCGGCTGTAGTCAAAATTCCGCTTCTCCAGCGTTTCCATAACACGCTTTTGCAGTGAGATATTTTCTACCACGGCACGGATCAGCTTCTGATCCTTCAAATCTAAAATTTGTGTATTCCCCTTTACTTGTATAGGGATGCCGCTTTTGTGCTTAATAATTCCTTTGAACTCCTGCCCATCGAAATAGGCGTCCTCATCCTGCTTATCGAATCGACTTTTCAGGGAATTCATATATCGTTCCGGAAACAGATCCCAAATTTTTATTCTCTTTAATTCATTTTTGTGATATCCTATCAACTCCCTGAAGGCTTTGTTGGCCATCACAATATTGCCCTGCGTATCAACGTCCACAACGGTCTGCTTGGACATCTCATGCAAACCGTCAAAATCGATTTTCATATCTATTAGCTGCTCTTCAGCCCGTTTTCGCTTGCTGATATCGTGCTGATAAGAAACCCAATGTGTGATATTACCGTCATCGTCGGTTAGCGGATGAATATCCCACTGATTAATAAACTCCGAGCCATCTTTACGGTAATTTACCGTCTGCCCAAAAAACGACTGTCCCTCAGAAAGCCTTTGCTTCAATTTTTTTAGCACCTCCTGATCTGTTTTAGGACCTTGCAAAATTCGAGGCGTCTTGCCAATAACTTCTTCTTTTGAATACCCGGTCATCTTGCAAAAACCATCATTGACATACACAATTTTGGGACCGGGTTTTTCCAGGTTAAGATCGGTAATCAATATAGAATCGTAATCACTACGAATTGCTGCTTCTAGTAATTTCAAGCGGTCAGCATTCTTCTCGGCTTTTTCTTCAAGATCTTCAACGATCTCTCTCAATTTTTCATAGGATTTCTCATCCTTACTCAATTTCTTGAGCATATCGGGGTCAAGTGTCTGCATACCAAAACGGACTTTATAGTGATTAATAGACGATTTTTGTGAAAATACAGGAGCATCTCCACTTTACATTCAGCTTCAACAATAATACAAATCGCTATCATTCCGATGAAATCAGATTTTTTTAATATTTTTTGGATACTCTGGTCAACATAGATCGTGTCTGCCACCTCTCTCCAAACGATAACTGGATAGAGAAATTTATTTCCACCATCCCGTTAACGAACATTGCATTACGTAGTAAATAGGAATCAAATTCATAACAAAGTACCTGCAAATTTTAGAATTACTGGTACTGTCATTAACATTCACATCAACCGCAGGATGCTCCATCTTTAAACGCACTTCGGCCAAAATGTCCAAGCTGAAATGGTCATTAAAAGAGGTCCTTTTAAAATGGGTGACTTCTGCGGACAAAGTAATCTTGATGAAACGCCACTACATATCGTTCCCTTCTCCGATTTTAAAATTGGGAAATATGAAGTCACCTATCGGTATTATAAACGCATTTGCCAAGCAAACCGGACCCCCTCTCCCTTCCCCAAAGCAGACAAGTTGGGCAGAGGCAATCGTGCCGCAGCCTACGTCGATTGGGCCGATGCCAAAGAAAATGACATCGATTTTGGGTGTATAGATCCTTAAAATAAATGAATCTTAGGAAACTGCGTATGTTTCCTAAGATTCATAGGCGCTCTCTATAATTCTATTTTAATAACAACTTCGAAATAGTGTTTAACTGCATATTGGAAGTTCCTTCGTAAATCTTGCCTATCTTGGAATCGCGATAATATTTCTCAACGGGATATTCTTTCACATAACCATATCCGCCAAACAGATCTACAGCCTGTGAACTTACTCGTTCGGCAACCTCAGAAGCATGGTATTTTGCCATTGCAGCCTCTTTCAGAAAATTTTCCCCGTTTTCTTTAAGTCGTGCCGAATTATAGACTAACAAGCGGGCCGTCTCAATATCGGTTGCCATTTTGGCCAGCTGAAACTGTACACCCTGAAATTCAGAAATCGATTTGCCAAACTGTTCCCGTTCTTTAGTGTATTCTACAGTGGCATCCAGCGCACCCTGCGCAATGCCAATCATCTGGGCACCGATGCCAATACGTCCTTCATTCAGCGTTTCAATAGCCACCTTGTATCCCTTGCCAACTTCTCCCAACACATTTTCTTTAGGTACCTTACAATCCTCGAGCAAAACCTCACAAGTGGAGCTGGCCCGAATACCAAGCTTATTTTCTTTCTTTGAGACTGAAAAACCCTCAAAGTCCCGTTCAACTACAAACGCTGTAATACCTTTATAGCCGGCTTGCGGGTTGATATTAGCAAATACCAAGAAGATATCCGCTTCGTTGGCATTAGTAATCCACATTTTGGTGCCATTCAGCACATAATGATCGCCTTCTTCCCTGGCCGTGGTCTTCAGAGCAAAAGCATCGCTACCGGAACCGGCTTCGGAGAGACAATAGGCACCCACTTTTTCTGTAGCTAACTGTGGCAGATACCGCTCTTTAACGTCCTCATTTGCCCAGTTGAGGAAGGCATTATTAACAAGCGTATTCTGCACATCCATAAAAACAGCGGCCGAAGCATCTACCCGTGAAATCTGCTCGATGGCTACGATAGACATAAAGAATGAACCACCACCGCCCTGGTATTTTTCAGGAATTTCAACTCCCATCAATCCCATATCAAAAAACTGCTGCACCAAGTCAGGATCAAGCTTTGCAGCCTCATCCATTTCATGAACTTTCGGTTTGATTACGCTTTCGGCAAAATCCCGGGCAGCTTCCTGAAGCATCTTCTCATCTTCGGTTAGCTTTGTTAGAGGCGGTACGATCTGTTCAACTTGTTCCATAGAATGGCTTCTTTAATATTTGGGAGTATTTTAAAATTTTGACCCTAAATATAGGAATTACTCATCAAATATTCGGCATGAATGTTCTCTTTTATCAAAATTTTAAACGTATTCAAATTATTTTAAATCTACGTTGACTGCTATTTCCATAATAGTAAGATTCTAATTGTCACTGTTGGCTAAATTAGATCAAAACCATCTATAAAACGGTTATCTTCAACAATATGTTAGTAAAGTAAAGAGAAGCTCATTATTTTCTGTATTTCTCAATTCATCATTAACATATTATGAGTAATTCCAAAACAACTAAGCGTTCTCTTTTTTCCGAATTTCCTCCAATCTCCACTGAAGAATGGGAGAAAGCAATTGCGAAGGATTTGAAAGGAGCAGATTATAAAAAGAAGCTCCAATGGGATACCGGAGAAGGCATCAGTTCGTTACCCTTCTACCGTCGTGAGAATTTATCCAATATTGAGCGAAGAACCCCTGTCAGCCCAAAAAATAAAAAAAATAACCGGTGGGAAATTTGTGAACCTATTTTTGGTTCCGATATTTCATCTGCCAATAAAACGGCCAAAAATGCCCTAAAGCGCGGGGCATCCTCCCTTCAGATTCCTTTGAAAGTACGTCGCACTGAGGGGGCATTGGGCGGTGATCTGGAGGGTATCCCAATACAAGATCAAGAATCATTTTCTCAACTGTTTGATGATATTTCGTTGGATGAAATACCGCTTCATTTTGACTCTGGTATGGCTTCCCCGGCATTATTGGCCATGCTGTATAATGAAGCCGCAGATCGCAGTATAGACGCCAAGCTCATTAATGCAACATTTCTATATGATCCTTTTACTTTCACGTTGTTCAAAGGTCAATCGCCTAAAATTAGTTATGATACGATCCAAAAAGACATTGCCCAGATAGCTTCTTTTACAACCGAAAAGCTGCCGGGCGTTCGTCCACTCGGGATTGACGCACGAACTTATCACCTTAGCGGGGGAACGATCGTGCAGGAACTGGGATACGCCTTAGCTGCCGCTTCGGAATACCTGGCCACACTGACCGATATGGATTTCGAAATTGACGATGTGAGCCACCTGCTGCATTTCAAATTTGGAGTTGGATCTAAGTACTTTCTGGAAATTGCTAAATTCAGAGCTGCGCGACTGCTTTGGAAAAATCTTATCAGCGCTTTTGATGGTAATACCGAATCATCCGAAAGTTATATCCATGCCGAAACCTCCCGGTGGAACAAAACGCTTTATGATCCCTACACGAACATGTTGCGCGCCACTACCGAAGATATGTCCGCTGCCATTGCCGGATGCGACTCGATAACAGTGTTACCATTCGATGAGCATTTTCGACAGCCCAGCGATTTTTCAAAACGTACTGCCAGAAATTCGCAGCTTATTCTCAGCGAAGAGGCCCATCTCGATAAAGTAGTGGATCCATCCGCAGGATCTTATTATGTCGAGAACCTTACGGAGAAAATTGGACATGAGGCTTGGAAACTTTTCCAGGAGATTGAGCAGGAAGGCGGCCTAATGAAAGCTATCAAAAACGGAACTGTTCAATCGGCTATACAGGAATCGCAGGAAGCCCGCAACCGGACAATTGCTACACGTGGACGTATTTTCGTTGGGACCAACCAGTATCCCAATGCTGATGAAAATATGAGCGATAATATTGAAACGCCCTATCAAACGGTGGCATTGAATGAATCGGACGATAATTTCGATCTTGATATTCAGAATCTGCCTGCGGACCTGGCTGATGCTTTTTCGGATGGAGCAACGATTAGTGATATCATTTCCTGCCTTTTCGATTACGGCAAGCATTATATCCGCACGATTAGTCCATATCGAGGAACGCAGGCTTTTGAGGAATTGCGACTAGCTACCGAAGAAAGCGGTTATACACCTAATGTGCTTACCCTGCCGTTGGGAGATCCCCGAATGCGAAAAGCCCGCTCGGGATTTGCCGGTAATTTCTTCGGCTGTGTGGGGTATGATATCGAGGATCCAATCGGCTATGAAAATGTAGAAGAAGCGATGAAAGCTATTAGAGAACAAGATCCTGATATTGCAGTCATCTGCAGCTCGGATAAGGAGTACGAAGAATTGGTTCCGGCTTTTACCCAAGCTTTTGATAAGCTGGCAGATCGTCCACTATTGGTGCTGGCCGGCTATCCGAAAGACAAAGTGGAAAGCTACAAAAAAGCAGGTATTGATGAGTTTATTTATGCCGGATCCAATGTTCTGGAAAGCCTCAAACGATTTCAACAGAAACTGGGAATAATTAAAACTGATAAATGAAAAATTACATACGCAGAATCTTTAATTCTTCATTTCTAACTTTTCATTGAAATGCGCCCAAATTTTTCAACTATAGCGTTTGATTCCGACTTGACATCAAATAACTCCGAGGAAGAAACAAGCTGGGAAACACCGGAGCAGATTTCTATTAAAACCCATTTTGACGCTTCGGATATTACGGATATGGAGCATCTGGATTATGCAGCGGGCATACCGCCCTATCTGCGTGGCCCTTACTCAACCATGTATGCTTTTCGACCGTGGACCATCCGTCAGTATGCCGGCTTTTCTACTGCCGAGGATTCAAATGCCTTTTACCGAAAAGCGCTTGCCCAGGGGCAAAAAGGACTCTCCGTGGCCTTTGATCTGGCTACACACCGCGGTTATGACTCCGATCACCCGCGTGTAAGCGGTGATGTGGGCAAGGCCGGCGTCGCCATCGATTCTATCCTGGATATGAAAGTACTTTTTGACCAGATCCCGCTGGGTGATGTTTCAGTTTCTATGACGATGAATGGGGCTGTAATCCCTATTATGGCGTTTTATATTGTTACGGCGGAAGAGCAGGGCGTACCCAAGGAAAAGCTGGCGGGCACTATCCAGAACGACATCCTTAAAGAATTTATGGTGCGTAACACCTACATCTACCCGCCCAAGCCATCGATGCGCATCATCGGGGATATTTTTGAATATACGTCGAAATACATGCACAAATTCAATTCCATCAGTATCAGCGGCTACCACATGCAGGAAGCGGGTGCAACCTGTGATATTGAGCTGGCTTACACCCTTGCTGACGGGCTTGAATACCTCCGCAAAGGCATCGATGCCGGACTTGATATCGATGATTTTGCCCCGCGCATCTCGTTCTTTTGGGCTATCGGGATGAATCACTTCATGGAGATTGCAAAAATGCGTGCGGCTCGTATGCTCTGGGCCAAGCTGGTCAAGCAGTTTGATCCGCAAAATCCAAAGTCGATGTCGCTGCGGACGCACAGCCAGACTTCGGGATGGAGCCTCACTAAGCAGGATCCTTATAATAACGTGGCACGAACAACATCCGAAGCAATGGCTGCTGCTTTGGGACATACGCAGTCGCTACATACAAACGCTTTGGATGAGGCAATTGCTCTGCCTACCGATTTTTCAGCTCGAATCGCCCGAAATACCCAGATCTACCTGCAGGAAGAAACAGGAATCACCAAAGCAGTAGATCCATGGGCCGGCTCCTATTACGTAGAATACCTGACCGATCGCATCGCCCACCGCGCATGGGAACTCATTCAGGAAGTTGAAGATCTGGGTGGGATGGCCAAGGCTATTGATACCGGCTTACCTAAAATGCGAATCGAAGAAGCGGCGGCTCGAAAACAGGCTCGCATCGATTCCGGTAAGGATACTATCGTTGGCGTTAATAAATATCAGCTTGACAAAGAGGACCCGATTGATATTCTTGAAGTAGATAATACGAAAGTCCGAAAGACTCAAATCGAACGGCTCGAAAAGCTTAAGACTGAACGAAACGAAGAAGAAGTTCGGTCAGCACTAAATAAGATCACAAACGTTGCGGAAAGCGGGGACGGGAATCTGCTGGAAGTTGCCGTGGAAGCCGCACGAAAACGAGCTACTCTGGGCGAAATTTCCGACGCGATGGAAAAAGTGTTTGGACGTTATAAAGCAACTATAAGATCAGTATCCGGTGTGTATTCTTCAGAAATAGATAAAGACGAAAACTTCGAAAAAGCACAGCAACTGGCTGATAAATTTGCCGATCTTGCCGGACGGCGTCCGCGTATTATGGTTGCCAAGATGGGACAGGACGGGCATGACCGGGGTGCAAAAGTGATTTCAACCAGCTTTGCCGATCTTGGTTTCGATGTGGATATCGGTCCACTGTTCCAGACGCCGGAAGAAGCGGCCAAACAGGCTGTTGAAAACGACGTTCATATTCTGGGCGTTTCAACGCTGGCCGGCGGACACAAAACGCTCGTTCCGCAAGTTATCAAAGAGCTGGAGAAACTGGGTCGCGATGATATCATGGTCATTGCAGGAGGCGTAATTCCCGAACAGGATTATGACTTTCTCTATGACAAGGGCGTGGCAGGAATATTTGGTCCGGGCACTGTAATTTCAAAAGCGGCACAACAGATTCTTAAAATTCTGATCGATGGACAGAAAAATTAACTCTTTTAACCAATTAATAACACCGCCCGCCCGAAAGATTTTGGGGCAGGCAAGAAGAGATAAAAGTCATCTTCCCTTGAGGAAAGTACTCCGGCGTTGAATTTCGTGCCGGAGGGTAGGGGGCTCGAATTAATCCAAAGACATATGCCCAAAAATTCTGATGAAAATAGCGACACTTCCCTTTCGGTAAATAAGGGCGTCGAAGAGAATACATCAATCAATCCCAAAGGATTAGACCGCTTCAAAAATCGTCGCAAGACCCTTTCTTTGGAAGAGTACGTCACCGGCATTCAAGAAGGCAACCGAACAATTCTAAGTCAAGCCATTACACTCATCGAAAGCACCAGGCAGTCCCACAGGGAATTAGCACAGGATATCATCGAGGCTTGCCTGCCCGACACCGGCAAGGCCATCCGCATAGGTATCACTGGCGTGCCGGGCGTTGGCAAAAGTACTTTCATCGAATCGCTGGGTAATCACATTATCGATAAGGGACACCAACTGGCTGTACTGGCGATTGACCCCAGCAGTACCCGTACCAAAGGAAGCATCCTGGGTGATAAAACACGCATGGAGACACTGGCAACCAATGAGAACGCTTATATCCGTCCTTCCCCCACTGCCGGATCGCTGGGAGGTGTAGCCCAAAAGACGCGTGAAACAATTTACCTTTGCGAAGCCGCTGGCTTCGATACCATCTTCATCGAGACGGTCGGCGTGGGGCAATCCGAAACGGCCGTACATTCAATGGTTGATTTCTTCCTGCTGCTGATGCTGGCCGGTGCAGGGGATGAGCTGCAAGGTATCAAACGAGGGATTATGGAGATGGCAGATGCTATTGCCATTAATAAAACCGATAATACAAATCCAAATACGGTGCAGCAGGCCGTTCGGGAATATAAAAATGCACTGCATCTATACCCGGAAACCGAATCGGGATGGAGTCCAAAAGTGACCACCTGCTCGGCTCTTAATAGGGATAATATTCCTGAAATCTGGGAGATGATGCAGAATTACATCACCCTGACTAAAGAAAATGGCTATTTTAAAGCAAAAAGAAACCGGCAAGCCAAGCACTGGATGTACGATACGATCACCAGTCAGCTTACCGATCGTTTTTTTGATAATCCAGCCGTAAAAAAGCAGCGAGATAATATTGAGCGACAAGTCTTAAATGGAGAACTCAGCTCGTTTAAAGCTGCCCAAAAATTGCTGGACTTGTATTTTGATTCACTTAAATAACGTGAATTCAGGATAAGAATTTAATCCACAATGGACCAAATGTGCTTTTTAGAAGCGGGGAATAAATCATCCCCCTGGCCCCTTCGGTTTGTACGAGTTGCCCGAGTTATTGAATATGGGCACAAGGGGGACTTGGGCAGCTATTTTTGATCGTTCAAAAATAGTGACAGATCCAAGCTCCGTATGATAATAAGTGTAAATACTCAGTATCGGTTATCTTTCTCGAAAGGTTATCTCGAACTCATATTAATTAAGGAGCGTTCGAAATAAATGGAATTTCGATGCACGAAAAATAGATGGTTTCCTGCAAAAAGGAAATTTATTAGAGGCCTCTGCAAAAACCCTTTCATGTCATGCTGAACCTTCAGTGCTGAGCTTGTCTCAGTATCTCTTTCAACATCTGTTGCTTTATCCGTTTAAGGGCTATTAACCGGCCGTTAGCAAAAGACCCTGAACTAAATTCAGGGTGACACCGGCTTTTGCAAAGACCTCTATAAAAAATCCGGGATGCCGGGTCAGCTAATATTCAGCTCGGATTTTGTTGAAGAAAATGCCACATCTTCCTCTTCAATCTCCTGTTGGCCAAGGGTCTGCTGCATCTCGCTGCGTAATTTCTGAATCGTTAATCCACTGGTAAGTGAAGCATTGCGTGCAATAGAAATACGACCGGTTTCCTCAGAAACCACCACTACAAAAACGTTATTGGTCTCGGTAATCCCCACGGCGGCGCGGTGACGTGTTCCAAAGACCGAGGAGATATTCTGATTCTGTGAAATGGGCAGGTAGCAGCTGGCTGCCACAATTCGGTTATTGCGGATCACCACAGCCCCGTCGTGCAGCGGGGTATGCTTGTTAAAAATGGTTTGCAGCAATTCGCTGTTAACCCGTGCATCCAGCTTGATGCCCACGTCAACCAAATCCTGCAAGGATGAGGAACGGGCAAAAACGATAAGTGCCCCTGTTTTGGAATGCGACATATTTCGAACCGCATCTATTACCTCGTCGATAATCGTATCCGAGTTGGAGTGCACGAAAAAACGATCGAGATTGGTATTTTGTCCCAAGCTATATAACAGCTTTCGAATTTCCGGCTGGAAAATGATAATCACCGCCAGCACCCCTACATCCAGTATCCCGCGAAGAATAAAATTTATTGTGGTCAGGCCAAGCGCACTTACTACCGCATTGACGATGATGACAAAAACGAGCCCAACGGCCGCCTGGATGGCAAACGTCCCCCTAATCCACCGGTACAGATAAAACAGTACCATGGTAATGATGAGAACTTCGATGAAGTCCTTAATACCAAATTCTAGAAATCCAATGGGTATCAACGGGGTACCTCGGTTAACTGAAGGTTATTTCGATAAATATAACTATTATTTTAAGAAATCTTTTAGTTATACCGCTTTTAGTATTAACGATAGCACGAAGCAAAAAATATACTATTTTTGTCACTTCCTTTTAAAGCTAATGGCGGGATACCTTCATCCGCATTCTGGACATGAAGGCGAATGCATGAAATGGCAACTTCTTGTTGATAAAAGGAAGCCCTGTTCATTCATCGGATGACAAGCCCAGTCATCCGATGAAGCGACGAGATGGATTAAATAGACTTACTATTCTCCCGGTCACAAAGCCGGTAAACGGGTGAGAACAGAGCTTTCTTTTAGCTTGATTATGGTGGGCCGATAGAATCCGGTCAACCGTAAATCCGGGGACGGCCGGCATGCGAAGCTTATCTCATAATGGTGTTCAATCCCGTAGATGTTCTTGAATTGCATTAAATACCAACAACGAATCGTGAGCTTCTTTTACGTCGTGCACGCGAATGATATTGGCTCCCTGCATCATGGCATGATAGTGTACAGCTACTGTTCCGGTAATGCGCCCTTCTACCGGTCGATCACCCAATATTTTACTTATCATCGATTTTCGTGAAGCGCCAACTAATATGGGATAACCCAGTTTGTTGAATTCTTTGAGATTGGCCAGCAGTTCTAAATTATGATCAAGGGTCTTGCCAAAACCAAAACCGGGATCAATGATTACGTTTTTAAAGTCCTTCTCTTTTGTCTTGGAAAGCTGTCTTTCAAAAAAATGGTAAATATCCTGGACCACATCATCGTAGGTGGGATCCTGTTGCATGATTTTGGGATTGCCTTGCGAATGCATCATCACATAGCCTGCTTGGTGCCGCAGGCACAAATCCACAAACCGTGGCTCTTTCTTGAGTCCGCTGATATCATTTACGAAATGCGTACCCAACTTTAGGGCTACTTCGGCTACGCGGTATTTGGTCGTATCGATAGAGAAGAAAGTATCCGGGAATTGTGGAATGGCCTTTTCCAGAACTGGAATGACCCGGTCGAGTTCTTCCTGTTCGGATACCGGTTCGGAACCCGGTCGCGTGGATTCGCCCCCCACATCGATAATAGCAGCGCCCTGGGAAATCATCAGTCCAATACGTCCCAAGGCCGATTCCAGCTCGTTAAATTCGCCGCCGTCGGAAAAGGAATCGGGGGTTACATTTAAGATCCCCATTATTTTAGGAGAGGAAAGATCGAGAACCTTATCCCGAACCGTTAATTGTAATGACATATTTGAATCGTTCATAGTACCCGGTTATTGCTATCGGTTATTAGGAATAGGACATCCTAATAACAAATAATTATTAACCAGAGAGCTTTGCAAAACCCGCTGTCACCCTGAATTTAGTTCAGGGTCTTTTGCTAAAAGCCCGTTAATAGCTTTAAATGTGATAAAGCAGTAGATGCTGAAAGAGATACTGAGACAAGCTCAGCACTGAAGGTTCAGCATGACACGGATGGGTTATGCAAAGTCC
>Ga0102959_1000137_pt1 | contig 24099 bp, 27 predicted proteins | sample SalPonF2_B_D2_MG_FD_84520 | JGI IMG/M metagenome (GOLD analysis project Ga0102959, IMG submission 84520) | Salt pond soil microbial communities from South San Francisco under conditions of wetland restoration - Salt Pond MetaG SF2_B_D2_MG ...
ATCCACCTTCTCCTGTTCCGGTCGGCCCGACGCTTCTCCTGTTCCGGTCGGCCCGACGCTTCTCCTGTTCCGGTCGGCCCGACGCTTCTCCTGTTCCGGTCGGCCCGAGTCTCCACGTCCCAGTCCGTCGGTCCGACCAGCCCGGCGGCGAATCCGCCCACCACCTGGTGGCTGGGTCGTGGTGCCCAAGCTTTTCGGCGACGACCGGCGTCTGGAACGCCAGGGGGAGAGAGTGTGCAAACGCTGCAAACCGTGTTCCAACGCTTCGTCACCGCGTACGCCGGCGTCGCCGAGGGGATCGTCACCTTCCTGGCGAGCTTCATCGTGCTGTACGTCTTCGGGCGATTCCTGATCGAGCCCGCCGTCGCCCGGCTGCTCGACGTCCCGACGATCGGCCGGACCGCCCAGCGGTCGCTCGGGAAGGTCGTCCACGTGCTGGTGCTCGTCGCCGCCGTCACCATCGCCATCGCCATCGCCGGGTTCGGCAGCATCCTCAACGCGTCGGCGCTGGTCATCGCGTCGCTCACGCTGGCCGTCGGCTTCGCCGCCCAGGACGTGGTCTCGAACCTCGTCAGTGGCGCGTTCATCGTGGCCGACCAGAACTTCAACATCGGCGACTGGATAGAGTGGGGCGACCACGCGGGGGTCATCGACGACATCGGCTTCCGGGTGACCCGCATCCGCACGTTCGACAACGAGATGGTCACGGTCCCGAACGCCGACCTCGCCACCAAGCCGGTGACGAACCCGGCGGTCACGAACCGGCTGCGGGTCGGCTACCCGCTCACCGTCGGCTACGACGAGGACCTCGGCGACGTGCGGGTCATCCTCCTGGAGGAGGCCTACAAGCACCGCCGAATCCTCGACGACCCCGAGCCCATCGTGCGGCTGCTGGAGTTCCAGAGCGTCGCCGTCCAGCTCGAGGTCCGCTTCTGGCTCCGGGACCCGGACCGGCTGACGGTGATGGACGTCCGCTCGACGTTCGGTGAGGCGGTCAAGAAACGGTTCGACGAAGCCGGCATCGAACTCGAGACGCCGTCCCAGCACGACCTCGCGGGCGGCCTGACCATCCGGCAGGAGCCGGGGGAGCCACCCACGGGGGGCCCGAACGCGACCGGCGGGGGCAACGCAGGGTGACGCCGCCTTCAGACTGCGGCGGGACGGAACCAGGCGGCGCGACCTACAGCGCGACGAAGACGAGGTAGGGCAGGACGAAAAGCACCAGGAACATCGCCAGCAAGATTAGCGCGTAGCCGGCGACCGTGCCGCCGATGGCCAGCCACGAGGGGTGGTCGAAGCCGCCGGGGAGCGTCCGGGTCATACGCGGGGAGTGGCGCGCCCGGCTCTTAACTCCCGTGGAACCGTGCGCTTCGGATTGGCGATGCTCGCTCGCGTCCAGAAATCGCAGCCGTAACGTGGGTCGTCGCTGTAGGGGCCGGCCGTGGTCGCGTCCGTCTGTGGCCGCGTCCGGCCGTGGCCGCGTCGGGTGAGGCCCTCTCGGACGGCTGGCCCCGGGCCAGACCGACGCTCACTCCTCGGCCGTTTCGGGGGAGTCGGCGGGTTCGCCGGCGTCGGCCGTCCCGGCGGACTGGGCTGCCTCGGAAGAATCGCCCTGTTCGGCTGCCTCGGCGGGCTCGTCCCGTTCGGCGGCGTCAGTCCCGTCCGCCGCCTCTCCGTCCTGTGCGTCGGACTCGATGGCGACGACCGCACCGCCGCACTCCGGACAGCGCTCGTGTTCGGTGTAGTAGAGTTTGCCGCAGTCCGCACAGCGGTAGGTCGCCTCGGCCTCGGCGGTCTCGACCGCGGCCTGTTTGAACCGCTCTACCTCGCGGCCGAACTTCTCGAAGATACCCATGCGTACGTGCTCACTCTCAGCCGAAGGGCTGGCCGGAAATAAACCTTCGCCGGCCGTCGTCCGCGGGTCCGTCGGGGTCGACGGTCATTCGGGCCGAATCGCCGGACGTAGACGACTTACAATCGATTACAATGACTTACAACCGGGGCGGACGGACGAAAACCGGCCCGGCCGGTCGTCGTGCGATGCCGTGCCGTCTCTAACCCGGCTCGGGACGAGTCCGTCGACCCGCTGCCGCGGGATGTCGCACCCGAGCACCCGACAGTGCCGTCGCCGGACTGGTCGACGGTCCCGACTCCCGGAGCGCGTCGACAGTCTCGACTTCCCGAGACCCTGGTCCGCCGGACCTCAGCCCAGGATGTCGGCGATGCGGCGGGGTTCGCCCTGGAGGTCGGGCTGCTTCTCGACGATCTGGAGGACCTCGTGGTCCGTCACGCTCGCGTAGGGCTTCCCGATGGCCTCCTCGACGAGCTCGCGGTCGAGCCGGAACTCCGTGCCCTGGTAGACGACGTCGACGCCGTCCTCCGCGAAGGAAAGAACCGTCATGGGAGGGGGTCCGCGCTCGACGAACGAAAGCCTTCCGTCAGACGTCTGCCCGACGCTCTCGGGGGGTTTATGAGGGATGGCTCGCATGTGGGTGATGTGTTCGGCTCGGACCCACTCGACGCACTGGAGATCCCCGACGGCACCACGGTCGAGGAGCGCGACCTGGTGACGAAGGGCGACGTGCTCGTCGGCGGCCAGTCCACCGTCGAGTTCGGCGTCCGGGGCCGGAGCGTCCTGGCCGGCGAGCGGGTCCAGTTCGGCGGCGACATCGAGGCCGACGGCGACTGCCGCCTCGACATGTGGTGTACGGTCGACGGCAACGTGCTCGTCGGCACCGACGCCTACCTCGGCGAGCGCGTCGAGGTCTCGGGCCGGCTGATGGTCAGCGGCGACCTCGACATCGGCGACGACGTGAACATCGAGGAGGGCTTCGAGGCCAACGGCTGGATCGTCATCCGGAACCCCATGCCCACCATCGTCTTCCTCTTCATCTACCTCTCCCAGCTCCTGCGGCTCGGCGAGGAGGACGCGGCACAGGACATCGTCGACCACCTCTCGGCGGACGGCGGGCACGCGCAGCTCCGCATCCCCCGGGGGACGCACGTCAGCGACGACGCCTGGCGCGTGTCGGCCCCGGCCACCGTCGGCGACGGCTGTCGCCTCCACGGCAACATCCGCGCCCGCGACATCGAGGTCGGTGCCGACAACAACATCTTCGGCAGCCTCCGCGCCCAGGGCGACGTCTTCGTCGGCAAGGGCACCAAGATACACGGCGACGTGACCACCCGCACCGGCAACGTGGCAATCGACGAGGGCGCGGTCGTCCTGGGCGACGTCTCCGCCAGCGACGTCGAACTCGACCCGGCGGCGTCGGTCGACGGGGCCATCCGCGCCAGCGGGCAGATGACCCTCGCCGACGCGGTCGAGCGCACGCCCGAGTGAGCGGTGTGGGGTCCCGAGCGAGCAAAGTGCACCCCCGAGTGGCCACTGCAGCCCGCCGAGCGCCGATCCGGGAGAGATTCTAGACCGACTCGGGGAAACGCCTTTCCACGAGGCCCACCTCCGGCCAGGCGTGACACCGGAATCCGGGACGCGTTCGGCCGGGACACACGAGCGTCGGGCGCGACGCGACCGGGGGCGAATCCACCGAAAACCGCACGTGAACCGACAGACCCACCGGGAGAGCTAAAACCCCTCCCCGCAACGCACCCACGTACAGACGGCAGATGGAGAAGGCACTGTGGTACCTGTTCGCGGGCACGCGGGGCGGGAAGAACCGGGTCCGCATCGTCCGCGTACTCGACGAGCGGCCACGGAACGCCAACCAGCTGGCGACCGAACTCGACATCGACTACAACACCGCACGACACCACCTCGACATGCTGACCGAGCACGACGTTATCGAGACGGGCGACGAACGCTACGGCAAGCTCTACTTCCTCACCGACCGGTTCCAGCACCACCGCGAGGAGTTCGAGCGCATCACCCGGGAGCTCGAGTGAGATGGCGGGGATGGAGACCACGATGCTCGCCGCGAGCGCCCTCTCGGGAGTCAGCATCCTCCTGCTGCTCGGCCTGCTCGCGGTCTGGCTCGACAACTACCGCGCGTTCGGCTCGACGCTGACCCTGGGGCTGGTCGCCTTCGCGGTGGTCCTGCTCGTCGAGAACCTCATCGCCATCTACTTCTTCTTCAGCATGGGGATGCTCTACGCCGGCTCCGGGGCGGCCCAGGTGACCGTCCTGCTCATGCGTGCGCTCGAGCTGGTCGCGCTGCTCTTCCTGACCTACGTGACCTGGCGGTGAGCCCCCGGGTCGCCGAATCGGGGGCCGACCGGACCCGTCGAACCGAAAGCCAGTTCCCAGGAAGCCCCGTACTCGCCCCATATGCTCTCTATCGCGCTCGCCGGCAAGCCGAACGCCGGCAAGTCTACGTTCTACACGGCGGCGACGATGGCCGAGGTGGACGTGGCGAACTACCCGTTCACCACCATCGACCCCAACCGGGGCGTGAGCCACGTGCGGACCCGGTGTCCCTGTCTCGACCGCGAGGTGCGCTGTGGCAACGAGGACTGCCACGACGGCAAGCGCTACGTCCCCGTCGAACTCCTCGACGTGGCGGGGCTGGTCCCGGGCGCCCACGAGGGCCGGGGGCTGGGCAACCAGTTCCTCGACGCGCTCTCGAACGCCGACGTCATCGTCAACGTGGTCGACGCCTCAGGCGGCACCGACGCGGAGGGCGAGCCCGTGGAGATCGGGAGCCACGACCCCCTGGAGGACATCGACTTCGTCGAGGAGGAGATGGACATGTGGCTCGCGGGCATCGTAGAGCGGAACTGGGAGCGCGTCGAGCGACAGTCGCGCTCCCCCGGCTTCGACGTCGACGAGGCCATCACCGACCTGCTCACAGGCTTCGGCGCCACCGAGGCCGACGTGAATGCCTGCCTGCGCGAACTCGACTACGACGAGAACCCGCGAGCGTGGACCGACGACGACCGCGAGGCCCTCGCGCGCCTCGTCCGCGCCCGGACAAAGCCCATCGTCGTCGTCGCCAACAAGATCGACGTGGCGCCCCCCGGGAACGTCGAGCGGCTCCAGGCCCTCGACCGGGAGGTCGTCCCCGCGACGGCCCAGGGCGAACTGGCGCTACGCAGGGGGGCGAAAGCCGACGTCATCGACTACGACCCGGGCGACGAGACCTTCGAGATCGTCGGGGAGGTGAGCGACGCCCAGCGCGAGGTGCTGGCCGACCTCCGCGAGACGATGGACACCCACGGCGGCACCGGCGTCCAGGCCGCCCTCGACTACGCGGTCTACGACCTCCTCGACGTGCTCACGGCCTACCCCGTCCAGGACGCCACCCACTGGACCGACGGCCAGGGCAACGTCCTCCCCGACGCACTGTTGCTGCCCCGCGGCTCGACCCCCCGCGACCTGGCCTACGCCGTCCACACCGACATCGGCGACGGCTACCTCCACGCCGTAAACGCCCGCGAGAACCGCCAGGTCAGCGACAGCTACGAACTCGAGGAGGGTGACGTCGTGAAAATCGTGAGCACCGCGGCGTAGCGCGGGACGCACCGGCCGCACACCCGACGCAGCAGGTCGAGCGGGCCGAGCTGCGCGCCAATCTACGCGCCAATCGCGTAGCCGCCACCGCTCGAGTCGTTGCCCGACGAGGCGTTCGTCTCGTTCCCCATCGTCGTCTCGTTGGTCATCGAGACGTTGCCCATCGTCTCGTTCGTCACCGTGACGTTCGCCTGGTCGGTGACCGGCGTCCCGTTCACCGTGTATGGCTCGTCGCCCGCCGGGAAGTCGTACGTCTGGTTGCCGTTCGAGTCCGTGTGCGGCATGGCGATAAGCGGCTGGCTCTCCGTGATGGGCGGGTCGAGCGCGACGGTCACGTTCTCGTGGAGACCTGGTTCTAGGTACGAGGAGTTCCCGATGACGGCACCGAAGGTCTCGTTCTCGACCAGGTGGATGGCGATGAACCCGCCCTCCGGGACGTAGGTCTCGTTCACGACGACGGCCGACCCGTTCGAGGTCTGGTTCTCGAAGGTGACGTTCGCCGTCTCGTTGGCCGTCGTGGCGTTCGTCTGGTTGCCGGTCTGGTACACGGCCGACCCGTCCGCGGCGGCGGGCGTCGGTCCGGCGGCGGCCAGCGCGCCGACCGCGACGACGCTCGTCGCCACGAGAACCGAGACGAACAGGACCGCGACGCGTGTCTTGTGGCTCATGGCTCCGTCTCCCCTAGGGGCGAACGAGCGCATAAACGCCGGACCTCGTTCACGTCTGTTTCGGGAGCCGGGGTCGGGAAACTCGACCGTCGAGACGGACAGGTCGAGGTTACTCGCCGTTGCAGATTCCGAGACGCACGGCTGGTGGCTCGCCTAGGCTGCCGTTCACGGTCGCCGGCGGCCGCGACGGAGCGACCGCGACGAACCGACAGTCGGGACCCGGCGGCTGTGACCCACCGAACCTCCCCGAACCGTGCGTTACTGCTCGGTAGGCACCTGGTTCCGGCGGCCCGTGACCTCGTCGGTGCTCACGCGAGCGGCCGGAACCAGACGGCGGCCACGAGGAGCGCGAGGAAGACGTACGAGCCCCGGACCAGCAGCTTCGTGGCGAGGGCGGCCTCCGCGCGGTACGCGACGGCGGCGACGGCGGCGAACGCGAGGACCGCGAGGAAGCTACTCGGCGGGAACAGGCCGAGCGCGGAGAGCCCGACCACGGCGAGCAGCCCGGCGGCCATCAGCCCGTAGGCGGCGTCGTGGGCGCGGGCGGGGCCAAGGACGACGGCGACCGTCCGCTTCGAGATGGAGCGGTCGTAGGCGTAGTCCTTGGCGTCGTCGATGACCTTGACGCCGGAGAGGATGACCAGGAAGACGACCGCGAAGCCGAGGACGACCGGCGAGAGCGAGCGGACCTGGGTGTAGTAGCCGCCGACCAGCGCGAGCGCGATGCCGAGCGGGTAGCCGGCCGTCGCGCCGAGCGGGTGCACGTCGAGCTGGGGCGCGTGGAGGTAGCTCACGACCCAGCCGGGGACGGTGACGAGCGCCGCGCCGGGGCCGACGACGGCGAGCAGCCCGACGACGCAGGCGAAGAAGCCGGCCGTCGCGCCGGCCAGGGCGAGCCGACAGCCCCGCCGGGAGAGCGGGTGGTCGTCGTCCTCGTCGCGGACGTAGAAGTCGACGTAGCCGTCCTTGACGTGGGCGGTGTAGACGCCGAAGAAGACGGCGGCCAGGTAGAGCGCCGCGACCCCCGGCTCGAACCGTCCGGCGAGCACGCTGCCGAACGCGGCGGCGGCGAGCGGCGGGAGCATGAACACCGGGTGGACCTGCGAGGCGAGCGCCCGGAGCGCCTCGCTCCCCCCGTCCCCGTGGCGGGCGATCCCCATGGTCCATCTGACGCGTGCAGCCCCCATAACTGTCAGGGAGCCGGTCGGTCAGCCCGGCGGTGCCCGCACCCGCTCGGTGTACTGCAGTTCGACGGCGACCGACCGGTCCGTCTCGGCCTCGATTCGCTGCCGGGAACGACGCGACCCGCTACCGGGGTAGCCGGCGCTTACCGAACGGCGCGGGTCGCCTCGCGCATTATCTCGATGGCCGCCTCGACGTCGTCCATGCCGGTGGCGTAGGAGATGCGGGCGTAACCCGCGCCGCGCTCGCCGAACGCCGAGCCGGGGACGACGACCACGCCGCGCCGGATGACCTCGTCCACCCAGCCCTCCGGGACCTTCGGCATGGCGTAGAAGGCGCCCTGGGGTCGCGGCACGTCGAGGCCCATGTCGGTCAGGCCGTCGAGGAGCACGTCGCGGCGCTCCTCGAAGGCGGCGACCATCTCGGCGACGGCGTCCTGGGGCCCGGAGAGGGCGGCCTCGGCGGCGTACTGGGCTGGCGCGCTCGCGCAGGCCTGGATGTACTGGTGGACGGGGAGCATCGCCTCGATGCGGCGCTCGCTGCCGGCGACCCAGCCGAGCCGCCAGCCGGTCATCGAGTAGCTCTTCGAGCAGGCGTCGACGACGACGACGTTGTCGGTCTCGGCGAACTCCATCGGCGAGCGGTGCTCGCCCTCGAAGACGATGTGCTCGTAGACCTCGTCGGAGACACAGAGCACGTCGTGCTCGTCCGCGATGCGCGCGAACTCGCGCACGTCAGCGGGCGACTGCACCGCGCCGGTCGGGTTGCCGGGGCTGTTGACCACGAACGCCACCGTGTCGTCGGTGATGGCGTCCTCGACGGTCGTGGGGTCGAGGGTGAGGTCGTCCCGCAGCGGAAGGGGCTTCGGCGTGCCGCCGGCGATGTAGGTGAGATTCTCGTAGGCGACGAAGCCGGGGTCCGGGACGAGCACCTCGTCGCCGGGGTCGACGTGGGCGTCGAAGACGAGGTGGAGCGCCTCGCTCCCGCCCGCGGTGGCGATGAGGTTCTCGGGGTCGACCGCAACGTCGTTGTCCCGCTCGTGCTTCGCGCTGATGGCCTCGCGGAGCGCCGCAGTCCCCTTGTTGGTGGTGTAGCCGTCGGCCTTCCCCGCCTGGATGGCGTCGACGGCCGCCTGCCGCGCGTGCTCTGGCGTCGGGAAGTCGGGCTGTCCGAGGCCCATGTTGATGGCGTCGGCGCCCGCGCTCTCGAACGCCTCGCGGATGCCGCTGATGGACACCTGCTCGACCCGCCGTGAGAACTCCGTCATGGTCGAACCGGTGCGGCGTACCCCAATAACTCTTGATGTATCGCGGCCGCGCGGGCGCGGCTCACGGCCGGAGGTAGGCGTAGCCGGCCGCCTGGAGTCGGGTGAGTTCGCCGACGGCCGAGGCGACCGTCGTCACGCCGTCGAGGAGGTCTGCCTCGGCGACGCCGGCTCCGCGCATGGTGTTCCGGCACGCCCGGAACACGACGCCGCGCTCCTGCAGGGCGGCGACGCGGTCGCCGACCTCCGACCGGGATTCCACGAGGAGCGCCAGCCCGCCCCCGTTGGCGACCACGACGACGGCGGTGACGTCGACCGACTCGTCGTCGAGCAGGTTCGACGCGCCGGCGAGGGTCTGTCGCTGGAGTGCCGGCTCCTCCCGCGAGAGGTGGAAGACTGCCTGCATAGGGGACAGACGCGCCCCTGGGCGAAAACAGTGGCGGACGTCCGTCACTAGCCTCGGCCACATCGACGGGGAGCGGCCCGCTCGTTGGTCAAATCGAGGGTTGAGTTTAGGAGAGCTACTTCCCGTTGGGCGGCGTAGTGCTATCACATGCGTTCCAGAATCATGCCAGTCGTCGCCCTCGCCGTCCTGCTCGTCACGGCGGGCTGTGCGGGGAACGTGTCCGACCTCGCGTCCGCCTCGCCCGCCGACCACGCCGCCGGCACCATCCAGGTCGGCGCCAACGGGCAGGCCCAGGCCGAACCGGACCAGGCCGTCGTCCGGGTCGCCGTCGTGGTGATCGCCGACGACGCCCAGACCGCCCGCGAGCAGCTCGCGGCGAACGTCTCCCGGATGCGCGCGGCCCTGGCCGACGCCGGCATCACGGAAGACCAGATACGAACCAGCCAGTACAGCATCTACCAGTACCACGAGCCGCGGACGCCCGACTCGACCGACGCGGCGCCCCGGTTCCGCGCCGTCCACGCCTTCGAGATTACGCTCTCGAACATCGACCGGACCGGTGAGATAATCGACACCGCCGTCGGGAACGGCGCCACGACGGTCAACGGCGTCCAGTTCACGCTCTCCGAGGAGACCCGCCGGAGCGTCCGCCAGGCCGCGCTGAAGGACGCGATGTCGAGCGCCCGCTCGCAGGCCGACGCCATCGCCGAGAGCGGCAGGCTGACCATCACCGGCGTCTCGCACGTCCAGACCAGCGACGTGGGTACCCCCCCGGTCCCCTACGTCCGGGAGGCCGCGAGCAGCGGCGCTCCGACGAAGACCGTCATCGAGTCCGGCCCCGTCACCGTCAGCGCGACCGTCCAGGTGACGTACAACGCGACGGCCTGACGCCGTCGGGCGCGCACCAGCCCCGGGCCACCCCCCGAAGCACCGTTCCGGTCCGGTGACGGTCCGTTCCGTTCCGGTCCGGTGACGGTCCGTTCCGGTCCGTACTTTCCCGCGACCGACCCTACGCCTTTACCGCCCGAACGCAGAGGAACACCGGTCGCTTCGACTCAGTCTCGTAGCGCTCCGGCCACCGCTCCGCGAACGCCGCCGTCGGCCGGGGCTCCGAGAGCGCGTCGATGCGGAAGCCGGTCCCGAGGAGGGGGGCGAGCATCTCCGCGAGCGGGCGACGGTAGTACGGCACGTCGACCGACCACTCCTTCACCCGTCGCTCGACCGCGAAGTAGTTCCCGTCGTCGTCGAGGGGGAACTCGTCGAAGGGGTGGGCCACCGTGAACACGAAGAAACCGCCGGGGCGCAGGAGCCGCTCGAACTCCGCGAACGGTCGGCGCCACTCCGCGACGTAGCCGAGCGCGAGGGCGCAGATGACGCCGTCGAAGGACTCGTCCGGGGCGAACTCGAGTGGCTCCGCGAGGTCCGCGCGGTGGAACACGGCGCGGTCGCCGGCGCGCGCCGCTGCGTGGGCGAGCATCGCCTCGCTCACGTCGACGCCCACGACGGACGCGCCCCGGTCGAGCAGCCACTCCGTGTACACCCCGGTCCCGCAGCCCGCGTCGAGGACCCGTTTCCCGTCGACCGCCGGGACGAGCGCGGTCGTGCCGGGGAACGCCAGGTTCGCGTTGTAGGGGCTCGACTCCACCTCCGCGGCGTACTCCTCGGCCAGTTCGTCGTAGGCAGCCTCCGCTACGGGTTCCTCGGGGGACGTCATGCCAGCTCCTTCCACGCGGCGGCTGTTAGCAGTTACGCCCCGGACCGGCGTGCCGGGGGCGAGCCGTCGGCCCCGTCACTGGAACATGCGGAGCGGCTGTGCCTGGCTGCTCTCCTTCTCCTCGGCCTCGTGCATCCGCTTTGCCAGCTCGGCTTTCTGCTCGCTTATCTCCTCGGCGCGCTCGACCAGGTCGTCGGTGGTCACGTCGATGCCGGCGAGCGGGTTGATGCCGTCGACGATGAGCTTGCGGGCGGCGGCGGGGTCCGGGAACCGGGGGTCGCTCTCGACGACCAGCCCGACGGCGTCGAGGTCCGACTCCGCGGCGTGGTTGAGGAGCGCACCCGTCGGCCCGCCGACGACGCCCATCTCCGTCGGCGTGGCGACGTCGTACTCGTCCAGGAGGTCGCCGGCCGTGCCGGTCGCGATGCCGTAGAGGCTCGGCACCCCGGCGACGTCCTGCTCCTCGACGGGGAGGCCGGAGAGGTACAGCGGGAGCGCGTCGTGGTCGGCCAGCCAGCCGGTGAGACAGCTGGCGAAGTCCCCGGCGGCCGTCCGCGAGATGGGGACGTCGCTCTGCAGCGCGACCAGGTCGTGTTCCGCGTCGGCGTAGAGCCGGACCGGCGGGCGCACCTCGCGTCCCGACTCGCCGTAGACCGCGATGCGGGGGAGCCCCTCGCAGGTCACGCTGGCGTAGTAGGTCATCGAAAGCTGGTCGACGACGTGGTCCGTGGCGATCTTCCCGACCAGCCCCACGCCGGGCAGCCCCTCGACCAGCACCGGCTCGTCGAGGGGCACGTCCGTCTGCACGGTGATATGCGCCATGCTGGACGTTTCGACGCCGACGGCATAAACTCGGGGGCGTGCCGGGGTGGCCACTCCCCGCCCGATGACCCGATGCCGTCCCCGCGACTGGCCCCGACCGGTGACCGGCCCCGACCGGCGGGTTGGCACCGCGACCGTCGCTCGGGAGCGAAGACCGGCGCGTCCGGCACTTACAACGACTTACAATGGCTTACAAACACGTACAACCAGACCCTGACCGGGGTGCGGCCCCCGACGACAGGGACTCCCCCGCCTCGGACCGGGTCGTGGTCCCGCCGACGAGACGTCGTCCCGGGGACGGCCATCGAAACCCACAAGCGCCGGGTTCGAGTAGGGAGACCGATGGACGTCCTGGCGCGGTACGAGCCGCTGATCGACGACTACGACGCGTTCGCGGCGGCCTGCGAGCGGCCGCTCCCGTCGGTGGTCCGGGTGAACCTCATCAAGGCCACGCCGGAGCGGGTCCGCCGCGCCTTCGACGAGGCGGGCATCGGCTACGAGCGGGTGGCCTGGCATCCCGGACTGTTCCGCCTCGAGGAGCGGGGTCCTGGCTCGAACTGGCCGTACGTCCACGGCTGGGTCCACGGCCAGGAGGAGGTCTCGGCGGTGCCCGCGACGGTCCTCGACCCGCAGCCGGGCGAGCGGGTCTGGGACACCTGCGCCGCGCCGGGGAGCAAGACCACCCAGATCGCCGGCCTGATGGAGGACACCGGGGCCGTCGTCGCCAACGACGACACCCTCGGGCGGCTGTCGGCCCTCCGCTCGAACGCCGACCGCCAGGGGGTCACCAGCGCGGTCGTCACGAACCGGGACGCGAGGAAGTTCTCGCTCGACGACCTCGGCTTCGACGCCTTCGACCGGGCGCTCGTCGACGCCCCCTGCTCCTGCGAGGGGACCGTGCGGAAGAACCCCGACGCCCTGGACGACTGGAGCGAGGGGTACCTCGCCCACGTCGCCGGCCTCCAGAAGGGCATCCTCCGGCGGGCTGTGAGGCTCACCCGCCCCGGCGGGACCGTCGTCTACGGCACCTGCACCTTCGCGCCCGAGGAGAACGAGGCCGTCCTCGACCACGTCCTGGCCGCCGAGGACTGCCGGCTCGTCCCGTTCGAGTCGCCCCTCGTGAGCGACCCGGGCGTCACCGAGTGGCGAGGCGAGCGCTTCGACGAGCAGGTCCGGCGGGCGAGGCGCATCTACCCGCACCAGAACGACACGGGCGGGTTCTTCTGTGCGAAGCTGGAGGTGACCGGATGACCGGCAACGACGGCTCGCGGTTCGACCGCCTGCCGGCGACGGACGCCGAGCGCCGGGTCGAGGGCCGCCCCTCCCGGGAGGCCGTCGTCGGGTTCTGGGAGGAGCGCTTCGGCATCCCACCCGAGACCTGGGACGGCCACACCTTCTGGGAGAAGGGGGCGGGGAAGATCTGGGCGTTCGCGGGCGAGCTGCCGGACCACGTCGCCGTCGAGACGCTGGGTCTCCCGGTCCTGCGGACCCGCCAGGAGCACTGGAAGCCCACGACCGACGGCGTCCAGCGCTTCGGGACGGCGGCGACGAGGAACGTCGTCGACCTCACCTCCGAACAGGCCCGGCGATTCGTCGCTGGCGAGGACCAGGACCTCCCGGACTGGGACGGCGACTGGGGCTACCTGATCGCCGCCCACGAGCTCGCCGGCGAGCGCGAGCCAATCGGCGTGGGACTCTACCTCTACGGCGAGCTCCGGTCGGTGGTGCCGAAGGGACGGCGGCGGGAGCTTTGAGGAGCCCAGGAGCGGCCCCTAGAACGTGAGCTGTCCGAGGCCGAGCAGGCCGATGAGGACCCGGACGGCGATGCCGACGACGACGGAGTACGTGACGTTCGTCATCGTCCCCGCGAGGTAGTAGAGCGTGTTCTTCTCGATGTCCTCCCGGCGGACGAGCCCCTTCGCGGCGAAGATGACGGCCAGCGCGGTGTAGGCCCCGACGAGGATGAACGAAAGCAGGAGGATGTTCTCGGCCTTGCCGACGATGGTGCCGACGTCGCGGTCCTGTGGCGACACCACCCCGCTACCGGCGGCGTCGGCACCCGGCCGGTCGGACTCCGGGTGCTGTGCGGCCGGCGCGTCGGTCGCGCCCGCCCCGTCTGCCCGCCGTTTCTCCTCGTCCGCGGCCCAGTCGAGCACCCGGTTCACCAGCCAGCCGCTCGTCGACAGGAGGAAGACGTAGCCAAAACCGACGACCGCGACCTGGAGCAGTTGCGGGGTGACAGACGGCACGCTCATGGCCCACCGTGCCCGCCCGCGCCGAATAAGCGTTCTGGGCGTTCGCCCGGCGTGCCCGGACGAGACGGGAGCACCGGCCGGCCGGCTCGCTCACGGCTCGGGCGCGGCGGTGTCCCGGGACGCGGCGTACGCCGCGAGCGTCTCGCGCAACCGGTCCTCGACGGCGGCGACCAGCGGCCAGTCCGCGCCAGCGAGGACGTTCGAGACCGCCTGCTGGGTCACGCCGAGTTCGGCGGCCGCGGCCGTCTGGGTGTCCACCCGCTCCCGGACGGCGACGACCTCGCGCTGTCTGTCGGTCCACTCGCGCCGGATCTGCGCCAGGAGGTTGATCTCGTCGGCGAGGGCCCGGCCCAGCAGGCGGTCCGCGAGCAGGAGGTCGACGGACAGCGGCCCGCCCTCGACCTCCTCCAGGCGGCGGCTCGCCCGGTGGAAGGCCTCGCCGTCCATCCGCTCGACGCTCGCCGTGTCCAGCCCGACGTCTATCGCCCCCTCCGCGACGACGAGGCGGACCTCGGCGGGGTAGAGCCCGGCCCGGAACGTGGAGACCACCTCGTAGAGGGTCGCCACCGACTCCAGGACGCCGCCGAACTCGTCGACGCCCTTGAGGATCTTGAAGTCCTCGTAGACGTCGTCGCGTCCCGCGGCGGTGAACCGCTCGCACGTCGCCTGCAGCCTGGCCTGGAACGCTTCGCGGTCCGGGAGCTTCCGGGAGTCCACGACGTCCCCGAGCACGACGTAGTATTCGCCCATCGCTATCCCCACCGTCCCGCCCCATACACAATAATTTTTGGTTGTTACTCGAAACACAACTAAAAACAGTTGTTTCCTGGCCGCGGCCCCGCCGGCAAGTACACAACAGTAAGATGTTGTGACGTCGAAAACAACCGAAAACAATTGTAAAATCCCGGGCGACAGTCGCCACCGAGTCGGCCGAGCGGCGTGCGTTGCAGAAAACTCATACCCACCACCTGCGAATCGTCTCTCGCTATGGGTCCCCCCCGCTCGACGACCGCAGTCGCAACGCTCGCCCTCCTCGTCGCCGGCGTCGTCGCCGTCGTGGCGCTCGGCGGCGGCCCGTTCGTGCCAGAGGGGCCTGCGGCCCCCGGGGAACCGTCGCTCGTCGGCGCGACCTCGACCGGCGGACACTGCGTTCCCACGAGCGAGCAGTCGGTCAGCGCCTCGGTGCAGGTCGACGACGCCGGGACGGCTCTCACCATCACCGGGAACGTCACGGTCCCGGACGCCAACTACGCGCTCGACAGCCCGTCGTTCCAGCGGGTCGACCGGACCGTCTACGTGCTCGGCGTCGCGAGCCACGAGGTGACGGAGAAGCCGCCGGCGAACTGCACCGACGCGGCGCAGGCCACGTACACCGCCACCGTCGCGGTTCCGGAGAACGTGACTGACCTGACCATCGACGTCAGCCACGACGGCGTAATCGTCGCACGCGTCCACTACGACGGGCAGACCGCCTCCGTGTCGGCGACCAACGAATCCGCCTGACGACGTGGCCGCGACGGCGGAGACGCCCGTCCGCCCGACCGCGACCGCGTCGGTGGACCCGCCACTACTTCTCGCGGACAGTCCCCTCGCCGAGGCCCGCCCACTCGACGCGGTAGCCGAGCGCGGAGAGCGCCGCGCTGGTGTCGGTCAGCTCGGCGGCCGACAGCACCGACTCGACGGCGTCGAGGGACATCCCGGCCTCCACGTCCTCCACCAGGCGGTCGAGCACGGTCGGGCGGACGAGCGTCCGCCCGACGCGCACGTGCGCGGGAAACGACTTCTCCTCGATGGCGGACTCGCTGACGCCGTGCTCGGCCGCCAGGTCGGCTAGCTCGACGACGTCGGCCTCCGGGACGAGTTCCGCGGGGAGGGCGGCGGCGTTCTCGGCGACCAGGTCGGCCTCGTACTCGCGGAGGACGTCTCTGACGTCCTTGACGCGCACCGAGCCGGCGTAGGGGACGACGCGGTGGTCCCGGGCCTCGATCTCGGGCCCGACGCCGAGCGTCTCGTCCACGGCGACGAGCATGCGGACGTCCGTGACGGCCTCGAGCTGCGCCAGCTTCTTCTCCACGTAGTCGGGCGTCCAGAAGCCCATGATCTCGAAGTACACCCGGAAGTCGGCGTGGCGGTAGTCGAAGGCGAAGTCGGGAATCATCACCCGGTCGCCCGCGTCCAGGGGCTCCGGCTCGCGGACGAGCGCCCAGTCCAGGTCGAGCGACGCGAAGCGGGTCGCGAACTCCCGCTCGACGGCGCTGTCGTACGACGGCTCGGTGACCGGCTCCGCGTCCGGGACGGCGACGGGGTCCGCGTCGGTGAGGACGAGCGAGCGCGCGGTGCCGCGGTCGTCGACGTCGGCCTCGACGCGCCACGAGTCGGCCCGGACCACGGTGCGGAGCAGGCGGGCGAAGCGCGTGCCGTACCGTCGCGTCCGGCGGAAGAGGGTGTCCGGGCCGGTCAGGACGATCTCCCGCCCGTCCCCGGTCTTGTGTATCTCGTACATCAGGCCGAGTCGCTTGATGCGCGAGACGACCGCCCGCGGGTCCGAGGTGCGCACGCGCAGCTCCGACGCGTCGAAGAGCGCGGTCTGGGCCGCAGAGAGGTTGTACTGTGCGAGAAGCCCGGCTGGGACCCACCGCGGCTCGAACGACGCGAGCACCTGCCGCGACTCGCGGTCGGCCGTGAGCGAGTCTGCGAGCGCGGCGGGCGTCACGTCGCGCCCCTCGGCCGCGCGCGCGAGTGCCGTCTCGCGCTCCGTCTCGCTGACGACGCTGACCGCCTGGGCGGCGGCGAAAGCCCATCGACGGGCTCGCTCCGGGTCAAGCGCGGCGCGTGTCTCGAAGACGGCGTCGCGCTCCAGCAGCTTGGCGAACCCGCGGACGAGCTTGAAGTCGTCGGCCTCTCGCTCCAGGTCGGAAAGCGCCGCGGTCAGCGTCCGGCGCTCCTCGCCCACGTGGCCCTGGAAGACGCCGATGACGCGGGCGGCGACCGACCGGTCGTCGGGGCCTGCGAAGCGCGGCTGGTAGCTGCCGCCGGCCCGCGAGACGCGGAGCAGGTCCTTCGTGAGCACACGCCCCATAGGGACGGCGGCCTAATAAGGTGACAGAAGACTCATTTCGGTGGGCCAGGATGGGGGCGGTATGGACAGGCGAACGCTCCTGCGACGGGTACCGGCGGCGGTCGCGGTAGCCGCGCTCGGCGGCTGTCTCGGGGGCGGCGGGCAGCCGAAGACGGCCGGGTCCGAGGCCCTGGAGATCTCGGATTTCAACTACACCGCGAACGACGCCGGCGACCTCGTCGTCGTCGTGACCGTCACCAACAGCGCGAGCCAGCCGGCGACCGGGACGCTGTACGTCGACGTGACGGCGAACGGGTCGGCGAACACCCGGGTCAGGACCGTCGAGGTCGAACCGGCGGGGAAGACGGATGTACGGGCCACCTTCGACGTCAGCAAGGACACCTTCGAGCACAGGGGGAGCCTGTCGTTCCACTGGGACCACGAGTCCGCCTAGCCCGGAGAAACGGGGGGTGGCCTACCTTCGCCGGTCCGCCACGCGCTCCTCGGCGGTCTCCGCGCTCACGAGCTCGTAGAGCAATGCCCGGCCCCCGTCCGCCTTCGGGCGGAGGATGCGGCCGAGCCGCTGGGTGAACTCGCGCTCGCTCCCGCTCCCGGCGAAGACGACGGCGACGTTGGCGTCGGGCACGTCCACGCCCTCGTCCAGGACGTTCGCCGTGACGACGCGGGAGTACTCCCCCGCCCGGAACCGCCGGAGGACGTCCCGGCGCTCCGGGGCGCTCGTCTCGTGGGTGATGGGCGGGAGGAGAAAGCGCTCGGCGAGCCGGTAGACGAGGTCGGTGTGGGCGGTGAAGACGATGACGCGGTCCTCGCGGTGGCGGTCGAGGATGGACTCCAGGGCATCGACTTTCGCCTCGCTCTGCATGACTATGTCCCGGGCCCGCTGCTTTTCGAGCAGCGCCTCCCTGGCCCGCGGGTCGGTGCCCGAGCGCTTGACGAGCTCCAGGTAGTCGCTCCCGCGCGAGAGCGAGAGGGACGCGGACTTCAGGTAGTCCACGAACGTGCCCTGGGCCGCCTCGTAGCGCTCGCGCTCGGCGGGCGTGAGCTCGACCTCGACGCGCTTGATGTCGTAGGGGGCGAGGTGGTCGCCGGCCAGGTCGTCGGCGTCGAGGTCGTAGACCACCGGCCCGACCAGGTCGGCGACGACCTCGTGGGCGCCGTCCGGGCGCTCGAAGGTGGCGGTGAGGCCCATGCGCGCCGGTGCCGCCAGCAGCCGCCCGATGTCGCGGTAGCCCTCGCCGCCGAGGTGGTGGACCTCGTCGAAGACGACGAGGCCGAACCGGTCGCCGAGGTCCTCGGCCCGGAGGTACGCGGAGTCGTACGTCGAGACGGTGATGGGGCCGAGGTGCTGCTCGCCGCCCCCGAGCTGCCCGACCTCGACGCCGAAGGCGGAGAGCTCCTCGCGCCACTGGTCGAGTAAGTCTAGGGTCGGCACGACGACGAGCGCGGGCCGCCCGACGCGCTCGATTGCGGCGAGGCCGACGACGGTCTTTCCACTCCCCGTCGGGAGTTCGAGGACGCCCCACCGGTCGTTGCCCTCCCAGGCGTCGATGGCCGCCGCCTGGTACTCCCGGAGCTCGTAGGGCGAGGCGACGTCGACGGGGTCGGCGTCGAGCACCCGGTCGTCGGTGGCGACGCCCTCGCGGTCGAGATAGGCGCAGATTGCGGCGTACCGGTAGGCCGGCGCGCGCCGCGTGTCGGACCGCGGGTCAGAGTCGGCGTCGGGGATGTCGGGTGGTCCGCCCTCGACCCGCAGCGTCCCGTCCTCGTACGTCAGCGTGACGTCGGTCACGGGGGAACGTCGGCGACCGATTACAATAACGGTGTCCCCTGCGTGTCGCACACCCCTGTCGGGACACGTCAACGACGAGGAGTACGCCCACGTCGGGGTCCGCACACCGGTCCCTCGGCAGGGCCTTGCTGCTTTCGACGGCTATTGATAGCCCGGGGACGAACCCCTGCCAATGCTCGGGATTGCCGCGGCGCTGGGGGTCGCGTTGCTGATGGGCACGGCGAGTATCTTCTCCCGGCGCGGACTCGAGTACGCCCCCTTCGACGTGATGGTGGTCGTCTCCCTGGTGGTCAGCGCGCCGATATTCGTGGTCGTCGCCGTCCTCACGACCGGCTTCCACGACGCGCCGGTCCGGGGACTGGTCCTCGTCGCGGCCGCGGGCGTCGTCGGGAGCCTCGTCGCGCGGTCGTGTTACTTCCTCGGCATCAACTACGTCGGGCCGGGGAAGTCGCTGTCCATCTCGGCGACGTCGCCGCTGTTCGGGGCCGTGCTCGCCGTGCTCGTCCTCGGCGAGCGCGTCACCCCGATGGTGCTCGTTGGGACGGCAGTGCTCGTCCTGGGGGTCGTCGCCATCTCACGGGACGCACGGGCCGAGACGGACCGGGAGGGCCATTCGCCCTACGTCGTGCTGTTCCCGCTCGCGGGCGCCGTGCTGCTGGCCGGCTCCGTCACCCTCCGCAAGCTGGCGCTCGACACCGGGCTGGCTCCCATCGAGGCCGCGGCGGTCAACATGACGACGGCGCTGCTGGTCGCCGTCCCCGTGCTGGTCGGGGCTCGCCGGGAGCGCTTCCGCGGCGTCGACCGGCGAGCCATCCGCCAGTTCGTCGTCGCGAGCCTGCTGATGACCGCCGGGTTCGGGCTCTACTTCACCAGCCTCTCCCTGCTCGACGCGAGCGTCTTCTTCCCGGTCGTCCAGACCCAGCCGCTGATCGCGGTCGCGCTCAGCGGCCTGTTCCTCGAGGACCTCGAGCTCGTCACCAGGCGAACGGTGGCCGCCGCCGGGCTGATCGTCGCGGGCGCGGCGCTCGTCGTGGTTGGCTAGACGAGAGACCGGCCCGACCGGTGGCCGACGCCGGTCGATGCGGCGCCGCCGTGGACGGGTCGCCACGTTTCTCAACCCTTATAGGCGAGAAGGGGTTTCCATCGGATATGACCCAGGACGAGGCGACATCCGAGGAGTCGACCGCCCCGGACGAGGCGGCCGCGGACGACTCCCCGCACGCCGGGGGAGCGACTGCTGAATCCGCGGGCGACGGGACCGACGAAGCGGCCGGAGGGGATGCAGACGAGCTGGACCTGGTGGCGCGCGTCGCCGCACACGACGAGGAGCTGGCAGCCGAGGTCGCCGAGGTGACGACGGGCGCTCGGCGCGTCGCGGATCTGGAATCGGAGATCGACGCCCTGGAGGTCGAAAAGGACGACCTCGAAGAGCGGCTCAGGCGGACCCAGGCAGACTTCCAGAACTACAAGAAGCGGGCCAAGAAGCGCCAGGAGCAACTCCAGGCGCGGGCCACCGAGGACCTCGTGGAGCGCCTGCTCGACGTCCGCGACAACCTCTCGCGTGCCCTCGACGACGAGTCGGGGGACGTCGAGGGGCTGCGCGAGGGCGTCGAGCTCACGCTCGCGGAGTTCGACCGGGTGCTCGACGACGAGGGCGTCGGCGAGATCGCCCCGGAACCGGGCGACGAGGTCGACCCGACCCGCCACGAGGTGCTGATGCGCGTCGAGAGCGACCGGCCCGCGGACACCGTCGCCGAGGTCTACCGGCCCGGCTACGAGATGGGCGAGAAGGTGCTGCAGACGGCGCAGGTCACCGTGAGCGACGGCGCGGACGACGACGAGGAGTAGCGCCGTTGACCGTCCGGCCGCGGCGGTGAGCCGAGCGGGGAGACGAACCGAGGGCTACCGACGGGTTGTTTTGCGGTCGTAATATAACCTGTGTCAAGGGCTCACGGGAAGTTCGGCGAAATCGCAAGCCTGCGGCTCATAGCTCGACGATCCGGAATCGGTCGGTCTAGCAAGGTTTAAAAGTCATTAGCCGGTAACTACGGACAAGATGGCGAGTAACAAGATCCTGGGCATCGACCTCGGCACCACGAACAGCGCGTTCGCGGTGATGGAGGGTGGCGAGCCCGAGATAATCGTCAACGGCGAGGGCGACCGAACGACGCCCTCGGTCGTCGCCTTCGACGACGGCGAGCGGCTCATCGGGAAGCCCGCGAAGAACCAGGCAGTCCAGAACCCCGAGCAGACGATCCAGTCCATCAAGCGACACATGGGCGAGGACGGCTACACCGTCGAGCTGGATGGCGAGGAGTACACGCCCGAGCAGATCTCGGCGATGATCCTCCAGAAGATAAAGCGCGACGCCGAGGAGTACCTCGGCGACGACGTCGAGAAGGCCGTCATCACCGTGCCGGCGTACTTCAACGACCGCCAGCGCCAGGCGACCAAGGACGCGGGCGAGATCGCCGGCTTCGAGGTCGAGCGCATCGTCAACGAACCGACGGCCGCCTCCATGGCCTACGGCCTCGACGACGAGTCCGACCAAACCGTGCTCGTCTACGACCTCGGCGGTGGCACCTTCGACGTCTCCATCCTCGAACTCGGCGGCGGCGTCTACGAGGTCGTCGCCACGAACGGCGACAACGAGCTGGGCGGCGACGACTGGGACGGGGCCATCATCGGCTGGCTCGCCGACGAGTTCGAGGCCGAGCACGGCATCGACCTCCGCGAGGACCGGCAGGCGCTCCAGCGGCTCAAGGACGCCGCCGAGGAGGCGAAGATCGAGCTCTCCAGCCGCAAGGAGGCCACCATCAACCTCCCGTTCATCACGGCCACCGACGACGGGCCGGTCCACTTAGAGGAGAAGCTCTCCCGCGCGAAGTTCGAGTCGCTCACCGAGGCGCTCATCGAGCGGACCGTGGGCCCGACCGAGCAGGCGCTTTCGGACGCGGGCCTCTCGAAGTCCGACATCGACGAGGTCATCCTGGTCGGCGGCTCGACCCGGATGCCCCAGGTCCAGGCGCAGGTCACGGAGATGACCGACCAGGAGCCCAAGAAGAACGTCAACCCGGACGAGGCGGTCGCGCTCGGCGCGGCCATCCAGGGCGGCGTCCTCTCGGGCGACGTCGACGACATCGTCCTGCTCGACGTGACCCCGCTCTCCCTGGGCATCGAGGTCAAGGGCGGGCTCTTCGAGCGGCTCATCGATAAGAACACCACCATCCCGACCGAGGAGTCGAAGGTGTTCACGACCGCCGCCGACAGCCAGACCTCCGTCCAGATCCGGGTGTTCCAGGGCGAGCGCGAGATCGCCGAGAAGAACGAGCTGCTCGGCGAGTTCCAGCTCACCGGCATCCCGCCCGCGCCGGCCGGCACGCCCCAGATCGAGGTCACCTTCAACATCGACGCCGACGGCATCGTGAACGTCGCCGCCGAGGACAAGGGCTCGGGCAACGCCGAGGACATCACCATCGAGGGCGGCGCCGGGCTCTCGGACGACGAGATCGACCGGATGCAGGAGGAGGCCGAGCAGCACCAGGAGGAAGACGAGAAGCGCCGCGAGCGCATCGAGGCGCGCAACGCCGCGGAGAGCGCGGTCCGCCGCGCCGAGCAGATACTGGAGGAGAACGAGGAGGCAGTCGACGACGACGTCCGTGAGGAGGTCGAGGCGGCCATCGAGGACACCCAGACCGTCCTCGAAGACGAGGACGCCACCACCGAGGCCCTAGAGGAGGCCACCGAGACCCTGAGCAAGGCGCTCCAGGAGATCGGCAAGCAGATGTACCAGCAGCAGGCCCAGGCCCAGGCAGGCGCCGGCGGCGCGGGGGCCGACATGGGCGGCATGGGCGGCGTGGGCGGCGAGGCCACCGACGGCGACGGCGAGGAGTTCGTCGACGCGGACTTCGAGGACGTCGAGGACGACGCCGACGACGAGTAGGTGGCCACCGCGCCAGCGGACTGACCGAAACCCCAGATTTCAAGCCGACAGACGGACTCTACCACACCAATGAGCGAGGACTTCTACGACGCACTCGGGGTCGGACGGGACGCCACGGAGGAGGAGATAAACCGGGCGTTCCGCAAGAAGGCCGCGAAGTTCCACCCCGACGTGAGCGACGAGCCCGACGCGGAGGAGAAGTTCAAGCAGGTGAAGAAGGCAAAGGAGGTGCTCGCCGACGACGAGAAGCGCGAGATGTACGACCAGCTCGGCCACGAGCGCTTCGAGCAGGCCGAGAAGCACGGGGCGACCGACGCCGGGGCCGGCGGCATGGGCGGGATGGGCGGCAACCCGTTCGGCGACGCCGGCGGCATGGGCGGGTTCAACGACATCTTCGAGCAGTTCTTCGGCGGCGGTCGCGCGTCGAACCGCCCCCAGCAGGGCCAGGACCTGCGGACCCGCCTCCAGATCGACCTCGCGGCGGCCTACGAGGGGGGCCAGAAGCGCGTCACGGTCCAGCGCCCGGAGCGGTGTCCCGACTGCGACGGCACCGGCCACCCGCCCGACGCCGACGTGGAGACCTGTCCGGCCTGCGACGGTCGGGGGCAGACCACGCAGGTCCGGCAGACGCCGCTCGGGCGCGTCCAGCAGACCCAGACCTGCCGGCGCTGCGGCGGCGAGGGCGACCTCTACAGCGAGACCTGTGCGACCTGCGGCGGCGACGGGCGCGTCCGCCGTGAAGCCACGCTCACCGTCGACATCCCCGCTGGCATCCGCGGCGGGCAGACGCTGCGGATGGAGCGCGAGGGCGCGCCCGGCGAGCGCGGCGGCCCGAACGGCGACCTGCTCATCGACATCGTCATCGCCGACCACCCCGACTTCGAGCGCGACGGCGACGACCTCCGCCACCGCCACCCCATCTCGTTCCCGCAGGCCGTCTTCGGCGCCACCGTCGAGGTGCCGACGATGACCGGCACCGCGGAGATGGACGTGCCAGCCGGCACCCAGAGCGGCGAGCGGTTCCGCCTCCGCGGGAAGGGGATGCCGCGGCTGCGCCGCCGGGGCCACGGCGACCTCTACGTGACCGTGCAGGTCGTCACGCCCGACTCGCTCAACGAGGAGCAGCGCGAGGCCCTGGAGGCGTTCGCCGAGGCCGGCGGCGAGGAGGTCTCCGTCGAGCAGGGCTTCTTCGAGCGGCTCCGGAACACCCTGTAAGCGCGGGCTGTTCTCGTGGAACTGGTCCGCCGAGCTGGGCGAGCCGTCCGGTATCCACGTCCTCGACCGTGACCGACCGCTGGCCACCGAGCAGCCGGAAACCACCAGAAGTCGAAGACTTACATAGAATTACATTCGATTACAAAACGTACATGGCCGTTTCGGCCGGGAGATCGGCGGTCTGTCGGGCGGTCGGAGCGGTCTACCTGCCGAACGAGGCGCGTGTGCCGCCCGCAGACCGGGTCGCGTGTGCCGCCCGCAGCCGACGCGGTCGCCGCCCGCAGCCGCCGAACGC
>Ga0102959_1000138_pt1 | contig 24061 bp, 23 predicted proteins | sample SalPonF2_B_D2_MG_FD_84520 | JGI IMG/M metagenome (GOLD analysis project Ga0102959, IMG submission 84520) | Salt pond soil microbial communities from South San Francisco under conditions of wetland restoration - Salt Pond MetaG SF2_B_D2_MG ...
AGCCACGGCGCTCGCCTGCATTGGGTGCCACGGGTGTCTCCGACACCCGTGCATCGCTCGGCCGCAGTCGAGGCTTCCACGGGCGTGAGGACACGCCCGTGGCACCCGGCTTGCGGCGCTCCGCGCGATCCGCCAATCGACCAATTGACCAATTGACCAGTTGACCAGTCGACAAGACCTCTGGCCTCTTCCGTTGCCTTTCGCCTCCGCGCTTGGGGCCGTTGGTCTTCCGGGCCGAAGGCCCGGTAAGGATTTAGCCGGAGCCGTGAGGCTCCGGGAGGCGATGTCCCTCCGTCCAGAGGCCCGACGGGCCGACACATTGTCCCGCCGGATTTCCCCTTGCGGCCGGGGCCGCGCGGGTGTATCTGTGGTGGTCGATGGGCTGCGCCAGATCGGACAATTTGGGCGTGGGAAACGCCGCCGCGGCCGGCCGGCCGGCCGAGAAAGACAGGACAGGGACAGAAATAGGTGACTGTCCATATTATCCCCATTGATGGCTAGGCTGTTCGGAAATGCTCGCATTCTGGGAGTATGGTCTCTCGCCACGGCAGGAGTGTTCATCGTCTATGTGCTCAACCCCTGGCCCAGCGAGTGGTACTCCCTTGGTAACGGAGCTGCGCCAACATGGCTGTCTATGCTCGTGAGTTTCCGTAGAGCCCTCCCGGTGTTTGGCGCCTTCCTGCTTATCTTTGGGGGAACGCTGGTGTGTGCGCGCATCCCGGCTGGTGCCAGCGTGTTGCTGATGTACTCCCTATTGACGCTGGCCTTTACAGTTGTATGGGGCGTCGGGTTGTCTTGGGCAGGACTGACTCTATGGGCAACAAGGACCACGGGCGAATTCTGGATGGACTTGGTAGCTGAGGTCGCCTCCGTGTGCAGTCTTCCTGTGGCGATCTTGGTGAGATGCGTCGGGCACAGACGGCACCAAGCAGAAACCCGTACGGCTGGCCGGGCCAACCGTCGCCCCGGAGCGCTTGCGTCAAGTGGCATCCCGGAGGCTGCGGGGGCGCTGGCATTCGCAGCTAGCGCTGCTACAGTCGTGGCCACGAGGTATGAGCCTATGGCCACCCCTGCTGTGCTGGTTCTGATCCCGCTGTGCATCGCATTTGAGACTGCCAGCGTGCCAAAAATCATCTTCGGATTCAGGAGGCCGAGGCACCGGGTATACGCAACGGTGGCTTTGGTCTGCGCGTTGGGGGGAGTTGGTCTGCTTCTCATCCCGTTTGTGGCAGACTTCCAATGATGTGCTGGGACGCCTTACTGAATAGACATTGGCTGCGGAGTCCGGCAAGTGGCTGCCACTGTCCGCGACGCGGTTGCGGGCTTGCAGAGCAAGGAAGATACCGATGGCAAAGGCTACTATGATGTCCCCGGATATTCGGCGGGCACTATGGGGACCTCAAGTCCGAAATACTGTCGACGCCGAAGGGCTTTGAGTTAATCGACTGATGCACAGAAAGGACCGCGCAATGGGATCGATGAGGTTCGCCACATACATATTGGTATCCGGATTTGGCGAACTGGTCTGCAGTATGAACGGTTGCGAGACGGTGAACAGCCCAGAGGGCGATGCCCGGCAACACGACGAGGAGAGGGATTCGGCCGATGCCCGCAACTCGCCGTGCAAGCGCCCAAATCCACGTGCAAGCTTTCGTGCCAGGATTCAATAGCCCGTGCGGCATGCGGTGGACGTCTTTCGCACTCCAAGCTGGAAAATTGATAAGACGGACGTCGTATTTATAATCGGCTCATGGAAACGCTGCAGGACAAGATCAAACGAGTCACAGCCGAACAGGTCCAGGTCGTAGCGTATGATCTCGCCTGGCAGATGCTTTTTGAGCAGGAGCGAATGCATCTGCTGGATTGCATGCCCTCCGACTTGATCGTTCGCATCGAACACTTCGGCAGCACCGCCGTGGTCGGCCTGGCCGCCAAGCCGATCGTGGACATGGTCATCGAAGTTAGTAATGTCGACCAAGCCAGGACGGTCGTGCCGCATATACTGGAGCCCCAGGGCTATGACTGCTTTTGGCGGCCAACGATGGGCGACGACACGCCACCGTGGTACACTTGGTGCATCAAGCGCAACGCAACTGGGCAGCGCACGTATCATCTCCATTTCGGTGAGGTTGGCTTCAAGACGAAGGAACTCCAGTTCCGTGACATTCTTCGTACACGGCCGGATGTGGCTTCTTCCTATGCAGAGTTGAAGCTTCGTCTGGCCAATGAATACAACGCCGACCGTGTTGCCTACACAAAGGCGAAGGGGGATTTTATCAAAGACACCATGCGGCAAGCTCGGGGGCATGCTCGGTGTGGTTAGGAATCATGCGCCAGTGGTGACGGCCATTTCAGAGCGTCGAGCTCGACCTGCCCGAACTGTACTTGCCCGCAACGGTGATGGCGCCGCATTGGTCAATTGGTCAACTGGAAACTTGCGCGGAGCGTTCTGGCCGCGCAATCGTCGTTCGTCAAGCCGTCAATCGGATCCTGGGCTGACGTCCGGCCTCGGCACGTTGACATTCCGCAAGCCTCGCCGTACCTTCGCCAACTCGCCCGGACGGGCAAGGACGGCCAGTGCATGAGCTTCACGCGAGCGCTTAATGAGGCGGAGATCCACTCCGCGATGGAAGAAGCGGCCCGGCGGCGGCTGCCGGTGGTGCTGGTGGTTCGCCACCAGAACCAGTGGCGCACGTTCGACTGCCACGCCATGGCCGTGCGCGAAGATGCGCTGCTGGTCCTGCTGTCCGGTGAGCCGCAGCACAACTCCCAGCCGCACCCGCTGGCGCCGGGAGAGGCCGTGGGCCTGGCCTTCCGTGTGGCGCATCGCAAGCACATGGCGGCGTGCTCCGTGCTGGCCGTGGAGCGGGTGGAGACGGAAGACGGCGCCGTCGCCGGCTGCGTGCACCTGGCGCGCCCGGCCGCCATGCACCGCATGGGCCGCTCCCAGCCGCGCGTCGAGATGCCCTCGGACGTGGTCATCCGCGGCGCCTTCTGGCCGGGCGGACGCGAGAGGATGCCCACCCACGAAGATCCCGGTGCCCCCGTCTGGTCCGGGCGCATCCTGGACATGAGCCTCGGCGGCTGCTCCATCCGCACCGATGGCGAGGCCGGGCGGTACTTCCAGGCCGGCGACGTGCTGGGGTTGCGGATCCTCTTCGGCCCGCAACGAAAAAACGCCGTGCTGGACACGCAACTGCGGCACGTGCAGCCGGATGGCGAGATGGCCGTGTTGGGCTTCCAGTTCCTCTCCCCCGAGGACACGCCCGAGGGCGAGGAGATCATGTCCTACATCCGCCGGCTCTCGGAGCTCGCCGACAGCGACGGGTGACATTGACTTGCCCCCCTCGCGGCGCGAAGATGCCCGCACCATGGCCGAGCTTCGAGACCCGCCCCGCGTGAAGCTGATCTGCGGCATGCTGTCGGCGCGAACCGACTGGCTCGCCGAGGCCCGCGCGCTGCTGGTGGAGCGTTTCGGTCCGGCGGACGTGGAGTCGGCGGTGCTGGACTTCGACTTCACCAACTATTACCGCACGGAGATGGGCCACCCGCTCCGGCGGCAGTTTGTGGCCTTCGAGCGCCCGGCGGCGCCGGACATCCTGGCCGAGGCCAAGCTCGCCACCGACGCCATGGAGAAGGCCCTCGCCGCCCAGCATGGCGGCGGCCCGGCGCGCCCGGTGAACCTGGACCCCGGCTACATCGAGCAGGCCAAGCTCGTGCTGGCGAGCCTCAAAAACTTCGCCCACCGCGTCTACCTCGGCCACGGCGTGTATGCGGAGGTGACGCTGCTGTACCGCCATGGCTGGCGGCCGCTGGAATGGACGTTTCCGGATTACGCCTCCGGCCGGTATGATCCGTTCCTGACCGCGGCGCGGGAGAGCCTGCGGCGCTGCGGCGGCACGGGCGAGCCGCCCGTGTGCGAATGACATGACCGCCCACAGGCCGGGCGCCTGTGTGCTTGCGGGAAGCGGAGACGCGAATGATCTTCTGGTTGGGACTGATGGCGCTGGGACTGGCCCTGGCCCTGACGGCGCTGGCCACGCCGCTTTCGCGGCGGGTGGCCGGCCGCTTCGGCATGCTGGACGTGCCCGGCCGGCACAAGACCCACGCCCGGCCGGTGCCGCTGCTGGGCGGGGCGGCCGTGTTTCTGCCGGTGATGGGGCTTACGCTGCTGGCCGCGGCGCTGTGCCGGTACTGGGCCGCCACCGGCCTGCCGCGGTGGCTGCCGGAAGCCATCAGCCTCCACGTGCATGGGGCCGCGGAGCAGACGCCGGCGATGCTCGGAATCCTGCTGGGGGCGCTGGGGCTGCACGTCGTCGGCATCCTCGACGACGCCCGCAACCTCGGCCCCTGGCTCAAGCTCCTCGTCGAGGCGGCCGTCTGCACGTGCGTGGTGCTCTTCTGCGACGTCCGCATCCTGGAGGCCCTCGGCCAGCCGACCAGCGGCATCGTCACCGTCCTGTGGCTGATGACCATCACCAACGCCTTCAACTTCCTGGACAACATGGACGGCCTGTCGGCCGGGGTGGCGGCGATCTGCTGCGCGGCGATGATCGGCGTGGCGGCCGGCATGGGGCAGATCTTCGTGCCCATCTGGCTGGCGATCCTGCTGGGCTCTCTGCTGGGCTACCTGCTGTACAACTTTCCGCCGGCCAGCACGTTCATGGGCGACGCCGGCTCGCTGGTCATCGGCTTTCTGCTGGGCGTGATGAGTTGCCGCGTTACTTACGTCCGCCCCGGCGAGACGTATTACACCTTCGGCATGTTCGTGCCGCTGGTGCTGATGGCCGTGCCGCTCTACGACACCGTCAGCGTGCTGACGCTGCGCCTGAGAGACCGCCGCAACCCGATGGTCGGCGACCGCCGGCATTTCTCCCATCGCCTGGTGCGGCGGGGCATGAGCCAGCGCACGGCGGTGCTCACGATCTACCTGTGCACCGCGGTGTCGGCGATTTCCTCCGTTATCCTGATGCTGGTGGATTCCACTGGCCCGGCCGTGCTGGTGTTCGTGCAGACGCTGGCGGTGCTGGGCCTCGTGGCCCTGCTGGAAATGGGCAGCCGCCAGCCATGAGCGCCCGGAAAGCCGCGCCAGCCGTTCCGCCGCCCTTGGCCCAGAGCCCGCGCGAGCGCCTCGGCCGGGCGCTGCACGGCGTGGCGTTCGCCCTTCTGCTGGCCGTGCTGGCCGCCCGGCCGATGCTGGGGGAAATGCCGTTCCGCACGTCGATGATGCCCAAGAACCTTCCCAAGGTCCTCGCCGGCCGGACCGAGCCGCTTCCCACCAGCCGGACGGAACTGGCCCGCGTGAGCTGCGCCATGCTGATTCTGCTGGCCGTGGCGATCTGGGCGGTGGGGTGCGGCGCTCTTGGCGAGGCGGGCCTTCGCCATGCCTGGTTTGGCGTGGCGGCGGTGGTGCTGTGCTTGGGGATGACAGCCTCCGCGGCCACGGCGGCTGACGGCAGGTCCGCACAACTGTCCGCGTTGGAGCAGGCGTCCCTGCTGGCCGCGTGCTTCCTGGCGGTGCAGCTCTGCGCCGAGCCGCGACGCCTGCGCTTGCTGCTGGCCGTCCTGGCGGCCGTGGCGCTGACGCTGGCGGCCAAGGCCGCCTGGCAGGTTCTGGTGGAAGCGCCGGACCGCGTGGCGGACTTCGAGATCTACCGCGACGAACGGCTGGGCGCGTTCGGCTGGCCGGCCGGCACCCCGCAGGCGGAGATGCTGGAATTCCGCATCCGCGACCCCGCCCCCTTCGGCTTCTTCGCGCTGGCCAACTACTTCGCCTCGTTGCTGATCCTGCTGCTGGGCGCGACGGCGGCCCTGGCCGCGGATCGGATCGCCACCGCCCGCGCCACCCGCTTGCGGCGATCGAAGAAGGACGCGCCCCCGGGCCAGATCGACACGCGGCTGCTGGCCGGCGGGCTGGCCGGCTTGGCAGCGCTGGGCACGGTCGTCATCATCGTGCTGACGGCCAGCCGCGGCGGCATCCTTGCCTGCGTGGCGGCCGTGGTATTCGGCGCCGGCGCAGCGCTGCTGCACCGACGGCTGGCCGGGCGATGGCGCACGGCGGTGGGGACGGCGGCCCTGCTGGTGCTGCTGGGCATCGGCGGCGCCGTCGGCTACGGGCTGGCCAACGACCGCCTGCCGGAAAAGAGCATGACCCACCGCTGGTTCTACTGGACCGCCTCGGCGAAGATCGTCGCGGAGAAGCCGTTGCAGGGCGTGGGGGGCGGCAACTTTGGCGACGCGTACCTCCGCCACCGACGCCCGGAGGCGGAGGAAGCGGTCAAGACGCCGCATAACTTCATCGTCCACGCGCTGGCGCAATACGGCCTGCCGGGCGGGCTGCTGTACGTGGGGCTGGTGGTGTGGGTGCTTGTGGCGTCTTGCCGCCCGCACAGGCCGCGGCCGCGGGAGCCGCGGCCCGCGCCCCCGTCGAGCCGCCTCCGCTCGCTGGCGGCCCTGGCGTTATGCCTGGCGTCGGTCGCGTTCGCGCGCATGTACTTCGCCGGCGCCGCGTCCAGCCCGGTGCTGCTGTTCTTCGACGCGGTGTTGCCGGTGGCCGTCTTCACCATTGGCCTGATGGCCGGGGCGTGGGCGGCCGGGTTGCTGGGGGCCGAGCCGCGCGGCATGCCGGGCCCGCTCGTCCGCATCGCTGTGGTCGCGGCGCTGGCGGGCTTCGTGCTGCACAACCTCATCACCTACAGCCTGTGGGCGCCCGGGGCGGCCATGCCGTTCTGGATGCTCGCCGGGGCGGCATTGGCCCTCTCGCCATCGCGGCCGCGCGCTTTGGGGGGGCTGCGATGGGGCCTTGCGGCCGTGGCGGGCGGGGGGCTGCTGGCCGCCGGAGTTCTGCTGCTTGGGCCCGTGCTGCGGCGCACGGTCTTGCAGGAGCGGGCGATCGCGCCGGGCCGGGCCGGCTTCGACCAGCGCCAGCGGCTGCTGCGCCTGGCGGCCTCGGCCGACCGGCTGGACGATATCGCCGCCGACGACCTCGCGCGGTTCCTCCTCACGGCCCCGCCGGACGCCGTGCGATTGTCCCAGGCCATGCGATGGGCCCAGGAGGCGATCCGCCGCAACCCGGCCGACTACGGCCACCAGGAACTCGCCGCCCGCATCGCCATGCGGCAGAGAGACCCGGCGACGGCCGTCGAGCACATGGCGTGGGCCGTGCGGCTCAATCCGCGTGAGGCCCGGCTGCGCGTCGACTACGCGGAGATGCTGCTCGCCGCCGGGCGGCAGGAGGGCTGCCTCCAACAGCTCGAAGCGGCCGAGGAGATCAACGCGAGGCTCAAGGCCTTCGACCCCGGCAGCCTGCAACTGCTGCGGCCGATGGAGCGCGCCCGCATCGAGGCCCTGCGGCGCGGGGCGAGCGGCGAACGCTGACATCAGGATACGGCCCGCGTGGCGGTCGTACTTCTCCGCCCCCCATCTCCGCTAAGGCCCCATCGTCGTCAGGGCCGCCTCGGCGTAGGCCAGGTCGGCCGGGGTGGTGATCTTGATGTTGCGCGGGTCGCCGGGGACGATCCGCACTTCATGCCCGAGCCGCTCGACGAGTTGGGCGTCGTCCGTGACGGACTCCAGCCCCTCCTGCTCGTAGGCCGCGCGGAGAAGGTCTCGCCGGAACACCTGCGGCGTCTGGGCCTGCCAGAGGCCCTCTCGGCAGACGGTCTGGCGGATCGCCCCGCCCGGCCCCGCGCGCTTGACCGTCCCGTGCACCGGCTCGGCGAGGATGGCCGCCCCGCACGCCTCGGCCTCGGAGAACACGGCGTCCAGCAGCGACTGGCTCACGCACGGGCGGACGGCGTCGTGCACGGCCACCAGATCGGCCGCGTCCGTCACGTCTGCCAGGGCGTTGCGGACGGACTCGCTCCGCACGCCGCCGCCGCGGACCACCACCACGCCCATCTCGTCCAGCACGGCGCCGAACTCATCCAGCAGGTACGCTTCATCCGCCTCGGACACGGCCATTCGCACCGCGCAGACGTCCGGCCGGGCGGTGAACAACTCCAGCGTGCGCAGAAAGAGGGGCCTGCCGCCCAGCGGCTGGAAGATCTTGTTCCGCTCGGAACCGAACCGCGTGCCGCTGCCGGCCGCGGGCAGGATAACCGCCACTCGCGCCATGACGCCCTCATGCAAGACAGCCGCCATCGTACCGCCGGCAGGCGGCGCGGGCAATATGGCGGAACCGGCAAGTCTGCCGCGGGCGTGCGGCTTTGTGAAATTAATCACAGTTTGGTATTCTGTCCGGAAGAGGCGCTTTACAGGCTTTGGAGCGTTGGATATGATTCGCCTTTTCCGCCCTGACCGGCCGGCCGGGGCGGCAGGAGAAGCCCATTGAGCGGCCCCAAGACAAATGACGCCCCCTCCTGCGGCGGCAAATGCGACGGCTGCGAGGCCGGGCACTCGCACACCTGCCCAGACATCCCCACGCGCGGCTGGCGTCTGACGGTACCGGCAATGCTGACGTTTCTGTTGCCGATCGCCTCGGCCGTCATGGGCGCGATGCTCGTGGGCTCCGGGCCGGTCGGGCAGCTCGTCGGCGCGGTGGCGGGCGGCGCGGCGGGCGTTGCGGCGGCGATGTTGATTGTCCGCCTGGCGAGGCTGGGCGGTGGAGAGAGCAAATGAGCAGTGCGGTAGCCACGGGCGGCAAAGGCACGTTCGCCAAGGGCGTGCATCCGGATGACAGCAAGCAGCTCTCGGCCGCGGCGGGCATCGAGGCCCTGCCCACGCCGAAGCAGGTGGCCATCGCCCTGTTGCAGCACACCGGCGCGCCGTGCGAGCCGACGGTCAAGAACAAGGACGAGGTGCAGCCGGGAGACGTGGTTGGCGCGTCGGAGGCGTTCATCTCCGCGCCGGTGCACGCGTCGATCGCCGGCACGGTGGCGATGGCCTCCGTGGCGACGCTGCCCAACGGCCGGCACGTGAAGACCGTGCCCATCAAGGCCGCCGACGCCCAGCCGCTGGCCGGGGCCGCCCTCCTGGAGGACCTCTTCGGCGGCGAGTGGCCGACCGACGCAGATGCCCACGATCCGCGGGCCATCCGGCAGGCGGTGAAGGCCGCGGGCGTCGTGGGCATGGGCGGGGCGGCGTTCCCCACCTACGTCAAGTTCACGCCTCCCGAGGGCAAGAAGATCGACACGATCCTCGTCAACGGCTGCGAGTGCGAACCGTATCTCACGGCCGACTACCGCCTCATGCTGGAGGCGCCGCGGCCGATCATCACCGGCGCGCTGCTGGCCGCGCGGGCGTGCGGGGCGGCGCGCGTCGTCATCGCCATCGAAGACAACAAGCCGGACGCCGCCGACGCCATGCGCGAGGCCGCCCAAGGCACGAACATCGAGATCGCCCTGCTGCACACCAAGTACCCGATGGGCGGGGAGCGGCAGACCATCCTGGCGGCCCTCGGCCGGGAGGTTCCCACTGCGGGCCTGCCGCTGGAAGTGGGCGTGGTGGTGGTCAACGTGGGCACGGCGGCCGCGGTGGCCCGGGCGGTGCTCCGCGGCAAGCCGGTGACGCACCGCGTGGTGACGGTGACGGGCGCGGGGATCGCCGAGCCGAAGAACCTGCTCGTGCCGGTCGGCGCGGCCTACCAGGACCTGATCGACTTCTGCGGCGGGCTGAAGGCCGACGCCGCGCGCGTGGTGTCCGGCGGGCCGATGATGGGCTTCACGCTCTCGGACCTCTCCGCCCCGGTCACCAAGGGCGCCAGCGGCGTGACGGTGCTCACGGAAGCCGACGTGCGGCACGCCGAGCAGACCAACTGCGTGCGCTGCGGCAAGTGCGTGGACGCCTGCCCGCTGAACCTGGTGCCCGTGAAGATGGCCCTCGCCTCCCGCCACGAAGACTGGGACCTGGCCAAACGATATTACCTCCGCGCCTGCTGCGAGTGCGGCTGCTGCGCGTACGTCTGCCCGGCCCAGATTCCGCTGGTGCAGCTCATGCGGATGGGGAAGGCGAAAATGCCAAGAGACTGAACAGCAAGCACGAAACACGAAATCCCAAACCCGAAACAAACGGCAATGACCGAAGAGGCAAACCGCACGCGGTACGACCTGGAAGATCGAACATTCGAGTTCGCCAGGAGAGTCCGTGCGCTTGTTCGGAAGCTGCCGCGAACGCTGGCGAACCAAAGGGACGGAAAGTAATTGCTGGACTCCAGCGGTTCCGTCGGCGCGAACTACATAGAAGCGATTGAGTCGCTGGGCAAGAAGGACTTCCGGATGCGGATCAAGATATCCCGCAAGGAAGCCAAGGAAAGCGGCTACTGGCTGCGGCTGCTGTACACCGGCGGCGGTGAAGAACTGGATCGCGAACGTGCAGAACTCGTGCTGGAGGCGAAGGAACTGACGCACCTATTCGGCGCCATCCTCCGCAACAGCAAGTGAACAGCCAGCCACACTGCGCGTTCTTTCGTTTGTTGTTGCTGCCGTTGCTTGTTGTCGCCGTATTGGTGTTTGCTGTTTGCTTAGAGTTTCGGGTTTAGAGTTTAGGATTTCGAATTGGCCACTAACTCAACAACGGCTCCAGACTCAGCCCCGCCGACGATCCACGTCGCGCCGGGTCCGCACGTGGTGAACCAGTCGGACAGCACGCGGCGGATGATGATCGACGTGCTGATCGGCCTGATCCCCGTCACCATCGCGTCGGTGGCGGTCTTCCAGCTTCACGCGGTGAAGATCATCGCCCTCTGCGTGGCCTCGTGCGTGGCGGCCGAGGCGATCTTCACCCGGATGCGCAACCGCCCGTTGCCGATCCGCGACGGCTCGGCCGTGGTCACCGGCATGATCCTCGCCTTCAGCCTGCCGGCCACCTGCCCGTGGTGGGTGGCGGTGATCGGCTCATTCGCGGCGATCGGCTTGGGCAAGGTCGTCTTCGGGGGCGTGGGGATGAACATCTTCAACCCCGCCATGGTCGGCCGGGCGTTCGTGATGATCGCCTTCGCCTGGGCGCTGGGCGCGGGGGCCTACGTGGACCCCGCCTCGTCCGTCCACGCCATCACGCGGGCCACGCCCATGACGCACGCCTTCAAGGGCGGCGCCGTGGAAAGCGGCCTGCTGCTGAAGCTGTTCCTGGGGAACACGAACGGCTGCCTGGGCGAGACCAGCGCCCTGGCCTGCCTGATCGGCGGGGCGTGGCTGCTTGTCCGCCGGTCCGCCTCGTGGCGCATCCCGGCCGGGGCGATCGTCGGCCTGGGCCTGGTGGCGGGCCTGGCGAACCTCCTGAACCCCTCCGCCCAGTGGACGGTGCTGCACCACCTCTTCGGCGGGGCGTTCCTGCTGGGGGCGCTGTTCATCCTCACCGACCCGGTCTCCAGCCCGGTCACCCGCAAGGGCCGGTTCCTCTTCGGCCTTGGCTTTGGCGTGCTGGTGATGCTGATCCGCCTGCTGACGAACTACCCGGAGGGCGTGATGTTCAGCGTGCTGCTGATGAACGCCGTGGCGCCCTTGATCAACCGCTGGACGGTGCCCCGGCCGGTGGGCGGGCCCGTGCCCGAGCCAAAGAAGGCGTAGCGCATGAAATACCTGAAACAGGCATGGCTGGTGTTGCTGCTGGCGATCGCGTTCGGCGCGGCGCTGGCGGGCGTGCAGGTCACGTGGGGGCCAAAGATCGACGCCAACCGCGAGCAGAAGGCCCGCATGCAGATCCCCGGCATCCTGGCCGGCCGGCCGGACCTGAGCGCGGCGGAGGCCGCGGACGCGCTGGAGAACCTGCTCATCCGCAAGCTCAAGCTCTCCGTCGCCACGCCCGGCGGCGGCGAGACGACGTACGAGGTCTACGCCGTGAGCCGCAAGGGCGCCGGCGGCGAGGCGGGCTGGGTGGTGAAGGCCAAAGGCTCCGGCTACGCGGACGTAATCCAGCTTCTCGTGGGCCTCAGCCCGGACGGGCGGAAGATCACCGGCATGGCCGTGCTGGCCAACAACGAAACACCGGGGCTGGGCAACAAGATCGCCAACGCCCCGTTCGAAGAGCAGTTCGCCGGCCTGAACGCCGAAACGCCCGTGACCGTGACGAAGGAGAAGCCCCCCGCCGGCGCCAACGGCGTGCAGGCGATCAGCGGGGCGACGATCTCCAGCGAGGCCGTCAGCGAAATCGTGAACAAGGCCGTCGAGGCCGTGCGGGCCGGACTGCCCGCCCTGCGCAAGCAACTGAGCGAGGTGAACGCCGATGGCGAATGACGGACCGACCCCCCTGGAGCGGTTCCTGCGGGGCATCATCCCGGAGAACCCGGTGTACCGGCAACTGCTGGGCATGTGCCCGACGCTGGCGATCACCGGCACCATGGCCCAGGCGATGACCATGAGCGGCGCGGTGCTGTTCGTGCTGCTCTGCGCGAACGTGATCATCAGCCTCATTCGCGGGCTGCTCAAGCCGCACCTGCGGATTCTCGTGTTCACGCTGACCATCGCCACGTTCGTGACCATCGCGGACAAATTCCTCGCCGCGTTCCTGCCGGACATGAGCGAGAAACTCGGGCCGTACATCCCGCTGATCATCGTCAACTGCATCATCATCTGCCGCTGCGAGGTGTGCGCCAGCAAGCAGAAGGCGGCCGCGGCGGCCGCCGACGCCGTGGGCCAGTCCATCGGCTTCGGCCTGGCGCTGGCGAGCATCGCCACGGTGCGGGAGTTGCTGGGCTTCGGCTCGTGGTTCGGCGTGCAACTGTTCTGGGCGGAGGGGACCGCGGGCGAGCAGTACCGCTGGAGCATTCTGAGCCAGCCGCCGGGCGCGTTCATCACGCTGGGGCTGCTGCTGGGCGCGGCCCTGTGGATCGGCCGGGCGCTGGAAAACCGCAAGAAGGGACTGGTGAAGGCGTAGGGCCTTCGGAACAAGACCATGGACACCATCGGATCACTCGTACTGGTCGCCATCGGCGCGGCGCTGATCAACAACTATGTGCTGCACTACTTCGTCGGCATCTGCCCGTTCCTGGGCGTCAGCCGGCGGGTGGACACGGCCTTCGGCATGGGCTGCGCGGTGACGTTCGTCATCTCCATCGCGGCGGCGTTGAGTTGGATGTTCACGTACTTCATCCTCCAGCCGGGGGCGCCGCTGGCGGTGGCGGCGGCGAAGCTCTTCATGACCGTCGAGAACCCCCGGTCCGTCGACTTGAGCGTGCTGAGCTATATCGTCTACATCTTCGTGATCGCATCGAGCGTGCAGTTCGTGGAGATGTACCTGCGGCGGTTCTTTCCCTCGCTCTACAAGGCGCTGGGCGTGTTTTTGCCGCTGATCACGACGAACTGCGCGATCCTCTTCGCCTGCCTGTACATCATGAAGAACGTGGTGGGCGTGGGCCCGGCCGAGCAGTGGGGCCTGGTCAAGAGCCTGGTGCTGGCGTTCTTCGCGGGCATCGGCTTCACCATCGCCATCGTCATCATGGCGGGCATCCGCGAGGAGCTGGACCACGCCGACGTGCCCGAGCCGCTCAAAGGGCCGGGCATCACGCTGATCGTGGCGGGCATCCTGGCCCTGGCGTTTCTGGGCTTCACCGGCATGGACCGCAAGCTGGAGACCGTCTTCAAGGGCGAGCAGACCCAGACGACGATCCAGGCCGACAACGTGTCCGTCGAACTGATGAAAGACAAGAAGTGAGGCTGCCGGCATGACCTGGCTGATCGTACTACTGGCGGCCGGGGCGATGCTCGCCCTGGCGATCGTGATGGGCTTCATCCTCGGATGGGCGAACAAGGCGTTCCACGTGGAGGTCAATCCGCTCGTGGAGCGGGCCCTGGACATGCTGCCCGGGGCGAACTGCGGCGGCTGCGGGTATATGGGCTGCGCGGACTTCGCCGAGGCTGTGGTCGAGGGCAAGGCCCCGCCGACCGCCTGCCCCGTGGGCGGTGAGGGCTGCGCCACGAAGCTGGCGAGGCTGCTGGGCATCGAACTGGACGAGTCCGCCCCGTACCGCCCCGTGGTGCACTGCGGCGCGACGTACGAAGACCGCCTCGGCCGCACCGACTACCAGGGCGAGCCCACCTGCGAGGCGGCGAACTTCGTGGCCGGCGTGCAGGGCTGCGCGTACGGATGCCTGGGCTTTGGAGACTGCCAGGCCGCCTGCCCGTTCGACGCCATCCACGTGGTCGACGGGCTGGCCGTCGTGAACTACGACAAGTGCACCGGCTGCGGCAAGTGCGAGAAGGTTTGCCCGCGGCACATCATCTCCATGGCGCCGTTCAAGGCCGAGCAGATGCTCGTGGTCAAGTGCTCCAATAAAGACTTCGGCAAAGACGTGCGGGCCGTGTGCAAGGTGGGCTGCATCGGCTGCAAGGCGTGCGCCCGCATCAGCGACCTGTTCGTGATGAAGGACAACCTGCCGCATATCGACTACGACAAGTACGAGCCGGGCGAGGAGCACGACCTGAACCTGGTGCTCGACAAATGCCCCATGAAGCGGATGCAGTACGTCGGCAAGCCGTCGGAGAAGGACCTCGCGGCCGTCGCGGACGAAAAGGCCCCGGCCATCGTCGAGGCGGACTTCAAGACGACGGTCGATGATGCGGAATACCGAGGTTGACGGCAACCCTCGAACAACCCACTCACAACCCACAATCAAACAAGAAGCCAAACAGACAAGAAACAGCGCTCCGCGCACATGGACGTTATCTGTTTGGCGTTTGTCGTTTGGTTGAGGGTTGGCTGTTTGTAGGTTGGTCGTTTACCGTCCGTCGTCTTTCCACCGCCCCTCCGCCCGCGCCTTGCGGCGCTGGGCCATCCAGGCGAACAGGGCCGAGATCACCGCGCACATGCCGATCACACCGGCGGCGAGGGTTTCGGTGGTGTGGGCGGGGATCGGCCGGTTGCCGCCGGCCATCGCCAGGCCGCCGATGATTCCGGCCGTGAACACCACCCCGATGCCCAGCCCCCGCACCAACCCGCCGACCACCGACGCCGACAGGCTGCCGATCGGCATGGCCGCGCACGCCGCGATGAGGATGGAGAGGACCGGCTTGCCGCTCCAGTAGCTCGGGAAGAACCCGGCCGCGAACGCTCCCAGCGCGGCGTACGCCGCCCGGCTGAACCGCTTGGCGACGCCTTTCTTCTTTTCCTTCGCCATCAGGGCCGCTCCGCAACCGGCAGATGCTCCACGTCCGGTGCGGGCGGCGCAAGCAGCCTCCGCATTCCGGGCGTGGCGTAGATGGTGTGATTGTCCGGGCCGCCCTCGACGATCAGCGCCTCGGCCCCATCCGGCAGCCGGCCCGCCCCGGCCCGGCCGAGGACGCTCAGGGCCGTCGCCCAGGCGTCGGCGGTGGTGGCGTCCGCGGCGAAGACCGTCACCGACGGCGCGAAGTCCACCGGCCGGCCGGTCCGCGGGTCGAGGATGTGGCTGTAGCGCTGGCCGGCGATCTCCGTGAATCGCTCGTAGTTGCCGCTCGTGCAGACGGCGCCCTCGTCCAGTTGCAGCACGGCCAGCAGTGAGTCTCCTCCGAACGGGCTCCGCACACCCACCAGCCATTTGCCGCCCTCGGCCGGCCGGCCGAAGCAGCGGACGTCTCCGCCGACATCCACCAGCCCGCCGGCCACGCCGGGCGTGTTGCGCATGGCCTCCACCGCTTTGTCGATGCCGTAGCCCTTGGCGATGCCTCCGAGGTCCACCCGCACCGTGGGCTTGCCGCGAACGACGGCCGGGGCATCCGGCAGAACATGCAGCGCGCCCCAGTTGGACGCCGCGCGGGCCTGGCGGATCTGCTCTTCCGTCGGCGGCGCGCCGGCCTTGGCGGCCGTCTTCCATAGCTCGATCAGCGGCCCGACGGTCACGTCGAACGCGCCGTCGCTCTGTTCGTGAACTTGCCGCGAGAAGTCCAGAATCGCCAGCAGCTCGGGGTCCGTCGGCTGCTTTCCGCCGACCGGCAGGCGGTTGAGCCGCGACAGCTCGGACGCCTCGATGTGAGCGCTCATGAGCACCTCGACGCGCCGCAGCTCGCCCTCTGCGGCCGCGAGGGCGGCGCCCGCGACATCCGCTTCCCGCACGGGCATCACGACCGTCAGCAGCGTCCGCGTGCCCATGACGGCCGGCGGTGCGGCGCTGGCCGAGACCAGCGGGGCCTCGCGGGTGGTCCGCCACAGCCCCAGCGCCGCCAGGCCCGCCACGGCCAGGAACATGGCGATGGCCACGATGCGCCGCCCGCGCTCGCTCATGGTCGGGCGTCTCCGGGGTGCTCGGCCACCACCACCGAGTGCATGCCGCCGCGCGGCGTGAAGCGGCCGGTGACCTTCATGCGGCGCGGGGCCAGGGCCGCCGCCAGATCGTCCAGGATGCGGTTGACGAGGTCTTCGTAGAACACGCCCTCGTTGCGGTAGCCCTGGAGGTAGAACTTGAGGCTCTTGAGCTCCACGCACAGCTTGTCCGCGACGTACTCGATCTCGATGGCGCCGAAGTCCGGCTGGCCGGTCACCGGGCAGACGCTGGTAAACTCCGGCGCGACGTGCCGGATGACGTAGTCCCGGCCGGGGTGCGGGTTGTCGAACGTTTCCAGTTGTGCCATGGGGAGATTGTAACCCGAGGGCGGCGGCGGAGAAACGGCTATCGCCGCGGCAGGGGCGGGATGCCCGTGAAACCCATGGGCGGGCTGCCCGCGGCAGGGAATTCGCAAAGCCCAATCCCGAAGGCTTACGCCCTGGCGGCTACCCGCTTGCCGGCCCTCCGGGCCGGACAACGCCCCGGAAAGGCCGGCAATGGAGAATGCGTTTGCCCTGCTGCCCGTGCGACCAGGCTTGCGGCGAATGCCGGGCGATTGTACGTTCTGCTTCATGGACGGCAAGGCGAAGGCGGACGCGGTGGTGCTGCTGTCGGGCGGGCTGGACTCGGCCACGGTGCTGGCGATCGCGCGGGAACAGGGCTTCGCCTGCCACGCGCTGTCGTTCGACTACGGCCAGCGGCACAAGTACGAGCTCGACGCCGCCCGGCGCGTGGCCGACGCGCTGGGCGCGGCCGACCATCGCATCGTGCGGCTGGACCTCTCCGCCGCGGGCGGCTTCGGCCATAGCGCGCTGACGGACAACCTGGACGTGCCGAAAGACCGCGGCGCCCTCCGCGCCGAGCAATCCGAACTCCGAAATCCCCCATCCGAAATCCCGGTCACTTACGTCCCGGCGCGCAACACGATCTTCCTGTCGATCGCGCTGGGCTACGCGGAGGTGCTGGGCGCGTTCGACATCTTCCTCGGCGTCAACGCGGTGGACTACAGCGGCTACCCGGACTGCCGGCCGGCGTTCATCCGGGCGTTCGAGACGCTGGCGAACCTGGCCACGGCCGCCGCGGCCGAGGGGGCCGGCCGCTACCGCATTCACGCCCCGCTCATCGAGTGGACCAAGGCACAGATCATCCTCCGCGGTAGGGAGTTGGGCGTGGATTACTCGCTGACGCACAGTTGCTACGACCCGGCCGCCGCGGGCGCCGCCTGCGGCCACTGCGACGCCTGCCGCCTCCGCGCCGAAGGCTTCCGCGCGGCGGGGATTGACGACCCGACGCGAACTGCTTAGCGATTCCACGGGGCTGGGACAGCGACCATTCCCGTGCCCATCGAAAAAGCCCCCCCCGGTCGGCGCTACCCCCGCTTCACCCAGAACGGCCCTTTCTGCTTCTTCTGCCGGGCGGCGCGGGGGGCCTTGCCGGGTGCGGAGACCACCGTTTCCCGCAGCGCCTCTTCCTCTTCCTTCTTCTTCATGTGCTTGCGGATGAAGTACTGCTCGCCCACGCCGGCGAAGGTCGAGGTCATGATGTACAGGTTCAGCCCGCTCGGCATGCTGTAGAAGATGAACAGCATCATCACGGGCATCATGTACTTCATCATTTTCTGCTGCTGTTGCTGCTCGGGGGTGGCGGTCGCGCTGGTCGCGGCGCCGCTCATCTGCGGGTTGAACTTCGTCTGCAGGAACATCGCCACGGTCAGCAGAATCGGCAGCAGGTGCAGGCTGGAGCCGATGATCGGCAGCGGCGTGCCCCAGTCCACCACCGTGTCCGGCGCGGCCAGGTCCGTCAGCCAGAACGGCAGGAACGCCGCGTGCCGCAACTCCACCGACGCCCGCAACGCCGTCCACAGCGCGATCCAGATCGGCATCTGCAGGAACATCGGCAGGCAGCCCAGCAGCGGCGTGGCGCCCTGCTGCTTGTAGAACCGCATCATCTCCTTGTTGAGCGTGTCCTTGTCGTCGGCGTACTTCTTCTTCAACTCCTCCATCTGCGGGCCGAGCTTCTGCATCTTCATCATGGAGAGCTGCTGCTTCTTCATCAGCGGGTGCAGCGCCGCCCGCACCAGCACCACCAGGAAGATGATCGCCACGCCGTAGTTGCCCATCGCCACCACGGAGAACCACTGCAGCAGCCACATCATCCCCAGCACCAGGAAGTCCACCGCGCAGAAACACGAGCCGAAGTCGATCGTGGAAATGTAGTTCAGCCGCTTGTACTCCTCGCGGAAGTACGGCGCCCCGGCGTCCACGAACATGTCCCGCTTCTTGGGGCCGACGAACAGGTCCAGCGCCACCGGCTCGCCGCGGCCGGGCCGGGACGACAACCCCGGCAGCGACACCCGCGTCAGGAACGCCCGAGACTGCTCCGACTCCCGCGCCGCCACCAGCGCGAAGCCCGCCCGGTAGCCGGTCGCCTCGATGCGATCGGACTGCCGCGGCCGGAGATAGACCATCGAGCCGAAGAACTGGTTCACCACGCCCAGCCACGCCACCGGGTTGGCGTCATCGCTGCCGCCGAGGCGATGGACGGCGCCCAACTTCCACCCGTCCATCTCCTTGACCGGCTTGTGGCGAACCTGCACGGTCTGGTCTTCCAGGTTCACGTTGCCGTAGACGGCCTGGCGCAGGTCCTCCCGATAGCTCTCCTTGGGCACGCCGGAGGGGCCCGCCTGGTCGATCTCCACCGTCAGTTTCCGGTCGGTATGGTTCTCCACCGACAGCAGCACCCGGATGGTGTAGTCCTTCGGGCGCACGATGAACGTCTTGTGGAACGTGACGAACCGGTATTCCGACCACTGCTCCGGGCCGGCCGCGCGGGGCACGTTGCGGTAGATCGTGCAGGTCAAGGTGATGGCCCGCGAGGGCTGCTCGCGTCCTTCCTCCTGGAGCGGGCCCGCCGGCCCCACCATCCAGTGCCGCCGCGAGAGGTCTCCCCGCCACAGTTCCTCGCCCTCGGCGTTCAGGATCTTCGCGCCGCTCGTCGTCAGCGAATGATGCGTCACGCCCTCGTACGATATGGGGTTCAGGACACTGTAATGCCCCTTGTACTCGCCTTCCCCCTTGCCCACCCGGCGCAGGTACTCCGCGTGGTCCTTCAGTTCTTCGGCAAGCTCCTTGTCGGCGACGGTGGCGTAGTAGTCCGTCAGCTTGACCGTCTGGAGCCCCCCGCCGAGGCTCAGCACCCGGGCCTCCAGCAGAAAGCCCGTCTCGCTGTCGAGCGAACCGAGCGGCACGTTCCGCTCCGGGCCGGACGGAATGCCCCAGGCAATGACGCCGTCCGCGGCCGCGCGGGGTTCTTCTTCCTTCGGCCGCTCGATCCGGTCCGGTTCGCCATCGGTCGCCGGTTCGGGCTCGCCGGCGGCGGCGGGCGGTTCGGCCGGAGGCGTCGCCACGCCGGAGGCGTCGGCCATTTGTGTGGAGGCCTCCTCCGCCGGCCGCGTGGCCGCCGGCCGCGTGGTCGGCTGCTCCTGCTCCTGGGGCGGGGCGGCCTGCTTCTGGAGGTACCAGAGCACACCGATGCCGATCGTCAGTACCACGAGGCCCACGGCCAACTTGCGAGAATCCACCAGCGACTCCTATCGACCCTCCTGGAGCCGCAGCCCCAGGTAGTCGTCCAGTTCGGGAATGGCCCGCACCTTACTCATCACGGGCTTGTAGTCGTACTCCACGCGGACAAACCGCACCAGCCCCGGCTCCAGCAGCACGTAGCCGGCCCGGGGGTCGTGGTCTCGCGGCTGCCCGACGGACCCCACGTTCACCAGCGCCTTGCGGGCCGGGTCCACCTCGTACACGCCGTCCAGTTCGTCCGGGGTGTAGAAGTCCGGGGCTTCCAGAAACACGCCCGGCAGGTGCGTGTGCCCGACAAAGCAAAGATGATCGAACCGGTCGAACAGCCCCTGCACCTTGTTCGGCGCGTTGTAGATGTCGTCCGGAAAAACGTATTCGTTCACCGGCCGGCGCGGGCTGCCGTGCAGAAACACCAGGTTGCCCAGGCCCAGCGGGCCGTCTTCCTCCACGTGCTTGACCTGGAGCGACCCGAGAAACCGCCAGCGGGCGGCGCGGCGCTCGGCGTCCGGCTCGTCTTCCAACTTCTGCCGCGTCCAGTAGCAGGCGGCCTCCGCGCCGATGTTGAACTTGCTCGGCTCGTAGAGCACCGCGTAGTCGTGGTTGCCCATGAGCGTGCGCTCCGTGGCCGCCATGACCATGTCCAGGCAGTCGCCGGGGTCCGGGCCGTAGCCCACCACGTCGCCCAGGCAGACGATGCGCCGCACGTCGCGCCGGGCGATGTCGTCCAGTACGGCCTGCAGGGCGGCGGTGTTCGAGTGTATGTCGCTGATGATCGCTATCATGGCCCACGTCCGTGGAAGAACGCTGTATGCTAGCGACGGGCGTCGGGACGTGTCAAATGCCATTCCGCCGCCCGCGCTTGGCCGCGGGCCGCCCGGCCGATAGAATGCCCGCACCGGAACACCCAATGACCGAGACAACCCCCGTATCCATCGCGTTGGAAACGTCTTGCCGCGAGGGCGGCCTGGCCCTGGGCCGGGGCGGGCGGCTGCTGGAGGCCGTCGCCTTCGACGCCCGCCGCCGCCACGCCACGCAGGTGGTCGCGCGCATGGACGAACTGCTGACCCGCCACGACCTGCGGCCGGCGGACCTGTCGGAGGTCTACGTCTCGGCGGGGCCAGGCAGCTTTACCGGCATCCGCGTGGGGGTGACCGTCGCGCGGACGCTGGCGCAGGCCCTGGGCGGCGTGCGGTGCGTTCGCGTGCCCACGGCCGCGGCCGTGGCCGAGAACGCGCGGCAGATGGACTGGCGGCGCCTGGCCGTGGTGTTCGACTGCAGGGACGAACTCGTCTACGCCGTGCCGTTCGAGCGGGAGGCGGACACCCCCCGCCAGGCCGGCGAGCCGGTCGTGGCCGCGCTGCCGGAGTTTCTGGCGGGCTGCTGCAAGCCGCTGTTGCTGACCGGCGAAGGGCTGGGCTACCACCCCGTGGCCGCCGAGGGCGTGGACCTCGCGCCGCAAGAGCTATGGACGCCGACGGCCGAGGGCGTGTGGCGCGTCGGGCGGCGCATGGCGGAAGCCGGGCAATTCTCCGAATACCATCACCTGCTGCCGATCTACGCCCGCCGTCCGGAAGCCGTGAGGCTTTGGGAGCAGCGGCGAACGGCCCATCCCCAACCAACGGACAATCGCGCCGGGCGAGCATGACCACCCGCCCGCGGCCGCCGCGGAAACCTGCCGCAAGCCTCGCCGAGCGAAGCACTTGCAATGCAAATACGGGGCCGGAACACGTAACTGCATTCTCATAAGTACCTTCCGGATGGTCATTTCCGGCTTTCTGTTGGATTCGCCGCGTTGCGGAACCGATAGCCTCTTGTACAATGCGTGCGGCATGAGGCTCGACACCAGCCAACAACTTCGCATCGAGCAGCAGATGAAGCTCTCGCCCCGGATCATCCAGGCCATGGAGATCCTGCAGCTTCCCATGCTCGCCCTCCAGGAGCGCATCGACGCGGAGTTGCAGTCCAACCCCGTGCTGGAGATGCAGGAGGCGGACCCCGACGCGCCGGGCCCGGAGCCGTCCGAGGAGGAGTATTCCACCGATCGCGGCGAAGAGCAGATGGCCATCGACGAGAGCGGCAAGGAAGACTTCGAGCGCCTCGCCGACCTGGAAGATGAATACGGCCCGGACCTGCTCAACACCGACGCGCCGGCCCGGCACGTGGAGTCCGCCGACGGGCGAGACCGCAAGATGGACGCCATGGCCAACACCCCCGCGCCGGAGGAGTGCCTCTACGAGTACCTGATGGACCAGTGGATGTTCGTCGAAATGCCTCCCGCCGTCCGCGAAGCCGGGCGCATGGTCATCCACCACCTCGATGAGGACGGCTACCTCCGCACCCCGCTGGAGGAGATATCCGCCAAGGCCGAGCCGCCCATTCCCATCGAGACGCTCCGCGAGGCGTGGCGGCTGGTCAAGACGCTGGAGCCGTGCGGCGTGGGCGCGGCGGACCTGGGCGAGTGCCTGCGGATCCAGCTTCTCGCCGAGGCGGCGACCGGGCGCGATATCTCGCTGGAGATGGAGATCGTCTCCCGCCATCTGCGGGACATCGAGAGCAACCGCCTGCCGCAGATCGCCAAGCGCATGGGAAAGTCCATCGAGCAAATCAAGATCGCCATCGAGAATATCTCCCACCTGAACCCCCGGCCGGGGCTGTTGATCGGCCGGCGGACGGCGCCGATCATCACGCCGGACGTGATCGTGGACCTCGACGAGGACGGCAACGTGCTGGTGGACATGGCCGACGGCAACGTGCCGCGGCTGTTCATTTCCCCGGAGTACCGCCGCATGGCCAAAGACCAGCGCACCGACCGCCCGGCGCGGCAGTTCCTCCGCAACAACATTCGCTCCGCCCAGTGGCTGGTGGGCGCCATCGAGCAGCGGCGGCACACCATCCGCCGCGTGGCGGAAGAAGTTTTCGCCGCGCAGAGAGACTTCCTGGACCAGGGGGCCGAGGCGCTGAAGCCCTTGCCCATGGCCGACGTGGCGGGCAAGGTGGGCGTGCACGTGGCCACGGTGAGCCGCGCCGTGGCCGGCAAGTACGCGCAGACCCCCCGTGGCATCTACCCGCTGCGGATGTTCTTCAGCGGCGGCACGACGACCGCCTCCGGGGAGGATGTCGCCTGGGACGCGGTCAAGGCGAAGCTCAAGGAAGTGGTCGACGCGGAAGACAAGTCCAAGCCGCTGAACGACGACCAGCTCGCCGAAGAACTCAGCAAGCACGGGATCGACATCGCCCGCCGCACCGTAGCCAAGTACCGCGGGCTGCTGGACATACCCCCGGCCCGCAAGCGGCGGCGGTACTGACCCTCCACTCGCGGCGGCGCCCCGACCGCATTCCAACCCTCGGCAGAAAAAAAAAGATGGCGCGCCTGCCTAAGCGCTGTCCCCACAAGGCCGATACGCAATAGTGGGATCGGGCTTCGGCGGCAGTGCGCCTTTGCAGAAGCAACTTCTTCAAAGGGCACGGCACTGCACGCGGGAAGACGACGGCGAGCCATGCCGATAGACGCGGACAATCTTCCGGGGGCCAGGGAAGCCCATGCTTCACGGGCCGCCCACTCGGGCGAGGGCGACGCGCGGGACCGCTCCCGAACAGGGGGCAGCCGGCCTCGCGTCTTGACCGGCGTGATGGTGGCCATTCTCGCGCTCGGCGCCTCGGTGACCGCCGCGCACTACTTCATCCAGAAGCACGAGTCCGGCGAGGAATGCCGGCTGGCGTTCGCCCACGCCGAGCAAGCGCTCCAGGCCGCCATCGACAACCAGGCGGCGATTCTCCAGGCGGCGATGTGCTCGGTTATGCGGGATGACGCCCTCGCCGAGGCCCTCGCCCGGCAAGACCGCCAGGCCCTGCAAGCCCGCGGAGAGCCGCTCTTCGAGCAACTCCGGCAAGACCACAACGTTACGCACTTCTACTTCCACGCTCCGTCCCGCGTGAATCTGCTGCGAGTCCATCAGCCAAGCCGCTTCGACGACCGGATCGACCGCCACACGATGCTGGAGGCCGAACGCACCTCGGCCACTTCCCACGGCATCGAACTGGGCCCGCTGGGCACATTTACGCTGCGGGTAGTCCGCCCGTGGCGGCGGAACGGAGAATTGATCGGGTACATCGAACTGGGCGAGGAAATCGAGCACGTATACGACCAGGTGCACCGCACCACCGGCATCGACTTCCTGCTGACGATCCGCAAGCAGCATGTGCAGCGCGAAAGCTGGGAAGCCGGCATGAAGATGCTCGGCCGGCAGCCGCGATGGGACCGGATGCCCGAGGACGTGGAAATCTTCAGCACGCGGCCGGTCGAGTCCGA
>Ga0102959_1000139_pt1 | contig 24048 bp, 25 predicted proteins | sample SalPonF2_B_D2_MG_FD_84520 | JGI IMG/M metagenome (GOLD analysis project Ga0102959, IMG submission 84520) | Salt pond soil microbial communities from South San Francisco under conditions of wetland restoration - Salt Pond MetaG SF2_B_D2_MG ...
CGCAACGGCGAAACCGCCGCCGACCCGAACGAGCTCGCGGCGGAGCGGGCGGAACTCGCGGCCGCCGAGAAGAAAGCCGAATCGCACCGCATTGAAGGCGAACGGCTCCAGCGTCGCCTGGAGGAGCTTCACCGGGACAACGCCCGGTTGCAGCAGCAACTCATCGCGAGCACCCAACCCGGCCCGGAGGTGGAGCAGTTGGAGACGCTGCGGCAGGAACTGGCCAAAGCCGAAGACCGCGCCGGCGAGTTGCGGCGGCTTGCCGGGCAGTCTGAGGCGGCAGCGGCGCGGCTTCGGGCCGAGCGCGACGCGCTGGAGGGGCGGCTGAAGGAGACGGCGGCCGAACTGGCCAAGGCCCAGGGCAATGAAGACGCCGCCCGAAAGCTCGCCGCCCTGCGGCAGGTATACGCCGAGGAGACGAAGCGCCTGCGAGAGATGCACGACGCCATGCTGGCCCGCGCCCGCAAGGCCGAGCAGGAGGCCTCGCTGGCCAGGACCGGGCAGAAGCTGCTGCTGGCCCGCGTGCAGGCGGCGTATCTGAAGGCCGCCGCCCCGGACACGGCCGGCCTGCAGCAGCGCCAGGCGGCGGCCAGGCGGGCGAACCTGCTGGCGCGCTGCGGGATGATGGGTCGGCTCGCGCGCGGCCGCAACACGAAGCAGACCATCGAACAACTGGAGACGATCCTAACCCGGCTGGACCTGCTGGACCGCTACGACGCGAGAACGGAAGCCGCGTTCGGTTCGCTGCTGGCCGAGAGCGGCGTGCTGGCCGGCATCGACGCCGCCCTCGCCGCCGCGGAGCCGGAGACGGTGCAGGAGTTCCTGCTGGAAGCGAAGCTCGTGCTGGAAGGAGCGGCCGGTGCGGCGTAGGTTCGCCATTCTGCTTCTTGCCGCGGCCTTGCCGGCCGGTTGCGCGCAGCAGGCGGGCCTAGGGTGGATGGTGTTCGACCGGCCGCCCGGCGAGCGAGACGCCGCCGCGGAGAATGCCTACCAGGAGGCCGCGAACGGGCGGCAAGGCCCCGCCCAGGCCGAGGCGGACCTGGAGGAGGGCGTCTCGCTGGCGACGAAGCTGAACTATGCAGCCGCCGGCGCGCGGCTGCACAGTGCGCTGCGGCAGTTCGAGGCCGTGGGAGATGAACACCGCGCCGCCGAGGCGACCTTCTGGCTGGGCTACTGCAGCGAGAAGCTTGGCCGGCCGGACGCGGCCGATACGTTCTATAGCCGGCTGCTGGAGCGGTACCCCAACGCGGCGACCGCCGAGATGGCCCTCCGCCGGCAGGCGGCGCTCGGCGGCCCGCCGATGCCGCCGACCACGCGGCCGGCGACAAAGCCCAACCCGTCATAGGCAGTCCATCGCCTCGCTGTTCGCCTCTCACCCGCAAGGCGTGATCGTCAGCGGGAAGCACCGCATCTGCGGGAAGGCCTGCTCGACCTTCCGCATGGCCTCGTGGCGGTCGGCCGCGCCGCGTGCGACGAACTGGGCGGTGCCGTCTCCCTGGCTGCCGACGCCCTTGCCGCCGTGGATGTGCGCGGCGATGGACTCCAGGCCCAGCACGCCGTGCAGCAGGGGGCTGGCGAGTTGCTCTGGCGAGTGCGGGGCGATCTCGCGGTCGAAGACCGCCTGGGCCTCGGTCATCAGCCGACCGAGTTCCGCGGCGTCTCCGGCGTTCACGGCCCGGTACGCCCGGCGGAGGATGCGTTCGTTGCCCGGCCCCAGGGCCCGCCGCAGCGGCTCGGAGTGCTCGTAGGCTTCGCGCAGGTCTTCCAGGATGCGCACCGTGTCTTTCCGGCCGGCGAGGTCCACCAGGAACATGGGCAGCGGCCCGCCGGGGAAGGCCGGCTCCACGCGGGCGTCGCCGCGGCCGGTGAACGTCAGCAGCACGGGCGTTTTGCCGTAGATGCAGGCCTGGTCCATCCGGCCGCACTGGCTGCCGGTGAGCCGCTCGCCGCGGTAGGCGGCGTCCATCAGCTCGTGGGGGAAGAGGCCCAGCTCATAGACGGCGTCAAACGCTTTGGCCACGAGGATGCACACGGCCGCGGAGCTGGACACGCCGCGTTTCAGCGGAAGGTCCATGGCGGTGATGCGAAGCTCCAGGCCGCCGGTCACCCCCGGCCGGGTGAGCATCTCGTGGGCCGTGCCCGCGCAGTAGCGGAAGAACTCGTCCCGGTCTTCGGCGGCCTGCCGGAGTTGGCCCGCCTCCCACGGGCAGGCCATCTGCCGCGTGCGGCCGGTGGGGCGGCCGACGACGTCCGGCACAAGCGTCTCCACGACGAACTGCTCGGCGGGGCGCGCCTCGGCCGAGAGGCCCTGGTCGGTGCCGACGACGAGGCAGTAGCCCGGATGCCGGCCGAAGTGAGCCGCCCAGTCCGAATGCTCTCCGAACAGGCACAGACGGCCGGGCACGAAGAGCTTGGCGGTGTTGAGGGGCGGGCTGTCCATGGTTCACTCGCCGCGGACCATCACGTTGTGCAGCTCGCGGAAGCGCCAGTTCATCGCGTGCAGCAAGATGCCCAGCACCACGCTCATGGCCGAGAGAATCATCAGCCCGGTGGCCAGGATGGCCCGCGGGTAGTGGGGCACCTCGCCCGTGGTGAAGTAATCGTGGACCGGCAGCCAGCCGAAGACCAGGCCCAGCACGAACAGCACGATGCCCACGCTGCCGAAGAAGGTGAGCGGCTTGAAGGCCCGGGCCAGGTTGAACAGCTTCCAGAGCACGCGGAAGCCGTCGCGGAAGGTGTTCAGCTTGGAGACGCTGCCGGGAGGCCGCCGGCGGTAGGGCACCTGCACCTCCACCAGCTTCAGCCGGTAATAGAGCGTGTGGATGGTCAGTTCCGTCTCGACCTCGAAGCCGGGGGAGACGACCGGCACCCGCTTGCTGACGCGGCGGTTGTAGGCCCGGTATCCGGAGAGGATGTCCGTGAGCCTGACGCCAAAGATGGCGTTGATGAGCCCGCGGACGAGCTTGTTGCCCATCACGTGCAGCGGCCGGAAGGACTTGTCGGTGAAGTCCGAGAGGCGCGCGCCCACGGTCATGTCCGCTTCGCCGTCCATCACCGGCTGGAGCAGGGCGTGGACGCTCTCGGCCGGATAGGTGTCGTCGCCGTCGACCATCACGCAGTAGTCGGCCTCGACGCGGTCGAACATCGCCTCGACCACGTGCCCCTTGCCCGCCCGCGGCTCCTTGAGGACGATCGCGCCGTGGTCGGCGGCGATGCGGGCGGTCTCGTCCGTGCAGCAGTTGTCGAACACGTAGATCGCGGCGTCCGGGAGCTGCGCGCGGAAGTCGTCCACCACCTTGCCGACGGTGGCCGCCTCGTTGTAGCAGGGAATCAACACGGCGATGCGTGGGTCACGGTCCATGGGAGCGGATTCTACGCCACGCCGCACGTGGCGACAAGTCGCGGACGGATGGGACAAACGGCCTACTGTCAAACAGCCAACTCACAAGCAGACACCCAAACAATAAGAAGGCATACTGCCGGCCACGCCGTGCGCGGGCCGTTGCTTGCTGTTGGCCGTCTGGCCTCTTGTTCGTTTGCCGTTCTAACCGCGTTTCCACGGCGGCACATCCGGCAGGCGCCGCAAAAAGTCGTCGATCAGCGCCCGCTCGTAATCGCAGGTCCAGCGTGCTCAGCAGGGCCAGGAAGCGGTTGCACCCGCGGCTGCGGCTGTAGAGGTTGACGAAGTCCCACACGTCCCGGATGATCTGCCCTCGCGACTTCGAGCGGTCTTGATCGAAGACGCGACGATGGCGAATAGCTCTTCGCCTTCACTCTGCAAAGGCAGGACGAGCGCCTGCTTCGCCAGCCCTGCCTCCATGATGAACTCCATCCAGAATATGGACTCGTCCGTCTCTTCCTGAACGATGCCCAACTTAGCAAGGAACTCCGCTTTCGATCTGCCGAGGCAGGCCGCGCGGTAGTTCGCCGCGGCGCCGGTCGCCGAGCGGATCAATCGACTGGCCGCCACATTGCCCGTTCGAGTTCTGGGCAGGGACTCCGCCAGGCGCGTCGCCCGCAAGGCGAACTGCATAAAACGATTCTTCATCTCGTCCGGGTTCATTTTCACACCCCCACTGAGGGCCGATCCGATTGACGCCAGGCGCTCCCATGGCGCCTCGGTCTTCCCCTTCCATTCAACCAATTGTCAATTGGCAATGGTCAATCGTCAATGCCCTCAGACTCCCGAGTACGCGCTGAAGCCCCCATCCACCGGCACCACGACGCCGGTGACGAACTTCGCCGCGTCGGAGATCAGCCACAGCAGCGTGCCGACCAGTTCGTCCGGCCGGCCGTAGCGGCCCATCGGCGTGTGGTCGATGATCTGCCGGCCGCGGGGCGTGGGGCTGCCGTCCTCGTTGGTCAGCAAAAAGCGGTTCTGCTCGGTCAGGAAGAAGCCGGGCGAGATCGCGTTCACGCGGATGTCCGTCGAGTGGTTCTGGCACATGTACGTGCTGAGCCACTGCGTGAAGTTGCTGATGGCGGCCTTGGCGGCGCTGTACGCGGCGATGCGCGTCAGCGGCCGCAGCGCGTTCATGGAGGATATGTTGACGATCACGCCGCGCTTGCGGTCCGCCATGCCCCGCCCGAAAACCTGGCTGGGCAGGATCGTGCCCAGGCAGTTCAGGTCGAACACCCAGCGGACGGCGTCGGCGGGCAGGTCGAAGAACAGGCTTTCGGGCGGCACGCAGGTGGCCTGCTTCTTGTTGCCGCCCGCGCCGTTGATGAGCACGTCCACGGGGCCGAAGGCCGCCTCCACGTCGGCCGCGGCCTTGGCGACCGCCTCCAGCTCCAGCACGTTGCAGAAGACCGCCTTCGCCGTGCCGCCGGCGGCCGAGATCGACTGGGAGACGGCCTCGGCGCCTTCGACGTTGAAGTCGAGGATCGCCACCTTCGCCCCGCGCTCGGCCAACGCCCGGGCCATCTCGCCGCACAGCACGCCGGCGCCGCCGGTGATCGCCACTACCTTTCCGCTTACGTCGAACAGTGTGTCTGTCATTCCTTTCGCTTCCTTTGTTCTCTCAGGCTAGCCGAGGCCAAGGTGCTTGCGTATGTGCCTGGCCAGCGTGTTGTCCAATTCCGTGTGTCTAAGCACGGGTTGCTTCCTTCCCGAGTCCGGGTTGATGTAGATATCGTGCCAGCCCCACTTCTCAGCAGAACACAGCCGTCCTTGACCAGTTGGCGGACGAACTGCTTGCTCTTTATATCGCGATGGCCTTGACCTGGTGATCCTCGGGGACATCCTCCATCACCATCATCATGTAGGCGTCCTTGAGATTCTCCTCCAACTCATCAAGCGTTCGGCCCTGGCTCATGATCTTGGGATGCTCCACCAGTTTGCCGAGCCAGAACTTCTCGCCTTTCCAGTAGACCATTCTCATCGTTGTTCCCAAATCCTGCTCCCTGCCTAACAGCATGGAGCCCATCATACCACAGCCTCCGGTCTCTATGTCACAAACGGCGCCGCGTGCCGACCGAGGTGCTTCTCCAGCGCCGCGTAGTGCTTCTGCTCATCGCGCCGGAGGGCGGCGTGGAAGCGCCTGGCCAAGCGATCGCTCGTCAGCACGCTGCCGAACGTGCAGTGCAGCACCTGCCGTGCGTCGAACTGGTCCAGCAGGGCGGCGAGGTCGTCATCGGCCAGCGAGCCGGCGGGGGGAACCTTGCCCACGTCGGCCGAGACGTGGTACGTGGCCTTGTCTTCCTCGTACCGCTCGCGGGCGAAGTCGAGGATCTCCCGGAAGAGCCCCGCGTCGATCGCCGCGATGGCCCGCACCGCCTCCAGGTAGCTCGTGCCGGCCGTCTTGACGTGCACCAGCCCGTCGGTCAGCTCCGCGACGATCGGGTAGACGCTGAACTTGTCCGATCCGCTGTGGAGGCTGATCTTGTACGGCCCCAGCGTCCGCATGACGGCCGCGTGGAGGGCGAAGCTCTCGCGAAACTGCTGGAGGTCTCCGATATAGTCCACGCCCTTCTCGAAGCGCCCCACGAACCGCGGCGCCATGGACACCCACTCAACGCCCAGCCGCTTCAGCTCGTTGGCGAAGAAGTAGTGCTCGGCCGGAGAGGTGGCCGAGTCTGTCTCGTCGACGGACACTTCCAACTCGAACTCGCCGCGGGCGGCGCCGGTGAGGTGGCGGTGCATCGCGGCCGTGTGGGCGACGGCCTGGCCGTACTTCACCGCGGCCCGCAGGAACGAAATCTCGTCAAAGTGGACGCTCGCCCCGCCATCCAGTTCGAACGTCCTGCCGACGTAGCCCGCCTCCAGGTCGCCCTTGGAGGTCTCCAGGGCGTCGAAGTCCAGGCCCTCGAAGTAATCGGCCAGCATGTCCACGTGGAACTGATCCGCCTGGTTCTCCACGTGCCTGCCGGGGTCGATGGTGAACATCGTGAACCCGGCGCAGGCCGTCGCGTCGATGTCGCCGGGGGTCTGGAGGTGGTCGGCGTCGGCGCCGAAGCCCTCGCGGAAGCCTTCCTGCAGCACGCCCCACGTGGCGGCGTCCATCACCTCTTCCGGCGTGCGGCGGGTGCGGGTCATCTCCCGGATGGACTGCTGGGCGAGAACGGGGCGAATGCCCGTATCCCGCACGGCGCGGATGTGCCCGGGCGCGGCGAGGCCGAGGCGGTCTCCCAGGCCGATGCTGGTATCCAACCCCAGGCAGGTGGGGCGGGCCCACTCGAACACGTTGCGGATGGACGCGGCGTTGTCGTGGCTGGTGGGGCCGACGAGGATCGGCATTCCGTGAAGGGCGCCGGCCGGCTCGCCGGCGATCTCGCCCTCGCCGGCGCAGCCGACGAACTTCTCGCCGTTGTGCCGGCCAAGGAAGTAGGTCACGTCTCCGGCCTTGGTCACGCCGGCGTCGTAAATGTCCAGCGCGACGGCCTGTTTGAGCTTTTCATGCATGTCTTTTTGCACTCGTCCTGACTGTTGTGTATGCACGCGGCCTCATGGCCGGCTTCCCGCCGGCCGCAAAGCGCTTGCCGCGCATGTCTTTTTGCACTCGTCCTTCGGTGTTGCGTATGCACGCGGCTTCATGGCCGGCTTCCCGCCGGCCGCGGGGCGCTTGCCACGTATGCGGCATTCTCGTTCGCGCCCGGCGCTACGCGTTGTACGTGCTGGCGGTGGTGTCGCCGCCGGTTCCGGTCCAGTTCGTGTGGAAGTACTCCTCGCGCGGCTTGTCCACCCGCTGGTACGTGTGGGCGCCGAAATAGTCCCGCTGGGCCTGGAGCAGGTTGGCCGGCAGCCGCTCGCTGCGGTAGCCGTCGTAGTAGGCCAGGGCGCTGCTGAAGGCGGGCGTCGGCACGCCCAGGTCGATCGCGCGCTTCACGGTGCGCCGCCAGGCGTCCTGGCAGTCGGCCGTGGCGGCCTTGAAGTACTCGTCCAGCAGCAGGTTCACGAGGTCCGGGTTCGAATCGAAAGCTTCCTTGATCTTGCCGAGGAACTGGCTGCGGATAATGCACCCGCCGCGCCACATCAGCGCCACGCCGCCGTAGTTGAGGTTCCATCCGTACGTCGCGGCCGCCGACCGCATGAGCTGGTAGCCCTGGGCGTAGCTGACGATCTTGCTGGCGTAGAGGGCCTTGCGGATGTCCTCGATGACTTCCTTGCGGTCGCCTGTCGGCTGCACGGGCTTGCTGCCGGCGAGCTGCTTGCTGGCCGAGACGCGCTCGTCCTTCAGGGCCGAAAGGCACCGCGCGAAGACCGCCTCGCCGATCAGCGTCAGCGGCTGGCCTTCGTCGAGGGCGGCGATGGCCGTCCACTTGCCGGTTCCCTTCTGCCCGGCGCGGTCGAGGATCAGGTCCACCACGTACTGGCCGTCCTCGTCCTTGTAGGCCAGGATGTCGCGGGTGATCTCGACAAGGTAGCTGTCCAACTCGCCCTGGTTCCACTCGGCGAACACCTCGTGCATTTCGTCGTTGGACAGTCCGAGGGTCTTCATCATCTGGTACGCCTCGCAGATGAGCTGCATGTCGCCGTACTCGATGCCGTTGTGGACCATCTTGACGAAGTGCCCGGCGCCGTTCTCGCCCACCCAGTCGCAGCAGGGCTCTTCGGCGCCGGTCTTCGGGTCGAGGGCCTTGGCGCAGGCGGCCTGGAAGATCGGCTTGACGTGCTCCCACGCGGCCGGCGAGCCGCCCGGCATGATGCTCGGGCCGTGGCGGGCGCCTTCCTCGCCGCCGGAGACGCCGGTGCCGATGTAGAGCATGCCTTTCTCCTCCACGTACTTCGTGCGGCGGATGGTGTCCGGGAAGTGGCTGTTGCCGCCGTCGATGATGATGTCGCCCGGCTCGAGGTGCGGCAGAACCTTCTCGATGAACGCGTCGACCGCGTCGCCGGCCTTCACGAGAAGCATCACGCGGCGGGGCCGCTTCAGCGCCGCGCAGAACTCCTCGATGCTGTGGGTGGGGATGATCGTCTCCCGCCCGGCGGCCGGGCCGTTGGCGAAGTCGTCCACCTTGCTGACCGTGCGGTTGAACACCGCCACGGAAAAGCCCTTGTCGTTCATGTTCAGCACGAGGTTCTGGCCCATCACGGCCAGTCCGATCAGTCCGATATCCGCCTTGGCGTCCGCCATGTCTGCAAGCTCCTTTGCTCTATTCGGCCCTCGCCGGGCCGGGTTCTGACTGTCCGATTCACGACGTATTGTACGCACCGCGTCGCGATGCCGAAACCCGAGCCGCACATGCTACGCAATCCGCGGCCGATTGCAAGGTCAAACAGGGAGTGCCAACGATGGCACACGCGCCATCAGGAGGGGCGCCCCGGCGAGCGGGGGGCGATGCCGGTCCGGGAATCACGAGAATTCGGCCTCATGGGATTCCCCTGTCCCCTTCGCGGCGCCTCACCTCTACCCTCTCACCTTCTTCGGCGGTCTTCTTCCGCGCCCTTGCAGTGCGGCCGGGGCTGTGCCACAATGCGGCCCGGCCGGGAGTGGCCCGGCCGGGAATCAGGAGACCGGACCCATGGAAGACAAGCACACGATCCTCGGCGTTCACATCACCAACCGGCTGAAGGAGGCGGTGGAGGTGCAGAAGGTGCTCACCACCTCGCCGGCGCCGATCAAGACGCGGCTGGGCCTGCACGAGGTGGAGAAGGAGAGCCTCGAAGGAATCCTGCTGCTGGAGATGCTCGGAAGCGATGAGGACATCCAGAAACTCGCCGACAGCCTCAACGCCATCGAAGGCGTGGAGGTGCAGTCGATGGTCTTCCACCACCCGGACTAAAGCAGTTTACAGAAATTTTGTCGCCCTGTTGCTGGTTGCGGCTTCGGCTGGCGGCGTCCGGCTGCATCGACAATGCTACGGCATTGCCTGCTTCGCCGTCCTTGCCAGGCTTGTCCTCACCGACCAACAGAACGACAATCTGTCCGCAAAATGCTCTTGCCCGCGACGCCACGGTACTCGGTAAGGTTGCCGCTTTATGGACATCTGCCGCAAGTGCGGCAGCAAGTGCTGCCGGTATTTCTGCTTCGAGATCGACGCGCCGGACGACTACGACGAGTTCGAGGACATCCGCTGGTACCTGTGCCATGAGGGTGTCTCCGTGCACGTCGACGAGGACGGCGACTGGTATATCTCCATCGCCAACGAGTGCGCGAAGCTCGGCGTCGACGGCCTGTGCACCATCTATGAAGACCGGCCGCTGATCTGCCGCAAGTACTCCACCGACGGCTGCGACCAGACCGGCGGGGATTACTTCTACCAGGAAGAGTTTCGCACGCCCGAACAGCTCGACGCCTACGCCCGCAAGACGCTCGGCGAGAAGAAGTACGAGAAGAAGAAGGCCAAACACCGCGCGAAGTTGGAGCCGAAAGGCAAGGGCAATAAGGGCAAGAAGGCAAAAGGGCAAGAAGGCAAGAATGGCAAGAGGATTAGCCGGTAGCCACTGGTCGGTAGCCGGAGGCTCGGCTCCTGCCCACTGACTACTGACTACTGACTACGATGACTGCATTCCAGAACGTCAAAGGCACGCGAGACTTCTACCCCGAGGAGATGCGCGTCCGCAACTGGATCACCGACGCGTGGCGGCGGGTCTCGCTGCGCAACGGGTTCGAAGAGTACGACGCGCCGATCTTCGAGTACCTCGACCTGTTCACCGTCAAGAGCGGGCAGGAGATCGCCGAGCAGCTCTTCCGTTTCACCGACCGCGGCGGGCGAGACCTGGCCATTCGCCCGGAGATCACGCCCTCCCTGGCCCGGATGGTCAACGCCCGCATTCACTCCCTGCCGCGCCCGATCAAGTGGTTCAGCGCGCCGCGGCTGTGCCGGGCCGAACGCCCCCAGCGCGGCCGGCTGCGCGAGTTCTTCCAGTGGAACGTGGACGTGATCGGCTCGGACAGCGTGCTGGCCGACGCCGAGTGCATCTTCACCTGCATCGACTTCCTGCGGGAGGTGGGCCTCACGCCGGACGATGTGAAGGTCCACATCGGCTCCCGGCCGCTGGTGATGGCGCTGCTGGCGTCGGTCGGCGTGGGCGAGGGCGAAATGGACCCGGCGCTGCTGGCCCTGGACAAGCGGCAGAAGATCGCACCCGAGGCGTTCGAGAAGATGCTTGCGGACATCGGCATGACGGCGGAAGCGGTGGGGCGGGTGTGCCGGTTCATGGACGCCCCGTATGATGAACAGACGCGGCTGCTGGGCGAGCTGGCCGGCGTGGAGAAGGCTCACAAAGACCTGCAGGCCCTGGACATGGAGCTGGGCCGGATGGGCGTGGGCGAGTACGTCACCTTCGACTTCCACATCGTCCGCGGCCTGGCGTACTACACCGGCGTGGTGTACGAGGCGATCGCCGCCGGCGAGCGGGCGGTGGCCGGCGGAGGCCGGTACGACAACCTGCTGGAGGTCCTCGGCGGGCCCCAAGTGGGGGCCACCGGCTTCGGCATGGGCGACGTCGTGCTGAGCCTGCTGCTGGAGGAGAAGGGGAAGATTCCGGAGGAGGTCCGCGCATCCGGCGTGGAGTTCTTCTGCATCGCAACGGCCGAGGGGGAGCGGGGCAGGGTGCTCGAAGCGGTGGGGCGGCTGCGGTCGGCCGGGCGGTCGTCCGAGTTCAGCTACAAGGCGACAACGAATCTCGGCAAGCTGCTCAAAGAGGCCGCCCGGCGGGGGGCCGCCAAGGCCGTCATTGTCGCCGAAGACGGCACGCTCTCCGTCAAAGACCTCGCCACCGGCGAGCAGACCGACGGGCTGACGCTGGAGCAGCTTTGAGAGGGAATGGACGCAGAGAAACGCAGACGCCGCACGGCTCTCCCTTAATCCCGCGACCGTTCGTGTCCATCCGTGCCATTCGTGCTTATTCGTGTAATTCGTGGTGAGTCGTTGCGGTTGCTGTCCTCCCTTCTCTTCGCTTTCTCAGCGACAGGCGGCTATGCGGGATGACTGCGGGCTTGACCCGCTCGGACAGGCGCGGTTAACTGAAGCTCAAGGCAGCCGGGGTGACGGCGCGGAATCGCCATTCCGCATTCCGCGTTCGCCATTCCGCATTCGAGACATGGCCCACAGAAACGTCCATTACGAGGCGGCGTTCGAGGACTACCTGCGGAGCAAGGGCTGTCCCTACGTCGCGGTGGACGAGGCCCGCAAGGCCCTGCAGGGGGATTCCTCGCTGAAGAGCTTCGACTTTCTCGTCTATGGCGAGGCCGGTGCGAACCTGCTGGTGGACGTGAAGGGGCGCAAGTTCCCCGCCGGCCGGGCCGGCGCGCCGTCCAGCCGGGCTTGGGAGAACTGGATCACCACGGAAGACGCCGACAGCCTGCGGCAATGGGAGCGGATCTTCGGGGAGGCTTTTCGCGCGGTGATCGTGTTCGCCTACTGGCTGCAGGGCCCGCCGCTGTACGCGCCGTTCGAGGAGGTGCACTGCTTCCGCGGCCGACATTACGCCTTCGTGGTGATGGGCGTGCGGGAGTACGTCGCCGCCGCACACCGGCGCAGCCGCCGGTGGGGCACCCTCGCCATCGCCGGGCGGCGGCTGGCGGCCCGGTGCGCCGACATCGGCGAACTGCTCTTCGCATCCGCGCCATGCGGCGCGTTGCATTGCCCCGGCGGGGCGGTATAATTCCGCCATGAACGCGAAGCGAATCTTACCGGCACTGGCGGCGGGGGGGGCGACGGTCCTCCAAACCGCGTGGGCGGCGGCCGCGACGACGGCCTCGGACGGTTTCGCCGCTCCGGAACTCAGCGAGAAGCAGCAGGAAGCCCTCCCGTGGACGGCGCTGGCCGTCGCGGCCGTGGCGGTGGCGGGCGTGTGCGTTGCAGCCTTCAAAAACGCCAAGCGCACGCACCTGGACTGAACTCGCGGGCGAAAGGCGCCTAACGATCCGCACGGCCGGGTTGTCTGCACACGTGCGGGTGCGAACCGATTGGCCCTCTTTGGGAGACTTGTCATGGGAATGAAGAAAGCACTGATTGTGGCGCTGGTATGCGTCAACCTCGCGCTGGTCGCGGCGCTGGTGTTCGGGACGCACGCGCCGCGGGCCGGGGCGCAGACCCTCCGCGGCGGCAACGACTATCTGCTCTACACCGGACGGATCGGCAACGACTGGGACGCGGTCTACATGGTGGACCTCAAGACCCGCCGCCTGGCCGCCTGGAAGTTCGACAAGACCCAGAAGCGGCTCGTGCAGATGCGCGGACGCCAGCTCGTCGACGACTTCAAACGGTAGCCCCCGGCCCGCACAAGGAGAAACAACATGCGAACCAACGCCCAGAATACGACGATCGTTGTGCTGCTGGTGACCGCCGCGCTGCTGACCGGCATGCTGCTGACCTCGCTGATCGGCGGACAGGAAGAGGCCTACGCCCGCGGCACCGCCGTCAAGGACGGCAACTATATCCTCGGCGGAGGACTGTGGTCGGGCGGCACCGAGCTGCTCTACATCGTGGACATCGAGAACCAGAAACTCAACGTCTACTTCACCGAAGACACCAAGAACACGGTGAATCTCATCCAGACGGTGAACCTGCAGCAGGCATTTTCCGAGTGACGACGGCCGCCGGCTGGCTGACTGGTTAACTGGTCAATTGGTTGCGATGGACACGATCATCGAGACACTCGCGGGGCGAGCTCTGGAATACGAGCACCTGCCGCGCGGCGACCTGCTGGAGTTGGCCCGGCGGGGGGCCGACGCCCCGGAAGACCTGCTCTACTGGGCCGGCTGCATCCGCGAGGCCCGCTTCGGCAAGTCCGTGCGTCTCTGCTGCATCGTCGCCGGCAAGCTCGGCGGGTGCAGTGAAGACTGCAAGTGGTGCGCGCAGTCGGCCGCGGCGAAGGCGACGCCGGCCGCGGTTTCTCACACAGAGACACAAGGCCGGCTGAGGGCGACTCCTGATGAGTCGCTCTCCGGGTTCTCCGACCCCTCTGTAATGAAGGCCGAATCTTCTCCCCGCCGGGCCGCGCCGGAGGAAATCCACGCCGCCATCCGCCGGGCGATCGACAGCCGGGCGTCTCGCGTCGGCATTGTCAACTCCGGGCGGGGGGCCTCCGAGGCCGACATCGCCGCCATCGAGGACGCCCTGGCGGCCCTGCCGAACGAACGGGCCGGCCACGTGCAGATCTGTGCATCTTTGGGGGAACTCTCCGAGGCCCGCGCCCGTCGGCTTAAGGCGGCCGGCGTGAGGCGGTATCACCACAATCTCGAAACGTCCGAGCGGATGTTCCCGCAACTCGTCTCCACGCACACCTACGGCGACAAACTCGCCACGCTGGACGCGGCGGCCGCCGCCGGGCTGGAGGTCTGCTGCGGGGCGCTCTTCGGCCTGGGCGAGACATGGGAAGACCGCGTGGACGTGGCGCTGGCCATCCGCGACCGCACAACCGCCGACACCGCGCCGCTGAACTTTCTGCACGCCAGGCCCGGCACGCCGCTGGAGCATCAGCCGCCCATGCGGCCGATGGACATCCTCCGAACCATCGCGCTGTTCCGCTTCGCCATGCCCGCCGCGGACATCAAGGTCGCCGGCGGACGCGAGGCGAACCTGCGCGACCTGCAAAGCCATGTCTTCCGCGCCGGGGCGAGCAGCCTGATGACCGGCCACTACCTGACCACCACCGGCCGCGGCGGCGAGGACGACCTGCGGATGATCGCCGACCTCGGCCTGGAGGTGGTCGACGAACTGCCGACAGCGCCGGCAGGCCCTTGACCGTTCTTCACCGCCACTGAGCAAGAATTCCGGTTTTGGGGCATCCGGCGCTACGAAGCGCAACATAAGATATATTATCGGACGTTACAAAAAGGGGCTTCGGGGGCAACGGGGTTTTGATGGTATGCCTGGCCTTGCACTCGCAATGGCCAATTGACAGACAATTGAAAATCGTCAATCGACATGGCCCGGGCGGGAGTTGAACCCGCACGCCCCTTGCGGGACCTGGGATTTTAAGTCCCATGCGTCTGCCGATTCCGCCACCGGGCCTGGAGAGAAGAAACTACCATATACAGGCGCGGAGAGCACACAGCAAAGAAACCGCCTGCACATGGACGGAGCCCGAGCGGACCGGAAGACGGCCCCGGGTCCGAAGCAACCGTGCGGCGGACCGCCGGGGGTTCATTCTTCCTGCAGCGCCAATACCAGGTGCCGCGCCTCTTGGACGGTTGTCTCTCCGGCGGCCGCCTTCCTCAGGGCGTCGGCGATCAGCGTTCGCTGCACGGCGCGGCGGAAGCAGTCTTCCAACTCACCGCGATGCAGCCCCGCGCTGATGTCCCGTCCGAGCTGTTTGTCGATGCGGCTCAATTCGAACACGCCGGTTCGGCCGAGGTAGCCGTATCCTTTGCACCGCATGCACTCGCCGGCCACGGCGACCTGGGCGGGCGGGCGCACGCCATGCCGCTCGAACATCGCCCGTTGCTCGTCGGTGATGGGTTCGTGCGTCGCGCAATGGCCGCACACCAGCCGCACGAGGTCCTGCCGGAGGATCATCCGCAACGCCCCGCCGATGACGTACGGCGGCACGGAGAGGTTCTGCAGCGCGTCGACGGCCGTGGCGGCGTCCGGGGCGTGCAGCGTCGCCAGCACCAGCCGCCCCGCCAGGGCCGCCCGGCTGGCGGTGACGGCGGACTGCTGGTCGCGGATCTCCCCCACCAGGATCACGTCCGGGTCCATGCGGAGGATGGCCCGCAACCCCTCGGACATCGTCAGGCCGTGGAACTCGTCCACCTGGAGCTGCCGGATGAGCGGAATGCGGAATTCCACGGGGTCTTCGATGGAGACCGCCACCTTGGTCTTGAGGTCCACGGCGTTTGCCAGGGCGTACATGCTGGTGCTCTTGCCGGAGCCGGTCGAGCCGACGATCAGCACCAGTCCCGAGGGCGCCCGCAGCATGGTCCGGATGGATTCGATGCTGTCCGGCGCCATGCCAAGGTCGCCGAGGCTATGGCTGAATTGCGAGGCGGAGAGGAACCGGAAGTGAATGGCCGTCCGGTTACCCACGGGCGTCACCGTCACGCGGATGTCCTGCGTCTTGCCTTCATGTGGAAGACTGATCAGCCCCTCCTGCGGCATGAAGGACTTGTCGATGCTGAAGTTCGCGGAAATCTTCACTTGGTTGAGCACCTTCATCCGGTCGCGCCATTCGATGGGCGACTTGACGTGGATGATGCCGTCCACCCGGTAGCGAACGGTCTTGCCGTTCTCGATCGGGTCGATGTGCACGTCGGTGGCACGCTCGGCGATGGCCCTCTTGAGGATCGAATTCAGCGGCTCCATCATGGCGCCGAGTTGGCCGGAACTGTCGGAATGTTGCTGCTGGCTGCTTTCCATGGGATGGGAAACTCCTTCTGCAAGCTCGGACACGAATGGTCGCACTATAGCACGTCTTGGTCTCGGCCGCCAAGACGCCCGCGGCCGGGCCAAACGCAGTCTCCAATGCCGGTCCGGAGATCCCTCTGGCTTCGGTCGGCTGTTGACGGCCGCGGGACTGCATCAGGCTGCATAGGCATTGCCTGCTTCGCCTTCTTTGCCTGCCGCCGTTTCGCTCGACCTCGGGCCGACGAGGGATATCCGGATAGACTCGAAATCCTTGCCGGGCCTTCGGCCCGGAAGGCGGTTCATCCCCCTACCGCGCGATCCGTTGCGAACGTGTTTTGGCGGGCCACACACGACTTTGCGACTGCCCTGGATTCAGCGTTCTCCCCCGTGCCCACGGAAGGTGATGCGGGCCGGGTCCAGGCCGCGCCTCTCCGCCTCCGCCACCGCCATGCGCACGTAGGACTCGAAGAGCGGTTCGCCCGTCAGCGCCAAAACCTTTCTGGCGTGGTGGATGTCCCCCTCGCGGGACGCTTCCACCTCCACGAAGCAGCCGATCATGGGGATTTCGTCCAGCTCCACCAGGCACCGGCCGAGGGTATAGCTCGCCCGTTTCTTCTCCAGCGAGAGCTGCTCCACCAGTCCGATCGACTTCAGGATGTCCCGCATGACCTCGGGGCTGTCCAGGTGCGTCTGGGTTTCCTCGCGCACCTTAAAATGCTCGTGCGGACGAAGCGGACCCTTGAACGTAAGCACCGCTCTCAGGTCGCGTTCGGCATCGCCGCGTCGCAGCAGCCGCGGCACGCGCAGGCGCAAGCCGCTCTCGCCATTCAGCAGATCCCGCCCCGGCGTATCGAAGTAAAGGTCTGTGTGGATCACCGTGCCGAGGTACACCGCCCCCGCCGATCGCAGCCGGCGGCGGACCGGCTCGTGGCGGTCAACCTTGACCTTGATTTCCATTTCTTCCGCCATGGCGGCCATTGTAGCGGCCGGAGGAAGCGATCACGAGCCGATTCGCCCCGCCTTGGCCCGCCGTCCAAACGGCCCGCTCAGCCGCCGAAGAAAGCCTCCGCCCAGGTCTGCCATCACCTTGCGCAAGGGCGTGGAGCCCGGGTCCGGCATGCGGATTAACAGCACCAGGCCCAGAATCCGCGCCGCCCAGGACAGCAGGAACGTGGCGTGCCAGTTATTGAACACGAAGTAGCCGAACACCAGCGGGTTGCCGTCATGACTGTAGTAGGAGAGCCCCTTGGCCAGGGCCCCGCCGGCCAGGCCGCCCAGCAGCCCGCCGATGCTGGCGATCACGTTGAACGCCGCCACGTACTTGCTGCGGCCCTGCCCGTCGGAGAAGCCCAGCATGATGCTCGTCTGGCCCAAGCCGACGCCCATCCAGCCCACCCCGCCGAACAGCACCGACGCGAACATCACCAGATACGCGCCCACGGGGCTGGCGTCCGTGATGACCGGCTGGACGCTCTGCCCGAACCACCCGGCCACCGTGAAGGCCACCCAGTTGACCGCCTCTCCCACGAAGGGCGGGTTGGGCGTGTGGCGCATCGCGAAGAAGTACGGCAGAAGCGAAACCGACGTGCACATCATGCCCAGCATCAGGGCCGGGCGCCGGCCGTGCTTGTCGATGATGCGACCCCACAGCCGCGAGGAGAGCATGCCCACGATGGGGCCGAACACCATAAACAGTGTGTCCGCAGCTAGTTGGCTGCAGCCCAGGCTCCGCAGGATGTACAGGTAGCAAAACGCCCCCGCCGCCGTCATGGCGAAGGTGATCACGGCCATGCACAGCACCGTCCGCCGGAACACCGCGTCCCGCAGCGGGCCGAGGAGCAGTTGGTCTCCGGCCACGCGCAGGTACCGGGCGGTGTAGACCAGCCGCGAGTCCACCGCGCGGCCGGGCACGTACGGCACGCGGATGTCGATGGCCGGGCGGCGCGGTTCGGCCCCCGTGCTGGGGGCGATCTCCCGCATCTTGCGGAACGTGAGAATGTCCGCCATGCCGAACGCGGCGGCCAAAGCGAACATGATGGCGATGGCCCGCACGAGGGCCGGTTGGGCGTCGGCGGTCATGGGCGCGCCCTCGACGACCACCGAGTCCGCCCAGACGCCCAGCGCGATCACCACGGGAATCTTCACGATCATGCTGAGGATGGTGCGGTTGGCCATGTACCGCCCGCGGATGCGGCGCGGGATGATGTCTCCCATCCAACTGAACCACGCCGGCGCGGCGAACGCGTCGCCGAGCCAACTGGCCGTCAGCGCGACCAGCATGAGCCACACGGCCCACTTGCCCGGCAACGGCAGGCCGAAGAGGCGCCCTACCAGGGGAATGCACGCCACCACCAGCCACAGACCGCGATGCAGCGTGGCGCAGTCGAGGAACTGGTGTTTGCGCAGGCCGGTTCTCTCGACCAGCACCGCCGCGGCCAACTGCCCGAATCGCGCGAAGAAGGGAATCGCCCCCAGCACGCCGAAGGCGAAGTCATCGAATCCGAGCATCGCCGCGAAGTTCGTCAGGCGGCTGCCGGTCACGCAGACCATCCAGACGACCCCGTACATCCACGCGACGGTGATGCACCGCAGGTTCCGCCGAAGCTCCTCGCGCCGCACGCTCAACGCCGGCAGGACTTCGTATGATTTTCTTCGCCACGTCATGGCAGACTCATTGCGGGGCCGCGCGGCCGCCTTCCGACGGCGAACCTTACCGCCCAATCGCCGCCGGACAAGCACAAAGGCGGCGGTTCGTGCAAAAAACTGCCCGCAGATCGGCCAAGAACGCTCTTGTCAGGCCGGTCCGGAGCCTGTAGCATAGCCGAACTCGGCATCATTCAGCGACAGCACAAAGAGATACACGAGGTGAGTCATGCATTACCCACACAGGATTTCCAAGCGTAAGCGGGCCCGCAAGATCGGCTTCCTCGCACGCATGCGCACGGCCGGCGGTCGGAAGATCATCAATCGCAAGCGGCGCATGGGCCGGCAGGTTCAGGCCGTGTAAACGCACCGGCGACTCCCGTCCCCGGCCAACCACGCAAGAACGGTTCACCACGCGGCGATCGCCCTCCTGTCGGCGGGCGATCGCCGTGCGACGCAACTTCGCGAGCCTTTCCAAAGGTCGCCGCCAACGGTTACAGATCAAACGGCAACCGCGGCGTGTATGCGCCGTCCGTCCGCGCGGGCGAGTAGACGTGGAAGCCCAGGTAGTTGCCGAACGCCTCCCACAGAACATTGCCCACGGTGCTGCGGTTCATCGCCACGTGGTGCGGGAAGTGCCGCAGCAGCACGTCACGGTAGAGCCGCTGGATGCCCGGAATCCGCACCCAGCCGTAGGAGCCGAAGGTCTTCGCCTCGTTGGGCTCCACCACGCCTTGGGCCAGCGCCACGTGATGCCGGCCCTCGGTGTCCTGCGTGGCGCGGCAGAGCGTCACCGGCCCGTCCTGCATCACGAACTCCACCACGCCCATGGCCTTGTCCCGCCCGGTGGTTCCGGCGATGATCTCCTGGCAGCCCATCTTCGGCTTGCCCTTGGCCCAGGACGTTGGGAACACGCCGCAGTGCCAGCAGTTCACCAGTTCCGGATCGTCATTGTGCACGTTGTTCCAGTCCGCCAGGCAGCTTGGCCCGCCGCTGGCGAGTTGCAGCGCGTGCATGGACAGCGTGCCCAGCATGTCCGCCTCGCAGGCGCACGGCACGAGTTTGTCGTCGAAGCGGCTCATCGTGGTGCACGAGCAGATGCCCATGTTCTCCTGCATGCTCGTCCAGCACTGGATGCCCAGCGCGTCGAGGTGCTGGTCTTTGATGAACTGCTTGAGGAACAGCTCCAGCTTGGCGATCTTCTCCAGAATGCCGTCGGCGACGGCCGAGCAGTCGATCGTCTTCTTCATGTCGGAAACCACGCGCTTCACGGCCGCGTCCGTCTTCATCCGCTCCATGCCGCCGAAGACTTCCGACAGGTCCAGCGTCACGATCGTCACGCCCAGCCGCTGGAGGGCCTTTTCGTTGTAGCGGCAGGTCCAGAAGTCGTTCGGCCGCGCGCCGATCTGCCCGTACCGCGCCTTGCGGATGCCCGCCACCACGCGCACCACGCCCACGAACCGCTCGGCCGTGCCGACGAACGAGTCATCCGTCGGGAAGCAGATGGGCACCTCCGGCACGCTGTAGGCCCGGCCGAGTTGCCGCAGGCCCTCGCACGTGCTCAGCAGGCCGCAGAAGCTGTCTCGCCGCTCGGTGGTCGGCGTGAGGGCCTCCTCCTCCTGGCAGCCGACGGCGAGGATCGGCACATCCAGGCCGCACTCCTTGACGGAGATGGCGGCGCCCTTCTCGTCGCCGAAGTTCACGCAGTTGATCACGATGCCGTCGACCTGCTGCTCGCGGAACATCCGGCCCACGAGCATGGCCTCGTCCACCGTCTCCACGCAGCCGACCTTGGTGTCCTTCGTGGACGGGGCGACGACGCTCGCCCCGGCGGCCTGGAGCACCTTGATGGTGTCCGCCCGCATTCTGGCGGCGAGTTTGTCGGAGAAGAATCCGCGGTTGGCGGGGATGAATCCGAGTTTGGGTTTGCTGGCGGGCATGTCGGGGCTCCTTGTATTCGGTTAAAGACTGCCTGTCGATCTACATTGAACCGCCGATCGCCTCGGCGGGCAAGAGGTTGGCTTGCGGGCCGGAGGCCCGCCACACGGAACCGCGACAGGAATGGAGCGGTCACACCCGGCAACCAAGCCATGCCGGTCCGCGCGGCACGATCAACTTGCCCATTCGCCATGGCTGGGTTGTCGGCCGGCGAACATTGCTTCGACCGCCCCCTACCGTTCGGCGGCTCCATGCGTTGACGCCGGCCAGGTGCTGTTCCGCTTCCGTTGCGGCGCGACGGCCATCTGGGACGCCAACCGCTACAACGAGGCCGACACGCCCACGCCGCGTTACACCTTCGGCTCGCTACGCTCGCCTCCGCTCAGCCGCATGACAACAAAACGCCAACACCTCGAACTTACACACAACTACTTACACTACTGCACCTGCCCCTGGCAAGTCTATCCGGGACACTCAGCACCCATATCTACTATCGGTGATCTCTTTGCGGAAATTCAGGTAATCACCTTACTTCTTGCGGGCTCGTAGTCAAGCTACTGCAGCGGATCCATTCTCTAACGTCTTTACATGACTACTCTTCTGGGCTGCTGGCAACGACCAGCGCCCAAAGCCCCCCGGCCTCCGTCTCGAAGCATTTCAGCGCCAACGCGCCGCCCTGCCGCACGAGGCCCACCACCTCCGGGCCGTGGACCACCTGTGGCAAGGAGATTTCCGCCTTCACGCCGCGCTGATCGAGATTCGCCTTTACGCCGCCGGCGAGGATGTTCGCCAGTTCGCCCACGGCGTCGGCCATGTCCTCCGAGTCAAAAGGCACTGGGAAGCCGGCGAACTTCGCCACCAGTCCCTCGGCCGTCGGCTTGGGCAGCCCCAGACAGACGCTCCACTCCACCTCGCCGTGCAGCGAGATGCTCGCCCCGATCAACTCCGGGCCCACACCGCCAAGGGCGCCCTGCTCCAGCGGCGCAAAGGCCATGCCGCACGCCGCGCCCAGCGAATCTCGCACCGCCTGGAAGACGCAATCCCCGTGCCGGGATATGGAGTGTTCAGACTGTACGGCCTGTGTGCCCATGGTCGCTCCATCGAGGCCCGCCACAACCCGCCGGCCGCGAAGAAAGGCGGTTGTGCGGCAGCCGTTCCCTCGGCCGCTTGCCGCCCCCAAGCGGCCACACCGCCTGACATACTGTTTTCCGCTATCGGCAGCAGTTACGCATTTTCAACGGCATTTCTTCCGGCATCCGCAACGGCGGATCGGCCGCGGGCCAACTCGCCGCCGTTGCTGCAATCCGCCGCCCGGCCTGTTAGACTGGCCGCATGAAGATCATCGACATGCACACGCACGCCTTTCCGGACAGCCTCGCCCCGCGGGCCATCGCCGCACTGGAGGCCGAGTGCCCGTGGAAGGCCGTCGGGCGCGGCACCATCGACGCCCTGCTGGAATCCATGGACGCGGCCGGGGTGGATGCCTCCGTGATGTGCTGCATCGCCACCAAGCCGGACCAGGTGGAGAAGATTCTCCCCTGGTGCGAGCAGATCCGCTCCGAGCGGATCATCCCCCTGCCGTCGGTGCACCCGAAGACGCCAAAGCCTGCGGAGTGGATCGCCCGCTTCGCCGAGGCAGGGTTCCCCGGCATCAAAATGCACCCGATGTACCAGGACTACCACGCCGACGATCCGCTGCTGGCCCCGATCTACGCGGCCCTGTCCGAGCGGCGAATGCTGCTGGAAGTGCACTGCGGGCGGGACATCGCCTTTCCGCCGGACGACGACCGCGCCACGCCGCGGCGATTCGCCAATGTCATCGAGCGCTTCCCGGAGCTTCGCCTCGTCTGCACGCACCTCGGCGGCTGGCGGATGTGGGAGGAATCTTCGCAACTCATCCTCGGCCGAAACGTGTACGTGGAGACCTCCTTCAGCCTCAACGAAGTAACCCCCGAACGGGCGGCGGACATGATCCGCCGGCACGGGGCGGAGAGGATCCTCTTCGGCACCGACTGGCCCTGGCAGCGGCAGGATGAGGCGCTGGAGAACCTGCGCGGCCTCGGGTTGACGGAGGAAGAGATGGAACGCATCTGCTGGAAGAACGCGGAGGCGGCGCTGAATCCAGAAACCTGAATCCGAAACAAAGTACAAGAAGACAAACAGCAATGCGGCAAACAGACTTCCGGCCGACATGGTATTGCGATGGCAGACGACTCCCGGCGGGAATTCACTTATTGCCGTGTTGCCGTTTGTTTCGAGTTTAGAATTTCGGATTTGTCGTCTACGTTCGCCGCCGGCCGCTTGTTGCCTCACGGAAACCCCGGCGCGGTTCTCGGCTCGCCCGCCCGGCGTATCTTCCAGACCCCGTTAGACTTCAGCCATTCCAGCTCGAACGTCACGTTCACGTTCACCCCGGCCGCGAGTTCCGCGCTGTGCAGCCGCATGCGGGTGCGGACGGTCATCGTCGCTTCCCGGCCGAAAAGCTCCACCTCGGCCGAGGCCACGTCGATGCCCTCCACGCGGTAGCGGCCGCGCTCGGCGAGGGCCAGGGCCATCGCCCCCGGCTTGTCGTACACCATGCCGCGGTACACGCCCGTGAAGTCGTCCGTCAGGTGCTTGTCCAGGGCATCGGTCCGGCCGGCCTGTACGTCCGCGGCGATCTCCCGCGCCGCGGCGAGGATCATCTCCCGGTCGGTCCGCACCGCCCGCGACACGGCGAACACCCCCCCCGCCAGCAGAACCGGAACAGCCAGCAGGTAGAGCACCTTCCGCCGGCGCGTCTCGTACCACCACGCGGCCAGGGCGATCTCTGCGAAGGCCAGCGTAAGGTACACGTAGAGCGGCTGCTCGAGGAAGTTGCGGGTGAGCCAGTCCATACGGTCAATTGTAACCGCTTGCTGGATATGCCGCTAAAGTTATTCCCCCCGCCCGGACGATCCATGCTGTGGATGGCGACCATGGCCCGGAACAAACCCTCTCCACAGAAACTGTGCCGCATTTCCGAAGCGGCCGATGCCGCCGGCGTCAGCAGGCAGACCGTCGAGTACTACATCATGGTCGGGCTGGTCAAGCCCATCCGCCCGCCCGGCAAGCGGAGCCGATTCTTCGACGCGAAGCTGATCCGCCGCATCAAGCTCATCCGCCAACTGAACGAGTCCGGCTATACGCTGCGGGACATCCGCGAGACCTACCTCGCCGGCAAGTAAGCGCCGCGTGAGGAGGCCCTGTCGCGGCAAGCGGCGCTCGCCTGCGGCAAGGCGCCAGGGACCAGGCAATAGGTACAGCCACAACGCTCCGCGATGCCGGACGTCCGAAGCCGCAAGCGCGAGCGAGCGGGGCCGTCGCCGTTCCAGGCTGAAAGCCTGAGATTCACCAGCCCAGGGCAACGCCCTGGGTTCCGGGCCACCCATCCCCCCTTCCGGAGCCCTGAAGGGGCGAGACGATACGCCGTTGCGGAGAAAGTTCTGAGTTCCTGGTTCAGAGTTCTTAGCCACAACGCTCGCCTGCGGCAGGCGCCAGGGACCAGGCACTTGGGACCAGGCAATTTGGCGGGAAGCGATTGACGATATGCGGATTGACAATTGACGATTGCACGGCAACGGCGCTCCGCGATGCCGCGCGACAGAGCCGCAAGCGCGAGCGAGCGGGGCTGTAAAGGAACCACGACCGGGAGGGAGTGGTCGGACGAGCCGGATGGCGCAGTCAATTGCGGAATGCGGAATAGATAACCAC
>Ga0102959_1000140_pt1 | contig 23849 bp, 19 predicted proteins | sample SalPonF2_B_D2_MG_FD_84520 | JGI IMG/M metagenome (GOLD analysis project Ga0102959, IMG submission 84520) | Salt pond soil microbial communities from South San Francisco under conditions of wetland restoration - Salt Pond MetaG SF2_B_D2_MG ...
CACAACGCTCCGCGAGGCCGGACGTCGGAGCCGCGAGCGCCAGCGAGCGGGGCTGTAAAGGAACCACGACCGGGAGGGAGTGGTCGGACGAGCCGGATGGCGCAGTCAATTACCGAATGCGGAAAAGATAACCACGGCGCTCGCCTGCGGCAGGCACCACGGGTGTCTCCGACACCCGTGCATCGCTCGGCCGCAGTCGAGGCTTCCACGGGCGTGAGGACACGCCCGAGGCACCCGGCTTGCGTCGCTCCGCGCGATCCACCAATTGACCAGTTAACCAATTGACCAAATGGCCAATGCGGCACCGACCTCCGACTTCTGATTTCTGTCCTCTTCCGTCTGTTGTCGGCCTCTGCGTCCTCGGCGACCTCCGCGCTTGGCGCCGTTGGCGACCCGCGAAGGCTCCCTGCCAGACCCTCCCGCGTGCGGCAAGCCGTACGCCCTCCGCTTCCTGTCAGGGCCGCTACCGGCCGGCCCGCTGCTTCCACCACGCTTTCCACTCGGCGAGAACCCGCGCCCTGGCCTCGGCCGGGGCGGCGGGGTCGTAAGGGCGTTGTTCCCCGGTGAGCTCTCCCAAGGCCATGCAAAGACGCTGACGGGCTTGTTCGCCCTCCAGGTCCAGGGCCCCCACCATGCCGCCGAGCACGGCCGGCAGGCGCGTGCCCAGCGCCTTGGCGCCCATCGCCCCCAGTACCCGCGCGGCCGCGGCGCGCACGCGCTGGTGGGGGTCCTTCAGCAGTCGCGTCAGGGAGCGCACGTTCTCATCGCCGGCCTGTTGCGAGAGCGCCCGCACGGCCGTGGCGCGGGCGCGAGGGTCTTCACTGTCCAAAGACAGCTTCAGCAGTTCCGGCGGCGCCTCCCCGCGAAACACGAGGAACCCCACCAGCGCCAGGGAGATGTACCGGGCGTCTTCCTTGCCCGCGCGGGCGAGGATGGTTTTGTCCAGGGCGTCGCTGCGCTGCTTGGGGCCGTGGTACGCCACCACCAGCCGCACGCCCTCGGAGGGACTGGCGGCGAGCTTGACCAGCGCGGCCGCGGCGGCCGGGTCGGCGATGTCGGCCAGGGCCGTGGTCATCCACATGCGGGCATGGTCCGGCCGGGCGTAGTTGGCCGCTTCCCGGGCGAGGGTCGGGAGGATCGGCTTGCCGATCTCCAGCGCCACGCCGTGGGCCTCCCGGGCGGACCACGCGTCGCGGTCGAAGCGGGCCAGCAGGTCCACCACCAGCTCCTTACGCTGGGCTTCGGTGAGGTTGGCCCACTTCGGCGGGGCGATATCCAGCTCCAGCTTGCCGGAGCGGAGGATCATCGGCTCTTCGTTGTCTCGCGGCAGAACGAGCATGAACCGTCCAACAGCCTTGCCGGGTGCGAGCACCTCACCGAGCTTCTTGTCCGGCCGGGGCAGTTGGTCCTCCGTCCCGTCGAGGTACGCTTCCACCACCTTGCGGTAGTCGGCGTAGGGGTAGACGCCCAGGGCGGACAGGTCCAGCGGCTCGGCCGTGCGGAGCGAGGCGGCCTTCAGCGCGGCCGGCCAGTCGGTGGTCTTCGGCAGGAAGAACTTCTCGGAGATGTACGCCCGCTGGCGGTCGTAGACGAGCAGGAACCAGCCGAAGGCCTCCTCGCGACGGGGCAGGTCCACGCCCACGGCGCCGACGTGCCGCAGGGTCAGGTGGGCGGCGAGGGGCCCATCCGCGCGGACCTCGCCGGCCGTCCACGCGCCGAAGCTCAGGCCGGCTCGGCTGTCGCCGAAGGCGGCGGCCGGCTTCTCGGCCTCGGCGACGGCCGCCGGGGGCCGGGCCAGGGCCGCCGCCAGCAGGCACGCGCACAGAGCGGCGCTTCTGTTCTGCCGGGCTTTCATACCTGTATGGTAGGACGCACAGCGCGGGCGGACAACTCCGCCGGCGTCAGACGTCCAGGTTCTTCACGTCCAGGGCGTGCTCCTCGATGAACTCCCGCCGGCGGGTCACGTTGTCGCCCATGAGCAGGCTGAACATCCGCTCGGCCTCTTCCGCCTCCTCGGCCTGCACGCGGAGCAGCATGCGGCGCTCCGGGTCCATGGTGGTTTCCCACAGTTCGTCGGCGTTCATCTCTCCCAGGCCCTTGAAGCGTTTGATCTCCATGCCGCGCGAGCCGATCTTCCGCACGCCGGGGGCGATCTCCGAGACGTTCTCGATCTCGAGTTCCTCCCCGTCGCTGACGAGCGCGTACTTGGCGGGGGCCTTCTCGCCGGTGACGTACTCCTCCCGCCGGATGAGATAGTCGGCGGCCGGCAGGCCGCGGGCCTCCAACTCGGCGAAGAGGCGTTCGATGTCCTTGACCTCGTGCAGTTCGGAGCGTTTCTGGATGCGCAGGATCGGCGGGCCGGCTTCTTCGCCGCCGTCGCCGCCGTTTCCGTTTCCGTTCAGCTCGTCGTCTTCCATGGCCGCGGCCTCGGCGAACTGGGCGAGCTTGGCCTGGTACTCGTCGGCGGAGTGGCAGAACACATCCTCGCCGTTGATCACCAGCCAGTGCGTGGGCATCGCGCCTTCGGCGTTGCGGTTGGCCAGCAGGTCTTCAAACGGCAAACCCCGCCGCTGGAGAATGTGGATGCGGTCGGCGAGCGTTTCGAGCATCTCGACGATCTTCCGCAGTTCGGCGCCGGTGATCTCCTGGCGGGTGGAGGCCTTCTTGCCGTCGATGCCGCGCACCTGGAGGGTGGCGCCTTCCAGGCCCAGTTCCATCAGGCGGCGGCGCATTTCCCGCTCGTTGAGCACGTAGTGCTTCTTTTTGCGCCGGGCGATCAGGTACAGCGGGGGTTGGGCCACGAACACGCGGCCGAAGTCGATCAGCGGCTTCATGTGCCGGTAGAAGAACGTCAGCAGCAGCGTGCGGATGTGGGAGCCGTCCACGTCGGCGTCGGTCATGATGATGATCTTGCCGTAGCGCATCTTCCCCAGGTCGAATTCGTCGTTGCCGATGCCGCAGCCGAGGGCGGAGATGATGGTCTGGATTTCGTTGTAGTTGAGGATCTTGTCCAGACGGGCCTTCTCCACGTTGAGGATCTTGCCCCGCAGCGGGAGAATGGCCTGGTTGAGGCTGTTGCGCCCCTGCTTGGCCGGGCCGCCGGCGGAGTCTCCCTCCACGAGGAACAGTTCGGTGGACTCCACGTCCTTGCTGCGGCAGTCGGCGAGCTTGCCCGGCAGCGACCCGCTGGACAGGGCCCCCTTGCGGCGGGTGAGGTCTCGCGCCTTGCGGGCGGCCTCGCGGGCCTGCATGGCCTGCAAGCCCTTTTGCACCACGCGCTTGGCCTCGGTGGGGTTCTCTTCCAGCCAGGCGCCGAGCTGCTCGTTGACCACGGTGGTCACGAAGCCCTCGACCTCGCTGTTGCCGAGCTTGGTCTTGGTCTGCCCTTCGAATTGCGGGTCCGGCACCTTGACCGAGACGATCGCGCTGAGCCCCTCTCGCAGGTCGTCGCCGGTGGGCAGGGTGGGTGCGTTCTTGCCGTTCTTGCCGGTCTTGGCGGCCGTGCGGGCGTAGTAGTTGATCGTCCGCGTCAGGGCGCTTTTGAAGCCGGACAGGTGCGTGCCTCCCTCCAGCGTGTGGATGTTGTTGGCGAAGGAGAAGATGTTCTCCGAGTAGCCGTCGGTGTACTGCACGACGATGTCCGCCACCAGCTTGGATTCCGGGTCTTCCTTGGAGAAGACCATCGGCTTGTGCAGCGTGGTTTTGCCCTCGTTGAGGTGCTGGATGAACGCCACCAGGCCCTTGTTGAACTGGAACGTCTCTTCCTTGTCCGTGCGCTCGTCCTTGATCTTGAAGCACACGCCCTCGTTGAGGTACGCCAGCTCGCGCAGGCGGGTGACGAGCTGCTCGTAGCGGAAGTTCGTGTCCGGGAAAATCTCCGGGTCCGCCCGGAAGGTGACCTTGGTGCCGGTGCGCTTGCGCTGGCCGATCTTCTTGATGTCCGTCTTCTTGGCGCCGCGCTCGAACTCCATCTGGTAGACGTTGCCGTCGCGGCAGACCTCCACCTCCAGCCACTCGCTCAGGGCGTTGACCACCGACGCACCCACGCCGTGCAGGCCGCCGGACACCTTGTACACGCCGTGGTCGAACTTGCCGCCGGCGTGCAGGTGGCAGAAGACCACCTCCAGCGTGGAGACCTTCTCCGTGGGGTGCGGGCCGACGGGAATGCCCACCCCGTCATCGGTGACGGAGCACGAGCCGTCCGGCTGGATGACCACGGAGACGGTGCTGCAGCGCCCGGCCATCGCCTCATCGACGGCGTTGTCCACGATCTCCCACACCAGGTGGTGCAGACCGCGAGAGGTCGTGTCGCCGATGTACATGCCGGGGCGCTTGCGGACCGCCTCCAGGCCGCGAAGCACCTTGATCTGCGTTTCGTCGTACACCCCGTTTACGGGGGATTTCTTCGTCGGGGCCGTGTCCTTGGCCAAGGGGGTGTCTCCTTGTGTTCTTGCCTCCGGGCCGTCTTCTCACGCGGACGGAGACCCACCGGAAAACGTTCTGGTCGTCAATCTCATGATTATCACAGAAACCCCCGTCTCAATCCAGCAGAAACGCCCTCCAAGCCGCGGTTTGCGGGGTGCTGTAAGCGCCCGCGGCCGCTGGCCATGGCGGGTGAAAGCGCCCCCCCGCCCGCCGCGGCCATGCAATACCCGCCCCGCCGCGGCGTTCTGCCAGATCGGGGGGAATGTGCGGAAAGGCCGCGGGCATGCGAAAGCCGAATCACAACCTTCGTGGGGCGTTCACGCTCGTCGAGCTGCTCGTGGTCATCGCGATCATGGGGCTGCTGGTGTCCATCGTGCTGCCCTCCCTCGGACGGGCGAAGGAGCTCGCCCGAAGAGTCAAGTGCCGCACGAATCTGCACGCCGTGGGCGTGGGGCTGCGGATGTACCTCGACGAGAACAAGGACATCATGCCCATCGCCGCGGCGATGCCCTCCCTGAAGCTGACCGAAGAGCCGAGCATCGCCGAGGTGCTCCGGCCCTTCCTGGAGCAGCCGGACTGCCTCCGCTGCCCGTCGGACACGGAAACGAATTACTGGCGGTCCGAGGGCGCAAGCTATGAGTACCGAACGACCTACGGCGGAAAGCAGGTCAGCAAGCTGTTCCTCACGCAACGCATCGGCGAGCAGAACACGCCGGTGATGTATGACTACGAGCCGTTCCATGGCCCGCCCGGCGAGGCGGGATCGGCCCAGTACCTCTTCGCCGACGGACATGTAGGGAACCTGGAATGATCAACCTGATCCAACCAAGCCGCTGGAAGCGGAACGCTGTCATCCTGGCCTCGATTGCGGCGGTGGCTGGGGCCGTGGTGCTGGGCGTGGCCTACTGGCCGGAAGGCCCCATCAAGGCCGGCCCCGTGCCGGAGCCGATCGCCCAGACGCGGGAAGACGTGGTCCAATACATGGCGTCGAAGCAGTTCGCCGCCCTGCCCGTCGACCAGCGGCAAGACTACATGCAGCGGGCCCGCCAGGCCCACCCGGACCTCCGCGGCCGGCGCGGCGGCGGCGCTGGAGATGTGGAGCTCACGGAAGAGCAGCGCGACCAGTTACGCAGCAACATGCGATCCGTCATGGAAGACCGCATGCGCCAGCGGGAGGAGGAGTACCTCAAGCTTCCGCCGGAAGACCGCACGGCCTACCTGGACAAGATCATCGACGAAATGCAGCAGCGCATGGCCGAGCGAACCACCCGCCCGCGCCGCGATGCCGACACTCCGCGCGACCCCAACGCCCCGCCGGACGCCAACCGCCCCGCCGGCCGGGGGCGCGGCTTCACGCCGCAGCGCATGCGCGAACGGATCGAGACCGCCGACCCCGCCCAGCGGGCCGTGCGCGCCGAGTTCCGCAAGGCGCTCCAGAAGCGCATGGAGGAGCGGGGCGTCTCCTTCGGCCCGGGCGGAGGAGGACGTGGGCCGAGATAGCGCCCGCCCCGCCGAGGCCATCCGACCCGCCCCCGGCGCGCCTCAAAACGTGCATGCCAACGGGAGCATGGGCGTCTGCCTCGCGCTTCGGCACGCCGCCTGAGGTTGTCTGGAGCGTCCGCGCGGGCTACGATAGTCTCTAAGGAGCGCGTATGCCCGCCAGGCGCCTGATACCGATCTGCCTCTTCGCCGGGCTCCTGCTCGGACTCGGCGTGTACTTCGCCATGCGGAACCTCACCGACCCGCCCCCCGAGCCGCCGCCGGTGGAGCTTCCTCTTCCGCCGCAAGGCGCCGCCTGGACCATGCCGCGCGGAGACGCCGCCCTGACCGGCCGCGCCGCGCCGGTGGCCGCGGAACGCTGGCGGCCCGTCTGGACCTTCCGCACCGGCGAACAGGTGAAGTCCTGCCCCGTCGTCGCCGGCGGGAGGGTGGTCTTCGGCTCCGACGACGGGCACGTGTACTGTGTTTCGCTCGCGCGGGGCGAGCCTCTATGGAAACTGGTCACGAAAGACTCCGTGACCGCCGCCCCGCTGCTCCGTGACGGCCGGGTGTATGTCGGCTCGAACAACGGCACGTTCTACTGCCTGCGGGCGGACACCGGCGAGCCGCTCTGGACGCACGACGCCCAAGACCAGGTCGCCTCCGCCGCGAACCTGCTGGACCGGCCCGAAGGCCCCCTGCTGCTGGTGGCCACGCTGCACGGCCGGCTGCATGCTCTCAACGAAGACGGCGACCTTGCGTGGCGGTACTCCATCGAAGACTACTTCAACGCCACGCCGGCCGTCGCGGGCGGGCGCATCGTCATCGGCGGGTGCGACAACAAGCTGCACCTGCTCAGCGCCGCCGATGGGGCGCGACTGCTCGCCGTCGAGGGCGGCGCCATGTTCGCCGCCTCGCCCGCCGTGGCGGCCGGCAAGGCGTACGTGGGAGACTACGACGGCACGTTCTACCGCGTGGACGCGGGCTCCGGGCGGGTCGAATGGCGCGTCGAAAGCGAGAACCGCTCGTTCGAGGCCGCCGCGGCCGTGGCGGGCGGGCGCATTGTCGCCGGCGCGGCGGATAAGAACGTCTACTGCTTCGCCGCGGAAGACGGCGAGCAACTGTGGAAGGCCCGCCTGCGGGGGGCGGTCTTCACGCCGCCGGTGATCGCGGGCGAGACGGTCTTTGTCGGCAGCGACGACGGCCGGCTGCATGCCCTGAACCTCGCCGACGGCTCGAAGCGGTGGAGCTACGACCTCGGCTCGGCGGTGACGGCGGGCCCGGCCGTGGCGGGCGGGTGGCTGCTGGTGGGCTGCGCGGACGGCACGGTGCATTGCCTGGCCCCGGAGAGCGGCCCATGAGAATTGTGCAGCTTGTCCCCGGAAGCGGCGGCTCGTTCTACTGCGAAAACTGCCTGCGAGACGCGGGCCTCGTGCGAGAGCTCCGCCGCGGCGGGCACGATATCTCCATGGTGCCGCTGTATTTGCCGATCTCCGCCGACGGCGGCATGGCCCTGGCCGACGCGCCGGTGTTCTTCGGCGGCATCAACGTCTACCTCCAGCAGAAGCTCGCGCTGTTCCGCCACACGCCGCGCTGGCTGGACAAGCTCTTCGACTCACCCGCCCTGCTCCGCGCCGCGGGCAGGAAGGCCGGCATGACCAGCGCCGCCGACCTGGCGGAAACCACGCTGTCCATGCTCCGCGGCGCCCGCGGCCGGCAGAGCAAGGAGCTCGACCGGCTCATCGCCTACCTCAAGGAGCACGAGCGGCCGGATGTGGTGGTGCTGTCCAACGCGCTGCTGCTGGGCCTGGCGGCGCGGGTGAAGCGGGAGCTCGGCGCGGCCGTGCTGGTGCTGCTGCAGGATGAGGACATCTTCCTGGACGCACTCGGCCAGCCGCACAGCGAAACCTGCTGGGCCGCGCTGGCCGAGCGGGCGCGGGCCGCGGACGCCTTCGTCGCCGTCAGCCGCTACTACGCCGAGGCGATGATCGAGCGGCTCTCCCTGCCCGCCGATCGCGTGCGGGTGGTGCATTCCGGCATCGAGCTGGAGGCCTACGCCCCGTCCGCCGCGCCGCCGGAGCCGCCGGCCATCGGCTACCTCGACCGCATGTGCCCGGAGAAGGGGCTGGATATCCTCATCGACGCGCTTGCCCTGCTCAAGCAGACCGGCCGCCACGACGCCCTGCGCCTGCGCATTTCCGGCGGCCAGACCGCCGCCGATGAGCCGTACATCCGCGCGTGTCGGCGGCGCATCGCCGAGGCGAACCTGGCAGCCAGCGTGGACTTCTTCGAAGACATCTCCACCGCCGGACGGCTGGAGTTTCTGCGGAGCGTTACCTGCGTGTGCGTGCCCAGCCGCCACAAGGAGGCCTTCGGCCTGTACGCCCTGGAGGCGTGGGCGACGGGGCGGCCGGTGGTGCTGCCGCCGGAGGGGGCCTTCCCGGAACTCATCGAGGCCTCCGGCGGCGGGCTGCTGGCGGAGGCCAACGAGCCGCGGGCCATCGCCGAGGCGCTGGACGTTCTGCTGTCCGACGCGCACGCCGCGGCGGCCATGGGCGCCGCCGGCCGGGCGGCCGTGGAAGAGACATTCAACGTGCGGCGGATGGCGGGCGAGTTTCTCGACGCCTGCCGATGGGCGGCGGAACGGACCCTGACCACACGAAATGGAGAAGCCCGTGGCTGACGAACCGATGGTGAAGCTTTCCGGCGTGGCGAAGACCTACACCGCCCCCGGCGGCGGCGAGGCGCGGCGGGTGTTGGGTGGGCTGGACCTCGATGTGCCCGCCGGCGAGGCCCTGGCCGTGGTGGGTCCCTCCGGCTGCGGCAAGAGCACGCTGCTGAACCTGATCGGGGCGCTGGACCGGCCCTCGGCCGGAAGCGTCACCGTCGCCGGGCAGGACCTCGCGCGGCTCTCCGAGCGGCAGCTCGCCGCGTTCCGCGGCCGGCGGGTGGGGTTCATCTTCCAGCTTCACCATCTCCTGCCGCAATGCACCGTACTGGAGAACGTGCTGCTGCCGACCGTGCCGCTCGGGACCGGCGGAGCCGAGGCGGAAAGCCGCGCCCGCGGCCTGCTGGACCGCGTGGGCCTGTCTGAGCGGGCCGACGACCTGCCGGCGAGCCTCTCCGGCGGTGAGCGGCAGCGCGCGGCCGTCGTGCGGGCGCTGATCAACGAGCCGGCCTTGCTGCTGGCCGATGAGCCCACCGGCTCGCTGGACCGTGCGGCCGCCAATGAACTTGCCGCACTCTTAATGGAACTCAATGCTGAGGCAGGCGTTACGCTGATCGTGGTGACGCACTCGCTGGAGCTGGCCGGGAGGATGGGCCGGGTGCTGAAGCTCCGCGACGGCTCGCTGCACGGGGCGGAGGATGGGCGGTGACCTCGCTGCGGCTGGTGATCCGCGGCCTGCGGTACGATGCGCGATCGAACCTCGCGCTGGCCGCCGGGGCGGCGGTGGCCACGGCCGTGCTGGTCGGGGCGCTGGCGGTCGGCAGCTCGGTGAAGTTCAGCCTCCGCCGCACGGCCCTCATGCGGCTGGGCGATGCGCAACTCGCCCTCACCCCGCCCGGACGGACGTTCCGCGATGCCTTGGCCAAAGACCTTTCCGCAAAGCTGGACGCCCACGCCGCGGCCGTGCGGCGGGCGCCGGCCGTCGCCTCCACTCCGCGGGAAGACCGCCGCGCAGGCAACGTGAACGTGCTCGGCGTGGACGCGGCGTTCTGGCGGCTGGCCGATGCCCCGGACCCGCTCGGCGGCAAGGCCGACGCGGCGGCCGTCAATGAAACCCTCGCCGCCCGGCTCGGCTGCCGCGTGGGCGATGCGATCACTCTCCGCGTCGAGAAGCCGGCCGCCCTCTCCCGCGAGATCCCGCTGACGGCGACCAAGGAACAGGTGCAGCCGATTTCCGTGACCGTGGCGGCCATTGTCGCTGACGAACAGTTGGGGCGCTTCTCCCTCGCGGCCGACCAACTCCCGCCGGCGAACGTGTTTGTTCGCCGCGAGTTGCTCCAGAACCGCCTCGACCGCCCCGGCCGGGCGAATCTGCTGCTGATCGCCCGGAGGGAGCGCGGCGGCTTGACGCAGGAGGTGGCCGCCGCGGCGCTGAAGGAAGTTTGGACTCTCTCTGACGCCGAGCTCGAGCTCCACCCGCTGCCCGGCGGCGAGCGGCTCGAACTCCGCTCCAGCCGCGTGTTCCTCTCTCGCCCGGTCGCCGAGGCGGCGACCGAAGCCATGGGAACGGGTGAGGGGCTGCTCACGTACTTCGTAAACGAGCTGCGCGTCGGTCAGCGGTCCACGCCCTATTCGTTCGTTGTGGCGAAGGGATCGGGCTATCCGGACCCCCGCCGCCATTCGCCGCGGCGCATGGACGAGAACGAGACCGTCGAGATCACGCAATGGCTCGCGGACGATCTGCACGCCAAGCCCGGCGATACGCTCACGATGAAGTTCTTCATCATCGGCGAGGACCGCCAACTCCGCGAGCGAAGCGCGGCGTTTCGGGTGGCCGGCGTGCTGCCGATGGATTCCCCGGCCGTGGACCGGGAAATGCTGCCGGACTATCCCGGCATCGCCGGCGCCGAGAGCTGCAGCCGCTGGAAGCCGGGCATCGACATCGACCTGACTCGCATCCGCGACAAGGACGAGGCGTACTGGGATGCCCACCGCGGCACGCCCAAGGCGGCAATCTCTCTGCCGGCCGGGCGGGCGATGTGGGCCAACCGCTGGGGCAGCCTCACCGCCATCCGCTGGCGCCGCCCCGCCACCGAGCGAGACGCCGCCGAGGCGGCCATTCTCCTGAAGCTCGACCCGGCCTCCCAGGGCCTCGTGTTCCTGCCCGTTCGTTCCGAGGCGCTCGCCGCCGCCGACAGCGCGCTGGACTTCGGCCAGCTTTTCCTGGGCCTGAGCTTCTTCCTGCTGGCCTCGGCCGTGGCGCTGACGGCGCTGCTGTTCGCCTTCCGCGTGGAGCAGCGCCGCCAACAGATCGGCACGCTGCTGGCGGTCGGCTGGACGCCGCAAGCCGTTCGCAATTGGCTACTTGCGGAAGGCATCGCCCTGGCGGCCATCGGCGGGGCGGGCGGAGTGGTATTCGGCCTGGCATATACGTGGGGGCTGGTGGCGCTGCTCCGCGGCGTGTGGGCCGGCGCGGTGGCCGGCTCGGCATTGTGGTTTCACGCCGCCCCGTTGAGTGTGCTGGGCGGCTGGGCGGCGGGCGTGGCCACCGCGGCCGTGGCGATGGGTTGCATGGCCTGGCGGCACGTCCGCAAGCCCGCGCGAGCGCTGCTGGCGGGGGCCGATGACCTGTTGACCGCCCCGTCACCGCTACGAAAGAGAATCGCCGCCCTGACCGCCCTCTTGGGGCTTGTGGGCGCCGTGACGGCCGGGTGGTTCGGCCGGGCCGCGCGCGGCACGGACATGGCGGCGTGGTTCTTCCTGGCCGGGGCGGCGATGCTGCTGGGGCTGCTGGCCCTGTGTGCGCGGGTGCTCATGGGCCTGGTCGGCTCGCGCGGCGGGTCGCGGCCCGGGCGGCTGGCGGTGCGCAACGCGGCGCGGCGGCGCGGGCGGTCGCTGGCGATCGTCGGCACGATGGCGTGCGGCGTGTTCCTCGTACTGTCCGTCGGCGCCAACCGGCAGGACCCGACCGCGAGCGACCCCACCGCGCCGCGGAGCGGGACCGGCGGCTTCGCCCTCTACGCGGAAAGCTCCGTGCCGATCTTCGTGGACCTCAACACGAAGGCCGGGCGCGATACATTCGGCCTGAGCGATGAGCAGATGCGCGGCGTGCGCATCGTGAGCATGCTGCTGCGCGACGGCGACGATGCGAGCTGCCTGAACCTCAACCGCAGCCGTCAGCCGAGGCTGCTGGGCGCGGCGGCGGAGGCGCTCGCCGGTCGGTTCGCCTTCGTCACGGGCGACGCATGGCCGGCCGCGATGGAGAGTCCCGAGCCGAACGCGCCCTTCACCGTGCCGGCCGTGGCCGATGAGCCGACCGTGGTCTGGGGCCTGGACCTTCAGCCCGGCGAAGCCGTCAAGTACGCCGACGCGGAAGGCCGTGAGGTCGACGCCGTCATCAAAGGCATGATCGGCAGTTCGATCCTCCAGGGGTTTGTGTTGATCCGCGAGGACCACTTCCGCCGCCTCTTCCCGGCCGCGGGCGGATACCGCGTGTTCTTGATCGACGCCCCGCCGGAGCGGGCCGGGGAAGTTCGCCGGACCCTGGAAGCCGCCCTCGCCGACGTGGGGCTTCAGGCGACGCCCACCGGCGAACGCTTGGCGCGATTCGCCGAGGTGCAAAATACGTATCTTGCTGTGTTTCTTGTACTTGGGGCACTGGGTATGGTTCTTGGCACAGTGGCGCTCGGCGTGCTGCTGCTGCGGAACGTGCTGGAGCGCCGCTCCGAACTCGCCCTGCTGCGGGCGGTGGGCTTCTCTCTCGCGCGGCTGCGGCGGGCGGTGTTCGCGGAGCATGCGGCGCTGGCTCTCGCCGGGCTGCTGTCCGGAACGGCCGCGGCGGCGGTGGCCTCCGCGCCGGCGTTCCTCCAGCCGACGGCCGACGTGCCGTGGGCGCTGATGGGCGGCGCGCTTGGCGTGATTGCCGCGACCGCGCTGGCGTTCAGTTGGCTCGCGGCCGGCGCTGCCCTGCGGGGCGAACTGCTGGACGCGCTGCGGCGGGAGTAGCTATTGCCGCGCTTGGCGAACCCCCCCTTCCATTTGGCCGATACAGCGTATGTGACTGTCCTCACTACCAATACGCCCACGGCCCGGCCGTTCGAGCCGCAACGGCTGCCGCCGCCGATCGAGCGGTGTCCGCTCTCGGGGGAGCACTTCCGGCAGATCGCCGAGGCCAACTGCCGCGCTCGCAAGGCGTTGCGCCCGGCGAAGTTGGCGGCCCTCAACGGCTGGGTGACCGCCGTGTCGGCCGGGGGGTGCGTGCTGATGGCATGGGCGGACCCGATGCTCCTGCTATGGGCGGCCGGGCTGGCGTGGATCGCCTGGGGAGAGTTCGCCGGACGCCGAAAGGTGCGGCGGTTCGACCCGGAAGGCGCCACGCGGCTGGCGTGGAATCAGCTCGCGCTGATGGGGATCGTCGTGACCTACGCGGCATGGGGCCTGCACGGGGCGCTGACCGGCCCGAACCCCTACGCCGGGCAGGCCGCGGCCGTTCCGGAGGCGGCGGCGACGCTGAACTCCATTGGCAGGCTATACTTAGTGCTCCGCGCGAGCGTGTACGGGGCGTTGATCGGCGGTTCGCTGCTGATGCAGGGCCTCGCGGCCTGGTACTGCTGGGCATGCGCGAAGCGGATCCGCAGCCACGTCACCATCACCGCCCCATGGATCCTTGAACTGCAGAGGCATCTGGCCCTGTAGATATGTCAGCCGCAGGGGCGGCCTCAACTGTCCAGCCGCGCTCCGAGGCGTTCGACGATCCGGTCGAAGTCGTCGAGGCCGTAGAAGTCGATGACGATCCGCCCGGTATTCTTCGACCGGCCGGGCACGACGGCGACCTTCGTGCCGACGGCCTGGCTGAGCTGGTTCTCCACGTCCACGAGGTACGGGGCTTTTCCGGGCGCCTGGCGCGGGGGGGCATCCTCCCGGCGGCCGTGGGCTTTCTGGGCGAGTTGTTCGAGCTGCCGGACGGACAGCGCCTCTCCCGCTGCACGGCGGGCCAGGCGAAGCTGGAGCGGCAATGCCAGGCCGGCCAGGACCTTCGCGTGGCCGAAGGTCAGCAATCCGTCAAGGAGCATCTGTTGGCACTCGTCAGATAAGTCTAGTATTCGCAAATGGTTAGCTATTGTCGCCCGGGCGATTCCCAGCCGTTCTCCCGCCTCCGCCTGGGTAAGAGAAAACCTGTCCATGTAATCCTGGTATGCCTGCGCCCTCTCGACCGGGTTGAGGTCTTCCCGCTGGATGTTCTCGATAAGGGCCCATTCGAGCATCTGCCGTCGGCTGGCCTCCTTCAGGACGCACGGAACGGCATCCAGCCCGGCCATCTCCGCGGCGCGGAGGCGGCGCTCGCCGGCGATCAGGACGTACGGGCGGGCCTCACCGTCACCGCATTCCGCGACCACCAGAGGCTGAAGGACGCCCTGCTGCCGGATGCTGTCGGCGAGTTCGGCCAGGTGCTCGGCATTGAACTTGCGGCGCGGCTGGTACGGGTTCGGGGAGATATCCTTCAGCGGAATGCTCAAGGGCCGGCCGGCCGGCTTGGATTCGGCGGGTGGTTCGGCGCGGTATGCTTCCCGCGCTTCGCCCTGCTCCTCGACCGGTGGGGCGGTCTGAACCGAGTTGTTGATGAGGCTGGACAGGCCGCGACCGAGACGCGGCTTGGACGGTAGAGACTTGCCTTGTTTGGCCATGACGGATTCCTTTCCGGGCTGGGCGCATCCGTGTGTTCCACGTGGAACAACCATAGCGTATCGCGCGGCCGGAGAAATGCAAGAGCGGACTATCGGCGTCGGCCAGATTCCGCATGTTCCACGTGGAACATGCTACGGCCGCATGGCGAGCCACCGGGCCAGCACCAGCAGCGCCCAGAGCCGGTGGCTGTGGTCATCCCGGCCGGTGAGGTGATCGTTCACCAGCCCGGCGATGGCCTCCGCCCGGAAGATGCCCCGGCCCAGGAAGGATGGGTCCGTCAGCGTTTCGCAGAGCGTCTCGGCAAGGGGGCCTCGCAGCCAACGCGCCAGCGGCACGCCGAAGCCCCGTTTCGGCCGGCGGAAAACCTCCGGCGGCAGGGCGTCGGCGAAGGCCTCCCGCAAGGCCAGTTTGCCGCGCCCGCGGTTGAGCCTGCGCTCCAGAGGCAGCGAAAGCCCAAGCTCAACCACGCCGCGGTCCAGGAAGGGCGCCCGCAGCTCCAGAGAATGGGCCATTGAAGCAATGTCCGTCTTCACGAGCAGGTCGTCCGGCAGATACGTGAGCATGTCATGCCGTTGGGCCATGCCCGGCTCGTCATCCGCCTCCGCCTGCTCATAGAGGTCCATGAACCACCGCCCGGGGGCTTCCAGATCGATTTCCGCCGCGAAGTCCGGCGTGAACAGCCGCGGCAGGTTCTCCGGCCGGAAAATGCCGCGGTACGTGAGGTACTGCCGCGCGAACGGCTGTTGCAGGGAGGCGGCGAAGCGGACAAACCGCCGCAGCCGGCTTCTTTCCGCCTTGGGGGCGAACGGGCGAAGCAGGGCGGCCGCGATGGAGGTGGCCAGATACGCAGGCGGACGCATCGTGGCTGCAAGGTGCAGGGCGCGGTAGCGATCATATCCGCAGAACACTTCATCCCCGCCATCGCCGGCGAGGGCTACCGTCACATGCTGCCGGGCAGCCTTGCATACGTGCCAGGTCGGCAGGGCGCTGGAGTCGGCGAACGGTTCATCGTACAGGGCGACCAATTCGTCCAACTCCTCGGCCGGGCGGGGATGGATGAGGATCTCCGTATGGTCCGTGCCGATGTGCCGGGCGACGGCCGCGGCGGCGCGGCGTTCATCGTACTGGCTATCGTCAAAGCCGGCCGTGAACGTCCGAACCCCGCCGGCCTTGCCCGAAACTTCCGCCATGAGAGAAACAATGATGGATGAGTCTATGCCGCCGCTCAGCAGGGCGCCGAGCGGAACGTCCGAGACCATGTGGCGCTCGACGGAAGCCCGCAGCACCTCTCGAACATTTCCGCTATCCGATCCACAAGTTTTGCTATTTGGCGACCAAAACGGTTCGGGATCGGCTTGCGCAGGAAAGACGACAGAATGGCCTGGCTGGAGCTTCCGCAGGCCACTCCAGATCGAGTGCGGCGCGGGAATGTAGCCGAAGGACATATAGAGCGATATGGATGCCGCGTCCGCCGCCCGGTTCACATCCGGGCATTGCAGCAGGGCGCGGGCCTGGGAGGCGAAGAGGACGCTGGCATCTAAAGTACTGTACCACAATGGCTTCTGGCCCAGCCGGTCCCTCGCCAGAAACAGCGTTCCGGCAGGGCGGTCGTAGACGGCGATGGCGAACATCCCCTCCAGCCGGGGCAGCATGGCCCGGCCGTGGCGGCGGTACATATGGAGGAGAATTTCCGTATCCCCGGCCGTGCGGAACGACGCCCCTCCGGAACGCAGCTCAGACCGCAACTCGCGGTAATTGTATATCTCACCGTTAAATGCGACGGTTACGGCGCCGTCGGCGCTGGTCATCGGCTGGTGAGAATCGGCCGGGTCTATCACCGCCAGCCGGCGGAAGCCGATCGCGCAGCGTCCTTGCGGGCAGAGGTATTCGCCGGCCTCATCCGGGCCGCGGTGGGCCAGCGTGGAGGCCATCTTCCGGGCGAGTTCGACGCGCGCCCCCGTGCCATCCAGAACGAATTCTCCGGCGAAACCGCACATGCGTGTGGATGCAAATAGTTGCAGGATAAGGGATAAAGCCCTAGTCGCCCTCGGCGGCCTTCAGTGCCTCGGCAAAGGCGGCGTTCCGCGGACTGGCCAGTTCCTCTCGGAAGGCGTCCGCGTCTTTCCACTCCACCTCACCGCTGGTGCGCAGAATCAGTCGCCCGGCGCCATCGTTGGCTTCGGCTAACTCGCAGATGAGGATTGGCCCGAGATCCTCAGACTCCGGCCGGGCCGGCTGGGGGTAGTAGAAGTATCCTCTGGCGGGGTCCTCCGCGGAGGGGCACAGCAGGTGTTCCTCTGCAACCGTTTTTTCAACAAGGAGTTGCTGGAGTTGCTGGGGCGGCGTGCTCCAGCGGCGATGATACATCTGGAGTCCTTGGTAGAGGTTGCGGAGGTTGGCGCGGCTTTGGTCCTGGCGGATCTCCCGCTGCCGGATGGCGTACGAGGGGATCCCCACGCCGACGCCAATGGCGGCCGCAAGCAGCAGCACTCCACCGAACGCCGGGGAAGACACGGCCACCGCCCGGACAAAGTTTACCGGAAGCATTGTGTATACAACCACATACGCCACAAGGAGACCGAGCAGAACCCCCAGCACGCTGCCGAAAATGAACAGGGAGGTCTGGAATTGCTGGTCCATCGCGCGGAAGAGCACGGCCACTACCCCCATGGCGAAGGCGGCCGCGGCGCCGGCCAGCAGCATGATGAGCATCCCCCGCCCGACGCCCGCGCGGCGCTTCTCGACGTGCGGCTTCATGAACCTCGCCATCAGCCAGCCGCCGCCCACGAGCCACCCCAGGAGGAACAGTCCGATGAAGGGCAACTGCCAGTTGTGGAGGTAGTCGTTCATGGCCGCCAGCATGTCGCGCTCCCGCAATCGTATTTCGCTCGCGGCGGGCCCTGGTGCTGCGCGGCCCGGCCGAGTGGACCAGAAGCTTAGCCTACAATCAGCCCATTGGCAAGGCGGCATTGCCCCCGCGCGCCGGGCCGCATAGAATCCTCCCGAATGCAATCGAAGGAGCAGCCAACCATGAACGAGCAGGGCGTCGAGTCACTGGCGGACCTCTGGCCTTTGCAGGCCGAACTGAACCAGCGTGCCGGCTTCGATACCAAGGCGATCGGCCGTCGGCTGAAGGAGGCGGAGGCCGCCGGAGCCCTGCCGGAAGAGGGCGGCCCGCGCCTGGAGGCGGGGCGGGCGCTGAAGAACTACATCGACGCGCTGGCCGCCGAGTGCCAGGAGCTGACCGACTGCCTGAGTTGGAAGCACTGGTACCGCGAGGCGAAGGAAGGGCGGCAGTACGAGCTGCGCGACATCCAGAACGCCCGTGTCGAGGCGACGGACATGCTGTTCTTCTGGGTGAGCATCTGCCAGCTTCTGGGCCTGGAGCCGGCGGACGTGTTCCGCCTGTACGAGGCCAAGCTCGGCATCAACCACCAGCGGCAAAACGAGAACCGCACCCAGGCCCAGCACGCCGCGCACGAGCACGAGAACCGCGCGGTGCGCTGACCGCCCCTACGGAAAGCCCTGCCGGGGCCGCGGCCGCACGGCCACGGTCCGCAAACGCCTCTTGCCGGTCCGCCGGGCGGGCGGTACACTCCGAGGCTCGTTTCGTCCCGAGAAACGCTGTCAAGAGAGGCTGAGCATGACTGTCGAGCACTTGAGCGACGAGGCCCTGCGGCGCACGCATTCCTGCGGCGCCCTGCGGGAGACCGACATCGACTCCACCGTCCACCTGTGCGGCTGGGTGCGGAGCTACCGCGACCACGGCGGGGTGGTGTTCATCGACCTGCGCGACCGCGACGGCGTGACGCAGGTAGTCTTCGACGTGCCGGAAGACGAGCATGACGCCGCGGCCGCCGCGCGGTACAAGCTCGGCCGGTCGCTCCGCAACGAGTGGGTGGTGGCCGTGCGCGGCGTGGTGCGCCCGCGCGGGCCGGAGCGAGAGAACCCCAAGCTGCCGACCGGCAAGATCGAGGTGCTCGCCGCGCACGTCTGGCTGCTGAACCGCTCGGAGACGGTGCCGTTCAGCCCGGACGAGTTCACCGACGTGGCCGAGGAGACGCGCCTCAAGTACCGTTACATCGACATCCGCCGCCCGGAGATGACGCGGGCCCTGCGCCTGCGGCACGGCATCTGCCGGACGATGCGCCGCGTGCTGGACGACGCGGGCTTCGTCGAGGTCGAGACGCCGTTTCTCACCAAGTCCACCCCGGAAGGCGCGCGAGACTTCCTCGTGCCCAGCCGCGTGCAGCAGGGCATGTTCTACGCCCTGCCGCAGAGCCCGCAGCTCTTCAAGCAGATCCTCATGGTCGGCGGGCTGGACCGGTACTACCAGATCGTCCGGTGCTTCCGGGACGAAGACCTGCGGGCCGACCGCCAGCCGGAATTCACCCAGCTCGATATCGAGATGAGCTTCGCCACCGAGCAAGACGTGATGGGCGTAACCAACGAGATCATGCGGCAGGTCTGCGAGCTGGCCGGCAAGCCGTTCCCCTCCGAGCCGCCCGTCATGCCGTATTCCGAGGCGATGCGCCGCTTCGGCTCCGACCGGCCGGATTTGCGCTTCGGCATGGAGCTGATCGACATCAGCGCCCTCGCCGCCAAAACGGACTTCCGCGTGTTCACCGGCGCGGTGGAAAGCGGCGGGGCGGTGCAGTGCATCGTGGCGCCGGGCTGCGGAGACATGCCCCGCAGCCAGACCGACGCGCTGGCCGAGTGGGCGAAGATGTTCGGCGCCGGCGGCATGCCGGTGACGAAGGTCGCCGGCGGCCAACTCGAGACGGGCATCGCCAAGTTCCTTCAGCCCGTCGCCGCCGAGTTGATCGAGGCGACCGGCGCGGCCGATGGCGACCTGCTGTGCTTCGCGGCCGACAAGCTGCCGGTGGTGCGGCGGGTGCTGGGGGAGCTGCGCTGCAAGATGGCCCGCGAGCGCGGCATGATCGACCCCGACGCCATGGAGTGGGTGTGGGTGGTAGACTTCCCGCTGATGGAGTATGACCCGGACGCCGGGCGGTGGGTGGCCCTGCACCACCCGTTCACCAGCCCCAAGCCCGAGCACGTGGACCTGCTGGACACGGACCCCGGCGCCGTGCTGAGCCGCGCGTACGACATCGTCTGCAACGGCACGGAGATGGCGGGCGGGTCCATCCGTATCCACAACCCCGCCGTGCAGAAGAAGGTGTTCGCCACGCTCGGCATCGGCGAGGAGGAAGCCGAGGAGAAGTTCGACTTCCTGCTGGACGCGCTGAAGTACGGCGCGCCGCCGCACGGCGGCATCGCCTTCGGCCTGGACCGCACGGCGATGATGATGATCGGCGCCCCGTCCATCCGGGACGTGATCGCCTTCCCGAAGACCCAGCGGGCCACCTGCCCGCTGACGAACGCGCCCAGCGCCGTCGACGACCGGCAGCTCGCCGAACTGGACATCCGGGTGATCACGCCCCCGCCGCCGGCGGCCGCCCACATGCAGCCGAACCTCGGCGAGCACATGAAGCCGCCGGAGAACTGACCGGCCCTTCCGCTGCGCCGAGCCGGCGGCGGGCGTCAGTGCGGAAGCTCTTCGGCGTCTTCCGCGCCGCGGGCGGGCTTGTGCGTGTCCTGTAGAATTTCCCGCGCCACGGCGTCCAGCACGCCGTTGATGAACCGCGAGCTCTCGGCCATGGAGAACTCCCGCGCCAGGCGCAGCGCTTCGGAGAGGATCACCTTCGCCGAGGCGGTTTCCGCCAGCAGTTCCCACGCGCCCAGGCGCAGGATGTTGCGGTCCACCAACGCCAGGCGGGGCAGTTCCCAGTGGCGGGCGTGGCGCGCCAGAAGTTGGTCGCAATCGGCCCGGCCGGCCCAGACGTCTCGCAGCAGCCGCAGCGCATGGGCCAGCACGTCGTCGCTCTCGCGACTGTCTCGGATAAAGTGCTCCACGAGTTCCATGGCTTGGGGGCCCTGAACGTCGAGGCAGCACAGGCCCTGCAGGGCCAGGCGTCTTGCACGATGGCGTGGGTTCACAGGCTCACTTGCGGCCGACGGTGGGGATCTGCTCCAGCAGGTTCACCATTTCCAGGGCGGCCAGGGCCGCGTCGGCGCCCTTGTTGCCCTGCTTGGTTCCGGCCCGTTCGACGGCCTGCTCGATGGTGTCGCACGTCAGCACGCCGAAGATGCACGGCACGCCGCTGGCCATGGCGGCCTGGGCCACGCCCTTGGCGGCCTCCGAGGCGATGTAGGCGTGGTGGTCCGTGCCGCCGCGGATGACCGCGCCGAGGCACACCACCGCCGCGTGGGCGCCGGCGCCGGCGAGCCGCTGGGCCACCACGGGGATCTCCCAGCTTCCGGGCGTCCAGTAGACGTCGATGGCGCTGTCGGCCACGCCGTGGCGGGTGAGGGCGTCCACCGCGCCGCCGAGCAGCTTGTTGGTGATGAACTCGTTGAAGCGGCTGACGACGAGCGCGAAGCGGGCCTTCGCGGGGGCGGTCAGCTTGCCGTGGTATTCGTTCATGGTCCTCGCTCCCTGTGGCGTACCGAACGAGGTAGTATAGGGCCACCGCGGGCGGATCGGCAAGCGAATGCTTCGGCCGCTTGCGCCGCCCGCGACGAGCCGCCTACTCGTCCGGCCATTCGAGCACGACCTTCGCGCAGTCGCCGGTGTCGGCCATCTCGAACGCTTCCTGCGCCTGCTCGATGCCGAAGCGGTGCGTCACCAGCCGGTCCATGTTCAGGTTCTTGCGCACCATGAACGTGGACAGCGCGTCGTACTCGCCGGCGTTCATCACGAACGACCCATGCAGCGTGAGCTGCTTGCCGGTGATCCCGCCCAGGTTGATCGCCGGCTCCCGGTTGCCGATGCCCACGCATGCCGCGCGCCCGCCGCGGCTCAGGCAGCGGATCATCTGCTGCTGGGCGACGGGCGAGCCGCTGGTCTCGTAGGCCAGGGGCACGCCCTGGGGAAAGTGCCGCTGGACCGTGGCGACGGGGTCTTCGTCCTGGTCGATGTCGATGATGAGGTCCGCGCCGAGCTGCTCGGCCACCGCCAGCCGGCCGGCCCGGCGGCCGACGGCGATCACCGGCGTGCCGAACGCCTCCAGCATGGCCACGCCCACCAGCCCGATCGGCCCGAGGCCGAACACCACCGCCACATCCTCCGCCGTCGGCCGGACCTTGCGCAGGGCGGACCAGGTGGTGCCGGCCCCGCACGCGATGAACGCCCCATCCGCGTAGGACAGCTCCTTCGGCAGCGGCAGGCAGTTGCGCGCGTCGGCGACGATCTTGTCCGCGCAGGAGCCCTGCACGTGCCAGCCGTAGGCGCGAATCTGCGAGCACCACATCCAGTTGCCCTCGCGGCAGCGGCCGCACAGCCCGCAGGACTGGTAGTGGTAGACCGTCACGCGGTCGCCCGGCCGGACATTCGTAACGCCCTCACCCACGCTCTCCACCACGCCGCACGGCTCGTGGCCGGGCACGTGGGTGTGCTCGGGGTTCTTGCGCGGCTCGCGGCGATAGACGTGCAGGTCGGACCCGCAGATGCCCGCCACGCGCATGGCGACCACCACCTGCCCCGGCCCCGGCGCGGGGTCCGGCGCTTGCTTTACTTCCACCCTCTTCGGCGCTACGTGCTCAACTATTCGCATACGGCCTCTCCAATCGTGCAGTTGACGCCCCGCGGCGGCAAGGGCCGCCGGTGGCGTGAAGCCGCCCATACTGGCCTCGCCCGGCGCGGCTGTCAACCGGGGAATGCGGACGGAGCGGGTATCTTGATGGGGCGAGGGCCCTTATAATCCGCCGTCCTGGCGAGAGGAGGCGTACACCATGGCAGAGGCGCCTGTTGCACTGGTTACCGGAGCGGCGCGCGGCATCGGCGCGGCCATTGCCGCGGGGCTGGCGGAGGCCGGCTGCGACATGGCGGTCTTCGACATCCGCCCTGCGGACGAGACCGTCGCGGCCGTCGTAAAGCTCGGCCGGCGCGGGCTGAGCGTGACGGGAGACATCACCCGCGCAGAGGAGCGCTCGGCGGCGCTGGAGCGCGTCGAGGACGAGTTCGGTCGGCTGGACGTGCTGGTGAATAACGCCGGCGTGGCGCCGAAGGTGCGCGCGGACATCACCGAGGCGAGCGAGGAGAGCTACGACTTCGTGATGGGCGTGAACCTCAAGGGGCCGTACTTTTTCACGCAGGCGGCCGGCCGAGGAAGACAGAACAGGGACAGAAATAGGTGACTGTCCCTATTATCCTCTATTAGCCTATTATCCGGCAGGCTCAACGTGGCTAGGAGACGGTCATGGCAATGCGTACAAGACAAAGCGTGGTCTTCATAACCATCGGGTTTGTAGCTGTCTGGGGCTGTATGACCGAAGAACCCAACCAGAGGCCTCATAGTGCGGATGGAGTTCCCCCATGGCGAGAGCCGCCTGAGGCCGGGACATCGGTTCTCAATGCCAAAGGGCGCGCTGTCTGGGTATGCGTTCGATACGAAAGACAGGTCTGGCTCCCTACTGATGCAAGTTGGCAGGATATGACGGCCTCTGTCAATGGGGCCGCAGTCAAGGATAGAGGTCGCAACGCCTTGGCGTACCGTGATTACGACTTGTGGGGAGAAAAGAGCAAGGTGATGTCTTGCGTGCACGACCTATCGCAACGGCTAGCGGCAATGCCGATGGGAGATCGTAGGGAGAAGGTTAATCAGCTATCTGCCGAATCATCGGATCCGATGCTGCAGGCAGCGGCGAACGTATGGAGTGGAGGCCCGGCAGCAAGCGAGCCGGCGGATGGCCTGGTCTGGCTGCGAATTAGAGTCCTGCCGAAGTCAGATCTCCCACTGCTCTTCGTAGTAGCCGCAAACCTTGAACGATCCAAGGGACAATTCCAGCTTGCTGACCCGTCTGCCCAGGACTTGGAAGTGCTGACGGATGCGTTGCGTATCGCTTCGGGCGGAGTCGCCCAAGTAGAGGTGGTTCCCTTAGGGGAGGATTACTGTGTGTCTTTCCCTTCCACCTTTGGAGAAGGCCAAGGTTATTTGCGGTCCAACGCTGGGCTATTCGTCGGGAACTGGCGAAAAGTTGGGAGAGGTACGGAGCACTTTATCGCCGCCGGACTTGGCGTTCTTTCTGAGGATGATCACGGCTATACGGAGATCGAGATTGGTGGAAGAGAGAGATTGGCGACAAACAGAATGGTCGCCGACGCTTTCCTGTTCATTGATGGCTCCGGGGCGGTCCGGAAGTCTTGGGAGTGAGCAGGCTATCTTGGCCGACAGTCGACGACGGCGGCGCGGCGTCGGGTATATCCAAGGACGCCTTATTGAATAGACGTTGGCAGCGGAGCCCGGCAAGTGCCTTCCGCTGGCGCAAGCTGCCGGGAATCAGACGTACGACGGCCGGCATCGCTACACGTTCGACGCCTGGAACCGCCTGGCGAAGGTCTACCGGGCCTACCGAAACAGCCGGGGCGGTCGTGTGAGCGTGGCACGGGCATCTTGCCCGTGCGTGCCACGGCCATCTTGGCCGTGGAAGCTGATGCAAAGGCTCCGCACGGGCTCTGGCGCCCGAGCGACGCATGGCCGAGAGGGCCTGCCACAAGACCACGCGATTGCCTTGCCGAAACAGCGGCGGG
>Ga0102959_1000141_pt1 | contig 23726 bp, 23 predicted proteins | sample SalPonF2_B_D2_MG_FD_84520 | JGI IMG/M metagenome (GOLD analysis project Ga0102959, IMG submission 84520) | Salt pond soil microbial communities from South San Francisco under conditions of wetland restoration - Salt Pond MetaG SF2_B_D2_MG ...
CATAGGCCGCACCTTCAGTATTGCGACTTAATTCCTGGTAATAGCGTTGGATAGATTTGGGATCATGGATATCATAAACCCCAAATTGTTTATGTAAATATCCTAAGAGTGATAATCGTTTCTTTAATTTCATGTTACTCCCTCAAACATTTTTTCCCGAAAGGTAATCTCTGTGGGTTCCGCGTCTTTAATTTTACTTGCCCCGTTGACGTAGATTCTGTCAAAGGTCTGATCCTCAATAATTTCCTCGGCAATCCATTCGGCCTCCTTATCTAAATATAACTCTTCGGTGTTTCGCCAAACTACAAGCACGTCTTCAATAGCATCTTCATCACGGATTTCTCCTTTGCTGATGATATACGTTCTGTCCTGATGCTCGTATCGCCGTAGCGTCTGTACCCAAAGGCCAATGAGATAATGGAAGGTTTCCACCATATCTACCTTCTCGGGAGCGGGACTTTCATGTCCGCGCTGTATCTTTAGCTCATAGTCAAAGGGTCTTTCGAAAGCCTCATCCTTTAGCAGGGTAGCACTGACGCCCTTGGTCTCGAAATCCAGCATGTATTTGAGCAAGTAATCATCAAACTCCATTGCCTGCTGGACATCATCCTGATTCTTGAAATCTATGTTGTTTAAGGCATCTTCATAAGATTCCACAGATTGATATTTAAAAATGTGAGACTGACCATCTTTATCCTGGGGAACGCCATTTTTCCAATTTTTAGAAAATACAATCTTTTGGATACGTGGGTTTAGGACAGTACTAAAATATTGTCCCATTTCAACAAGTATATACTTTCGATTTGCACTGTCTTCCTTATTTAGGTTTAAAACAGCATGTCCTGTAGTTCCAGATCCTGCAAAATAGTCAAGTACAAAATCATCAGTAGACGTAACTGCTCCTATTAAATAGGAATATAATTCTGTTGGATGTGCAAATGGAAATTCGATGCCAAGTCGATCGAGTTCAAACTTGCCACGAGCTCCACTAAAATAAATTGACGGCATTTGACTACTTGAAGTGTCTTCAAGCAATGTTTTGCGACGAGGTGTGGTAGTATGATCGTCACCAAATAAAATCAATCCCTCCTCTAATAAATCCTCCATAGTATCAGGTGTATATCTCCAACCGTGATCTGGTACTGGGCAAGGCTTATTGGTATTAGGATGAATCAGTGCTTCGTGAAACTTTTCATTCTCTCTTTTATCCGTAGCACTCATATTATCTGATCTAAAAATTCTGCCCTCATCGTCAAACCGAGTGTAAGTTCGTTCTGATTTAGCGAGATCATCACTTTTTCTTAGCCATGCTCTATATTCGGAAAGAGCTTCATCTGTGGCACCACCATACTCTTCTAATAGTGAATTAACTTTATTTTTAATTTTTTGAATATTCTCCTTGTCTACACGGATACTAACATTATCCTTTGCACGGCAAAGGATATATTCATGTTTTGTAGCGAGTCCATGAGCTCCAGTTACAGGTGTTCCCTTGTTCCATACTAAAGTTCCAGAATTGACAGTAGGTCCTTCTTCAAATAATAAATGTAATCGTTCTTGCTCATATTCATCTATATGACAGAAAAGAGATCCACATTGGCTTAAAATATTAAGGGCGGTGTTATTAACTTGGGACATCATTGATAACCAGCTCGAATGCTGATAATTATTCTTATACAAAAAGCGGCTACTTGATGTGTTATATGGAGGGTCAATATGAATACACTTTACTTGCTCTTGATATTTGTCGTTAAGTAGATTTAAAACCTGAAAGTTTTCTCCATTAATTAATAATCCTCCCAACTCTTCATCCAAATCATCAAAAGAAGCTAATAGCTCATACTTGAAATCATACCCAAAAAACTTAGTATCCACCATTATATATGGATGGCTTTTTAGTGCGGCTTCCGTCCATTCTCCATTCCACTCTAGGTTCTGTTCCCACTGGTCCATACCATAGCAGTCTTCCCAGTAGGCAAGCTGCTGCTCATTCTCCAGAATAGTTTCGTACAGATATTCCGGCACCTTGTCCAGCGTCACACAATAGTGGGTATCTACCACAAACTTTTTCTTCTCGAAGAGCTTCTTTTGAAAGTCTTCGATCTGACTGAGAAAAGTGATTACTTTCTCGGCAATGCCGCGCACCACTTTTGCACGGGTTAGAGCCGTTTGCAGCGGCTGCTCAGAATCGGCCTTAATAAAATCATCTACCTGGATTACTTCATGCTTCAGGTAGTATTCCAGCTCCCGATCCAAGAACTCCTGCAGATTCTTGTGGATAAAATAATCTGTTGTATTCTTGGCCGTAAAATGATTCAGCTTGTAATACAGAAGCGAATACTCCTTGTCATCAGGCATGGTAGATAAAGCATCGCGCCAGCGGCCGGTTACCTCACTGCGCACCCAATCATCAAAAGCTGTACAAAGGCGTTCTCTGTCTATTGTTTTAAGTGACTTACCAGCAGCTTCATTGTAAATTTCGAGCCACTTTTCTTCCCCATCATCATTCAGCGGACGGTACTCAAACCAAAGGGTTAGCGTATCATTTTCTTCGTCAATTTCGATGGGATCTTTAGGGCGCAGTACAAAATACCGAGTATCGCTTTCCTTAACGTTATCTTTTTCTACTTCAGCCTCCTGCACCTTAAACCAAACATCCAACCCATTCGCCTCGAACTTATAATTGGCAAAGTGCTCACCTGTTTTTATATAATACTGATCTTTATTGGCCCAATGCAGCTTTACTTCCTCACCGTTATAGGGAATAGCATACTTGGAATCACGGGTGCTGATGCGCCGCTGTGTTAGGAAATCGCCATCATCGTAATAGCGCGAAAAGAACGTGTAAAGGTCTTGGTATATGCGTTTTTCAATTTCTTCGCCGACTTCCTGCTTGTCCGCCTTCTTTTTAGCTTGCAGGTACTTTTTACCTAAAGGGGTATTCTCGTATTGTTCTGCAAGACCTCCATTTTTAAAGGCCTGCTCTCCCAACGTATTTTTAATTTCCTGTCTTAGCTCATCAAGCTGTGATTCATCATCCTGGGTATATTCTTCCAGTCCTTTTTCAATCGCATTTAACAGATCCTCTTCGATGAATGCTTCAATCTCATCTCTTTTGCGATTGAGAATGCGATAGATCCCAAAATCAAGATCAGAGGCATTAAACTGAAAGAGTTCCCGAAGCTTTTTTTGGAGTTTAGTACGGAGTTCTTGACGACTTTCAGGCATACTTATATTAATTATTGTACTTTTTAAATTCTTTAACTTTTCTGGAGAGCAAATTTACCAAACCAATAGATGTAGTGTAAACAAAATAAGCGTCTTCTTTTTCAACCTTTACTTGATCCCGCAAATTCTTATCAAAATCAATTCTATGGACAAATTTTGATGAGAATTGAAATAGGTTTTCTAACATACTGTAAAATTTATCCAATGAATCTTTCTGGTAACCTGATTGACTAAGCAATTCTTTCCACTGATCGATTAACTTGTTGTTTTTTTCTCTGAGGACCTCTGAAAGTTTTCTGGATTCTTCAATAACATTACTCCATTCCCCGTCATGAACATATTTCTCCATCTTCTGTACTGTCTGAATGGCATCATTTAAATATTTATCCAGTTCGGTTTCAGCTTCTTCAAGCTGAGGTACATATAAGTCGACTGTGACAAACCTACCAACACCTAGGATTGGACAGTAATTTTGAGCCCAATCACTTGATGTGATTGTAAGCCATTTTCCCACATTTTGGTATTGTAATTCTAATATTTCACCACTGTCTTGAGCAGCAAGTAATTTTATATCTCCGGTTGATCTATTTGATCTGTCTTTTATATACAAATAGTCTTTATCATTACTTTGTTCATCAACATTTATATTAGGTCCTAAGAGTCTAGAACTGACAGTGCCAACTGTTAGCTTCAGGCGTACTTTAATATCTTTATTCTCATCTCGATCACGAATTTTCTCAATATGATCCAATGCTTTTGGAGTCAAGGAGAAATAGAAAGTCATCTCTACAACATTGTCTGATCTATTCCTATTAATTGAAATTGGCGGTCTAACATTACTATCAGTTTCCCAATTAGATAAATTTGCAAAACGAATGTCGTTCTCATCGAATAACCCCCCACTAAAACTGATGGGCAACTCATCTTCTCGGAAAACCTTTAGTCTTAATTCAATTTTTAATTCAGGATTTACAGTATTTGCAGCGGGGTTTATCTTTAAATCTTCTATAGAGGCCATTTATTAAACTTATTTAGAAAAATTAACTTAGAATTATATGATATAGACTGACGGGCTGGTGCCAGCCTATATCTTTTTATCCTTCCAACAATTCATTCAATGAATCAAACCAGCCTTTAATCTCTTCCAGTGTCCCCATTTCCTCTAAATCCTGATAAGTAAGCAATGGTAGTAAATCTCTTTCAACCGTTCGCTTTAGTCCATCATGGTAATTTTTTCTGTGTTTTGGCCAAAGATCTTCATCATTCTCCTGAGCTAAGTAAACAGTTTTACTAACTCTTTCTATAATATCTTCATCAGCCCGCACTTCATCGATTGTGATATTATGATGGCTGTAGTGATCTTCATAAATATGAGCGGATATATAGTTTTCCATTTCGTACCTCTGGGTTTGCATTCCTATACTTGCATCTTCCCGATCATTAACTTTTTGAATTTCTTTTTGGTAAGCTTCAACGTCACCATCATAAATATGAATCTCAGGTTTATTTAAGTCTTTCAAATATTGTTCGTTAATCCAATCTTTCAGTGACGCTCCACCTGCTGGGATGATTGCAACTCTCTTATCATTTTTTATATCAGGCAATTCTGGAAGCTCTTGGCTTACTATATTTGAGAGATGTTCAAAAAAAGCAATATCATGCTTCCCTTCGACATACATAATCACTTGTACTTTTTCTAAGGGATTAGGTAAAACTCCTAAGGTATCAGCTACTTCGTCTAATATTTCTTCTCCCTGATTCACTTGAGGGCCATCACTATTCAACTTCAGATATCTAATTGAATTAGTATCCAATTGATTGGCTAAGCCGGGGACATGTGTTGTTAGCACGATTTGGGTATTGCCCTGTGAGGATAAGTCTTGAAAAGCTTCAAGCAATAACAACTGATGGTCTGGATGTTGCGAGGTTTCTGGCTCTTCTATTGCATAAATAATATCGGAGTTTCTTTCTTCTCTTAATCGCCTTTCCGCTTCAGCTTGAAAAAAGGCAAGGAGAATTAATCTTCGAACTCCACTACCTCTTTTATTGATCGGAATTTCATCTTCACCCAAAATTTCATATTTAAATCTGCTTGCCAGATTAATGTTTTTTGAAAGCTGTGGGCTAAATGAATCCTCATCCCAGGAAGGCATTAAAGATTTCATTTTCTCAGAGGTCCTTTCAGCTACTGCCGTAACTTCCTCTGTTACATTTTCTATTATTTCATTTAGATCACTTTCATATTTTTTCAAGGCCGATTTTATAGCAATTTTTAATGGATCCTGCACCTCATCATCCTGGTCTTTGCTGGGCCTATCAGACTGAAAGAGAGCATAAATAGGAAGATATTGCTCTAAACTAGTCCAAATCTTTTTTCCGTAGGTATCCTTGTCTGCACTTACAAATGATTCACCAAAATCACTATCCGAAAGGCTGCTATTTTTCCAAATTGCTTTTCTAATCTCAGAACTTTTCCGTTCGTCCACATCCTCAAGGTCAACTCCCAAATCCTTAGCCCGAGATCTTAACTGTTTAATTGTAAGAGTATGTAAGTCATTATACTCAGATTTTTGAGGGTAGTGATAACCTTTAATAAGTGTTTCAGACTTACAGTTTTTCTTGGAAGCATCATAGACTTTTTTTATTTCGATCTTCTCAATCCCATCCTCTTCAAATGACAGATATTCTTCTCTTAGATTGGTTTCTGCTGTTGAATCAATGATTAGCTTTTCAGGAAGGTCAGAAAAAACACAACTTATCTCGATCTCAAAGTCTTCGTTTTCTTTAGCTTTGACGTTGAGATCATCCTGATCCATTTTTATGGTATCACTATTAAAAAAGATCTCTAATGCTTCCAGGATACTAGATTTTCCTACATCATTCTTGCCTATAAGAGCCGTTAGATTATTGAAGTTTATCTTGGTTGTATCCCGATAAGAACGAAAATTTTTTAACTGAAGCGCTTCTAATCTCATGATGATAAATATGTGGAATTAATATTAAAAGAAATATCTTACTTAATAGCTGTCCGAAAAACAAAAATGTATGTTCAGTTTAAAAAATTAATAACACAATTTTTGATAAGCAGTGTCTCAATTTAAAAACATCTATGATATCTTTCGGTTTAATACCTTGACATTTTTCACCAAACACGTTTCCATAAAATCGTAGAATTAAACTGTGCAGATGGATCAACTTGTTCAGAGGGATATTAAATCTAAAGTTCACCAACTAATATCTTCAAATCTCTATTACTGGTAGTCTTTCCATCCCAATCTTCTTAGCCACGTGCCAAGTGGAGTTACCATCTAAAATGTCATACGAATCAACCTGTTTTTGACTGGGTTTAACAGAAAGGGGAGCACGTTTGTCATACGTCCCTTTATATGCAGACTTCATATATTGCATAGCATTTTTGATTCCTTTGGATCTTTCCCTGATTGGGTTTAACGAATCAATAGAAATGATCACCGTTTGGGGAGTGATTTTGAAGAATTTGTCTAACCGATCAGGGTTGAAACAAAATTCTTTTTTGAAGTTCATTAAATATCCGACTATTTCAGCAGGAGTTATGTAGTCTGTTAGGAAACCGGATTCCCCTTCCTCTGTAGAATATCTAATTCTGTGCTTTTGGCTTTGGCTCACCGCGATGATCTCCAGTTTGTCATACCGATGGTACAGTTGATTGATTTCATCAAGTTGAAAGCTCAAACTGTCAATCGGAATTTTCATTGTTAATTTCGAGATGGTTCTAAGTGTTTAACGATTTTTGCCAATTGTATATAATTATGGGCTGAAGAAAAATATAAACCCATAAACTTCTACCACAAAAACATAAAAACACAAAGGTTGAACCAAGTGTTTAACTTTTTTAAAGGAAATTTTGGTCATACGTTTTTAAAGAAAGTGCTTGTTTTACTCCATTTCGTATGACAAATAACGTATGACGGTTGGGGAAAAGATGCGTTCAAACGGTATAGAGCCTAATTGTTTTGTATGATTAATCCATCTTTCCATTACAGATGAAACAACGGAATTGTCATACAAATGGGTTTGATGGGAATAAATCTAACAATAATTAAAACACCGTTCCGGTGGTTTTGTATAGCGCTTCTTCCATTCTTTTTTGCTTTAAAAGCTGATCAATTCGGTTTTTTGATAGTAGAGCTAACTCACTTGAGGTCAAATATTCAACTTCACCTGTTTTGAGGTCCTTGAATCGCATTTTCCATGATCTATCTGGAGTTTGTTCGGCGTTGTGCGGTATACGGGTACATATATCAATGATATCATGTATGACACTTTCCTTTTCTTTGTATCGGTTATACCTCATCCGGCATCGATTGTCACAATATTTGGCATCAATGCGTTTATTTGAGATATCTTTGCCACACATTTGGCACTTTTGTTCGGGATAGTTAGGCATAAAAATATATTTCCGTTTAACGTTTTAGTGAGCAGTTGCTTTAGCAACAAGTTCCCATTTGGCATGACCGTTTTCGTCTCTTAAATCTATTCTTTCTTTGAAATCATCCTGCGTATAGGGATTGCTATAATCAGTCACTATTGAAGTCATTCCTTTATAGTCGTAAATGTTGGAGGGCGTCCAGGTTAGGTCATTTTCAATGGTCTCTAACCAACCGAAAAATGATTCTGGTCGATGAAGTAAATGACGATATCTTTCTTGATACATATCCACATTGGGCCGGTTTTCCATTGCCTGTTTTAACTCATCTTTTGAGAAGTAACATAAGACCTCACCAATGAGCTCAAGCCAGTGTGGATCTTCCCGATTAATCTTGCCGTTGAACCTATTATTCCATTCATCGATTATCGATAGGACTTCGTTATCGGAGACTTCATTCCTAAATTTTGTTCTCTCACTCATATTAATATTTAGTTTTTTCTTTTGTGTTTTATTTTGTGTTGAAAGATTCTTACAAGGTTTGCTGTAAGATTCTTTTCCGTTACCCTGTAAGTTTTTTTCACCATTACTTCCATGCTGTTTGACAGTTTTAAAATTTATCGAGGGTTTGATAATGCTATACCGATAGCTTCTGCCTGACGGAATTTGTTTGATAAATCCTTTCTTTCGCAGTCCTTTTATGGCTTTACGAATAGTGGGCGTACTGCTATTGATATTCTTTTTAAACTGACTTAATGAGATTTTGTCTGACGATTTATGCCACCCCATCGTCTTTCGTATAACAAACATATACGTTTGGAACTCATTCGCAGTCATCTCTTTCATATAGGTGTCAAAACAAACGTTGGGTACCATCGTAAATGGTTGGTCTAACTTTGCTTTCGCCATCACTAATTGATATTTAGCTCAGTTTGTTTGACGTTTTCGCCACGGCCAAGCTTGTTTTGTTTGACAAATAATTTTCCATTGTCAATGGCCCTGACCCTACCAGATATCGGATTAACCCAGTACACCTCATGTGTACTGGGTTTCCGTTTGGTTAAGAATTGAATGACATCCCTTTTGGAACTTGATTGGTAAACCAAGTTACCCGTAAGGACAGATCTTAATTGGTATTCGATATCCATCAGGCTGCTAATTTTTCATTAGTAGATGAGTGAACCCCATTCTGGGTTTTTGCTTGCACATTTTTGGAGATCGTCTGACTAATTCGGCTATCCCATCTATGGTAATGTCTTGGAAATCGATAGCAATCTTTTCCCATTTGGTTATACCTTTTGTGGATGTTTGCTCGAATAGGTCGGAACCTGTGTTGCAAATTGCAATACTGAAAAGGACGATAATTGCCGTTTTTATAATTATTCATCCTCTTCCTCCTGATGTTTTTCATTGTCTGGACTTCTCGGAACCACTGGAAGTAAGGTCTCCACTTCATGCCATGGATAGAATAGATTATCCCCCTGCTTTATGACTTGTATCCCGAGATCTTCACACCAGTTTTTTAAACTGGATGGAGTTAAATCTCCAAGAAAACAAGCTTTCTCCTCAGTTATATATGGTAGCTGGTCAGGCCAAACGTTATCAAATACATACAACTGAATAGGCTCATAGCTATAAGCTGTTACAAACTTAAAGCTCTCAGGTGTCTGGTTGGTACTTACCTGAATCGTGTTATCATTTGAGTCGAGTGATTTGTTCTTCAACTTATCAAGATCAGATTCTAGTTTGTCCAGACTCTCTTTTTGTTTGATATACCTTTGAGTCAAACACACATACTGATCCATGATGCGATAAAGCAGATCTTTGGCTTCATCTGGCGTGACCTTCAATCCAGCCCCTAAGTCTATCTTTTGTGGTTTTGAATTGTCGGTTTGGCGATTATTTTTATTATAACCTGTCATATTATTTCTCCTTTTTGTTGATTAATGAACGTTTATTCGTAAGTACCGGACGTTTGGCACGTCGAATACGAAGGGCCTTGGCCGCCTCACGAAGATTTTCAGGAGACCACATGCGACGACCAGCAATCATTTCCGGAGCCTCAATAGCATCCGCTCTGATTAAATTATCTAAGTCGTAGTAGTGAACTTCCTGTTTGAGTTGCTGCTGTAGATATTCTACAGCTTGACCTGAGGTCAAATAGTGTTTGAAATGCATGAGTTGGAATTTTGAATTACAATTTATGCTGAGTTATTTCTCAGCGTTGCAATCCGAAATTCCTAAAAGGAGAAGGGAAATCGTCGGGTGAACAAATAGTTGTTCACCCTAAGAATTTAGTGTGCAGGATTGTATAGGGGAGTGTAAAAGTCTTCTACATGCTCTATCTTCAATTCACAGCTATCACACATTCGGTATAACAGATATTCCCATAGTAATTTTTCAATTCTTGACTGAAATAGCCTGTCGGGATAACGTTCCTCATCAATGAATCCATCCGGAAGAAGCCGTAACGCTTTTACGAGCAGGTTGCCGTCCGATCTTAGTGCATTAACAAAAGCGTTTGATTCATATTCATATTTTGACAGAAGTTTTGAAAGATCCTGTAATGTTTCTGCCGATTCGGGAATTATCATTTGGACGCCATCCTTGGAAAACTTTAATCGGTATCTTACCTCATCAAAAATCTGATCTCTTATACTTACAATTTCGGAACATACCGTATTTAACTCGTAGTATGCGAGAAGAATATGTTCCAAAAAGTATTCCGGCCAATCAGCAATAGCCAAACTTTTAAGGTCATCTTCCCAATAATGAATTTTCTTGTACCTATTTTGGTCAAACCAATTTGATGGTTCTGAAAATGCATTTTCAAACCGTATAACGGATAGTTGTTCCTCAGTGACTTCATCAATTAGAATGGCATCAATGTCCGACAACTCTTGAAAGGTTAAGCGATTTTGTATGACATTTCTGTCCTCCGGTTTTCCGTGTCCTATCCCTTTTTCTTCCAAATAGGTTAGATGCTTGCTGTATGCAGACATAACTTCTTTTAGTCTAACCCTTATCTCATTTTTGGTCTCCTTATCTGCATCTTTTAAAAATTGGAAAATATCTTTCTCGAGTGACTTATAGCGATGACAACGATGAGAGGTATGATTTCGGAGCGCCTGATAGGGAAAACGGTTCTCAGTATTTTCTAACAATCCAATAAAACGATCAATTTGTTGTTGAATCCGCAAACGAATATCGGGAAAGGCATTGTAAATGTTGGTTGCCTGTGGCCGATCTCCGGAAAAAAATAGCTGATCCTTTTCTCGAGGATTATCGATATCGGGTGTAAACTTAAAAGTACATTTGAGATTTACTATCAGCTTTTCGTATGACGGATGGTACTTTTTTGTGCTGGGTCTACTTTTAACTATTTCAAAATTCTTTTTAAAGTATTCATAGTAGGCATAATCCGTTGCATCTGTCCAAATTGATAAAAGCAAATCCTTGAGGGAATATTCGCTATCGGCATTATCACCATAGGTAGCGGTTCTAGACTTTCCATATTTATCATGGTCAATTCTAATTGTGGCGTTCCTTTCTTTGAGTAACTGCAAAAATTTTCTGAGTCGACCATGATGTAAACTAACTTTTGTAAGCTTCTTGGCTTCTCTGTTTTGTGTCTTGGTATTTAAACCCATATCACATTGATTAATATAGTTTTCGTTAAAAAATATCGGCAATTATACGAAAACTGTATTAAACAAGTAACCCGTTAACGGGTGTCTCTTTACCATTTGAAATGCTTACCTAATACAAATCAAAGTCTTTTGAATATTGTAGAGGGAGGGGGATACTCAAAAAAATAATCAAGTAGTATTTTTTTTCATGGTTTTTATTTGGAAAAAAACTATTATCAGAAATGTTCATTGGGAGACAATAAAAGATATATCTCCATAAAATAATATCATCTGTGAAATGGTAATAGTACTATAAATATGATCAAATCAATTCAACTATCAGACTCATTAGTTGGCATTCTGGGCTCTTTATATATATTCTTCATTATATTTTTAATCGTGCTTGCCATCCTATGGATTATTCTCCCTTTTGCAGTTTTTCGAATTAAAAATAGAGTAGATAACGTCGATAAAAACTTAGTCGAGATAGGTAGAATCTTAAGAAACATAGAAGCCAATAATAGAGTCAGTTATCAGAACAATCCTGATATAAAAGACGGCGGTGCAAGCATTGCACAACTCTACAGCAAACAAAACCAAGGTGAAACTTAACTATAGAAGTGTATTACCTCCTCATACATATGAAGAGTTGATCTATAATATTTTTTGGATGAATTGATCGATTATATTCACCACTTCCTCGAAATCTTCTTCTACCTCGATTGAAGTGCGATTCAAAAAAGCTTGCCATTGCTGTTGCTTGGAAGAATCCGTTTTGAATTCATCGCTAAATATAAACTCAAAATCTTCGAGCGGTGTATTACGATTGGAGAAAGTGGTTTCAATTGCACGCACCAGTCGCTCTTCGTTTAAGTCATAATTTTTAATAAGAAACCAAACGTCAAAATAGTCCTTCATTCGGCTCCCAAATGTCCCAAGGCTGACGATAGCTTCCAACTTTTCTGCCACTGAGGATTCAATGGAATACACCTTTACCCTTGGGGGTGTAAAATCCAAAATAGCTGGGTAGTCCATCTCTACAGGACCATCCACAATAGTATCTCCAAACCCAATATCTAATTGAAGCCGGCGACGATCGCCACCAACAGTAGCAGTAATTTTAATTCTGAGACCATCATATTCGGCGTCCTCTGTAATCTGCTCGACATCCATATCATCTGGAAAAAACTCCACTCCATCCTCCAGATCGATCTCAGCTATACTGCGAATAATCGCAGTTATTTGAGCACCATTATTAGGCGTATTATCTCCCTTGAAATCGATGTCTTTACTGGGCCGAACGGCTGGGATATCATAGGCAAGCAGTAGTAAGGCGCCTTTGAGGATCAGATTCTCCCTGTATGGGGACTTGTCAAGTCTGGCCAGAAACCGCTCTTGCAGATATTGAATACTGACAAAATTGAAATCTTTCCCCGTTTCCCTGGCTATATTTTTCAGCCGATCTTTGACCGATTGCTCCAGACTACTACTCATGAGGACACCAGCGCTTTTAGGTAGGGTTTCATGACTGTTTTTACTCTGCAAATTTTCATGTACTTCTGTATCTGATTCAGATTTGCATCAGGCTCGTTCAGATAATTACGGAGGCCCTCAAATGCAAGGTCTTCTCCTACCTTGTTTCGTTGATGGAACATCTCACAAACGGTTTTGGGTTTGTTATAGACGTTAAAGCTGCCATAGCTGCGCTGGACTGTTTCTATCCCGGAACTGTAGATCTTCTCTCGGTAGAAATACACATCAATAGGCGGATACTCCAGCTCAAACTTGTCGGTATTATGAGGCACCGCCACGGTGATCCTGGAAGGATTAAACGTTGTAAGCTCGTGGTAAGCCAGCGCCGAGGTTAGACATATCACCGCCTTATCATTTGCGGTGTATATATCTACAAAACTCTCATACTCATCCCTGTCATAATACCTGAGTTTATACAGCCCTGGTTTGATCTTGATAATAAAATCCTTTTCCAGAGCTTCCTTGACTTTGCGAGTCTGTATACCGCCCTCTTTAAACTCCTTCATCGTGGAGTATCCATCCCGCTCACGCATAAATGTTATAATGGATTCAGACATAACGTAATGATTCGTTTTCAAGGCCGTTTTATAATGATGGCCTTGTATTCGAATCAAATATAGGGATTAGAAGGTTATATTACCATTTCTTTTGTAAGGATCTCCAGTGACTGCCCTACTACATAGTAGTAGGGCAGTCACTGGAGCGCGTAAGGTTTTTCAAACACCAATTCCATACCTATTACTACGTAATAGGTATGGAGTAGTCCTGTCAAAAAACTACTCCCAAAAAAACGATCAAAAAAAACAAATTACGTTGAACAAGTAATACATTATGGCTATTATTTGGCGTTCGAAATCGGATTAGTTCTTTAAATCACTGAACAGAGGCAAATCGTCCATATTTTAGACACTAATTTGGACACTAAATGCCAAGTGTCTAGATATTAAAACTACGATATGCTCCATTTATGGTCGATAATTTAATAGCCCTAAGTTATTGCAGTGCAAGGCGTTACGTCTTTATTTAATTGCAGTGATTTTTCGCACCTGAGGGACTTAAAATCCAATGGGAGGCTAACCCCCCGTGCCGGTTCGAGTCCGGCCTCGGGTACTCTAATCCCTGTAAGTCATTGGCTTGCAGGGATTTACTTTTTTAGATACAAACATTGGTACAAACATTATTTTAGCGAAGTGGAGTTTTTTCTTCATTTTGTTACCTGTTTGTTACCAAATGCCGATCGCATACCGTACTTCACTGAAAATCCGTAAAACGACTTTCAGGTTTCTAAGTCCTACTGTCATTTACGATCTAAATAAGTCCAAATACTCACTAAACACATACTGCCTGTTCCGCTCTGCGCCCGTAACTTCTTCTAATATTTTTAGATCCTCCAAAGATTCAATCAATTTATATGCAGTAGGTTTAGACACATCTGCTATCTTACTGACTTTCTCTGCTGTTACGATTGGTCTCTTGTAGAGGTGGCGAACTACTTTTTGGGCATTAGTTGCTCTACGTCCAAGTGTTTGCAGATCTTGTTCCACACGCTCCTGTAGTTGCATAATACTATCAAAGGTTTTAATCCCGTTCTTGGCCGTCTCTATTAGGCCTACCAAAAAGAACTTGAGCCATTGTTCAATATCATCTTTATCATGAACACGACGAAGATCATCGTAATATGTAGACCGATTACGCTCGAAAAAATCTGAGAGGTATAATATCGGCTGTTTTAGTATGTCCTCACTTACCAAATATAATGTGATAAGTAACCGTCCAACCCTTCCATTTCCATCAAGAAACGGATGAATGGTTTCAAATTGGTAATGGACGATAGCTATCTTTAAGAGTTCGGGTAAATGTATCTCCTTGTTATGGATAAAATCCTCCAAATCACTTATTAGATCTGGAATACTTTCATGAGTTGGGGGAACAAATAAGGCATCTTCGACAGTTGCCCCACCGATCCAATTTTGAACTGATCGGAATTCCCCTGGTTGCTTATTTTTCCCCCGGACTCCTTGCATTAAGACTTTATGAGTATTCCGAATAAGGCGCGAGGATATCGGCAGTTGTTCCAACTCTTCTATGGCCGTATTCATAGCCTCGATATAATTTTGCACCTCCTCCCAGTCATCTCTCTTTTCTGGTAAAATATCCTCTTCATCAAGAAGAGCCTCTTCCATATTTGTTTGGGTACCTTCGATTTTGCTGCTTTGTGTAGCCTCTTTAGCAACATGCATACTGATAAACAGATCGATATTGGGAATATATTCAGAATACATATCCAGCCGACTGAGCTGGCGATCAGCCTTACTCAGCAGCTCTATAATTTCCATATTATCAAACAGCCATTCCCGATTGATTGGATTGGGCTGAAAGCTTTCGTAGTGACCTTGACTTACGTATTGTCCCGCTTTAAAAGAATCCATAGAAACTTAAATAAAGAATTCACTAATTAAGATAAACGGCTAATACTTAAATAAGGAATGGTATTATTTAAAACAAATGAGTATTTCTTAAATAACACTTGGTTTAATTAAAGGCAGGTAATTTTAATTTAACTATGAGCTATTGTTTCTAAATAAGGCTTGATCACCTTTTGTACTCTGCAGATTTTGGCATACTTCAGAATATCATGATAAGTGGCCTTACTCTCTCTTATCCCATTTTTTAAGGCTTCAATAGCAATATCCAACCCAATTTTATTCCGAAATTTAAAGCAGTCAGCAATAGTTTTTGCCGGACTATAGACTGATATTTCAATACCATCTACCTTATGTCGTTCGACTCCTTCACTGAGACTTTGACCAGAAAAGCGATAAGTCCTAATGGGCAGATGACTATCATCATGGAGCCAATGAAATTAAACTTCACGAAAAGTTCCTTGCCGGTTGCAAAGAAATCTGAGGGATTCGATTTCCGTTCTAATATCAAATCTTTATCCCAAAACCATGCAAAAGAACCAATCGCAGCCCCACATAGATCACAAGAATGGCAGTTAATACCCCCAGGATGCGGAGATTAAATTTCTCATTTGAAAGATAGGAACCAATACTTCCACCAAGTACTACAGCAACTACCAGTTGGAAAATTAAATCCGGGTTAAGATGAAAGGTCCCCGCTATGGTCAATCCAATGAGCCCGGAAATTGAATTTACTAGAATAAAAACGGAGGCTAATGAGGCGATTGTACGGGGGTTTTTCCAATTTGCCAGATTTAAAAGGGGAGACAAATAAATACCTCCGCCAATTCCTGAAATGCCGGCTAATAGCCCTACCCCTCCGCCAAGAGATATTTTCAGGGGGAGATTGAATTCTTTTGACTGTAGCTTGTACGCAACAAATTTAAGTACCATAAAGGCACCTGCCATAACAAGAGCGGAACCTAAAATAAGAAAGAACACTTTTTGGCTTAATCGAAGTTGCGCACCCAGATAAGCCATTGGAATACTGAATATTAAGAATGGCCAAAACTGCTTTAGATCAAACTCACGGTTTCGTATAAAAACGATGGTCCCAATGGTGACAACACAAATATTCAGAACAAGGGCCGTAGATCGAATTTCATAAAAATCACTGAAGAACAAGCTCAAAATAGCCAGGTAACTGGATCCCCCGCCAAAACCAACGGAGCTATAAAAAAGGGCGATAAAGAAAAATATGAAGGGCAGATAGATTATATTCATATAGATACGTGTTTTTCAAATCAAAATGCACTCAACCATCTCGCCTTTCCGAATAGCTTGGGGGCCATCCAAAAAGACCAACGCATTCCCCATGGCCATCGAGTGAATCATGGATGAACTTTGCCTGTTTAATATCGATACCCTTTGATCCTCAATGTTGGCTTTGAGAAATACAGGACGATCAAAGTTGTTTTCATAATCATGGCCAATAGGAATAAACGTTCTTTGCAAGCCTGTTTTAGTGGCCCCGCTTAATTTTTGGAGTAAAGGAAGAACATGGATATAAAAGCAGGTAAGTGAAGAAGCCGGATTTCCCGGTAATGCGAAAACAAAGGTATTCTTCTTCCTTCCAAAATAAAGAGGTTTCCCCGGCTTCTGGAAGACCCGGTAAAATAATTCAGTAACTCCATTTTCGGCTAACGCCTGTTTCACAAAATCGTAGTCGCCTACCGATATTCCACCTGAAAGCAATAGAACATCGGAACGATTCAGAAAATCTGCAATACCGGTTTTGATGGCTGAAAAATCATCCTTGATATGTATTCTTTCCTGGCACCTAAAGCCAAAATGATGGAGGGCGGCGCTCAGGGCGTAACTATTCGATTCGTAGATCTGCCCTTCCGATTTTGGACTTCCGGGCGGGATCAGTTCATCCCCCGTACTGATGATGCGCACCTCAGGCTTCTGGAATACCTTAAGCCGGTCCCTTCCCAAAGAACCGATGAGCCCTACGGCGGCCGGGGAAATGAAATGGCCGGAAGAGAATACTTTTTGTCCCAGCGCCAATTCATTCCCCCTTTGCCGTATATGTTGTCCTTCACTAACTTTATCATCTAGATATAATGTGGAGCCGTCAACACTGGTTTTTTCCTGCATCACAACGGCCGTTGTATTTTTCGGCACCCTGGCCCCGGTAAAAATACGCATAGCCTCCCCTGCTTGCAGGGCATAATCATCGGGGTTACCCGCGGGAATTTCACCGATGATCTGATAAGAATCTGATATTCCTGATACCGCATAGCCATCCATCGCGGAATTATTAAAAGAGGGAAGATCAAAAGGGGAGTTGATATCCTCGGCCAGGCAGAAGCCCCGGGATTCTTCGAGGGGTACCTGTTTAGTGGTTGTTTCGATCTCCTGTTTATTGATAATCTCTAAAGCCTGATCTATTGAAATCATTATCCTCCAATTTCAATCATGGAACGGTTTTGTTCGTAATGATCTTTCTGCATTTCTACATCCATGCCATCCCTGGAGTATTTTTTCTCTTTGATAGCACTTAAGACAATTTCGTCAATGGGTTCACCATTTCTGTAAGGAGTCAGCAGGTCGGTTTCGGAAGTAGCAAACAGGCAGTTTTTCATCTTACCATCGGCAGTCAATCTGATCCGGTTACATCCGGCACAAAATGGCTGGGTAATCGTACTGACAATACCAAAACTTCCCTCAAAGCCTTTTACTTTATAGTTTGCCGAAGTACTGTGTTTGGGATCTTCAAGTTTCTGAATCTCACCAAATTCAGACGTTGCTGTATCTAGAATCTCTTCCCGGCTTACCCCTTTTTCCCAATCCCATTTGTTACCTCTGAACGGCATAAATTCGATAAATTTTACCCCGATATCCTGGGCTTTAGTGAGCTCGATAAAGTCCTTAATCTCCCCGTCATTGACTCCCTTGATCAACACAATGTTAAGCTTTATATCGAAGTCATAATCAATGGCCTTGTTTATGTTTCTCATGATGCGGTCGAAATAGTCTCTCTTAGTGATGAAAAGAGATTTCGACTTCTCAAGAGTATCAAGACTGATATTTATGTTACGTAACCCAACTTCCTGGAAAACATCAAAATATTTGTCCAATATAATACCATTGGTGGTAAGTTTAAGGGTAACGCCAAGCTTGGCAAGTTCCCGGACAAGGTGGTCAACCCCTTTTCTTACCAGTGGTTCTCCCCCGGTAAGCCGGATGGTATCTACGCCTAATTCCGTGAACGTCTCCGAGATGCTGACGATCTCCTCCAGGGTCATAATATGGGGCTTGTCAGTAAGCTCAATACCTTCCTCCGGCATGCAATAAAAGCAACGAAGATTGCACCTATCAGTAATTGAAATTCGTAAGTATGTATGTTCTCTACCAAATCGGTCGATAATTTGTGGAGTCATGTCAATCGTGATTTTTGCCTTTCAAAACTTGGAAAACGTGCAGAAGATGCGGAAATATGGCATCTATACATTCTCTGGCTCCATTTGAAGATCCGGGCAGGGCCAGAATTATTTTGTTGTCTTTTATTCCGGCCACCGAACGGGATAGCATGGCATAAGGCGTTCGCTGCTGACCGTACCGGCGCATCTGTTCCTCTACTCCCGCCAGTGTAGTGTCCAGCAGGGGTCTGATCGCGTCTGGCGTAACGTCTCTTGGACCTACCCCGGTACCGCCGGTAAAAATTAGCAAATCAGTTTCCGATTCCTTGACCAGTTTTTCAATCACGCTACCCTCATCCGGGATGATTTTATATTCCACTTTGAGTCCGATAGATTGCATCTTGGATACAATCAGTTTTCCGGATTTGTCCTCTTTTTCTCCATTTGATACCGAATCAGAGCACACCACTACTAATGCTGTCAGTCCTTCAGTTTTAGTATTAAAGGAGGATTCACCTCCCGTTTTTTTAAGCAGCTTGATGGTGCTGATTTCAACATTTTTGTCAACGGGTTTCAGCATATCGTACATGGTAAGGGCCACAAGGCTTGCCCCGTGCATAGCCTCCACTTCCACCCCGGTTTTATAAATGGTTTTTACCGTCATATTGATGATGATATTCAGTCCCTTAATCTCGTATTCGATGCCCGTGTATTCGATAGGTAACGGGTGGCAATCCGGGAGCAAATCCGGCGTCTTTTTAACGCCAAGCAATCCGGCCGCTTTAGCCATCTCAAATATATCGCCTTTCGGAATCTGACCATTTTTGATCCGTTCAATCGTTTTTTGGCTGCCGGTCTTAACGATTGCCTGGGCAGTAGCTATCCGTAATGTGTTCGTTTTTACAGTAATGTCAACCATGAGTTCTAGAATTCAGTGATCGGTGTAACGGTAATCGGTATGTTTATTAGCAAAATATGGAAGCTTAGCTAATCATAGAACCGATCATTTTACCTAATGTCTTATAATTTTTGAGATTATTGATTCACCTTCCATTGGTGGGTTTCGTCTTCGAAAATTTCTTTACCAAAAATGGGCACTTTCTCTTTGATCTCGTCAACCAGAAATCGACAGGCTTCTCTGGCAGCTTTCCGGTGAGCGGAAGAGGTGAATACAAAGAAACACAATTCTCCCGCTCGAACTTCGCCAAGACTGTGGTAAATATGAGCACATACCAGATCATATTTCGAGAAAGCTTCTTCTCTTATTTTATCAAGTTCCTTTCCAGCCATCTCTTTATAGGCGGTATATTCGATGGCCGCCACTGTTTTGCCATCTACCTCGTCAGCTCTAACCTGACCAACAAACATGCTGTGGGCTCCGATAGTCGTTTTCGACTGATGTTTTGCCACGGAATCCGAAATTTTTTCAGGAGGAATAGGTCCTTGAATAAAAATTTTTTTAGGCATAAAAGCTGCTCTTTTTCTTTTCCTGCATTTAATATCTCTTTGGGGATTAGTTGTTATCCACCGGCAAACGGCGGTAAGAAAGCGACCTCATCGCCATGCTTTAATGGACCAGACGTTCCCAGAGACTGGTTGACCGCAATTTGTATTGAATGAGAATTGGAAAGATTATATTTCGAGAAACAACGCTCTTTTAAGGCCTCTAAATCATAGTCATCACTATCCAGGCTAATAATCTCTTCTTTCCTGCCCGTCATTTCAGCAATCAAACCAAAATATTTAATCGTTAAAGTCATACTGATTGTTTTGAAGCTGTTTATAATCCTCGGAAGTATCTATATCGAAATTCCCTTTCTTGAAAGCGACTTCATCAACCATCTCACTTTGCTGCATGATAATTTTTTTAGCTCCCACATCGCCTGTCAGCTCCTTTAACTTCGGGAAAAATCGTTTGGGGAAGATGGCAGGAACGCCCACATTCTGATTATAACTGCACGCTGTTATTCGTTGGTTTCCAGATTCATGTTTTTCGATCAATTCACGGATGAGCTCGGCAGAAACAAAGGGCTGGTCGGATAAAAGAAAGAGAATGCTATCGAGCGCCGCATTTAATTTGATTGATTCCGAAACTCCCGTACGGACACTCGAAGCAATACCTTCAGACCAGTGCTCATTATAAATTGCGGTAACACTTTCGAAATTAGTATTCTCACGGATCTGATCGGCATTCGCACCAAGTATTACCACAGAAGTTGCGAAATTAAAGGGTATGACTATATCAATAATACGCTGCATGAGCGTTGTGTTTTGATACTGTAACAGCTGTTTGGGCCGACCTAACCGACTGGATGAGCCGGCCGCCAGAATAACTGTTCCGATATTGGTTGACTGAGTCACAGCTCTATTACTTTAAATTCACGATGTTCTTTGTCATGTATATCACCCTCCAATTCACGAAGGCTTCGAACCTCAGAATCAGTTAGCACGGCCTGGATCTCAGGCAGTATTGAGAGACCGATTTCAGCAGGGGTTTCGGCGCCCAACTGTAATCCGACAGGTGCATAAATTTTGTCAAATTGTTCATCCGACAATGTAATCCCCTCAGCCCTCAAGTCATCCAGCATTCTCCGGTATTTCTTATTGGGTCCCAGGATACCGATGTATGGAATCTGCTCTTCCTTCAACAACAGCTTAAGTACACTCAGATCGTAATTATAATTATGAGTCATAAGTACAAATGCTGTTTTCTCATTGATATTAATATTATCCAAGATTTCTCCCGGATTGGTTACGACCACCTGACACGAATTAAAACGTTTTTTATTGGCGTGTGTCGGACGGCCATCCGCTACAGTAATATCCCAACCCAACACTTCAGCCATCCTGGATAAAACCCGGGCATCATTGCCTGCTCCAACCAACACCAACCTGGGAGGCGGAGTAACAATTTCTATAAATGCATTTTTAGTATCCTCAGAAGATTGATATGCTCCAAAATGATTAATTTGTTTCTGTAGTGCATTCTGTGAAACGGATTTAATTTTTTCATAAAGCGCCTGATCATCAAGCCGGCCCGTAATATCCCCTTTATGATTAACTAGTAACGTAGTACCTACCTGGTGTTTGGTTTTGTCCAGATTAAAGAGTGATACAAGAGCTACCGGCTGATCTTCCTGTTCAGCCTTTCGCAATAATTCAATGGGATTGTTTTGCTCCCCGGGATCGATGGGCTCAAATAATACCTGTATGATTCCGTTGCAACCAAGCTGGGCTCCAATAACCGCATCATCTTCATCACTGGTATCGTAGGTAATTAATTTGGATCTGTTTTGATCCAGTGCAAGCAATGCTTTTCTGAGGGCATCCCCTTCGAGGCATCCGCCGCTGATCGCTCCGGTCATAAAACCATATTCATCTACCAGCATCCGGGCTCCGGCGGCACGGTAGGAAGAACCTTCAACATGAACAACGGTAGCTAAAACACACTGGTTTCCCTTGGTTTTGGCTTCATCATAGGATGATATAATGGATTCTGTTTCTCTCATTGAGCGAGCAGCTTTAATCGGGGAATTACTTCTTTAATATCACGGATGGCATATTCGATCTCTTGCTCTGTGGTAAACCGACCAAGTCCCAATCGGATGGTGGAACGAGCAAGTTCATCAGAATGACCGATGGCTTTTAACACATGAGAGGGTTTGTGAGTGGCCGATGTGCAAGCGGATCCCTGTGATACGGCAAGGTTCCTTAGTCGCCGAATAAGGTTACTCCCGTCAATATTCTGAAAAGAAACACTCGTCATATAGGGTAACCGGTTATCCGAGGCTCCATTAACCATGACGCCGTCAATATCTGCCAATTCAGATTCCAGTTTATTTCTTAGTTGGCCCAGCCGATTCGAATCTGATTCCATTTCCTTACGGCATATTTCGCATGCCTTCCCAAATCCCACTATCGCAGGCACATTTAAGGTGCCGGGCCTCAATCCTCTCTCCTGCCCACCGCCCGTAAGAATAGGAAAAATATCAGGCTTGTCATTTTTGCTGATATAAAGCGCCCCAATTCCTTTTGGTCCATATAGTTTGTGAGAAGAAAAGGTTATCACATCAACGCCAAGTTCCTTTACATCGACCGGAATTTTACCAACAGCTTGGGTAGCGTCAGACATAAATGGAATATTCTTTGACCCGGTAATTCGGCAAATTTTTTCAAGAGGATGAATGGTGCCAATTTCATTGTTGGCTTGCATCAGGCATACCAAAATAGTTTGATCTGTAATGGAATCTTCGACTTCCTTAAGATCAATTGAACCGGACGCATCAACAGGCAAGTAAGTGACTCTATATCCCATTTGTTCCAAGCTTTCGCAGGTGTCCAGTACGGCTTTGTGTTCCGTAATGCAGGTAATGACGTGATTCCCTTTATCGCGATTTGCTTTGCACAGACCTCTTATAGCCAGATTGACAGCTTCTGTAGCGCCGGATGTGAAATATATTTCATTAGCTGTTGCCCCTATCAAGCCGGCAACTTGTTCTCTTGCAATTTCAACGGCTTCTTCCGCCTCCCATCCAAAGGTATGACTGCTACTCGAAGGGTTACCATATCTATCGGTAAAATAGGGCAACATCTCATCCAGGGCTCTTGGGTCAACAGGCGTTGTTGAATTATAGTCTAAATAAATTTTTTTCGAATACTCCATAAATATGGCCCAAATATTTCCAATAAATCTAATTATAAAGTATAATACTATATACAATAAATCTATTTGTTACTTAATATTTAAGTTACATAAATCTTATTAATTTATTTTTTGAATAGGGAGTGTTAATAAGAAGAGTTACGGTAATAAAGATTTATTAACCAACTATTATAGTTGGTCCTTGAGATAAGGGAATTTTTGAATAACATATATATCTGTTTAGATATTTTAACGGGAGACATCACACTGTAAAATTATTATAGTGTAAAAAGTGAAAATAATTTAATTAAACTTATTTATCTGATGGCAAGCTACACACTCAATATAAATCAGGAAGAGCATCAAGTTGACGTTGCCCCGGATACTCCGTTGTTATGGGTATTGCGGGATCATTTAAATCTCCTCGGTACCAAATACGGATGCGGCATTGGCCAGTGCGGA
>Ga0102959_1000142_pt1 | contig 23709 bp, 22 predicted proteins | sample SalPonF2_B_D2_MG_FD_84520 | JGI IMG/M metagenome (GOLD analysis project Ga0102959, IMG submission 84520) | Salt pond soil microbial communities from South San Francisco under conditions of wetland restoration - Salt Pond MetaG SF2_B_D2_MG ...
TCTTCTTTATCGACCGCCACCTTAGAAAGCAGCAACAGGGCCGCCTCACTATTAGGTAAGGCTCCTCGTATTTTCAAGGTTCGACGAAAGCTTTTATTGAGCCGTTCAATCCAGTTGGTGGTAAGATCATAGATTGGATGCGGCAATCAAAATCCAAATAGGTAAAATAGTAGTGGAGGTCTCCGCGTTCGGCAAGCTTACGTATGACTTTAAAAGGTAGTGTCCTTATGGCATCCTGAGTTAGATCGTAATCCAAGAGTTCCTCCTTGGAGAAGGAGGTCAGGAGGATTGACATTTATATTTTACCTACTAACCTAAGATAATAAGGTTTCAGTATATTATTGTGACTTTTTGGACAGCCTCAAACGCCTTTCGGTCATTGTTAAGTGTTTTAGCGAAGATCGCTGGTTAAGAGCCTGCGATGGGAACTGAGATTTGTGTGATTTTTGTGATGGACAGGATAAAAAGTCCCCCTTTCGGCAAAAACTGTATCCTAGTTCATTTGTAAACCGAAAGGGCCAAGGGAGATGATCAACTTATCTCTTTTATAACGCCTCACACCGTGTCATCCCGGACCCCGATCCGGGATCTGCTGCACGAGTTTTGTTAAAACCCAAGCATAGGAATAAGGGTTGATTTCGTTTGAGGAGAGATAGCGCTAAATATTTTTACCATGGCCATGTACTGTTCCTGTTTTTGAGCGATCAAAAAAGGAACCCAAAAAATCGCCGCCTACGAATCCCGAGTCGGCTGCAGGCTTTCGGGGACGACCAATTCGATGGTCCATTACATTAGGTGCACGCTTCTATAGATATTACCGGTGCGAATTGCTCCCGTACCCGATGCGCCCTCCGCGCAGGATTCTAATGGCGGACTTTAGAAACCCCCTTTTTAGCAGTATCAGGAACTGTGGCGAATAGCATAATCCAAAGGGGCAAGCCTTATGAAATGGAGATCAATTCCACGGGGCAGGAGGGATGACCTGCGCCAGTTCTTTAGAAGGCATCATTTCGAAGATAGTACAGCGAAGAGAGAAATCTTTTGCGTTTGTAACTGAGGACCGTCGATCGACTACTCGTTGTCAATGGTCAATAGTCCGTCGTCAATCGTAATAGACCATAGTCGGAATTTATCCTTTTGTCCATAGAGAATATTCCGTATAATTAGCGCCTGATTGTTGAAGCTGAGGATTAAGGCTGAGGTTGAGGTAAAGGTTAAGATTGAGTATTCAGGTTGAGAATTAAGGTTTAGTATTCTGATTGAGAGGCATGTGAATGGTTAAAAGTTTTAGAGATATGAAAGTCTGGAGGATGGCTAATGAGCTGTCTTATCAGGTATTTGAATTGACAAAAGAACTGCCAAGATCTGAAGATTATGGACTTACTTCTCAGATCAGACGCTCTGCGAACAGTATATCAGCTAATATTTCTGAGGCATTTGGAAGAAAAACCAAAAAGGATAAGCAAAATTTTTATATTGTCGCTCGCGGTTCCGCTTTTGAAACACAAAATCATCTGCTATATGGTGGAAAGGTTAAATATTTTAATGAACAAATAGTGAATAAGCTGATTGAAGAATATGACGACTTGATTCACCAACTAAATAAGATCATGAAGGCTTTAGGCTGAGGTTCAGGTTGAGGGTTAAGATTAAGGCTAAGGGTTTTCTCAACCTAAACCTTAACACTCAACCTCAATTCTCTCAACCTAAACCTTAACCTTAACACTGAATACAATTGAACCACTTTTATTTACTAACAAACTACAATACGAACCACTAAATAAACCGCAGCGCTGAGCAACCAAGATTCACATAACGAGAACAAGCCTAACAAAGGAAAGAAAGGCGAAGAATTCCCCCTCCAGGAATACCGCCTCGTCCCCGTGGAAGAATGGGAAGAGTCCGCCAGCCGGCGGAAAGAAACCGAAATTGACCTGGTAGAACTGGCCAAGCATATCTGGAGCAAGCGGATATTTATTGCCAAGGTCACAGGCGTTTTTGTGGTCATTGGTTTGCTGGTTGCTCTGTTGAGCCCCAAGGAATACCAGACGCAGGCGACGCTGATGCCGGAAATGCAAAGTTCTCAAAGCACGGCGGGGAATCTTCTCCAGAAATACGGGGGGCTGCTGGGCATGAGTGGCAGTAATTTAAGTGGGGGACAAGAGGGCATGATTCCCCCAACATTATATCCCCAGATTGTACAAAGCCTGCCCTTTCAATTAGAGTTACTTAATGAGCAGGTAAATTTTACCAGGTTTGATACCACAACGACCGTTTATAACTTCTTTGATAAGGTTTACACCCCTTCCATTTTTTCGTATGCATTAAAATATACCGTGGGCCTGCCGGGCAAGATTGTAGGACTATTTAAACCGGAAGAGCCCCCTAAATCCTTACCCAAAGGGTTTAAGACAGACACGGTGTATTCGGTGACCAAAGATCAGATGAAGATCGTACAAAATATGCAGAAGCGGGTGACGGTTTCTATTAATGACGAAACAGGAGTATTAACATTGAGAGCGGAAATGCCGGATCCGCAGGCAGCGGCCGTTATGGGGCAAAAAGCTATTAACTTGCTTAAGGAGTATGTGACTAACTACCGGACCCGGAAGGCGGAACAGGATTTGCAGTTTGCCCAGGAGCAAATGCAGAATGCCCGGCAGCGTTTTGTGGAAGCGCAAAATCGCCTGGCTGACTTCAGGGACAGCAACGTTAATCTAACTACGGCCAAAGCCCAGACCCAGGAACAGCGCTTGCAGTCGGAATATGATTTGGCTTTTAATGTATATAATAACCTGGCCCAGCAGGTGGAACAGGCGAAGCTGAAGGTTCAGGAGCAGACGCCGGTGGTGAGTACTTTGCAGCCGGTTCAGGTGCCGGTGGATGATACGATGAGTGGATCCTTGATATTGTTAGCATATATGTTTGCTGGATTGATATTTTCAGTGGTTTATATAGTTTTTGATAGCTTAATAGGTGAAAAGTATTATAAACAGTGAATTATTTTTAGAATCGAGAAAAGACTTAATCAATATTTAGAACTATGTTTAAAAAAGTAGATAATGCCCCAAAAGTAGTTGCAGAAATTGGTTGTAATCATAAAGGACAAATGGATATTGCCGAAGAAATGATTATGATGATAGCCAAGTTTTGCAAAGCCGATTATGCAAAATTTCAAAAAAGAACGCCTAAAGAATTATTAACGGAGGAGCAGTATAACAATCCGCATCCTGTGCCTGCTAATTCATATGGGGAAACATATGGTGAGCACAGAGAGTTCTTAGAGTTTGATTTGGAACAACATAAGCAATTGAAGAGTTGGTGTGAGGAATACGGGGTTGGGTATGCTACTTCGGTATGGGATCTTACGTCATCTAAAGAAATTGTTTCTATAAATCCGGACTATATTAAAATCCCCTCTGGTACGAACCAACATTATGAAGTTTTACAATACCTATGTGAAAATTTTGAAGGGGATATTCATATTTCTTTTGGAATGACAACACGTGATGAAGAACAAAAGGTTGTTGATTTTTTTAATGACTATAATCGGCTGAATAATTTAGTTATTTACAGTTGCACCTCTGGATATCCAGTTCCATTTGAGGATATCGGACTCTATGAAATTTCAAGACTGCTTGATGAATATGGAGAAAATGTAAAAGCGGTTGGTTTTTCTGGACATCATTTAGGGATAGCTGCTGATACGGCTGCTATGACACTAGGCGCTAAATGGATTGAGCGACATTTTACCTTGGACAGAACTTGGAAGGGGACGGATCATGCGGCTTCTTTAGAGCCTGATGGACTGAGAAGATTAGTTCGGGATGTCAACAACGTCTCGAAAGCGTTAACCCAAAAGAACAATGAGATACTTGAAATTGAAAAACCACAAAGACAAAAGCTAAAATGGGGAGTCGGAAAAAGAGGGTAGCTTTTATACCGGTACGAGGTGGAAGTAAAAGCATTCCAAAAAAAAATATTAAAGAGATTGCGGGAAAGCCGCTTGTTTATTGGGCTATTGATGCTGCTATTGATAGCAAGGTATTTGATGAAATCTATATCTCTACAGATGATGAAGAGATTACTGAAGTAGTACGCAAGCATTCTGTGCAAGAAAAATTAACTATCGTAAATCGTAGTGCAGAATCTGCTACTGATACAGCTTCTACTGAGTCTGCTATGATTGAATTTGCGAAAGAAAATGAATTTGAATTTATCACGTTGATCCAAGCCACATCTCCCTTATTGAAGGCAAAAGACTTAAAAAAGGGAATGGAGTCATTTCTAGAAGATAAGAAAGTAGGAAGTCTTTTAAGTGTATGTCGCCAGGAACGTTTCCTTTGGGAAAAGGATAAAGATAACTACTATCAACCCGTTAACTATGATCCTCAAAATCGACCCCGTCGCCAAGAATTTGATGGATTTTTAGTAGAGAATGGTGCTTTCTACATAACGAGTAAAAAAAGATTGCTTAAAACAGGAAGTCGACTTTCTGGCAATATTGGTTGCTATGAAATGACTGCTGATACATATTTTGAATTGGACGAGCCTTCTGATTGGGATATCATCGAAGGCCTTTTAAAAAAGAAAAAGAAGAAAGATCTATACCAGAAAGTAAAAAATATAAAACTTTTTTTAACAGATGTGGATGGAGTGCTTACTGATGCAGGTATGTATTATTCGGAAAAAGGGGATGAATTAAAAAAGTTCAATACCCGCGATGGCAAAGGGCTTGAACTATTAAGGAAACAAGGAATTAATATTGGCATTATTACAAGTGAAGAAACCCAAATTGTCGCTGATCGAGCTAGAAAGTTACAAGTAACAATATTGTACCAGGGAGTCAAAAATAAGGGAGCTCTTCTTACTAAAATTCTTTCTGACTTAGATCTTGCCGAAAGTGAAGTTGCTTATATTGGTGATGATATTAATGATCTATCTATTATTAATAGAGTAGGATTTTCAGCTGCTCCACATGATGCAATAGAAAAAATTAAATCTAAAGTTGATTATTTATGCAAAAAAGAAGGTGGTAAAGGTTGTGTTCGAGAATTTATTGAATTAATAATTGATCAATTGAAGAACTAATAATTATTAGAATTATAAAGCCTTCCTTTTGAAAATTCCTAATTCTAGAATAGTTAAAAACATCAGTTGGAATGTCAGTGGTATTGCCCTTGCTAAAGTCCTAACACCTTTCTTAACAATTCTCATTGCGCGGAAAGTCGGCCCTAATGTCTATGGGACTTTTACACTAGCTTTAATGATAGTATCATCAGTTGATGTAATTAAAGATTTTGGAATGTCTGAAGCTTTTCTTGTGACAAAGAATAAGAATCTGGACATTAAATTCTATACTTATTTAACATCTCAATTTTTATTCTCTTTACTTTTAGTTTTTGTAATAATACTTGTTACGGTATTTTTTTATTCCTCATTAGGAAGTGGACAAGTGATAATTGCTGTACGATATTTAAGTATTACTATTTTATTTAAATCCATTTCTGAACCACTAATTATCATAAATCAAAAAAAGCAGAAATATAGTTTATTATTTTTTAGAACATTAATACCATCAATATTAAATGCCTTAATTGCTTATTCTTTAGTTCTTTTAGGTTTCGAACTAAACGCTTTGATTATTGCATATATATCTAGTGAATTTTTGTTAGCTATTTTCTTTTCACTCAAGTCTGAAATTAAACTAACATTTAAATTAGAGTATAATATATTTATTAATTTTTTTTCTTTTGGGAAAGAAGTAATAATTCAACGTTTTTTTACAGGATTGATTTTATCAAAATGGGATATTTATGCTTTGGGATATGGGTTTTCTGAAACAATAATTGGTTTATATAGGATGGCTCAGAATTTGATGGTAACTCTTCCAAGGGCGCTTATTAAAGAATACAATCAAGTCTTATATACAGAAATTTTAGAAGATAGATCAATTGAAAAAATAAAAAACCTATATAAGACATATGTGCTATCTTCTTCCATTGCTATTTATTTAGTGGCAATAATTTTTAATATATATCTTGAACCTGTAGTTGATTTTTTACTTGGCAGTAAGTGGCTTAATGCTATTGATTATATAAAATCATTTTCAATGATTTTGCCTTTTATACCTATGAAATATTTCCATTTATCTATTTCAAAAATGAAAGGCTTTTATAAAAAATATACTAAATTATATATGATATATGGTTTAGTATTTTTCATTATTATTTATTTTCTCGTAATGAAAATGAATCCAATTTATATATCCATCGCATATAGTTTTTTAGATATATTATTCTCAATAATTATGTATTTTATTTTTTTAAAAAATCAAAAGCACGTACGTTTTTTGAAAATTCATATATTAATGTATTTAGTATATTTTGTAACATATATTTATTTGGTGATTAACTTATTATGAAACCTTTAATTATTTACCATTCAGATCAAAGTGGTGCAACAAATTCAATTCTCAAATTAGCAAAAGAGAATTATTCTTTTGCTAAACTACCTAAATTTCAAGCTGGCTATTTTAAATTAATTCCTTTCTATTGGATTCTTTTTTTAAAATTAATTTTTAGAAAGAAAGTTATTTTAAATGGACTAGCAGTGATTTCAAATCCTAAAATCATTTATCTTCTTCCTTTATTGAAATCCAAAGATATATTTATTTATTGGCATGAGGCCGAATACCATTGGAACGAAACTAGAATAAATCAAAATCATATTGGTTCCTTAAATGATCTGATAAATGAAGCTACTCATCTAGTAGATAGTAAAATAGTAAAGGAGTGGTTGATTGATAAGTTTAAAATATCTAAGAGTAAAATTGAGGTTATTTATGAATGTATAGACCAAAAAAAGATTCAACTGAAATCCAAAGAGAATAAAAATGTCCAGAATCAGGATATAGATCAATTTTGTATTGTAATTATAGGTAGTGTTTGTATTCGAAAGGGGATTAATGAAGTTTTAAAATTACTTTCCAAATTATCTAGAAAGTTTAAAATTTTATGGATTGGTAAATATGTAGAATTTAGTGACAAACAAAAACTGGAGTTTAAAAGTATAAATAAAAATCCTGAAAAAGGTTCGATAGAGTTTTTCGGACATAAAAAGAACCCTTATCCATTTATAAAAAAAGCAAATATAGTTTTAATTCCTAGTATAGATGAACCCTTTGGTATTGTTGGTTTAGAAGCCCTAGCACTTGGGAAGTTTATAGTAACTAATAAATCTGTAGGTTTTTCAGAAATAATAACTAAAGATGAAAGGCTAGGTTTTATATATAAGGATATTATTGACTTAGCTAAGTTCTTAAATAACATAGATGAAAAAATAACTAATAAGCATATTAAAATGAGAAAGGATAAAGCTTTTGAATATGATATATCAAATTTTGAAAAGAGATTTGATAACATTTTAAATCAATAGTACATAAATGGCTATTAAAAATATAATCAGAAAGATACTTCAACTATACTATAAATTTAGGGTACTTAATAAAGCTTTTTCATATAAAAAACCAATTTACGTAAATGGATTTAGTTCTGTAAATTCTAACACAGAGCTTGGGAAAAATGTAAATTTTAATGGTTTAACCGTAATTGGTAATGGAAAAGTTGAAATTGGTGATAATTTCCACTCTGGATCTGGATGTTTAATTATTACAGATGTACACGATTATGATAATGGTGATTGTATACCCTATGATTCTCAAAACTATCTTGTAAAAGATGTACATATTGAAGATAATGTATGGATTGGTAGCCGTGTCATTATCTTGGGAGGGGTAACATTAGGAGAAGGATCTATAATACAGGCCGGTGCTGTAGTAGTAAATGATATTCCCAAGTTTGGAATAGCTGGGGGCAATCCTGCCGCTGTTTTTAAAGAACGTAATAAAGAACATTATAAGAAACTGAAATCTTTAGGGCGCTTCCATTAGATGAATTTGTTTGTTATTGATTCACCAATACAAATGGTTAATGCCTTAGAGGCAAGATATTTTTATAAATTATTCAATGAAGAATGTAAATTATTGATCTTTGAAGGGGCGTCAGAAAAAAATCTAAAGCAGATAAAAAGTCTTATTGATACAAATAGTTGGTCAGATGTTACAGTAATTAAAGGGAATCAGCATCGATTATTTAGATATAGAACACTTTATTACTTGCAAAATTATTTAAGAAGGATTAGTGAGCAGTCCCTAAAAAAAGTCTTCATTGGAGAATATCGTTCTTCTATATTTCGGCATATAGCAAATCGCTATTATAGAACATCGCAGGTAATTTTATTAGATGACGGGTCGGCTACTCTTGAAGTAGCTAGAATGCGAATTGCTAAAAATGTCGATAAACATTTTCACACTTTAGGTAAAATTCGTCAATGGATAGATTCGACTATTTTAGGGGTTAAAGATGGTGAAATTCCAAAAATTACTTTTTTTACTATTTATGATAAACTGGAAATTCCATCTTACGATGCTAAGAGGATAAATACTTATGAAAAGTTAAAAGGTGAAATTGGTTATTTTGATAGTGAAGATATAGCCTATTTCGTTGGAGTTCCTCTAGTTGAAATGGATATCTTATCGCTAAATAATTATTTGGAGTATTTAAAAGAGATTAAAAATGATTTAATAAAAGATACAAGTATAAAATCGATATATTACGTTCCTCATAGACGGGAGGCTGAATCTAAGTTAACTTTAGTAAGTGATTTGTTCCCGATAAAAAGATTTTCCGGGCCACTAGAAATAAAATTAATTGAACAAAGAAAAATCCCTAAAAAGATAGCAACTTTTTACTCAACGTTTGTGGATAATTGCGTCCGTATTTTCGGCAGTAAATTACAAATTAAGGTATATATCCTTAAACTTAACGATGTAAACCCATCTTATACTGAGAAAGTACAAGAAATCTATAAGTATTATCAAGAAAATTATTCGAACGAAATTGAAATAACTTCTTTAAGTAATATTTGATGAGAATTTTATTTATAAATGGTCTTTACCCCCCTTATATAAAAGGTGGAGGGGAAATTTCGACTCACTTACTTGCGAAAGGGTTAGCCCAAAAAAAAGATTATTGTGTTAAGGTTCTTACCATAGCTTCTGAAGAAAAGGAAATGAAATACGAAGGTGTAGCCGTACAAACAATTCAACCTCCCAATGTATATTGGTCATATAATTCTGATAAAAAAAATTTTTTACAAAAAAGTTTATGGCACTTACAAACACCTTATTTGTTTGGATTGGACTCAAAGATTGCAAAAGTGATTCGTAGTTTTGACCCAGCAATAGTTGAAACTAGTGTGATCGAGGATTTTTCTGATAAAATCTGGAAAGTTATAAAAGATGAAGGTAAAAAAATTGTTCACACGCTAAGGAGTTATTCTCAGTTATGTTACAATGCTAATATGTTTTATAAAGGGAAGAATTGTGACAAGCAATGCATTTCTTGTAAGTTGCATGCAGTTCCTAAAAAGATACTTTCAAGTAATGTGGATTCAGTGATAGGTATTAGTAAGCATATATTAGATAAACATGTTGAAAGTGGATTTTTCCCCAATGCTCAAAAATATGTCGTCCCTAATATCTATGATGGTATCTTTATTGAGACAAGTAAGTCACTGAAAAGTTTAAAAATAGGATATATCGGTAGAATTCATCCTACAAAAGGATTAGACTTATTGATTGATTCATTTAAAGATCTTTGTAGCTTATTAGGAAAAAAAGAAGAGATAAAACTTATAATTGCAGGAGGAGGCAATGATGATTATGTAAATGAATTAAAAGATAAAGCCAAAGGATTTCCTATTGAATTCATTGGTTATACTAAACCCACAGATTTCTATAAGAAAGTTAATATCACTATTTGTCCTTCAATATGGGAAGAACCATTTGGCAGGGTAGTAATTGAATCAATGGCTCATGGGGTACCCGTGATAGGGTCTCGGATAGGTGGAATCAAGGAATTGATTGACAACGAAGAAACTGGTTTACTATTTAATTCCGGATCAAAAAAAGATTTAATCAATAAAATTAAATACTTTTATAACAATAAAACTAAGATTAATAATTATCGAATAGAATGTATTAAAAAGAGCAAACAGTTTTCTTCTGATAGCGTAATTAAGCAGCACATGCGAGTAATAGAAGATACATTTAAGAATGATTAATAAAGAGAAGATATATCTTTATCTCTATTATATTGTTCTCTTTTTTACAGTATTTGATGGCTTAAGGCATAATATAATCTATAATGAGTATGTAACCTACCTTAAAGAGGTATCGGTATTTTTAATATTTTTAATGATACTGATTGATAATAAAGGGAGCTTAAGTATAAGCGATTTTTATTCTCTTATACCCTTTTTTTTTACCATTGTGTTAGCTTTTCCCATTGTTGTTTATTATTCAAATATCCCAGATAGGTTTTTGCACTTTCAAAATGATTTTTTGAGACCGTACATAGTATTTTATCGTTGTTTGCAAGTTTTCCTTCTGTTTATAATCTATAATTATTTTGAAAAAAAAACGGGGAAGAGTTATCAGGAATTATTGCATGGATTCATTTATCTGTCATTAGGATATGTTTTTTTTACAATCCTTTTTTACTTAATAAAGTTTCCATTTGTCATTGATTTTCATCCGTACTGGGGGCGTATAAGTTCTGGTTATCCTACCATGGATGCTCAGGTCCTTATAGGTGCTTTGATTACTAATTTTATGGTTGTAAAGTGGAAAAAAGAGTACAAAAGGATATTATTCAGTAGCATACTACTTTTTGGGATTTTGATACAAGCTACTGGTACGGGGATAGCTACGTTAGGAGTATTTTTGATCCTATATTTTTTGTTTAATTTTCTTTTAAAAGAAAAATCTAACAAAAAATGTATTCCAGGTGCAAAGCAGTCAAATATTAGGACAATTATGATAGGAGGGGTAATTATTACCTTAATTTTTAGTTATGTAATAATAAATTATTATCAACAAGTTTCAACGGTTGTTGAATTATTCCAGTCTAAATTAAACTCATTGCTTGGAAATGTATCTGAAGCAAAAACAGTACAAGTTCGCTTTAATGAATTTAGTACTGTTTTTGGAATATATAATTCTCCATTTAATTGGCTATTTGGAGGTGGGACTTTGCTTGGATTTCAAATTGAAGGCCAATTTGGATTTTTATTGAGAGCGTTTGGTATCCCAAGCCTGATCGCTTTTTTATTCTTTATTTTTTACAACATGATCATGGCTTTAAAAAACTCACTAAAGCATGAGATATTTCTTTATCTGCTTTTTACAATAATGCTTTTGGTAACTACCTCAACCACTTTATTATATTCCTATTTATTTCCAGTGCAATCAACAATAGCATTAATGTTTAATTATTTTCTTTTATATCGAAATAAGATCGAAGCTAAAATAACATATAAGATGATTTTAAAATGATCTCGATTGATGTAAGGTTCATAAATGATTCTGGTATAGGTAGATACATTAAAAGTATTGTACCATTGCTTCCTAAATATTTAAATGAAAGAATTAAGTTACTAAAAAATCATGGAACTCATTTAAATAATAATCTGCGTGGCGATGATTTTTATTATACTAATATTTCTAGTTCCTATTATACCCTATTCGAACAGTTTGAAATTCCATTTAAGCTTAAGAATGATACCTCTTTATTGTGGACGCCTCATTATAATTTTCCTTGTTTAAGAAAGGGTACTAATGTCGTAACAGTACATGATTTAGCACATCTTGCTCTACAAGATATGTTGGGTAGTCCTCTAAAGAATTTTTATTCAAGGACTATGTTCAAAATGTTAAGTAAAAAAGTAGATAAAGTAATTTGTGTGTCCAACTTTACTAGAAATGAATTAATTAAATACACTGATATTAATCCTGATAAAATTGAGGTAATTTATAATGGGTTAGAAGATTACTGGTTTAACATTAAAAAGGAAATCCCCCCTGAATCTTCCCCATTTTTGTTATATGTTGGAAATATAAAGCCTCACAAAAATTTAAAAACACTTGTAAAATCTTTTCTACACATTCTTGATAAGATACCACATAATTTAATTTTAGTAGGTAAAAAGGAAGGCTTTATCACGGAGGACGGCGAAATAAATGAATTAGTCAATGAAGCTCCTGAAAGGATAAAATTTACAGGTTACATATCTGATAAAAAGCTACAACAATATTATGCGTATGCCGAGGCAATGATATTTCCTTCATTATATGAAGGGTTTGGTTATCCTCCTTTAGAAGCGATGGCATGTGGTACCCCCGTAATAGTATCTGATAGTGCTTCAATGCCAGAAATTTGTGGAGATGCTGCTTATTATTTTGACCCGCATGATATTGATGAACTATCTTTTAAAATACAAAACTTACTTTTTGATAATGAATTGACGAGAAATTTTATAACTAAAGGGTACAGTCAGGCTAAAAAGTATAGAATTGAAGAATGTGCTCAAGAAACAGCAAGAGTCATAAGCTGTTGTTCATAAAGTTATATACATTAATTAGCTTCATAGCTTGAAACGATTGTAATTTAGAACAAGATTAATGGAAACAGCAATAATAACTGATTTCTTAAACCAATTTGGCGGCGCAGAAATAGTTACGCATGAAATAGCAAAGCTTTTCCCACATGCAGATATTTATACAATGTTTGCCACTGAAGAAATTTCTGAGAAATATTTTCCTGATCATCAAGTAATTCAGCATCCTAAATTTGAAGAATCATTTCTGAGACAAAAATTCTACAGGAAACTGTTTCCCTTTTACCCAACCTATATAGAGGATTTTGATCTTAAAGAATATGATTTAATCATTTCAAGCTCTTACTTATGGGCAAAAGGGGTTTTATGCCAACCCGATGCTACTCATATTTCATATGTACATACTCCTATACGGCAAGCGTGGGTTAAGTATCATGATTATTTATACCGCGAAAATGATGTTGGAAAACTGACCCGCCCACTATTGCGATTTGTGATGAACTATATCAGATTATGGGACATTATTTCAACAAATAGGGTTGACCATTTTATTGCTAATTCTTCCGTTGTAAAAAAAAGGATTGAACAAATATACCGGCGTTCTGCTCAGGTTATTCACCCTCCTATAGAAATTAAACGCCTTAAAAAAAATATATCCGAACAAAAAGAGGATTATTTTATCACGATAGGTAGATTAGTGCCTTATAAACGAGTAGATGTGATGATTCAAGCTTTTAATCAAATGTCTGATAAAAAGCTATTGATTTTAGGAGATGGAAATGATCGAGATAGATTGTCAAATCTTGTTCAATCTTCTAATATTGAATTATTGGGGTTTGTCAGTGAGGAGAAGAAGATAGATTTGCTTTCGAAAGCCCAGGCTTTTTTATTTTGTGCAGAAGAAGATTTTGGTATGAGCCCTGTTGAAGCATTAGCTATGGGAATTCCGGTTATCGGTTTTCAGCAAGGAGGGACTGTTGATTATCTGCAGGATGGTATAAATGGAATTACTTTTTCGGATCAGAATCCCAAAAGTCTTATGAACGCAATATCAAAGTTTGAAGAAATTCATTTCGATTCTCGAAAAATATCAGCCTCGGTTGATCAATTTGATACTTCTAATTTTAAAGCGAAACTATCCGAATTTATCAATGAAAAAGTCGGTGATGAGGTATGTAATATTAATTAGTCAGTAATTAAAAGGGTATTAATACAGAGACCGGTGAATCAATAGTTGAAGTTGATCCCCAATATTTTAGACCTACTGAGGTAGATCTACTGATCGGGAATCCCCAGCGGATGGCCGCGGATATAAAAAATATGTGGCTTCATTCCTTTACTAAGTTTCTAAGCTCCCTCGGAAAAGACTTGATATTGATTCGCTACCGCACACCTACCACTGACCACCGAATAAATTTCTTGGTGAGAAATCCAAGTTAAAGGTTAACAATGAAATTTGTATTTTTATACATGGTTACTAATTATTCATAATAGATTATGAAGAAAATTACATTGACTATAAAGGATGAAACAAAGACTGGTTTCTTGATGAAGCTTTTGGAGGAGTTTGATTTTATAGAAATACAGCAAAGCGATAAGCAGGTAGATGAGTCGTATGACTTTTTTTCGTCTGCCGGAATGTGGAAAGACCGAGATATTGAAGCCGGGGAATTAAGGAAACAGGCATGGAAGAGAACCCATTAGTGCTTTGTGACACAAATATTATTATTGATTTCTATAAAGAGCATTCGGATACGCTATCGCAATTACGCATCATCGGTCAAGAACAAATAGCGATTAGTGTCATCACAGCTGGTGAACTTCTGTATGGAGCGTTAAACAAAGAAGAATATAAGCAAATTCGTCAGGATATTTCTCATCTCCATCTCTTATATAGTGACCCCTTTATTGATAAATGTTTCTTGGAGTTAATGGATAAATATTCGTTAAGTCATAACGTGTCATTGCCTGATGGACTAATAGCAGCTACCGCTATTATTGAGGATATACCGCTTTATACTCACAACAGGAAAGATTTTAGATACATCGAAGAGCTGGAGTTATATCAAACAAAATAGACCTGTCAGAACACGGGATCTCGTGTCCGTATGATGGCAAGAATCCAGCCAGAAGTACGATAACGCTTACCAGGTACTTGCTCCCGCATTCGTAAATATCACTTAAAAGGGGGTATTATGTTCCTTATGCAATTACTTTGAACTTTAGTTTCATGATTTGAAATCAAGTACGATTTAGTATACTGTTCTTGGCATATTTATTATGAAAAATAATTACTAGATCATTTATCTAGTAATGTGACAAATATTTCTATAATCATGGGAGTGTTCCGATGCTGTCGATAGTTTATGAAGTTATTGACTGGGGGGATGCACAATCCTTGTTGTTATGCTTAACTTATAGTCAGCGTCTGTCATAAGTATTACATTTAAAGATTTAAAATGATGATTTTTCAAGAGATCTTTATAAATAAATGATAGAAAATTATTAGGCCTAGTGGTATACAGATAATTTTAAAAAAAAGCTATATTTCAGTATTGAATCAACTTAATGATGAAATAGTAGATGCGAAAATATACATCGCTGGCCACCGAGGAATGGTAGGATCCGCAATTTTGAATAAACTAAAAAATAGAGGGTATGACAATCTTATCTATCAAGCGAGCTCTGAGCTTGATCTAAGGAACCAGGAAGCGGTAAATGAATATTTGGCAGAAGAAAAACCCGATGTGGTAATTATTGCTGCTGCGAGAGTAGGAGGAATACTAGCCAATGACAAATATCCCTATCAGTTTATTTATGATAACCTGGCTATCGAGACGAATTTGATAAATGTCGCTCATCAAAACGGTGTGGAAAAAGTAATATTCCTGGGCAGTTCTTGCATCTATCCCAAATTCGCTAACCAGCCGCTTAAAGAGGAATATTTATTGACCGGAGAGCTAGAGCCGACCAATCAGTGGTATGCGGTTGCCAAAATTGCCGGAATAAAACTAATCGAAGCGCTTCGCAGGCAGTATGACCGAAATTATGTGTCGCTGATGCCTACGAACTTATATGGTCCCCGGGATAATTTTGATCTGGAAACTTCGCATGTGTTACCCGCGCTCATCCGAAAATTTCATGAAGCCAAAGAAAGTGGACATGCGCCAGTTACGCTTTGGGGAACCGGTTCCCCCAAACGGGAATTTCTTTATGTAGACGATTTAGCCAAAGCAGTGGTCTTTTCTTTAGAGAATGACTTGGAAGAGCATTTGTATAATATAGGCACCGGAAAAGATTTGAGCATTAAAGAGCTTGCTCACAAGATACAAGATATTATAGGTCATGAAGGTAAGATAGACTGGGATACCGACAAGCCGGATGGGACCCCGAGAAAATTATTGGACGTCAGTAAAATAAATGATGCGGGATGGAAGTATGAAACCGAGCTAGAAGAAGGGATCAAAAAAACGTATCATTGGTTCCTGGAAAACCGAGATAGCTTCAAGGAAGTTAAATTAAACGGTTGAATGGGACAGCTTCATTTTATGCTTCTGTGGTTTCCCTTATACCGAATGAATATCTGGTTAAGAATGAGTATATTTATAATCAGTTTTAATTATATCATAAATGCAGCTTTATGTCGGTAGTCATCCATAAAAACGATTCGGAAAAAACAATACACGAAGCCATTCAAAAAGTATTGAAGAGCAAAGAGAAAAAAGTGATTGACCTTGATAAATATTTTGGAAAGGTATCCTTTAATATGGGAGGTTTGGCCTATCAAAAAAAGATAAGAGATGAGTGGGAATAATATTGTAGCCGATACCTCACTCTTGGTAAATTTTTTTAATGGGGTGGAAATTTCAAGAAAGGTAATGCGGGGACAACATATTTGGCTCTCTTGCATTACAGAAATGGAATTATTGAGCTATCATCAACTTTCTGCTGATGATGAAAAATTGATACGGTCATTCCTGCATCAGTGCAATGTGATCGAGCTAACGGGTCCTGTGAGAGAATTGGCAATTGATATAAGAAAACGAAGTAGATTAAAAATTCCCGATGCAATCATAGCCGCCACTTCCATAAATCTTGAACTCCCATTGCTTACGATGGACTCAGATTTTAAGAATATTGAACAGTTGGATGTCATTATTCTGGAACTTTAACCCGAATATCTCACCAAGATTTTTTCCCTAGCAAGCCGTCTCAAAAATGGTGGGGAGCTGGAAGAAGGAATCAAAAAACGTATCATTGGTTCCTCGAAAACCGGGATAGCTTCAAGGAAGTTAAATTAAATAGTTGAGTAGTTCAGATGTTGAGACGTTTAGGGAGACAACATTCTAAACTTCTCAACGCCTAAACAATTAAACCAGAGATATGAAAGAGTACAGTTTTGAAAAACTTGATGCATGGCAAAAAGCTAAGGATCTTACAATTTGCTTATACAAAGTTACTTCTGAATTTCCGGGGACTGAAAAGTTTGGACTTACTAGTCAACTTAGAAGAGCTGCGGTATCAGTTAGCTCTAACCTGGCAGAAGGTTCTTCCAGAACCACGGGGAAAGATCAGGGACGCTTTTATAGCATGGCTTACAGTTCAGCAGTAGAAATATTGAACCAACTAATTATAAGTAAAGAATTGGATTTCCTTACCAAAGGAGACTATAAAGAATTAAGAAGTGAAATTGAAGATATCACAGCAATGTTGAACAGGCTGCATAAATCAACACAAGATTGAAGATCTAAACAATTCAACACCTCAACGTCTCAACATTTGATAGAAGCAGTTGATAAAATTCAAGCAATAAGTAATTGATTAACTAATAAATAAAACAAAACGTGAGCGCATCAAAAAATAAAGTAGCACTTATCACTGGAGTCACGGGACAGGACGGTTCTTATCTGTCTGAATTTCTGTTAGAAAAAGGATATGAAGTTCACGGCATAAAACGAAGAGCCAGTTCTTTTAATACCGATCGGGTAGATCATATATATCACGATCCCCACTTTAAAGGGTTTCCTTTTTATTTGCATTATGGTGATTTAACGGACTCCACGAATCTTATTCGTATTATCCAGGAGACGCAGCCAGACGAGATTTATAATTTAGCTGCTCAGAGTCATGTGCAGGTTTCATTCGAGTCTCCCGAATATACAGCCGATGTGGATGCGATGGGTACTCTGCGTCTTTTGGAAGCTATTCGTATTCTTGGTTTGGAGAAGAAAACGAAGTTTTACCAGGCCTCAACTTCAGAATTATACGGCAAAGTTCAGGAAACGCCTCAAAGTGAAACAACGCCATTCTATCCGCGCTCGCCGTATGCAGCGGCCAAGCTCTATGCTTATTGGATCACCGTTAATTTCCGCGAAGCTTATGATATTTTTGCAGTGAATGGGATTTTGTTTAATCATGAGTCGCCGAGGCGTGGAGAAACCTTTGTTACCCGAAAAATCACCAGAGCTGCCGTGCGCATTGCCGCGGGAACCCAAAAGAAACTTTTCCTGGGCAATCTTAATGCAAAACGAGATTGGGGACATGCCAAAGATTACATTCGTGGGATGTACCTCATGCTGCAACAGGATCATCCCGATGATTATGTGTTAGCCACAGGAGAAACACATTCAGTTCGCTCTTTTTGTGATAAGGCTTTTGGTGAGGTTGGCATTGATTTGGAATGGAAAGGAGAAGGCGTTAATGAGCGGGGAATAAATTCGGAAACAGGGAAATCAATTATTGAAGTCGATCCCCAATATTTTAGACCTACCGAAGTGGATTTACTGATTGGTGATCCTCAGAAAGCAAACAATAAATTAGGATGGACGCCTCATTATTCTTTTGATGAATTAGTTACTGATATGATAAAATCTGATGCAAAGGAAATCGATTTACAATTTACGACATGATCAATATACAGTTTCATCTATAACAAATCTTTATTACATTCATTTGAGAATTGATCTTACGAAAATAAATTGGAGTTCCGCTGGGTTAACGTTACAAATTAAATTCTATATATCATTTTATGGATTCTAAAGGAGAGGCTGCGGTGATGCATGAATCTACAGCCTATGCACCTGCATTACCGACAGTTCGTGATCATATAATCGATGATCTGAAAAATAACAGGGATAATGGAAGTTTTAACCGTGTTCAGGCACAGTCTAAGTTTGAAACACTATCAGAAAAAACCTTTGCAGGTAAACGTTTTATTGACCTTGCAATAGGTCTGTTCGGTTTTTTCATTTACTCGATCTTATATCCTTTTATAGCTCTTGGGATAAAAATATCCTCAAAAGGCCCCGTCATTTTTAAACAGGCTCGAACCGGCCAGCATGGGAAGGAATTTACTTGCTACAAGTTCCGTACCATGCACCAGCTTAACTTACGTCGTATTGACGGCAAGCCGGTGGTAACTCGAAAGGGAGATAAACGCATATTCTGGTTTGGCAACTTGTTACGAAAAACCAACCTGGATGAACTGCCACAGATCATCAATGTCTTAAAGGGGGATATGAGTTTGGTAGGCCCCCGCCCTTATCCGGTTGATGAATGTGCTCACTGGAATAATACCTTTGATGATTTTTATTACCGATATGCGGTAAAGCCGGGTATAACTGGCTATGCGCAAATTCTTGGTTATCGAGGGGGGACTCTTGAGGTAGAGCATATGCGGACCCGACTGGATAAAGATCTGGTGTATGTCCAGAAACAGGCACCACTTTTCGATTTGAAGATTATTTTATGGACGGTGACGCAGATGTTTAAATTGGATACAAATGCGCACTAAGGGCAGTGTTTAGTGTTAAGGCTGAAGTGTTAAGTTTTGAGGCGTCTTCGAGAGAAGGGGCCTTTTGTGTTTCTGGTTTCTGGATGCTGGTCATTCAAACTAGAACAATACTAATGTCATAGGACGGATGACCGGGGACGGTAGGGCGGTCATTTCACCCACAAACGGGTCCAGATTGCAAATTTGAAGTAGGGAGGGTGTTGCCTTAATTTTTTAGAGATGCTAATGAACTGTTCATTTTTTGTGACCAAATCCCCGACAGGGGTCGGGACTGAAGAACTACCAAAAAAGTCTTGGGGGAATCGTAGATTTTGTACTGATTAAAGTTGCGAAACAGGGATTGCTATTCAGCATGAGTAGTTATTCTTAACAGGCTTTCCTACCGATTTGCCCCCAAACCCCCTGTGTTTTAAACCCCATGAAGCAGTGTTGTTGCTCTGTGCCAAGGTTTTAACGGCAGATGTATTACCTGTTTTCCATAATATAGGCTTGACACGGAGTTCCCCTTCCTTGTGGAGCGGGGCGACATAGGGAAGGGGCCGGGGGATGGGTCTGTAGAATGGTGAATGAGGAATTACGAATTTTGAATTAGGAATTGAAAATATAGCCTCAGCGTCCTTTGTGCGATCCTCGGCGTGACTTTGTGGTTAATCTTTTAGAATTATTGAAAAGCTTGAAAGCGATTAAAAGATACCTTTTAGATTCCATGAAAACCAGTGTTGATGTCATTCTGAGCAGGTTCGAGGGGTTGCTAACCGTCGTCGAAGAATCTCCTTGAAATTGCTCGCAGGCGTTTTAGGGAGTTGCCCTTTAGATTCTACGCGAACCTGTTCAAGGAGATACGTTCGACTTCGGGCAACTTCGCTGTTGCTTCGTTGCCCTGCGCTCAGTATGACACTGCTTTTTATTGGTAGGGTAGTTGATGCTGGATGCTGTTAAAAAGTTTGCGATGAGTACTACAATAATTTATGTGATCGTTGTGATGGACAGGATTAAAAGTCTTTCAAAATGGTTCAGGTTTGAAACTTGGACTAGCAGAGTCTCTCCCCTCATTGCCGCCTTGGTGTTGAGGCGGGAGGGAGGGGAGAACAAGTGGGGTGGGTCTAAATGGCTCGCAAGCGTTTGAGGGAGTTGTCCTTTAGATTCTATGCGAACCTGTTCAAGGAGATACGTTCGACTTCGGGCAACTTCACTGTTGCTTCGGTGCCCTGTGCTCAGTATGACACTGCTTTTATTATAGGAGACACTTCGGCTTGCACCGGCCCATCGAAGTACAACCTATGCAGTTATGCTAAGTCTGCCGGAACTACAGCGTAGTTGGGCTCCCCGAATAACGGGACACAGCAGTATGACATTGCTTTTATGACATTTCCCCAAATCCCTGTGTAGTTTTTTGTCTAGATTTGTTACTTTGCTTCCCGTTTTATGTGATAGGGTTCCACGTGTTATCAAGGATCTAATTCATCGTCTGATTGTTATGGGCATTGTAGTTTAAACAAAATTTCAATAGATCCCGATCCGCCGGCCGGTGGACAGGATGACACGGAGGTTGATTCGATTAATATAGAAATTAAATAATAACAAACACCCTGATGGTCGATAAGAAACAGCTATTCAGCATTACCGCACTTTTTATCTCTTTACTTTTTATCAATATCGCCACGGCGCTGGCGCAGGATATGAGTTCTATTGATTTCAAGAACCTAAAAGCCTCCCAGCTGTCTGATCAGCAGATCCAGCGACTGTGGGATCGCGCTCAGAGCCAGGGCTACAGCGTATCCCAGATCCAGCAGATGGCACTGGCCCGGGGGATGCAACCCTCAGAAGTTAGTAAATTGGTTGATCGGTTGCGGAAAATCCGTCTGCAGGGGTCGCAACAGCAGACGAAAAATAATATCAATTCTCAGTTGAGAGTAGTTACTACAGACACCTCTAAAATGCTACAATCCAAGGCTCGAAGAGATACGACCAAAAGCCGCATCTTCGGGGCTAATCTGTTTCGTAATAAAGACATTAACTTTACGCCCTCGCTGAATATCCCAACGCCCGAAGACTATCAGTTGGGTCCGGGCGACGAGCTGGTCATCGACATATGGGGAGCCGCCGAGCAGACTTATCAGCTGTCCGTCTCTCCGGAAGGAACCATCAGCATCGCTAATTTGGGACCTATTTATGTGAACGGTTTGACGATGAAGCAGGCCCGCAAGCGTATCCGGTCAAGCCTGACAAAAATATATTCCGGACTAAAAGCCAAAGGTAATGCGCCTACCGATACGCATGCGCGGATATCATTGGGAAATATTCGAAGTATCAATGTTACCGTGATGGGCGATGCCCGCAATCCCGGCACCTACACACTGCCCTCGCTGGCTACTGCTTTTAATGCTCTGTATTCCGCCGGCGGACCCGATTCAACGGGCACCTTCCGCGACATCGAAGTAATCCGGGGCGACAGCATAGCCGCTAACCTGGATATTTATGATTTCCTGGTTTATGGAGACCAGTCGGATAATATTCGTTTGCGCGACCAGGATATCATTAAGATTGATCCTTATATATCACGGGTTGACTTAGAGGGCAAGACCAAGCGAACCGGCTTTTTCGAGATGAAGAAAGGAGAAACAGTCCAGGACCTGCTGACCTTTGCGGGGGGCTTTTCGGATGGAGCCTATACCAAACGCATCAAGGTTGTGGGCAATACCGATACCCAGAAGCGGATCAACGATATCAGCTATCCCCGCCAAAAAGATTTTAGCCTGCAAAACGGGGATAGTGTGCATGTTGGTAAGGTACTGGATCGATTTGCCAATAGGGTCCAGATTAAAGGGGCAATATTCCGTGATGGAGATTATGAGTTGACCGACAGTACCACTGTGTATTCATTAATACAGCGAGCAGGAGGGGTCAGAGAGGATGCATTTATGAATAGGGGTCTTATCTATCGTGAGCAAGACGATCTTACTATTAAGGCTATACCTTTTAGCGTGCAAAAGGTGTTAAACAATCCGGATGCAAATGATATAGCTTTGGAACGTAATGATATTGTTCAGATCTCTTCTATTTTTGATCTTCGTGATAATTACCAGATCAGTGTTTATGGGGCCGTTCAAAGTCCGGGTACGTTCCCCTATGCAGATAATATGACCTTGGAGGATGTTATTTTCCAAGCTCAAGGCTTTAAAGAGTCGGCCGCTCCTTATCGTATTGAGGTTTCACGACGTATTGATGGTTCGGATTCCGCTTTTGTTCCTACAAAGATTGCCAAACTTTTCCGCTTTAAGGTAGATAAAAACTTAAAACTCGGTGACGAAGCTGCTAATTTTATCCTGAAACCATTCGATGAAGTGTTTGTCCGTAGTTCGCCAGCCTATCAACCCCAGAAGGAAGTGACCATTAAAGGAGAAGTAATGTTTCCCGGCCAGTATACGATGGATCAGAAGTATATGCGGGTTTCTGATCTGATACAACGAGCCGGAGGGATGACGGAATTTGCCTATCCGCAAGGGGCTAACCTTACGCGCAAAGTAGAGCAAAAGGTAGATACGACTTTTCTGAATATCCCCGATAGTTTACAGGCGGGCGGGCAACTGCAGCAGAACACGACGAAGGTGGGTATCAATCTTCCGAAAATTCTAAGGGACCCGGGATCTAATCAAGATCTTATCTTACGTCCTGGGGATGTGTTGCAGATCCCGAAAGAACTGCAGACGGTAAAAGTGACGGGCGAAGTGTTGTATCCCATCAGCGTACGCTACCGGGATAATATGTCGTTTAAACAATATCTCCGTGCGGCGGGTGGCGCTTCGGATATGGGCAAGCCCAAGGATGCTTATATTGTTTATGCTAATGGGGAAGTGGACCGGACGCGAAAGATTCTTTTTTGGAGAGATTATCCGGATGTACGTCCGGGTGCGACGATTTATGTACCCAAGAAGCCGCAGGAGCGTAAGCTGACGGCCCAGGAGCGTATAGGTATCTTGTCGGCCATTGTGTCGATGGCGGCAATTGTGAGCAATACGATATTCCAGATTACGAGGTAGTTATGAGTCTTGAGTCGTGAGGTTTGAGTGGTTGCCTGTAGGGTGGGCATCTTGCCCAATACCCCCTCTTGATCTCCCCCTGCTAGGGGGAGAAACGCCTTTCGGTCATTGTTAAGTTTTTAGCGGAGGTTGCTGGTTAAGAGTAAGCGATGGGAACTGTGATTATGTGTGATGGACGGGATTAAGACCCCATACAGTCATCCCGAAGCCCGGTTTGTGGGTGAGGGATCTCAAGCGTTGATGAAGCATATACCCTGTGCCGTTTTCAATGCCCTTATTAGGTTTGAGATCCCTCGTCGCGTGCTCCTCGGGATGACTTTCTTTGTCATTTTATGTTAAATAATCCGAATAACAGCA
>Ga0102959_1000143_pt1 | contig 23508 bp, 17 predicted proteins | sample SalPonF2_B_D2_MG_FD_84520 | JGI IMG/M metagenome (GOLD analysis project Ga0102959, IMG submission 84520) | Salt pond soil microbial communities from South San Francisco under conditions of wetland restoration - Salt Pond MetaG SF2_B_D2_MG ...
GATCTCATCCGCCAATTCCTGAAAGTAGGTGCTGTTGGTGCGGCCGCAACCGGGACAGGCTGTTACCTGCGGGATAAAAGTGCGAATACCGAGCGATTGCAATACCTGTTGGCAAACACGAACCTCTTTTGCACGATCACCGCCGGGCTCGGGCGTCAAAGAAACGCGTATCGTATCTCCAATACCCTGCTGCAGCAGTACCGATAATGCTGAAGTACTTGCTACAATGCCTTTCATGCCCATGCCGGCCTCGGTAAGTCCTACGTGCAGCGGGTAATCCAGAATCTCAGCAATTCGCTGATAGACATGAACGACATCCTGCACATTTGACATCTTGCAGCTGATGATAATCTTATTGGATGCAAGCCCTACACTTTCGGCAAGCTCGGCAGATCGGCGAGCGCTCTCGACCATGGTGTCGAGCATCACCTGTTTGGATGATTTCGGATTATCGAGCTCGTTATTGGCGTCCATCTTATCGGCTAATAACTGCTGATCCAACGATCCCCAGTTTACGCCTATACGCACAGGCTTATCATATTTGATGGCCTGTTCAACGATTGTGCAAAAATTCTCATCTCGTGTCTTAGTGCCGGTGTTTCCCGGGTTAATCCGAAATTTGGATAATGCTTTGGCTGCTTCCGGATATTCGACCAGTAACTTATGTCCGTTATAATGGAAATCGCCTACAACCGGAACCGTCACATCGTCCTCCAAAAGTTGCTCTTTAATATAAGGCACCGCTTTAGCGGCTCCATCATTATTTACGGTAATTCTAACAATTTCCGATCCCGCCTTATGTAGATATTTGATCTGCTGAACGGTTGCTTCTACGTCTGAGGTATCAGTATTGGTCATAGATTGCACTACGATAGGAGCTCCACCGCCAACCGGCACATCGCCAACCATTACCTGAATCGATTCACGTCGTTTTATCTGAGGCATAATATTCTTTTGTTTTCCAGATTTGAACATTCTTTTTGCAAACGTTACCAAAGGGATAAATCATTCATAAGAGGTCAATTTTTCTTACTAAGTTCAAAGAGCTTTTTCTTTTCCTCTTTGGTAAGACCGTCATATCCTTTTTTCGAAATTTTCTCGAGAATTTTATCCAGCTCAGATTGATCATCTTCATCTATTATTTCAACATCCGATACTGAATACATATTGCTATTTTTCTTGCTTCGGGACTTGCTCTTTTGCTTCTGATAAGTTCCTTTCAGACGATACCAAAACTGCTCTAAGGGTAACATCCACCGGCTCAATTCGTAGCCCCCCTTCTGTGCTTTCATTAACAAATAACCGACGCCGGCTCCTCCAAGGTGAACAACATGGGCTACACCGTCTCCACCGTTAAGCAGCAATAGATTCAAAGCAATAAGTCCGGCTACAACGTAGCGAGCTTCTATCGGCGGCAATAAAAATAACATGATCGGCATGGTGGGGTAAAGCATCGCGAAGGCTACCATAATCCCAAAAACAGCCCCGGAGGCACCAATCACATAATTAACACCTAAAAATTGTGCAATCAACACATCTATTATGGCCCCACCTATTCCGGCTCCCATATATATCACAGTAAAGGTTCGGGGACCCAGCGTTTGTTCTACAGAACGTCCCATCCACCAGAGCCAGAGCATATTAAAGAGGATGTGGAAAAATCCCCCATGTAAAAACATGTAGGTAATCAGCCGCCAGGGCTGGAACAATGATGTATGCCATTCGGGATAAAGTGCCAGAGCTTTGATGAGCGCATCACTATAATAAGGGCTTAGGATACCCAGAAATACCTGGAAAAGGAATACGACCACATTAATCGTAATGATCGCACGAATAGCTACCGGCATTCCCCAATAGCCGCGTTTTACTGAATGACTGAAGCTATCGTTATACATGAATTAAGAACCAGGATTATCTTTCTTATACTATAGTAAATTTATAAAATTTTTTACTGTTAGTAGTAAGATTCTTCATTTTTTAGTCCCCAATATTTTATCAGGATAAAACCTACAAGCATTCCGCCCAGATGGGCAAAGTGTGCAACGCCAGAATTAGTACGGCTAATACCGCTAAAAAGCTCTATAGCGCCAAAAATGGCTACAAAATACTTGGCTTTTATTGGGATCGGTGGAAAGATAAACATGATAATGCGATTAGGAAACATCATACCAAATGCTAAAAGAATCCCGTAAACCGCACCCGAAGCGCCAAGCGTTGGAGCACTTACCCCAATGGCCATGTGCAGGAGTGCCGCGCCAATGCCCGTTAAAAAATAATAAATCGTAAATCTTCGGGTGCCCCAAAAGTTTTCAATGGACTGCCCGAACATCCAAAGTGCAAACATATTAAAGAAAATGTGCGCAAAGCCGGCATGCATGAACATGTAGGTAACCAACTGCCAAATATAAAAATTGCCGCTGCCTACCGGGTATAAGGGACCGTAATGCTGTAAAATTTGGCCGACACCTGGCGTAAAGGTAGCTACAAAAACCAGTACATTAATTATCAGCAGATGTTTAACGGCTGGCGGAAATATCGAAAATTGAGTATTGGGACTGTAATTCGAATCTGAAGATTGATAATTCAAGAATGATCGCTGTTAATTTCTGTTTTTCTTCCTACAGGAATATACGGTTCCTATTGGTGAAATCTAATACAAGAAACGTACAGGCTCACCAATTGTTTCAAGTAACTGCTCAACTTTTGTTCAACAACCTCTGAATTGGAATCTAAGTATCACCTTAAACTTCGGATCCGAAAAAAAGCGGCCTCCACATATGTGGAAGCCGCCCGGCGTTGTTCGATTTATTTAGTATTAGTAAGATTACTTTACGAACAGCATTTCACGATAGATAGGTAATGGCCAATAGTCATCAGCTGTGTATCGTTCGAGGAAATCGACGGCATCCCTGATTTTCGTCATCGCCGGAATTACCCGATCTTTTACCTGCGTGGCACTCTCCATTACGGAATCACCATTACATTCAAGAACCGCTTCGCGTAACTCCTCAAGCGCAAGATTTAGATCGTTTAAGCCACCATTTACCTTCTTCAACATGGTACGTGAGCCCTCATCATTCAACTCCAATCCGCTTAATCGTTCAACATTCTCGGCCAGTTCGTTCATATATCGAACAGCAGCAGGGTAAATCATCGTTTTTGCCATAGCTTCGGTGGTATCCGCTTCGATATTGAGCGTGGTTAAATATTGCTCTGCCCATATCTCTTGCCTGGAATGAATTTCTCGTTCATTCAAGACATTGTGTTTTTCAAACAATTCGATGTTCTTTTTGTCTGTTAGTTTGGGTAGTGCATCCATCGTGGTAGGAAGATTAAGCAGCCCGCGTTCTTCAGCCTCTTTTTCCCAAGCTTCCGAATATCCATCTCCGTTAAAAATGATATCCTTTGATTCGGAAAGCGTCTTAACCAATACCGAGCCAAGGGCTTTCTCCAGTGTTTCGCCTTCCTCTACCTTGTCCTCTAGCTTCGTGCACATCTCATCGACAGCATCCGCAACAATGGTATTTAAAACGACAATCGGAAATGATATCGACTGGCTTGACCCCACTGCCCGGAACTCAAACTTATTGCCTGTAAATGCGAAGGGAGAAGTTCGATTTCGGTCACCGGCATGCTTTGGCAATGATGGCAACACCGGTGAACCAAGTCCCAGTAATCCTCCTTTTTTCGATTCTTTAGCTCCCCCATTTAACAATTGATTGATGACATCTTCCAACTGTTCGCCGATATAAGCCGATATAATCGCAGGAGGTGCTTCATTTGCTCCCAAACGGTGATCGTTGCCGGCATGAGATACCGAGATACGAAGCAGATCCTGATTTTGATAAACAGCTTTTAATACAGCAGTAAAGAAAAAGAGGAACTGCATATTTTCGTGGGGGCTTTCTCCGGGTTCCAATAAATTCATTCCTTCGCTGGTACTCATCGACCAGTTCAAGTGCTTACCACTGCCATTTAGTCCATCGAATGGCTTCTCGTGCAATACACATTCGAGACCATATTTGCGGGCAATTCGCTTAAGCGTAATCATCATCAACTGCTGATGGTCGGCTGCGATATTGCAGGTCTCAAAAATTGGGGCAATTTCAAATTGACTGGGCGCCACTTCGTTATGACGTGTTTTTACCGGAATACCCAGACGGTATAACTCTTTTTCTGCTTCCAACATAAACGAAAGCACCCGCTCGGGAATTGATCCGAAATAGTGATCATCTAACTCCTGTCCCCGCGGAGGCTTAGCACCCACCAAGGTTCTACTTGTAGTCATCAAATCCGGACGACGATAGAAAAATTCCTGATCTACCAGAAAATATTCCTGCTCACACCCTACGGTAGAAGACACTCTCTTGGCCTCAACATCAAATAGTTTAAGAGCACGTTTAACCTGCTTGTCGAGCGATTCATTCGAACGCAATAAGGGCGTCTTGTGATCAAGAGCTTCTCCCGTCCACGATGCAAAAGCGGTAGGGATACATAAGTAAGACCCATTTTGATTTTCCATAATGAAAGCCGGTGAGGTGGGATCCCAAGCCGTATAACCGCGTGCCTCAAATGTTTGACGAAGTCCGCCACTCGGGAAGCTGGAAGCATCCGGTTCTCCCTGGATTAAATCCTTGCCCGAAAATTCTGCAATAGCTCCGCCACCCTGGTTAGGGGTAATAAAACTATCGTGTTTTTCAGCCGTTAATCCCGTCAGTGGTTGAAACCAATGGGTAAAGTGCGTAGCTCCACGTTCCGTAGCCCAATCTTTCATCGCTACCGCCACCGCATCAGCTACTTCAGGATTGAGTTCCACTCCTTCCATAATCGTCTGTTGCAAGTCCTTCCAAATTACTTTGGGCAGCCGCTCCTTTAGATCTTCTTGCTGAAGCGTGTTTTCTCCAAATATCTCTGTAATATTCATAGACCTTGTTGATTCCCCGTCCGCTTTGGGAGTCCAGTTCCGTGCTGCCGCCAGAGTATCGTACCGTTGGAATGCTTTAGTCATCGAAGTAAATTGTACTTTTGTTTAAAGTTAAATTTAAATTGCTCTTAAAATAAAGTTTAAGTGTTACTTTACAAAAATAATTTAATTAATAAGTTATTAACATTTCATTTAAAAAAGATTTAAATAAGAATAATCTAATTTTCTTAGTATCAATTTGATTTATGAATAGTTCTTACTAATAAAATTTACAGTAAGCGTCTAAAAACTTGTTTTTTTAAGCACCTGTTTTATTGCTATAATTGGTGCTGAACTTTTCCACAATACATATGTTTTCTATTCATGAGTCAACCTTCAAAATTAAGAGTCTGGATCCAAGCAGCCCGTCCCCAAACGCTACCTGCAGCTTTTGTTCCGGTATGTGTTGGGGCTGCCTTGGCATTCCACGACCATCAATTTGATTTATTACCCAGTCTGGTTGCCCTGCTGTGTGCCTTCCTCATCCAAATAGGTACTAATTTTGCCAATGACTATTTTGATTTTAAAAAAGGAGCAGATACCGAGGAACGTATTGGTTTTGAACGTGCCACTGCCAAAGGATATATCTCGGCTGACGGCATGCGAAATGCTACGATCATCACCATGGGATTGGCTTTTACGCTGGGATTATATCTCGTCTGGCATGCCGGATGGGTGATCTTTTGGATCGGGGTATTTTCTCTACTATTCGGAATACTATATACTGGCGGTCCTTTTCCATTAGGCTATAATGGATTAGGTGATCTTTTTGTATTCATTTTCTTTGGCATGATAGCCGTAATGGGCACTTACTATGTAAATGCCTTACATTGGGGCGCAGATTCATTTTGGGCATCGCTTGCCATAGGAGCGCTATCCACGAATATCCTGGTTGTAAATAATCTACGTGATATTGAACAAGATGGTCCGGCGGGGAAGAACACATTGGGCGTACTCTTTGGTGAAGACGTACTGCGATGGGAGTATTTGATTATGCTTCTTCTGGCACTGGTAATCCCACCTCATTTCTATTTTCAACTCAGTTATAGCTTAATAATTTTCGTGCCCTATCTTTCACTTCCAATTGCAGCTATCCTGGTCAGGAAAATTTGGACAGAAAAAAACAAACAAAAATTAAATAAGACGCTTAAACATACCGCTATTTACATGACCCTTTTTGGGATCCTATTTAGCATTGGGATATTGGGGGATTTGTTGTGAGCTTTCACTGCTATAAATATCAACTGTCATTCGATGAAGTATTGCAAAACAGCCAAACATCCTTTGAGCATCGCCAGGGGTTTATCCTTGAGTACGACAAAGATGGTTTTGCCTTTTGGGGGGAAGTAGCTCCTCTTCCGGGTTATTCGCGGGAAACTTTAGAAGACGTTGAGGAGTTACTTCAAAGTCATAAAGAGAACTTGGAAGTAGCCTTAAGTAACGATGAACCCATAAATGCCCTACAACCATTTTATGATGGCCCCGGTACACTGCCCCCCTCCCTGCAATTTGGGCTTGATACGCTAGCATATCAAATTAAAGCAAGCCGGGAAAACGTTTCGCTTCAAAAACTTTTATTTGAAAAGAATCGAGATAAGATAGCTGTAAATGCTTTACTATCTCTCCATTCTAATAAGCTTTTTGAAACACTGGACCAACAGCTTCAAGAGGGCTTCAAAACAGTAAAATTTAAAATCGGAATAGATTTCAATCAAGAGTTGAATAAACTGAATAATATCCGATCCCAATATCCCGATCTTAAAATACGGCTGGACCTGAATCAAGGATGGACCCTGAAAGAAGCTCTGCGAAATTGCCCAAAACTTTTAAAGTTAGATATTGAATATTGTGAAGAGCCCTTAAAAGAAGTAACCCCCAAAAATTATGAAATACTTTCTGAACATTGCGATTTACCATTGGCTTTGGACGAATCGGTAGTTACTTGCGACTTTTGGCCTAATCTGCTCCCTTATACTTCTTTTATTATCCTAAAGCCTATGTTATTGGGAAGTTTTAACACAATTTTTGAAACAAAACGGTTGGCAGATACTCTTAATAATAAAGCAGTTATTACCACAAGTCTTGAAAGTGGGATCGGCCGGAATATAATAGCTATTCTGGCTTCGGGTTTGGGGGCGGTAAAAACAGCCCAAGGCTTAGCAACAGGAAGAATGCTGGCACAAGATGTATATTCGGATTTTAAGAATTTGAAAAATGGTTACTATAATTTAGGTGACCGGGAAAAATCTTCGGAAGCAATTCTACAAAAAATACATCAAGTCTCTACACGTATTTTTTAGGTTAAAGTGAATAAAACAATTCAAATACCAACTTTTGATTCGCCCAGACCAGAGGATCTATTTCTAGGTTCCAGTTTTGGACTTCATCCCTATAAAGATTTAAAGAAATTCCAGCGCTTTTTCCTGCAATTCCTATTCGATTTTGATCACGATTTTGATAAGCCCATTGGCTTACTAGCTCAGTCATCGGATACACTGGTATTTACCGTAGCGGCCTGCTGGAATCTGGGGATTCCCTTCGTGCCCTTTAATCCCAAGGCTTCAAAAGAAGATCTTAGAAAGCAAATTGCTAAAATTGATCCCGGGCTTCTTTTTGCGGATGAAGAACAATTACGAAAAATTGATAATCCTGAGGCCTTAAATATTAAAGAACTCGATTTGCCCCGTTCGCTTACCATAGATGTCGAGCTTTCGTTCTCTGCCAAAAATTATACCCCTTCGACAGATCCCGATGAAATTTTCGGCTATTTTTTTACTTCCGGTACTTCGGGAACGCCAAAGATCGTGCCTCTGAAACGACGACAGATGCTTTTTGCAGCTAAGACTTCTGCCCAAAATTTCAAGCCGAGACTTAACCATTTTTGGCTGTTATGTATGCCACTCAACCATATTGGTGGAATTTCTATCATTCTCCGCTCTCTGCTTTATGGTACGGCTATCTTTCGGATGAAGAGTTTTCATCCAAAAATGATTACCACCTTTTTAACAGAGAATAAACTATTTCAGGCAGCTTCATTTGTGCCTACGATGCTAAAACGGTTGTTGAATCGTTCAGGTTTTCACGTTCATAACAATTTCAAAGCTATTCTATTGGGTGGAGGGCCTATTGATCCGGACTTGGTTCAACAAACCATAAATAAGGGTATTCCACTTATCCCAAGCTATGGTATGACCGAGACATGTGCGCAAATTGCAGCAAATCCGATATTAAAACCAAGCGGTACGTATGGACCAATGAAAAGCGTGGGACAAATTTTTACTCCCAATGAAATTGAAATACGAGATAGTAAAAATGAAGTACTGGGCGTCAATAATTCTGGCGAAATTTGGTTGAGAGGACCACAGATTTTTGATGGGTATCTTAACCAGGATAATTCAAAATATTTCGACACAAAGGGTTGGTTTAAAACCGGTGATTTTGGTCATATGAATGCCAATAAGCAGTTGTTTATTGAATCAAGACGTTCTGATCTCATCATAACAGGGGGCGAAAATGTATCGCCTTTTGAGGTCGAATCCGAGCTTGAAAAAATACATCCGATCACCGAAGCGGCAGTCATCGGCTTGCCGGATAAAGAATGGGGACAAAAGATTGTAGCCGTAGTTGTTGGGAAGACCGAACAAGCCATCAACACCGATAAAATACAGAAGGAACTAAAAAAGCGTATGAACTCGTATAAGGTTCCAAAGCAGATCATTCAGACAAAATCACTGCCTCGTACCCATACCGGTAAAATTGTACGCTCGGAGCTAGCTAAACTATTTGAGGAATAGATACTTAGAATTAAAGCTAATCTAAATGTTTTACTCCTTTGGCACCGATATCGGGGCGATAGTACATGTTCTTGAATGAAATCTTTTCTACTTCCTTATAGGTATTAGTAATCGCCTCCTGCAGAGATTTACCACTACCTACCACATTCAACACGCGTCCTCCGTCGGTCAATAGTTTGCCGTCCTCCAATTTAGTGCCGGCGTGGAATACAAGTGCATCACCGGATACGTTATCAACGCCTGAGATCTCTTTACCCTTTTCATACTGCAAGGGATATCCTTCGGATGCCAACACTACACAACACCGATATTGATCATCAACTTCCACCTCTTTGGTTCCCAGATTTCCCTCAGTCGCAGCGTACATCAATTCCAGTAGATCGGATTTTAGAGAGGGTAAAATAGCCTGGCACTCTGGGTCCCCGAATCGGCAATTGAATTCAACGACCTTTGGTCCCTCCTGCGTAATCATTAAGCCACAATAGAGAATTCCCTTATATGGGTGTTCATCAAGTAACATAGCCGATATTGTAGGAAGGATAATCTCCTTTTCAATAAGCTGGAGCAATTTTTCTCCGATAACCGGAGTTGGGCAATACGCCCCCATTCCTCCCGTATTTAAGCCCGTATCACCTTCACCTATTCGTTTGTGGTCTTGGGCATTATGGATAATTTTAGCCGTCTTTCCATCAGAAATGACAAAGACAGAGGCTTCCTCTCCTTTCAGAAATTCTTCTACCACTAATATTTGAGCGGCATCAGAAAAACGCTCATCCTCTTTCAGTTCTTGCAAGCGTTTTTCGACTTCTTCTTCGGTCTCGCAAATAAAAACGCCCTTACCGCCTGCCAAGCCATCTGCTTTAAGTACCACGGGATAGTCGTCTTTGCCTTTGATATCTTGCAATGCCTGGTCAAAGTTTTCCCGGGTATAACTCTTGAAATCGGCAGTGGGAATACGATTATTTTTCATAAACTCATTGGCAAATTCCTTACTACCTTCGAGCTGTGCTGCATATTTTGAAGGACCAAAGACTTTGTGCCCTTTATCCTCAAGAAAATCTGTAATACCATCAACAAGCGGTTGTTCCGGGCCAACCACCGTTAGATCTATCTCCCTTTCTTCTATGAAATTTAAGATAGCATCAAAATTTGAAAGCGAAAGATCAATATTAGTTCCCACTTGAGCTGTCCCCGGATTCCCCGGTGCAACAAATAATTGATCCAATAAATCAGATCGGGCGATAGCCCAGGCCATAGCATGTTCCCGTCCACCGCTTCCTAAAAGTAATACATTCATGAAAATAAGAGGTCGTTTATCGTTTGATAAATAATGTTATGTTCCAAAAGACAATCAAAGCATTGAAGAACTCAACCACTCCGAACTTTCGAGCTCCAACACTTCAATACTTATCAAGACAGTTGATCGGCGATTTCGATAATTTCGGTAAAGCTCTTTGCTTTCAATGAAGCACCGCCAATCAATCCCCCGTCAACATCCGGCTGTTGCAGTAACTCTTCAGCATTGTGAGGCTTCATGCTGCCACCATATAAAATCCGAATCTCATCGGCAGTATCCTCACTGTAAAGATCCGCTAAAACTGACCGAATCATTTTATGCATTTCCTGTGCCTGGTCGGGGGTAGCTGTTTCCCCGGTTCCAATTGCCCAGATGGGTTCATAAGCGATAACAAGACTGGCTGCATTGTCTTTTTCGACGCCAATAAGTGCCGCTTCCACTTGTTTTCGTACTCGTAATTGATGTTCTCCGGCCTTACGCTGCTCGAGCGATTCGCCTACACAGATAATGGGTTTTAGGTCATCATCCAATGTTTTATTTACTTTGGCATTTACCGTTTTGTCGGTTTCTCCAAAATATTGTCGTCGCTCGGAGTGCCCCAAGATTACGTATTCGCAATTGATCTCTTTTAGCATCTGGGTGCTCACTTCGCCCGTAAATGCTCCATTATCTTCGTAATGCACGTTCTGAGCTCCAAGAGCAAACCCTTCCATATCCTGCAGTTCAATAGAAGCCGTCGTTAACGAAATCATAGGAGGACAAACGAGCCCATCTACGGCTTTTGGCATTTTTTCACATTTTTCTTGAATGCCTTGCAGTAATGATACAGTCTCTTCAGGACCGCAATTCATTTTCCAGTTTCCGGCAATTAAAAGTTTTCTCATGACGCTGGTTTTTTATCTTGATCTTGTTTAATGATGGTTTGAATTCCTTGAATTACATCCTGGTATTCTTCACCTACATATTTTCTTACTATCTTGCCATTCCGATCAACCAGGAAACGAGTAGGGATCAGGCGAATGTTAAATCGATCCAGTAATTTCTTTTGATCAAAAGCTTTAGCATTTGCCACCGGCCAGGGTTTTACTCGTTCATCAAAAAAAGCATTGATTGTAACCTGGCTCGTATCCAACGGAATGGTAATTACCTGCAGTCCATAATTTTTGTACAGGCTGTGTATTACTACCGTGCGGTCAAATTGTCGCTGATAGAGTGGATTAGTCAGCTTTGTGATTTCGAGGATATAAGGCGTGCCAAGAAGCGAATCACGGCTAACTGTTACGCCATTTTCAGTAAATTTAAATTCCGGAATAGAATCGCCCGAAGATAAATAATTAAGATCATAACTGATCGATTTTGCCCACTTTTGGCCCGACGAATCATTTTTATACTGTTGCTTAAACGCTTTGAGCTTTTTCTTGGCAGATTTCACCCGAGCACTGTCATACAACAATTTAATGTGCTCCATGTCAATTCTCATTCGTTTATCCGGATTATCTGTGATATTTGACAAGCTATCCAGATAAGTCAACGCTGGATCTAATCCCTTAGCGTTAGCAATATACTCCTTACCATAGGTGGCTCCCAAATCGCTGAGTTCATCAATATCCTGCACCGAACGAATCCGCCGCATCATTTTCTTATTATTCCATCCCTGCAAAAGCCGTACCGACTGACGGGCAGCCATTTGAGAAGCGATTGTTCCTTTTTTCTCATTATAAACTTCCCAGAAAAGGTCACTTATCTTATTAATCTCCTGTTGAAGGCTGTCGCCTTTTAATCTTCCGGCACGAGCGAACTGAGCAATACGCTGGAAACTTCTGTTTACCCGCTGATATACCTTCATGGCATCGTGTTCTCTCGAAGAAATAGAAAAAGTTTTCTGTAAATCAGGAAGCTGTCCTTTTATTTCTACAGTATCAGCATCAGCAAGTAAAATACCCACACGCCCGATATTCTGTTGATTCCGACTTATGATCAGCGGGTAGCGCCCCTCCTCGCGGAAAGTTACTTTTCCTGAAAACTGACCTGCCGAATCGGTGATAGCATTAAAAAGCGTATCTGCATCGCCATTAGCAGAATCCTTCTTAATAATAGTTACTCCTATCCCGGAAAAATCTTTCGTGGTATCTATGGAATCCGCAACCGTGATTTTACCTTTGACCTGTGCCTGTGGCGTTTTCTTCTCCGAAGAACACCCCCCGAAAACAATAGCTAAGAAAGCTAGTAGAAATAAATATTTAGTTTTCATGAATTTAATTCAGATGGAATAGATTATTTATCCAGGTATCTAAAATAACAATTTAGTCTTCTAGCCGCTCACTGATTAATTCCCTGACCATTTGAGGATTTGCTTTACCTTTTGAACGCTGCATAACCTGACCGATAAAAAAGCCAATCAAGCCCTTTTTACCCTCTTTATAACGCTGTACCTCATCCGGATGGCTAGCGATCACATCGTCAACAATCGGTTCAATAAAGCCAGTATCAGAAACCTGTATAAGATTCATTTCCTTCGCCAACGTTTCGGCTTCCTTCTCCTCTTGCAGCATCGCATCATAAATCTTGGTCAGAGCAGACGAGTTAATCTTATCGTCTTCTCTCAATGCTACAAGTCCGGCTAACCGTTGCTCAGAGACAGGAAACTCTTTTATACTGATACTTTGATCGTTGAGCGTGCGTAAGACTTCCGTTAGTATCACATTAGATACCATGTTGGGACTATCGATCGACTCCAGAACGTTCTCATAGTAATCTGCCAGATATCTATCTTCGGTTAGGGTTTCGGCATTATCATTACTCAAGTCATACTCATCGATAAAACGCTGTTTGCGGACGTCTGGCATCTCGGGAAGCTCAGATCTAATATCCTCCAGCATCTCATCAGTAACAACAACGGGTGGGATATCCGGTTCCGGAAAATAGCGGTAATCATGAGCTTCTTCTTTGGTACGCATCTGTCGGGTTACCATCTTGTTTGCATCCCACAACATAGTCTGCTGTACCACTACTTCACCGTCTTCTATAAGATCGATCTGTCTCTCGATCTCAAATTCGATAGCCCGTTCGACATTACGGAAGGAGTTCATATTTTTTAGCTCCGTTCGTGTGCCGAATTCTTTCTGTCCTATCGGGCGCACTGATACATTGGCATCACAACGCAAACTGCCTTCTTCCATATTGCCATCACAAATTTCCAGGTATTGCACGATCTGCTTAATACGCTTCAGATATTCATACGCCTCGGCGGCAGTCCGCATGTCGGGTTCCGAGACGATTTCAATCAGGGGCACCCCGGCCCGGTTCAAGTCAATCAATGTATGATAAGGATCCTGATCATGAATCGATTTCCCGGCATCTTCCTCCATATGGATACGCGTTATACCAATATCCTTTTCTTCCCCATCTACTGTTACGGTAAGATTGCCATCATGACAAATTGGGGTCTCGTATTGCGATATCTGATATCCTTTGGGCAAATCAGGATAGAAATAATTCTTTCTGGCAAAGATAGATTTAGGAGCAATATTACAATTCGTCGCCAGCCCCATTTTAATAATATAGCGCACCAGGTTTTCATTCAGCACCGGCAACGTACCGGGATGGCCCAGGCAAAGCGGAGATACCTGTGTATTTGGTGAGCCTCCAAATTCTGTAGATACCGGTGCAAAAGCTTTACTCTCGGTTAAAAGCTGGGCGTGTACTTCTAATCCAATAACCGCCTCATAGTTATCGTATATCGAATTGCTCATGGAAATTTGTTTATTACCTTTACATTTTGATGCGAAAGATATTAAACGTCTGGGACTTTTATTAGTGATTCTAAGAAATTTTATCTTCCGGGTCTGTTCGTTCTTGATGGTGAAAAATACTAGCTTTAATCATGGAAAAAGAATTACACGTTTTTGAAGAAGTTGCCTACCTTTTTTGGGGATTGGTAATCCTTATATGTACTGCGGGCGGCACCTTTCTATTATCCGGCTCTTTTGTATCCCTGGATTGGGATATCTTTAAGTTGCGACAACTGGCAGCACTTGGGCTGTTCATGATCAGTTTCTGGGCAATTTTTAAAGTATCAAATACCCCATACCACCTGGTTTTATATTTCGAGGATGATCTGCTGATTATTCAAATCAAAAAAGGCGACATTAATGCTGATACCATAAAAATCCCCGTTCAAGATATCGAAGCCCTGAAGTTTGCCCCGCATACTCCCCGGTCATCAAACGAAGCCCTATTTGATTTTTCCCGATCCTACCAACTGATGTATCGTACCCATACAGATGAAAAATATCATCAGCTGCTGCAAATCGACTCGGGTACCATTACTCTTAAAGTAGATGATATTGCCAACATCATGCGTTTTATCAGTGAGAGAAACCCGAATATTCATATCCCAAAAGAACAAGCTGCATATTTTAATCTGTAAAAAACAGATCAGGTTCTAATAGAACTTCTCTATCAACTCACTTAAGCAATATCAATTTTACTCTATATATTAACCGTAATATTTTGGGGCTGATTTAAGGAGACATCAAAACCCGTGAGCATTGTTTTTGCAAGATGCGCTTTAATCGCACGAACAACAGGTTCTTGAAGATAAACAAAATCAAAGATCAAATTTTAGAGCTCATTTATTTGGCATCTACTATACTTTAAAAAGCTTTTAACTAAGAGTATCCCTAATCACAATCCCTGAGGACGACACCCTGGAATACGGATGTCGTCCCCTTCTTTATCTCAAACTTACTCTGCAATTCCATACAGTTGTTGGGTAATACAATGAATAGAGCCTTGACCCCATACCAAATCTGCACAGGGCATCCCCACTACATCACGATCCGGGAAGTATTTCTCCAATAAATCAAGTGCCTGCTGATCGTATCGCTCATCATACATTGGCACTAATACGACCCCATTGGCAACATAAAAATTGGCATAGCTGGCCGGCACATAATCCGAACCATCTACGGTAGTGACTTCGATTTTCGTTTTCGGCAACGGTAGGGTTTTGACAGTAAAAGGATTGCCATTTTGATCGGTAGCCCGCCGCAAAATTTCGTGATTCGTCTTCAACGCCGCATAATTAATATCCCGGGGATCTTCCGAGATCATCGTCAAAATCGTATTGGCATCCAAAAACCGGGATAAGTCATCGATATGGCCATCCGTATCGTCGCCGGCAAGCCCCCTTTTTAGCCAAATAATTTTATCTATCCCAAGATAATCCTTAAGCCGAAGCTCAATTTCACTTTTAGACAGATTTGGATTTCTATTGGGATTCAGCAAAACTGATTCGGTCGTAAGCAACACTCCCTTGCCATTGGTTTCGATAGATCCCCCCTCCAAAACCATCTTCGGTTCAAATCGTTTTATACCGTATTTCGAAGCAAAATACTTGGGCAATCGATTATCATCGTCATACGGCGGATATTTGCCTCCCCAGGCATTATATTCCCAATCGGTAATCGCAAACTCTTCGCCGAGACCATCTTTTATCCTACGAATAAAAATGGGACCACAATCACGAGCCCAAACATCATTGATGGGTTGAATGTGGAAGGTTACCGCTTCTAAATTAATGTCTCGCTCTCTAAAGAGATTCAGTACCCGATCCTGTATCCGTTCGTTATTCACCACCAAGTGGATCTGCTCATAGCAACTTAGATTCTCAATAATATCAAGATAAACCTGTTCTACACGCTGTAATCGTGTGCCGGGCCAAGTCTCCCTGTTAGAGGGCCAGTGCAGTTGGGTGCCGCTGTGGGGATGCCATTCGGCAGGCATACTGTAGTTTTCAACCGAAGGTATTGGCATACAAAATAATCAGGTAATTTCTTAAAAATTTAATCCCCTGGAACCTAAAATGTGATACATGGCTGGCAGGGAAAATCATTATAGTTTACGTATTACAGATTACGTATCATTTATTATCAACAAACCTTTTCAAGATTGGTCGGTACGTATCAATCCTTCGATCGCGGAAAAACGGCCAGACCTGACGCTGTTTTTCGATTTTGGACAAATCGATGTCTGCCAGCAAAACCTCTTCTTGTTTGCCCGCTTGAGCCAACATCTGGCCAAATGGTCCGGCAACAAATGATTGCCCCCAAAAAGTAATTTCTCCTTCTTCTCCTACTCTATTAATGCTAGCAACAAAGCATCCATTGGCAATAGCGTGACTCCGCTGGATAGTCAGCCAAGCGTCATGAAATTCTTCCGACATTTGATCAGATTCATCGGTCAACGTACCTATAGCTGTAGGATAGACCAACAGATCAGCCCCTTTTAAAGCTGTAATACGCGCCGCCTCGGGATACCACTGATCCCAGCAAATGAGCGTTCCAATCTTCGCATATTGAGTTTCAAAAACCTGGTACTCATCTTCACCTGGCGTAAAATAATATTTTTCGTAAAAGCCGGGATCATCGGGAATATGTTTCTTTCGATATTTTCCCATTAATGTTCCATCAGTATCAATAACAACCACCGAATTATGATAAATACCCGGCGCCCGTCGCTCAAAAAATGGCGCTACTATTACAATATTCAACGCTCGTGCTAATTCGCACAATTCATCTGTCAGCGTACCAGGGATGGCTTGGGCCCAATCAAAAAAATGATTATCCACGGTCTGACAGAAATAAATGGTATTAAAGAGCTCCTGCAATAACACAATTTGTGCTCCTTTGTCAGCCGCCGCACATATACGGTTCAACGTCCTTTGCTGGTTCTGTTGAATATCTGTTGTGCACTGAAGCTGGATTAATCCAAGACGAATATTTTTCTGCTCCATAAAATGCATGTGATTTTTTCATAAAGATAAGAATTAAACAAATGAAAATATGCAAAACAAGAAAGGCGCGGTCATCAGCACCAAGCCCAAAGTTTTTGCTATGGCTGATGGAAGAGTGGGTAAGTTTGAGGTATGCCCCTCCTTGTAAGGCCAGGTTTGCCGCATTGCTGATAGCTGACAAATTGTTTCCTCAACCATACGATATATGAACATAGCTCATCTCATTGGTTTATTGGGAGAGTAAATACCAAATCCATTCCAGTAGCCTGCCTGTTGCACGGAGCCAGTAGAACTATCGGTTCCTCGTCTGGTCCTACTGCCTTAAGCGAGCCGTCATCACTAATAGACATGGTTGTTCCTGACTGAAATTCAAGGCGTACTCCGGGTTTAATAGTAATATTTGCGCCGCCTTTAACTGAAATATTCAAGGTCACCATATAATCTGCCTCTGTAGAATCGCTGAAATTGTTTTCAGAGTCATATCTTCGCTAATATTATCATGAAGTTCAGTAGTAGAATATTTAGGCTCGGGTGACATCGCTACTATTGTCATATCCTTGCTGTCGTCATCCGTGCCATCCGAGACCGTTAACGTTGCGCTATAGTCCCCCACTACATCAGGTGGAAAAATTGGTTTGGCCACATCTTCAGCAGACAAGGAAGTCTGGCTGGATGAGGCGGATTGAAAGGGTCCACGAGTAAGAAAGCTGGTCCCCGTCATCATCGGTAGAACCAGAGCCATCTAATTGCACCTGAGTGCCAACGTTTACAGTGTCTTTATTACTGCTAATTACAGCAGAAGGTGGATTATTTGTGTCATTATTATTTCACTCATTATTGGTATCTGCCGGAGAAGATTTGCAGCCGAACCCAATAAAAAGGATTGTCATGATAAATATTTCTCGCATTTTTTACTGTACATGAAACCTGTTCTTTTAATTAATATTGTAATTGGTGGCATCTTGAGATTTGGAAACTCTCTTTGATGAATGCCTGCACTGCCTAATACGAGTTTGATAAAACAATAGGCTCAAATAGATTTGGAATAATTCGCATAAAACTCTCTAACAAAAAAGCGGCGCTTTCACACGCCGCTTTTTAGTTGGCTTTTATTATCGCTGCTTCATTCCGCATTTATTCCCCAACTGGGGAATTGACTTATCTCTTCTTCTGAAGTTATTTTCGTTGCACCGCTACCATCCGGATTAATCGTCCATATCACATAGTTAACCGTGCCATAGCTTAAATTTGAAAATGCCAGAAAGTTGCCGTCCGGTGACCATGTAGGCTGAAAGGGTGCAAAATCATTTGTTGTAATTGCCGAAGAATTGCCTCCGTCAGCGTCAGCCACAAAAAGGCGGGGCAAGCCTGTAGTGGTGAAGCCCTGATATGCTATTTTGGTACCATCCGGATTCCAGACTGGATCAAATAGGTTGATTCCGGTATCTGTTGAGCCAGAAATCAACTCTTTGAAACCCGTCCCGTCAGGATTTATGACACAGATATCTAAATACTCGTCGCCATTGAAATCATAAGAAAAAGCGATGGTATCGCCCGTTGACCACGTAGGTTGTGTTTCATCCGTTTCAGTATCGGTCAGGCCCGTTATCCCCGATCCATCAGCATTTATTATATACAGATCAGAATTGTCATTATTAAGGTAATACTCGAAAACTATTTGACTGCCATCTGGCGACCAAGCGGGATTTTCGGCATCAAAGTCTCCCTGTGTAAGTTGAGTTTTATTAGTGCCATCAATATTCATTATCCAGATACTTTTTATAGTCCTCTGTGGATCCTGCCTGGAATATGCAACCTTGGTTCCGTCCGGGGATATCGAAGGCTCTATATCCAGACCTGAATTGTCTGTCAGCTGCTCTTGGTTTGTTCCATCCGCATTCATGCTATAAACATCTGTCTGCTGGTTGCTTGTCTTAGAAAATACAATGACGCCTGATTTAGGCTTTGTACAACTGACGTCAAATTTGGCACTAGTAGTATCATCTGCTGCGATGTCAACCGAAATGGGATTATCTCCCGAGACCGTACATCCGTCGGCCAGCCCACTGAGCGTTAAATCATACGTTCCCTCATCGACATCATCGAACGTAGCGGCGCCGTTAATATCAACCGATTGCGACACTACATCCCCAAGGTCAAGAGTATAGCCGTCATCGTCAGTGCCATTTCCGGTTGTTGATAGCATCACTTCCAGTGTGCCAGTAGTACTTTGCTGCTGGTTGTTGGTCTGATCGTTATTTGAATTCTGATTATCGCTGGTTGGGCTACTGCAGGAGAACATCAAAGAACAAAGAAAAAGGATAAGAACTGTCTTCTTGTTTAACATGAGATAATTTGAAAGTTAAGAATTAAATGGCAGAATCAACTGAAAATCTAATTGCCTTTTCCTTATCTACGTGACGGAAGTTCAAATCGGGTCAAAATTTTAGTGATTTTGGATAAATCATTCCATGCTCACATTTCTGCATACAATCTTCTCCAAAATGGAGAAAATGGAATGGGACATTTAAAGAACGTTAAAATCGATTAACACATAATTTTTTATTGATTCATTTGTAGTATATTCCCTATGAAAGAGAGGATGGGTACCATATCAAATGGAGTTTAAAATGGGTAATTCGGATGTAACGCAATTATTAAAGCGCTTAAGAAAGGGCGAGGAAGGTATTTATGATAAGATATATCCGCTTATCTATGATGAATTACGACAGCTAGCCAATACCCATATGAATAAACAAGCAGGTGATCATACACTGTCACGGACGGAGCTGGTACATGAAACCTATCTTAAAATGATTGACCAAACCAGTATTGATGCTACCGATCGCAGTCATTTTTTGTCCATCGCTTCTAGGTGCATGCGTCAAATCTTAGTTGATTATGCCAGAAAAAAATACGCACAAAAACGGGGTGGCAAGAAGAAGGACCTGACTTTTATTGACGAAATTTTTGAGAAACAAAACCAAAAAGCCAAAGAACTGATTGATATCAGCAACGCACTGGACCGTCTGGCGAAGCTTAACGAACGCCTAAGCAAAGTGGTAGAGATGCGTTTTTTCGGTGAAATGACTATTGAGGAAACAGCCAAAACGTTGGATATATCAGAAAGCACTGTAAAAAGGGATTGGCTTAAAGCCCGAGGATGGCTTTATAAGGAGCTCAAAGGTCGCTTTGAACTGGATTAGTCTGGTCTTTAATTCATAATTTTTACGTATGAATAAGAGAAAGTATGGCTGCTTACTATGCAGCAGATATTTGATGCCTTTTCGCTAACTAAAAGTCACCACTTTATGGATAAAAATTATTGGGATAAAGTAGAGACCATAGTTGATAAAGCTCTGAGCTTATCTGAAGCAGAAAGAGAAACTTATGTTAAAAAGCTATGTGGAGATGATCAGAAACTACATTTTGAGGTTACCATCTTATTAGATTCCATAATTGATTCTGAAGGCTGGCTGGAAAATCCGGATGATTACAGGCAGGCGTTATACGAAGATATTTCAGATGGTTCCGTTTTATCTGGGCAAAGAGATTTGATTGGGCAAGACATAGGCTCTTATACAATTATTGATGAGCTTGGACAAGGCGGCATGGGCTCAGTGTATCTTGCCAAACGATCTGATGGAGCTTTTAACCATAGTGTTGCTATTAAGATCACCAAGCAAGAAAAAGCATCCGACGAGAATATTCGTCGTTTTAAACTAGAGCAGAAGATTCTGGCAGAGTTGAATCATCCCGGTATTGCTAAACTTTTTGATGGCGGAGTAACACATGAGGATTACCCATATTTTATCATGGAATATGTCGATGGCATACCTATTGATAAATATTGCAAAAAGAATAAGTGCACTATTGCTGATCGTATTACCTTATTTAAACAGGTGTTGAAAGCTGTACGCCATGCCCACGAAAACCTTATTATTCATCGCGATCTAAAACCGGGTAATATACTCGTTGATGAAACAGGTAAAGTAACAATTCTGGATTTCGGAATTTCGAAGATTCTGCAGGATGATACCGGTATTGTTCTCGACCAAACACAGACGGGCACTATATTATTAACTCCCAGATATGCTGCACCGGAGCAGATTCTACAGTCATCCGCCACTACCGCAACCGATATTTATGCCCTGGGCATTATTTTCTACCAACTAATATCAGATTGCTATCCCTACGAGCTGGATGAATTATCCAGATACAAAATGGAACAAGCCATCCTTGAGACGAGTCCTCCCAAACCAAGCACAAAAGTCTCTTCACCAGCGAAGAGCAAATTAATTTTAGGAGATCTTGATGCTATCACGCTTAAGGCAATCCGTAAAGAACCCAATCAACGCTACCGGACGGTCAACAATTTTCTGGAAGATATAAATCGTTATGAGCAAGGAATGCCAGTACTGGCTCAGGCAGGCACTACAGCTTATCGATTCAAGAAATATATCAAACGGAATAAGCAAGCTATTTCTATAGCAGCTTTTTTCTTTGTCTGTGTTATGGCCCTCACTACGATATATACTTATCAGTTAAACGAACAGAAAAAAACGGCTCAGTCGGAAACCCAAAAAGCCCTTGAAGTAAAAAAAATACTAGTTAGTCTTTTTGAAGCTAATGATCCCATATTGGGAGGCAGTGCTCCCATCACTCTCCAGGAGATCTTACAAAAAGGAACAGAACAACTTTTAAATAAAAAAATTAAACCTGATGTAAGGATTGAATTACTACTTACGCTTGGCAAGATTTATGAGAATATTTCCAATTTTGATCAAGCTAAAAAACTGGGTGAAAAGAGTCTTAAATTAAGCATAGATAACTTTGGCTCCCATTCTGTTTATACCGCAAGAAGTTACCTGATGATTGGCAAGATTGAACATGACTTCGGACACTATCAAAAAGGGAAAAACTATTTTCTTAAGGCCCAAAAAGTACTCATTGACAAACTGGCTCCCAATGATGCTCTTTTTGCCGATTTGTATGAAGATATCGGATATTCCGAAGAGCGTTTGAATCATAATGATAACGCCTGGAAGTATTTCAAAAAATCACTCAAAATCGTCAAACAACAATCCCGTATAGATAGTACTTCATATATAGCAGAATTAAGAAACGCGGCTCGGGGATACTACCGGAATGAAAAAACCGAGAAAGGCGATTCGCTTCTCTCATTAGCATTAGAAACCAGCAAAAAGTTCAATGGTAAAAATGATATCGTAACCGCTAGCGTGATGAATGACCTGGGACTTTACAGTATGACCCACGCTAAATATGATAAAGCCAAAAAGTATTTTGTGGCATCAATTAAAATTAAAGAAGCTGTTTACGGTCAAAAAGGGCATTCTAACTATTCTGCCACTCTTAATAATTTGGCAGTGCTGGAAAATACGCTCGGCAATTTTTCGGCTGCCGAATCTTTGTATAAACGAACATTAAAAATGGATATCGGTTTGTTTGGCGAAAACCATCCGAATGTTGCGATGTCAAAAGAGCACCTAGCCAAAATCTATTTAAAAACGGGTCAATATAAATTGGCGAAAAAGTTGATGGATGAGACATTAAAAATTTATAGGAAGGTATATGAACCCTCCCATCCCGCGTTGGGATATTCCTATGAAACCTATGCACGTGTACTTTATTCACTTAAAAAGTACAATAAGTCTGATTTTTATTTCAAAAAATCAGACTCCATCATTACCAAAATCGCCCCAAATGATAAGCGATCTTTTGCCGACCTTTACAAAGAAATGGGCGAAAATTATTTGAAAATGAAAAAATACATGCATGCCGTAAAAAAACTCAAGGAAGCCATTACTAATTACTATGAAATCAAACCGCGTTATTACGCTTATATGAGAGAGGCTGCCGAATGTCGTATCCACTTGGCACAAAGTTATATGGGACTTGGCAAATCAGTAAGAGCGAAATCTGTACTTGCAAATCTGAAAGTCGATATGGATACATTAGATGCCCTTTCTAACTATTCCAAAATTCAACGGATGTATGCTAAAACGATAAAGAATATCTAGAAATCATAGCTAGGAGTTTTTAGCTTCGTTCTTTAGTCCCGACCACTGTCGCACAAAAAATTAATAGTACAAGGGCACATTAGAAAAATTCAGCAAGATCTCTCCTCAGGAGAAATCAGCCCGTATTTCCATTCATTAGTTTTACCCGGATCCTGCAACAAATCCCGGATCGGCGTCCGGGATGATACGGTGCAGGGCGTTGTAAAAGAGATAAGTTGATCATCCCCCTGACCCCCTTCAGTTTACGAATGAACCAAGGATGCAGTTTTGCCAAAAGGGGGACTTTTAACCCTGTTCATCACAAAAATCACATATATCATAGATCACATCGCATATTGTTGCACAGCAACCTTCACCAAAACACCTAACAATGGCCGAAAGGCGTTTCTCCCGCTGGCAGGGGGAGATCAAGAGGGGCTAAAAGTCTGACATTACCCATATAATATTGAATAAATATATATAAGTCACTATAATACAGTGAGTTATAGCGTTATTAAAAATATGGTCAATTTATGCAGGATAAATTAGCCCGAAAAACCTACCATATTCTAAAACGAACCTTCCCGCAATACAACAAATATACCCTGGATTGCATGGCGGAATTACTGCTTGCTTTA
>Ga0102959_1000144_pt1 | contig 23459 bp, 23 predicted proteins | sample SalPonF2_B_D2_MG_FD_84520 | JGI IMG/M metagenome (GOLD analysis project Ga0102959, IMG submission 84520) | Salt pond soil microbial communities from South San Francisco under conditions of wetland restoration - Salt Pond MetaG SF2_B_D2_MG ...
AGGACGGGAATCTCCGCGATGCGCTCGGGGGCGAGCGCGTCCCAGTCGATGCCGGTCGGCTTCTCGAAGGGCGCGTCCGTCCGGACGACCCGCTCGGGCGTGACCACCAGGTCCATCGGGACGTCGTGGGGCTCGACCGGTACGCGCTCGTCGACGACCTGGCGCTCGTGGACGGTCGTGGCGACCGGGGTGCTCTCGTCCACCGCGCCCAGCTCCCGGAGGACCGCGAACTCCAGGTCGCTGTAGCCCTCGCCCTTGCCGACCCTGGCGCCGTCCTCGGTGACCGCGACGCTCCCGCAGAGGACGAGGTCGATGGCCGGGAGCGCGTCCGGGCCGACGCGCTCGGCGTACTGGTCCGCCGAGGAGACCGTCGGCGCGGCGTCGAGGTCGTCGAGCTCGGCCGGGTCGAGCCGGAGGAAGCAGCGCTCCTCGCGCAGGCGCGGGACGGCCATGAAGACGGTCTTGCCCTCGTGGAGCCCGCGCCGGCGGGCCGGAAGCTGTGGCGCGTCGGGGTTGGCCTTGATCGCCCCCGCGCGCTCCCACTCGGGCAGCGCGGCCAGCCGGTCGGCGGCGGCGTCGGCGCCGGCGAAGTTCGGGATGCGGCCGTGCGGCGGGAACGGGAACCGGGCCACGCCCGACTCGTCGAGGGCGTCCCAGACCCGCTCGCGGAGCGCCTGCTTGTCCACCGCTTCGGACTCGCCCATCCTCAGCCCCCTTCGAAGCGCCAGCGGGTCGCGTCGGTCGGGAAGTCGGTCCAGGCGAGCACGACCCGCGGCCCGACGGCGAAGACGGGTGTCCCGTGCTCGATGCCGTACTTCTCCTCGTAGGCCGAGTCGACGCGGTCGAGGCGCTCCGGCGCGGCCGTCTCCGGCGCGAGCTCCGTCGCCGTCCCCTCGAGGATGACGACCGACGTCCCGCTCTCCGTGTGGACGGTCAGGTTCGGGTTCGACCGCAGGTTGCGGACCCAGCGCGTTCGGTCGCCGCCGCCGCAGTGGAAGGTCCCGTCCGTCCAGACGCCCCAGACGGGCCGCGCGTGCGGGCGGCCGTCGGGGAGCGTGGTGCTCAGCCAGACGGTCCGCTCGCTTGCCAGCGTCTCCGCGACGAACGACCACGGGAGCAGTCCCGCCGCGTCGCTCGGGATGCCGTAGCTCCGCTCCGTCTCGGGTCGGTCCCGGCGCGCACCGGTCGGTGGGTCTCCACTGTCGTCCGGCATGACCGTCGATTGCCCGCCCGAGCGGATAAACGGTCGCGTTCGCCGGTGGGCCGCTTCGTCCGGCCGCTCCTCTCGACTCTACTATTCTTCTCCTTCCTCCGCCTCCTCGCGGTGGGCGAGCCCGGCGAGGTGCCCGGCCTCCTCGACGATGATCTCCTCGGTGCCGAGTCGCGCGGCGTTCTCGCTGCCGGGGAGACAGAACACCGGCACGCCGTCGGCCACGCCGGCCACGGCCCGCGTGCCGACGACCCGCGTCCCGATCTCGTCGTAGGAGAGCAGCCGGAAGAGCTCGCCGAAGCCGGGCAGCGTCTTTCCGAACAGCGGGTCGACCGCCTCGACGGTGACGTCGTCGGGGGTCACGCCGGTCCCGCCGGTCGTCACGACCACGTCGATGTCCGCTCGGCCGACGAGCGTCGAGACGGTGTGCTGGATGCCGTCGTACGAATCGGCGATGAGCTCGCGGGTGACCACGCTATCGCCCGCCGCCTCGAACGCCCGGACGATGGCGTCGCCGGCCGGGTCGTCCTCGAGCGAGCGGGTCGAGGAGACGGTCACCACCGCCGCGCCGACCGTCGACACGTCGTGTGCGTGGTGGCCGTGCCCGGTCTCCTGGTTGTCGTGCGCGTGCCCGTGGTCGTGGTGATGGTGGTGTGCGTCCTGTCCGTCGTCGGTGGCGTCCGCCGGTGCGGACGTTCCACCGACGTCCGACTGGTCGTCGCCGTCGCCCCCTCCGTCCAGTCCTCGGCGCGTGTCCCGCTTCTGGAAGTCGACCATGGGCTCCCTTCTCGCGCCGCCACCTAAATTTCTGCCCCGCGCTCACGGCTGGGCGACGCCGTCGATGAACTCGACCAGCAGGTCGGTCACCGCGGCCGGGCGCTCCTGCTGGAGCCAGTGACCGGTGCCCGCGAGCGCCACGAGCCGGCAGTCGGGCACCCAGCGGTCCAGCCCCCCGAAGGCCGCTGGACCGACGAAGGGGTCTCGCTCGCCCCGGACGACCAGCGCGGGAGCGACGACCCGCCCGTCGAGCGCGACGTCGGAGTAGAACCCCCGCCCGGAGAGCGCGTTCCTCACCGCCTCCCCTGCTTTCTCCCGGACGTACGCCCGGTAGTAGTTGACCGCCGCCGAGAGCGAGCCGGGGGCGGCGAGCGCCGCTTTGTAGCGCTCGACGTCCGCGTCGGTGATGGCTTCGGGGTAGCCAGGCGACCGCCGGAACGCCGATTCGACGACGCGGAAGTCCCCCGCCCGGAGGACCGCCTCTGGCAGCCGGGGGAGCTGGAAGAAGCCCACGTACCATGACCGCCGGAGCTGTGCGGGCGACCGGAGCGCGCACTCGATGCCGCCCGGGTGCGGGACGCTCAGCGCGGTCAGGCTCCGGACCACGGCGGGCCGGCGGACGGCGAGCTCCCAGGCGACCAGCGCGCCCCAGTCGTGGCCGACCACGTGGGCGGCGTCGGCGTCGAACGTCGCGACCAGGCCCGCCACGTCGTCGGTGAGCCGGTCGATGCGGTAGGACGCGGTGCCGGTCGGTCGAGCGGACTCGCCGTAGCCGCGCATGTCGGGCGCGACGGCGTGGTAGCCCGCGTCGGCGAGCGCCGGGAGCTGGTGGCGCCACGAGTACCAGCACTCGGGGAAGCCGTGGAGCAGGACCACGAGGGGGGCGTCGACGGGCGGGGTCGGCGCGCACTCGACGTAGTGGAGGTCGACACCATCGACGGTCGCCGTCCCGTGTGTGAAGCGCTCGTCGCTCGTCGTGTGTTCGTCACGGGTCCGGTGTTCGTCCGGGGTGCCCATCGCTCCGCTCCACGTTCGGTCGGCGTCGGCATAAGGACGGGCGGCGAGGGGCTTGCAGGGAACAGTACTGTTTTCCCCCCAGTCCGGGTAGACTCGCGCATGCAGGCAGTCCAGTTCACGGACCACGGCGACACCGACGTGATCGAGTACGGCGAGTTCCCCGACCCGGAGCCCTCGCCCGACGAGGTGCTGGTCGACGTCAAGGCCGGGGCCCTCAATCACCTCGACATCTGGACTCGCCGCGGGCTGCCCGGGCTGGACCTGGAGATGCCCCACATCCCCGGCTCCGACGGCGCGGGCGAGGTCGTCGAGGTCGGCGCGGACGTGACGCGCTTCGAGCCGGGCGACCGGGTCGCGCTGACCGCGGGCGTCCACTGCGGGGACTGCGAGTACTGCCGCCACGGCGAGCACTCGCTGTGCGTGCGCTTTCACATCATCGGGGAGCACGTCCGCGGCGTCCACAGCGAACTCGCCGCCATCCCCGAGGCGAACCTGGTCCCGGTGCCCGAGGGCGTTCCGTGGGAGACGGCCGCCGCCGCGCCGCTGGTCTTCCAGACCGCCTGGCGGATGCTCCTCCACCGGGGCGAGCTGGAGGCCGGCGAGAAGGTGCTGGTCCTGGGGGCCTCGGGCGGCGTCGGGCACGCGGCCGTCCAGATCGCCGACTACGTCGGCGCGGAGGTCTACGCCACGGCCAGCACCGACGAGAAGCTGGAGTACGCCGCGGAGACCGGCGCGGACTACACCATCAACTACGAGGCGGAGAACTTCGCCGACCGAATCCGCGAGCTGACGGGGAAGCGCGGCGTGGACATGGTCGTCGACCACGTCGGCGAGGCGACCTACCCCGACTCGCTTGCGAGCCTGGCCAAGGGCGGTCGCATCGTCACCTGCGGCGCGACGACCGGCCCGAACCCCGGCGCCGGGCTCAACCGCATCTTCTGGAACCAGCTCTCCGTCATCGGCTCCACGATGGCGACCCTCGGCGAGGTCGACGACGTCCTGTCGCTCGTCTGGGACGGCACCTTCGAGCCGCGCATCCGAGAGACGCTCCCGATGAGCGAGACGGCCCGCGCCCACGAGCTCATCGAGGGCCGCGAGGGCTTCGGCAAGGTCGTCGTCGTCCCGGACAGCGAGCTGTAGCCGGGACCGTCCCCCGAGCGGGTTTGACAACGGCTAAGGCCGTCCGCGGACCACGTTCGACCGACGGGCGACCGCCATCGACGCCGACGGCGACCGCCGACCCGAACCCGGTGACACCCTCGATGACAGACCAGTCCTACACCCACGACCCGGCCGCCTTCGACGAGTCGGGCGACCGCGTCGAGAACGGTGACCCGGCGTCCTCGGACGCCGCCCACGAGACGACCACGGGAGGCGAGACCACGGCCGGGACCGCCGACGGGGCCGGGCTCACCGACCGCCAGCAGTGGCTCGTCGTCGGCGTGGTCCTGCTCTGCTTCGTCGGCTTCCCGGCGGCCATCTTCCTCTACCCGCCGGAGTTCCTCGGCTTCCGGGACGCCTACTGGTCCTTCTCCATGATACCAGGGCTCATCCTCGGCGCGACGGGCGTCTGGCTCCTCTCCCGGCGCTGAAGGAGACGGGGTCGAGGCGTCCGCATTCGAGGGCCGTTTCCGTCTGTGGCGGTCGGTCAAATGGCCGTTTGATCTTCCAGAACCGCTATTTCACCCTGGGTGCTCTCCTCCGGTATGGACCAGCGACGCCGACCACCGGGCACGAGTCCGGGCGATCGCGGGGGAGTGTGCCGACAAGGCGGGGGCGCGCCGTGAGCGACGACGGCTCCGTCTCGGGGCTGTTCCCCCGGCGGACGACGGTCACCATCGGCCGCGACGACGCCCGGGTCGTCGCCATCGACGGGGTCGAGGACGAGGCGGTCTTCGACGCGCTCGGCTCGAAGACCGCGCGTCGCATCCTCGCGGCCGTCTACGAGGACCCGTCGCCGGCCTCGGAGGTCGCAGAGTGCGTGGACACCTCCCTTCAGAACGCCCGCTACCACCTCGACAACCTCGAATCGGCGGGGCTCGTCGAGCAGGTCGACACCTGGTACTCCAGCCGGGGCAAGGAGATGGTCGTCTACGGCCGGACGAGCGGCGGGCTCGTCCTCGTCGCCGGCACGGACTCCTGGCAGGAGCGCGTGAAGCGGGTCCTCCGCCGGCTGTTCGCTCCGGTCGTGGGCCTGGCGCTCGCCACGGTCGCCGTCCGGCTCTGGTTCCAGCGCCAGGCGACATCCGGCGGGATGCCCACGGCCGCGAACCCCCGCACGTTCTCCGTGGAGAGCGCGAACGCCGCGACCACGACCGTCGCGGAGCGCTCGGGCTCCGCGTACCTGGCCGCGACCGCCGGGGGACCGCCGCCCTGGCTCCTCTTTCTCGCGGGCGGCCTGGTCGTCCTGGCGCTGGTGGGCGGCTGGCTCTACTACGTCGAGTCGCGGCGGTAGCGGACGGGCTCGACTCGCGGGGGTAGCGAAGCGGATCGTCGCGGACGGGCTCCGAATCCCGGCGGGGTCAGTCGCCCTCGAAGTCCCGCCGCATCGCGATCTCGAACCAGGGGCAGAAGTGGAGCTGTCGGTAGTAGCTGGGGTGTGCGTGGAGGTGCTCGTAGTCCGCCCAGAGCAGGCCGCCGACCTCGTCCTCGTCGGGGTCGAGGCGGGTGTCCGTCAGCGTGGCCTGCAGGACCGCACAGACCTCCCACTCGACGCCCCGGTCCTCGAAGTAGCGCTTGTACTCGAAGCGGTCGGTCACCCGCAGGTCCTCGTACTGGTCGGGCGTGACGCCGAGCTCCTCGGCCAGGCGCTGCTCGGTCGCCTCCTCCTGGCTCTGCCCTTCGACGGGGTGGGAGGCGACGGTGCCGTCCCAGTAGGTGTCCCAGAGGCGCTTTCCGGGCGCGCGCTGGGCGAGCAACAGCCGTCCGTCCTCGTCGAACAGCAGACAGGTGAAGGCCCGGTGGCGGATGCCGTGTCCGGTGTGGGCCGTGAGCCGGTTGGCGACGCCAGTCGGGGTGTCGTCGCCGTCGACCGTGACGACCTCCTGGCGTGCGTTCTCGTGCTGGTCGGTCCCCGGCGTCGGTCCGCCGCCGCCCGCGTCCGCGTTCGTCTCGGTCATGGCAGTACGAAGGCGAACCCCCGTAAAACAAGCTTCGACTTTCCGCGGGGCGCGGCGGCTGTCGGCGGTGTGCGGTGGGGGACGGTGGGATGCGGCGGTGTGCGGCGGGGACGGCGTGGGGACGGCGGGGTGGCGAGCCCCGACGCGGGCTATCCGATGCGCTCGTCGAGGATGAGCCGCGTCTTCGTGCTGTTGACCTCGTCCAGCTCGCGTGCGCGCGTGATGAGGTCGTTTACGCCCTGCGTGTCGGCGGCGTCGACGATGAGGACGATGTCCTCCTCCCCGCTCACCTGCCAGACGAAGTCGACTGCGTCCCACTGGGCCATCAGCTCCGAGACGGCGTGGGTGTTCACGTCGACCGCGACGCTGACCTCGACCATCGCCTTGACGTTGCCGGTGTGGGTGGCGACGGTGAACCGCTCGATGACGCCGTCCTCGACGAGGCGCTCGACGCGGTTGCGGACCGTCCCCTCCGAGACGCCGATGTCGGCGGCGATCTCGGTGTACGGCGTCCGGGCGTCGCGCCGGAGCACGTCGAGGATCTGTCGGTCGAGGCTGTCCATCGAGGTGCGTAGGTACTCGCCCCCCGCTAATGAGCGTTACGAAATTCGTAATCCGGCTACGAAAGTAACGCTTATGGTGGGGGGATACGTTCGTTTCTCGTAATGCCGGACGCCTACCTGGCCCTGGAGACCGGCGCGGTGGTCGAAGCCCGCGCCCGTGCTCCGGGCACTGCACGCGGCGAACTGGTGTTCACGACTGCGTACACCGGGTACGAGGAGAGCCTGACGGACCCGTCCTACGAGGCACAGGTCCTCACGTTCGCCTACCCACTCATCGGGAACTACGGCGTCCGAGCGGAGCGCTTCGAGTCCGACCGCGTCCACCCGAGCGCGGTCGTCGCGCGCGAGCTCACCGACGACGTCGCCGACTGGCTCGCCTCGGAGGGCGTGCCCGCCGTCGACCGCATCGACACGCGCGACCTCGTCCTCGACATCCGCGACCAGGGCGCGATGAAGTGTGGCATCGCCGCCGGTCCGGACGCGACCCCCGAGGACGCGCTCGCCGAACTCGACGCCTGCCCACACATGAGCGAGCACACCGACATCGGTCGGCAGGTCAGCGTCTCCGAGCCGGCGTTCTACCCGGGCCAGGGCGACGGCCCGACGACCGCGCTCGTCGACTGCGGTGCGAAGGCGAGCATCGTGGACTCGCTCGTCGCCCGCGGCTCCGACGTCCACGTCCTGCCCTACGACGCCACGCCGGACGACGTGGCCGCCGTGGATCCGGACTTGCTTTTCATCTCGAACGGGCCGGGCGACCCCGCGAACTTCGAGGCCGCCCAGGCGCTGGTCGAGGCGTACGTCGGCGAGCTCCCCCTGGCCGGCATCTGCCTGGGCCAGCAGATCGTCGCGCGCGCGCTCGGCGGCACCACCGAGAAGATGACCTTCGGCCACCGCGGCGTCAACCAGCCGGTGCGCGACCTCCGCACCGGCCAGGTCGTCATGACCACCCAGAACCACGGCTACACCGTGGGCGACCCGGGCGCGGAACTCGACGTCACCCAGGTCAACGTCAACGACGACACCCCCGAGGGCCTGGAGAGCGCGGCCCTCGACGTCATCACCCGCCAGTACCACCCCGAGGCCCACCCCGGCCCGCACGACACGCTCGGCTTCTTCGACGACGTGCTGGCGATGGCGGCCGCCTCGAAGGGCGCACCGCAGGTCGCCTGCGACTGAGCGGTCGACCGACTCCGTCCCGTCTCGCGCATCACCTTTCTCCGTAGCCGCAGGGTCTCCGGGAGCTCACGCCGACGGCGCCACGAGGTCTTGCAGGTCTCGCCGACGTCGTCACGAATGCACGCGAGACGGCGGACGCTCAGATCGAGTCAGCGGGCAGTCCGTGGCCCTCGGGGTTCTCGTCGAACCGGTCGAGCGAGAAGTACGAGGCGTCCACGATGTCGGTCTCGCCATCCACGACGAGGTCGCGGAGCATCCGCCCGACCGCGGGGGCGTTCTTGAACCCGTGCCCCGAGAAGCCACAGGCCAGGTAGCAGCCCGCGGGACCTGCCTGGTCGATGACGAAGTCGTGGTCGGGCGTCGTGGAGTAGACGCCGCAGTACTGGCCCTTGATGCCCGCCTCGTCGAGTTCGGGGATGGTCTCGACGAGCCCCTCGATGAGCGCCAGGAGCGTCTCCTCGTCCGGGCTGTCGTCGTAGCGGTCGGGGTCGACGACCTCGCCGGTGTGGTGGGTCGCGACGAGGACGCCTGCGCCGAAGTCCGGGCGGACGTACCACTTCCCGCCCCGGAGCTTGGTCGTCGGCGTCAGGTCGGGGAAGCGCTCCACGTAGTCGGCCGGCGGGTCGAGGACGACCACCTGCTCGCGCGTCGGCGTGATGGGCACGTCGAGGCCCACCAGCGCGGCGAGTCGCGGCGTCCAGGGGCCGGCGGCCAGCACGACGTGCTCGCAGGCCACTGTGCCCTCGCTCGTCTCCACGCCCGCGACGGCGTCGTCCTCGACGAGCACGTCAGTGACCTCGACGCCGGAGACAACGGTCGCCCCGAGCCGGGCCGCCGCCCTGGCGAACCCGCCCGCCGCGTCCGTGCCGTCGGAGTAGCCCGCGGTGTCGTCGCTCACGCCGAAGTCGAGGCCCGTCAGGTCGAGCATCGGGTAGCGCTCGTCGAAGGAGTCGGCCTCGTGGCGACTGACCGGTACGTCGAGGTCGGCGAGTACCTCGTAGCCGGCCTGCGCGTACTCGGCGGCCGGCGTGCCCTCGGCTGCGAACCGGACCAGCGGGTTCGCCGCCAGGGCGAGCGGCCCGCCGGTCCGCTCCTCGAACTCGCGGTAGAACGCCAGGCTCCACTTCGCCAGCTCGGTGTAGATCCGCTGTGGCCCGTAGTGGTGCCGGAGGATGGCCGAGGAGTCCCCGGTCGACCCGGACGCGATGGCCTGCTTCTCCAGGAGGGCGACGTCCAGGTCCGACTCGGCTGCGAGGAAGTAGGCGGCGCTCGTCCCCATGACGCCCCCGCCCACGACCACGACGTCGGTGCGTTCCGGCAGTGGTTCGTCCATGCCCGCTCTTCGGACAGGGATATATTAACTGCTCTTCGCACAGGGGGTATATTTAGAACGATTCCCACGCGCGCTCACGCGACCCCGAATCGACGCGCGTCGGCGTCGCAGCCCGCGCCCGTCCGACCGTCGGCTCAGGCGTCCCGCAGGTCGTCGAGCGCCGCAACGCGGATGGCCGCCGCGGCGGCCTCGTCGGCCACCCGGACGAGTTCGGCCTCGATGGTCGCGGGCTCGACCGACGTCCGGGGGGTGTGCGAGAGCACGACGTGCCCGAGTTCGACCGGTAGGCCAGCGGCCTCGACGACGTGGACGCCGTAGTAGGGGTGGCCCAGCAGGCCGAACGTCGGCGTCTCGTCCATTCCGTCGAACTCGTAGGGCTTGCTGATGTCGTGGACGAGCGCGCCCGCCACGACGAGGTCCATCGAGAGGTCGGTGCCGCGGCGTTCGCACAACGTCTCGGCGAGACCGATGGCGCACTGGGTCACGTCGCGGACGTGTGCCACTGCGCGCTCCTCGGGGAGTTCGAGTTCGTGCTGTTCCGGCGGGAACCACGGGAGTGCCGCGAGGTCAGTCACCCCGTTCTCGGCGAGCGCCAGTTCCCAGGCGTCCACGACGCCGGCCCGGAGCTCGTCGTCGGCGATGCGGTCGAGTTCGGGGAACGCTTCCACTACCTGCTCGCGGACGTCGGTCGGCATGGTTTCCGCTCGTCGCGTCGGGGGATAAGCGCTCGGCTTCGGCGGCGAACCGGGCCCCCGACCACCCAGGTCACCGGTCCGCCGGCGACGCCGGCCGGTGGTAGGTCTTCTCGCCAGCCTCGATACGGACGTCCAGCCAGTTCTCCATCGGGACGAGCGGGCACTCGTAGGCCTCGGAGTAGGCACAGAAGGGGTTGTACGCCAGGTTGAAATCGAGCACCCAGTCGCCCGCGTCGGTCCGGTCGGCGGGCGTCTCCAGGTCGAGATACCGCCCCGCGCCGTAGGTCTCCGCGCCGCTCGTCGCGTCCCGGAAGGGGACCCACAGGCGTTCCTCGTCGGGGTCGGCCCGGTAGGCCTGGAGCGTACAGTCCTCCCCGTCGACGGCGAAGCGGAACTCGCCCCACCGGAGGTAGGTCTGCTCGCCCTCGGCCGTCGTCTCCACGGTTATCTGCGCTCTCTCCTCGTGCTCGAAGAGCGGTCGCTCGAAGCGGAGCGCGGGGTCCGGCGGGAAGTACTCGAGGCCGTCGAACGCCTCGCGCTCGGCCGGGGGAATCGGCGACTGTGGGTGTTCGCCGAAGAACTCGTCGCGCTCGCGCCGGTACGCCTGGAGGTCTGCCGCCCAGTCTTCGGGTGCTGGCACGCTGGTCACCTGGCGGGGCTACGGTCGCTGCCGGCTAAAACCTGGCCTTCGGCGACTGTTCTTCCTGTTGGCTCTCTTCCCCCGGTTTCCTCGGTCGCCCCTCGGGTCCCCGCTGGTTCACTCCTCGGTCTCCTCCTCGCCCGTCGGCTCCTCCTCGGTTTCACTCTCCGGTTCGGTCGGCTCCCCAGGTTCCTCTTCTGCCGCCGCTTTTCCCTCCACGAGTACCTCCACGGTCGTCACCTCGCCGCCGGGGTACGTCCAGTCGACGTCGACCAGCCCCCTCGCTTTCCCGCGCTTGCCCCGTCGGCTCACCACCTCGAAGGTGCGGTCGTGGGCGGTCGGCGTGAACAGCGCCGCGACCATCAGCCGGGCCACGTCCTCGCGAGGGATGGACCCGGCGACGGTCGCGCCGCCCTCGCCGACGAGCACGTCCCCGGTCGCGGGGGCGTCGGTGAGCCGGCCCGGCCGGAAGATGGTGTAGGTCAGCCCCGACGTCCGGAGCTCGGCCTCCGCGTCGTTTTTCGCCTTCAGCACGGGGAGGACGAGCAGCCGGAACGGCGCGGGGAGCATCCGTCTCGAGTCGCCGACGCCGAGCGAGCTCTCCAGGACGAACAGCTCGACGCCGGCCGCGACCGCGGCGTGGACCAGGTTCTCGACCCCCACGCCGTCGACCAGCGGGCGGAACAGCGCTCGCGGGTCCGGCGAGATGCCGACGGTACAGACCACCGCGTCCACACCCGCGACCGCGCGGGCGGCGTCCATCGGGTCCGTCAGGTCGCCGACGACGACCGCCTCTGCTCCCCGGTCCCGCAGCGCCTGGCGCTTCTCGGACGACGTCGTGTGCGCCCGCACCGTCACGTCGACGTCCACGAGGCGGTCGAGGATCGCCCGGCCCGTCCGCCCGCTGGCCCCCGCGACGAGCACCGTCTCGATGTCGGTGGGCATAACCGAGTGTTCGACTGCCAGCGGGTTGGCTCTTTGGCCTGACGGCCACAATCGTTACGTGTGGAGTACCACTGCATAGAAGCATGGAGAGAGCAGTCGGCTCGGGCAACCACCTCACCTACACCGAGGTCCACGCGTCCATCCTCGGCGCGGTCGTCGGGCTCTTCGCGGGCTATCTCAGGACCATCGGCTACACGAACGTCGCCGTCGCGCTCGCGGTCGTCTTCGTCGCCGTCGCGCTCGGCCTGCGGGCGCACGGGACACTCCCGATGGCGGAGAAGACGGTTCGCCGCGAGCCGTGGTACGCGCTCGCCGCGTTCGTGGTCGGGGGCGTCGTCTCGTTACTCGTCGCCTGAGCCGCCCCACTTCGCCCGGCGCTTCGGGCGCTCGCTGACCGCCCGGACGTCGAGTGGCTCGTTCCTGGCGCGGAGCGCGTCGAGGGCCGCCTGCACGCTCTGGGCGGTAGAGTAGTAGGTGACGTCCTCCTCGACGGCCGTCTGCATCGCCTCCCGGTCGCGGGAGATGATGAGGTCTACTTTCCCCTCGCGGATGGCCTTGGGCACGTCGTCGAACTCGACGACGTCGTAGAACTCCTCGAAGCCCTCCGTGCCCTCGATGTCGATGACCGCCGTGCCGCCGGCCGGGAGGACCGCGCCCGCGGCCTGCTGGGCCTTCCAGTAGGCCTTGGCGAACGAATCGGCGGTGCCCATCACCTCGCCCGTCGACTTCATCTCCGGGCCGAGGCGGGGGTCGCTGCCGGGCAGGCGGTCGAACGGTAGGACGACCTCCTTCACGCTCACCTGCTCGGGGATCTGCTCGTGGACGTCGAGGTCGGCGAGGCTGTCGCCGGCCATGACCTGCGCCGCCAGCTTGGCGATGGGGACGCCGGTGGCCTTCGAGACGAACGGGACCGTCCGGGAGGAGCGGGGATTGGCCTCCAGGACGAACACGTCGCTCGCGGCTTCGCCGCTCTCGTTCTCCGAGGCGCTACGCGGCTCGCTCTCCTTTACTGCGAGCTGGACGTTCAGCAGGCCGACGGTGTCGAGTGCCCGCGCGATGCCCTCGACGACCTCGCGGACGCGGCCGAGGGTCTCCTCCGAGAGCGACTCCGGCGGGATCATGCACGCGGAGTCCCCGGAGTGGACGCCCGCGCTCTCGACGTGCTCCATGATGCCGCCGATTAGCACGTCCTCGCCGTCGGCGACGGCGTCCACGTCGAGTTCGACCGCCCCGTCGAGGAACCGGTCGATGAGGATGGGCTGGTCGGGGCTGACCCGGACCGCCTCCTCGATGTACCTGAGGAGTTCGTCGTCGTCGTAGACGATCTCCATCGCGCGACCGCCGAGGACGTAGGAGGGGCGCACCAGCACCGGGTAGCCGATGTCGTGGGCCAGCGCGAGCGCCTCCTCGCGGCTCTCGGCCGCCCCGCCCTCGGGCTGGTCGATGCCGAGGTCGTCGAGCAGCGCGTTGAACCGGTCGCGGTTCTCAGCCAGGTCCATCGCCTCGACGCTGGTGCCGAGGATCTCGCAGTCCAGGTCGCGGCGCTCCAGTTCGACCTCGAGCGGCCGACCGATGTCGACGGAGGTCTGCCCGCCGAACTGGACCATCACCCCGTCGGCGTTCGTCGTCTCGACGACGTCTGCGACCTCCTCGGCCGTGATGGGCTCGAAGAAGAGGCCGTCGCTGGTGTCGTAGTCCGTCGAGACCGTCTCGGGGTTGTTGTTGACCACGTGGGCCTCGATGCCCGCCTCGCGGAGCGCCTGGACGGCGTGGACGGTGCAGTAGTCGAACTCGACGCCCTGCCCGATGCGGATGGGACCGCCGCCGACGATGACGACGCTGCGCACGTCGCGGTCGACCTGCACCTCGTCGCGGGCGAGGCCACCGGCCGGCTCGCGGGCGGAGTAGTAGTACGGCGTCGAGGCGGCGAACTCGCCCGCGCAGGTGTCGACCTGCTTGAACGTCCGGCCGGGCGCGACCGCCTCCACGTCGGCGACGCCGGTGCCGCCCGCTGTGGGCCGGGCGACGGTCGAGTGCGTCGCGGTGCGCTCGCCGTCGCCACCCGCGCTCGCCAGGGCGGCGACCTGGGCGTTCGTGAAGCCGGTCTCCGCCGCCAGCGTGAACTCGCCCTCGGAGGCGGCGACGGCGGCGTCGGCGATGCGCTTGTAGCGCTCGACGTACCACGCCTCGATGCCGGTCAGGTCCGCGACCCGCTCGACCGTGTAGCCGCGGTCGAAGGCCTCGAACATGGCGTACGGGCGGTCCGGCGTCGGGCGCTCGAGGTAGCGCTCCTCCAGGGCGGCGTCGCCGACCTCGGCCCAGTCCGCGCTCGGCCCGTACTCCGTCGAGCGCAGCGCCTTCAGGAGCGACTCCTCGAAGGTGCGGCCGATGGACATCGCCTCGCCGGTGGACTTCATCGCCGTGCTGAGGGTGAAGTCCACCTCCGGGAACTTGTCCTTGGGCCACCGGGGGACCTTGGTGACCACGTAGTCGATGGCCGGCTCGAAGGCGGCGGTGGTCTCGCCGGTTATCTCGTTGTCTATCTCGTGGAGGCGCTTGCCCAGCGCGACCTTGGCGGTCACGCGGGCGATGGGGTAGCCGGTCGCCTTCGAGGCGAGCGCCGAGGACCGGGAGACCCGCGGGTTCACCTCGACGACGCGGTACTCGCCGCCGGGGGTGCCGTCGTCGCGCCAGGCGAACTGGATGTTACAACCCCCCTCGATGCCGAGGTCGCGGATGACGTCCAGGGCCGCGGTGCGCATCTCCTGGTGGCCCTCGTCGGGGATGACCTGGCTGGGGGTGACGACCGTGGACTCCCCGGTGTGGATGCCCATCGGGTCGAGGTTCTCCATGTTGCAGATGATGATGCAGGAGTCGTCGGCGTCGCGCATCACCTCGTACTCCAGCTCGACCCAGCCCGCGATGGACTCGGTGATGAGCACCTCGCCGTTCCGCGAGAGGCGCAGGCCCTTGCGCGTGCGCTCGCGTAGCTCGTCCATCTCGCCGACGACGCCCGACCCGCTGCCGCCCAGGGTGTAGGTCGTGCGCATGATGACGGGCAGGCCGCCGACGGCCTCGACTGCGGCCTCGAGCTGGTCGATGTCGTCGATGGTCTCCGACCGGGGGACGGGCTGGCCGATGTCCTCCATCCGCTTCCGGAAGAGGTCGCGGTCCTCGGTGGCGTAGATGGTGTCCAGCGGCGTGCCCATGATATCCACGTCGTACTCCTCGAGGACGCCCTCCTCGGCGAGTTCGGCGGTGACGTTCAGTCCGGTCTGGCCCCCCAGCCCCGCGATGACGCCGTCGGGCCGCTCGCGCTCGATGATGTCGGAGATGGCCTCGGTAGTGATGGGTTCGAGGTAGACCTTGTCGGCCATCTCCGGGTCGGTCATGATGGTCGCGGGGTTCGAGTTGACCAGGACGACTCGCACGCCCTCCTCCTGGAGCGCCCGGCACGCCTGCGCGCCGGAGTAGTCGAACTCGGCCGCCTGTCCGATCTGGATCGGTCCACTGCCGATGAGGAGTATCGTCCGGTCGTCGTTGCCGCTCATTCTACTCGGGATTCAGTTCGTACATCGTAATAAGTCCGACGAATTGCTACGATTGCCGAAGGCAGGTTTCGAAATTCGTAACTCCCGCCCGAAACCGGCGCTCACCCCCGCAGGAGCCGACTCGAGGGCGACGACGGCGTTCCTCGGCGCGGATGGCCGGCACTCGACGGGGTGGAGTTGGCGGTCGATTTTCCCCTGCGATGGAGACGACGGTCGGCGTTCGCCGCCCGGGGACGTCTAGGGGCGGCTACGATGGGGGACTCCGGGGACATCCAGGGGGAGCTATACGCGGGCCACTCCCCGAACCGAAAGAAAAATCATTCACAACGCGTCAGGTGTTGATATGAGTTATCGCCTGGAGGTCGGGAGTTTCGCGTCTGCTGCCTCCCGACGGCTGGGGCGGGCGTTCCCGCAGGACCCCGACCTCCGGATGAACGTGCTGGCCATCGTCATCGGCGTCATCGCGGGGATCGGGGCGGTCTTCTTCCGTGTCACCATCTGGGTCGCACAGGAGGTCTTCTACAGCAAGTCGCTCAACCCGGGGAACGTCGAGTTCCACCTCATCTCGTCGCCGAACCTCTTCTCGATACTCGCGCCGCTCGGGGCGCTCCGCTTCGTCCTCCTCCCCGCGCTTGGGGGCCTGTTCGTCGGCTTCATCATCGTCAAGACCACCAGGAAGGTAAGCGGGCACGGCGTGCCGAAGGTGCTCGAGGCCATCCTCACCCGGGGCGGGCAGATCGACCCCAAGATCGCCATCTACAAGACCGTCGCCTCCAGCATCGCCATCGGCTCCGGGGGGTCGCTCGGCCGCGAGGGCCCCATCGTCCAGATCGGCTCCGCCTCCGGGGCGTACTTCGGCCGGTTCGTGGACCGCAAGTCCTACACGCGCACGCTCGTCGCGGCGGGCGCGGCCGGCGGCATCGCCGCGACGTTCAACGCACCCCTGGCCGGCGTCATGTTCGCCCTGGAGATACTGCTGGCCGAGTACTACCTGCGGAACGTCATCGCAGTCGTCCTGAGCGCCGTCGTGGCGACCGCAATCGCCCGGCCGCTGCTCGATTTCACCCCCAGCCCCGGCGTGCGGCAGTTCCTGGTCCCGGTCAACTACCAGCTCGTGCGACCCGAGGTCGAACTGCCGCTGTACGTCCTGCTCGGGGTGGTCATCGCCTTCGGCGGCGCGGCGATGGTCAAGCTGCTGTACGCCGTCGAGCACGGCTTCGAGCGCCTGGACGTCCCCTTCTACTACAAGCCCGCGGCCGGCGGCGCGCTTCTCGGTCTCTCGACACTGTTCACGGTCGAGCTCCTCGACGTCGACCCCATCCAGGCCGCGACCTGGCTGTTCGGCGTCGGCTACGACACCATCGGGAGCAGCATCGAGGGCAATCTGGTGCTGGCGGTCCTGCTGGTCCTCGGCGTGATGAAGCTCGTGGGCTTTTCCCTGTCGGTCGGCAGCGGCTCCTCGGGCGGGGTGTTCTCGCCCGCGCTGTTCATCGGGTCGATGTTCGGCGGCGCGTTCGGCCTGCTCGCCCACGGCGCGCTCCCGAACGTCGCGCCCGCCGGCGCGTACGCGCTCGTCGCGATGGGCGGGATGTTCGCCGCGTCGGCGCGCGCGCCGCTGACGGCCACGCTCATCATCTTCGAGCTGACCGGCCAGTACTCGATCATCCTGCCGCTTCTGATGGTCTGTGTCATCGGGAGCGAGATCTCCCAGCGACTGCTCGACGGCGGGACCATCTACTCCCAGAAGCTCCGCGATAAGGGCCTGACCGTCCAGGAGCGCCGCATCGGCAGCTTAGAGGACCTCACCGCCGAGGACGTGATGACCCACGACGTCGGGACGCTCCTGGTCGGCACCTCCATCGAGGACGCCGTCGAGATATTCCGGGAGACCCAGTACCACGGGATGCCCATCGTCGAGGACGACGACACGCTCGTCGGCATCCTCACGCTGACGGACCTCGAACCGGTGCTCTCGGACAGCCTCGCCGCCAACGAGGGGACGCTGGCCGGCAGTCTCAAACAGGAGGTCGCCGCGCCCGTCGAGGCGCTGGGCACCACCGCCCTCGTCACGGCGACGACGGACACGAACCTGCTCTCCATCGTGGACAAGATGGAGCGCCGGGGCGTCAGCCGCATCCCGGTCGTCGACGACCACGGCAAGCTACAGGGGCTCATCACCGAGAGCGACATCCTCGACGCCTACGACAGCTCCTTCTGAGCCGCTCCCGTCCGGGTCCGCTCGCGACGTCGGCACAGTCGTTCTTTGAGTCTACGGGTGATTTATAGTGCTGGCCCGTAGACGTAGACCATGAAGCGACGGGGACTGCTCGCCGCGCTCGGGGCGGGCACGGGTCTCCTCGCGGGCTGTCAGTCGGTTCGCCGGGCGACCCGGCCGTCCCCCGACTCGTCGACGACGCCCGCGGATTCCTCGATGACCCCTCCTCCCACGTCGCCGAAGTCGTCCCTCTCCTCGACGGTGCCCGACGGTCCCTCGCCAGCGCGGCGCGTCTCCATCTCCGGTTCGAAGCGGCTTCCCTCGAACGTGGGGCTCTCACTGGAGACGACGGTGGAACGAGCGCAGGTCACCCACGAGGCGACCGCCCGGTTCACCGTCGAACTGACGAATGCGGGTCCGGACCGCGCGACCGGCGTCTCCGACAACGAGTACTGTCACCTGTTCGACCGACCACGGGGCGGGAGCGACCCCGCGGGGGTCTGGCTCTACCGCCGGCAGGACGCCCCCACGGACCGGGTGGACGGCCGCTGGACCGAGGCCACCGACGGGACGCCCACCCGGACCTACGTCGCACTGGCCTGCGGGAAACACCCCTTCCCGAGTGGGGCGACTATCGCGACCACGTACGAGGTCTGGGACGACCTCCTGGTGGAAGGGTACCTCCCGACGGGGACCTACCGGTTCGAGACGACCATCCCGCTCTGGGACTCGACGCGGGACGAGGGCGACCCCCGCACGGTCGAGTGGTGGCTCGAACTGACCGTCGCCGACGCTACGACGTAGCCCGACGCACTCCGGGGTCGCCCAATGGACGCACAGGGTTGCGGTTGGAATCGCCAGACGCGAACGCGCACAGCCCCAGTGACGGGACGAGTTCGCGGAAGACGTGTTCCCCGGCAGGAAGATTGATGCCGAATCAGTGCCAATGTGTACCAATGACACTGTACTCCGTCGACCCGCCCGAGGGGTGGACGACGGTCCTCACGCTCTCCGACGGGGAGCGGATCCGCCATCAGTACCGCTACCACCCGTTCCCGCATATCGTCGCCCACGTCAACCTCTACACCGAGTCCGACTCGGGCATCGCGCCCTACCACCTCAACGCCGCGATGAGCACCCACCTCCCCGAGCGCGCGCCGCGCGTCGAGTACCGGGTCGAGGCGTACGACGACCCGGAGGAGGCGCTCCGTGGGACGGAGGCGTTCCTCCACGCCTTCGACGAGACACTCCGGACGACGGAGATAGACGAGGGCACGTACGCCGACGACGTGCTCCCGCCGCTCATCGACGAGTTCGCCCCCGGCGGGCCGCCGCGCGAGCCGCCCTTCTCGGAGCGCCTCAAACGCCGGTTCACCTGAACGTCGCCGAGACGGGCCGCTCGTTAGCGACCGCTGGCGACCGCTGACCACCACTTGCGACCGCTGGCGACCGCTGGCGACCGCTGGCGGTCGCTCCTTGCACGCGTCCGGGAGCGGTCGACTCCGTTGTAACTTTCTGTAAGCCAATGTAAGCCAATGTAAGTCTCTGTAAGTCGCGTGCGTCCGGCAGATTCGGCGCTTCGCCCGTCACCGCGTCCGACCGTGGTTCTGTGCGCTATCGGTGCCTGCTGTCGGTTACCTCCCGGTCGCCGGTCAGTGGCTCCCCCTCCGCACCGGACACCCCCGACTAGTCGTCGAACGCCGCGTCCACCAGCCCGTCCGCCCGGCGGTTGTCGCTGCGGTCGACGTGCTCGATGGCGAACGCCGAGAACTCGGCCGCGAGTTCCTCGACGCGGGCGTGGAGCGGTCGGATGTCGCCGCTGTTCACCCCGTACTCGCCGTTGACCTGCTTTACGACCAGCTCGGAATCGCCCTCGACCGACGCGCGCGTACAGCCCAGCTCCAGCGCCCGTTCGAGCGCCGTGATGAGCGCCCGGTACTCCGCCCGGTTGTTCGTGGACTCCCCGATGTGTTCGGAGTGGGTCTCCTCGCCGTCTGCGGTTCGGACCACGTAGCCGATGGCGGCCGGACCGGGATTGGGTCTGGCCCCGCCGTCGAACGCTATCTCAGCGTGCACACTCCGTGGGCTCGCGGCTGGAAGAAAGGCGTGTCGGTCGAAAGTGGCGGGTGTGTGACCGGCGCACCAGTCGAGGTCGGCGCTTCGCCGGAGTCCCCGCTCACGCCGGCCGGTCGTACTCGCTCTCGAAGTCCCGCTCCGCGCGGTAGGCCTCGACGAACTCGCCCACGTCGAACTCGAGCATCTGACTCTCGAACTCCGAGATGGCCGAGTCGTCCTCGGCGTGGCTCACCGCGTGCTCCATCAGCTCGACGACGAGCTCGACGACGACCTCGTGGAGCCGCCGGGCGTCGAAGTCGGCGACCCAGAGCAGCGCGTAGCCGATGGAGCCGTCCGCCGAGACGTCCGCGGCCACGACCTCCTGTGGGAACTCCTCCATCACGATGCCCATGAGGTGGGTGGTGCCGAACTCGCCCATCTCGGCCGCGTCGGCGGCCTCGACGGTCTCCCGGAGCACGGCGACGATGGACTCCGGGAAGAACCGCGAGGGCGGATGAACGTCGGTCACGACGGCGTGGGTGCCCCCGCAGGCGCACTGGTAGTCGCGCATCCCCATGTCGATCTCGGAGGGCGAGACGGTCTCCCCGCAGGGGAGTTCGACGTCCGACCCCTCGCTGCCGGGGACGCGCGGCGCTGGCATGGGCGGGGGTTGGTCGCTGAGCGGTTTAAGCTCCCCGCCTTCGAGCGACCGGGCTAGGTCGGTACGCGAGGAGCCTCCTGGGGATGCTCCAGTTCCCGCGGTGACCGCCGAACGACCTGTCTCCTGTTTGCAAGGTCGTCCGAACGGTCCCTAATCCACGGAGGAGAATGTTCATGGGTTCCCGACACAGACCAGCGGTATGGCCGCCCTCGAGCTGACGGGATTGCGGAAGGAGTACGGCGAGGTCGTCGCCAACGACGACGTCTCGTTCGCCGTGGAGCCGGGCGAGGTGTTCGGCTACCTCGGCCCGAACGGGGCGGGGAAGACGACGACCATCCGGACGGTGCTGGGCTTCCAGGCGCCCACCGCCGGCACGGCGACCGTCCTCGGCGCCGACGTCCACGACGAGCGGGCGCTCATCGAGGTCAAGCGCCGCGTCGGCTACCTCCCGGCGACCCCCGCCTTCGACGAGCACGTGACCGGGTGGGAGATACTCGACCTGCACGCCTCGCTCAAGGGAGACGACCGCCGCGAGGAGCTCCTGTCGGTCTTCGACGTGCCCCTCGACCGCCGGGTCCGGGAGTACTCGACGGGCAACAAGCAGAAGCTCGGCATCGTCCAGGCGTTCATGCACGACCCCGAACTCGTCGTCCTCGACGAGCCGACCAGCGGGCTCGACCCGCTGATGCAACAGCGGTTCAACGAGCTCGTCCGCGCCGAGAAACGCCGAGGGGTCACCGTCTTCTTCTCCTCGCACGTCCTCAGCGAGGTGCGCCAGATCTGCGACCGCGTCGCCATCCTGCGCGACGGCCGCCTCGTGACGACCGAGCGCGTGGAGACGCTCCTCCGCCGGAGCGGGAAGTCGGTCCGGCTGCGCGCCGCCGACTCCATCTCGCCAGGGGCCTTCGACTTCGAGGGCGTCCACGACCTCGACGTCCGCACGGTCGAGACGGACGGTTCGGGCGAACCCGGCGGGGGGGATGGGACGCCCCGCGAGTCGCAGGACGGCGGCGAGTCGACTTCCGAAGCCCACGATGGCGGCGCGTCGAGCGCCGAGGCCAACGGTGGCGGCGAGTCGACCCCGGCAACCGACGCTGACGGACCGGTCGGCCCGACGGTCACCGAGTGCTCGTTCACGTACACTGGGGGGATCAACCCCCTCCTGGACCGACTCGGCGGGCTCGACCTGGTGGACCTCACGGTCGAGGAGGCACCGCTGGAGGACGTGTTCATGCGCTTCTACGGGGGCGACGCGGCAGGGGGAGCCGATGAGTATGGCGCCGGACGGGACCGTGGAGGCGACGACGATGTTTGAGCTCGCCCGGTACGAGGGTCGCCACCGGGTCCTCGGGGCGCTCGCGCTGACCGCGGGCCTGGGGCTGCTCGCGATCATGGACATCGCGCTGTACCCCAGCATGTCGGCGACGGTCAACTTCGACGACTACCTCAAGGCGCTCCCGCCGGCGGTGCTCCAGGCGTTCGGCATCACGACCATGAGCACCATCCAGGGCTTCCTCTCGGCGGAGCTCTACGCCTTCGGCTGGGTGCTCCTGCTCGGGCTCTACCTGGCGTACAGCGCGGCCGGGCTGGTCGCCGACGACGTCGAGCGCGGCCGGATGGACGTACTGCTCTCCCTGCCGGTCTCCCGCTCGCGGGTCGTCGCCGAGAAGTACCTCTCGCTTCTGGTCCCCATCGCGGTGCTCAACGTCGTCACGCCGGTGGTCGTCTACGTCGGGACCCAGCTCGTCGGCGACCCGATACCTATCGCCGACCTGCTCGCCGTCCACGCGCTCTCGATCCCGTACCTGCTCGCCTGCGCCGGGCTGGGGCTCGCGGCGTCGGTGGTCTTCGACCGCGCGAGCGTCGCCCAGCGCGTCGCCATGGCCGTCCTCTTCGCGCTCTTCCTGGTCCAGTCGATGGTCACGGGTACCGACTACGCCTGGCTCGGCTCGCCAGCCCCGATGCGCTACTACGACCCGACCGCCGTGCTCGTCCAGGGCGAGTACGACCTCGCGGGGGCGGCCATCCTCCTCGTCGCCGCGCTCGTCCTCGTCGTCGCCAGCCAGCAGTGGTTCCGGCGACGGGACGTGTAGTCGGGGCTGGTCGGCCAGTTCGAGGTGTCGAGAACAGTGGGGGCGGTCAGAAGGGGTCGAACCCGTCAGGGCCAGTCGTCGCGGACCGGCTCCTCCGGTTCGGCCTCGGGCTCCGCTTCGTCCGCGAGCGTCCAGTCGGCGGCCTCGGCGGCGTCCTCGACGGGGAGGTACTCCCAGCCGACGGCGTCGGCGAGTTCGCGGTCGTCGTCGGTCGCGCCGACGAAGACGTGCCGGTCCGTCTCGAACTGGCGCTTTACCGATTCCAGGCTCTCGGCTTTCCCCTTCGGCCCCGAGAAGAAGTCCTGGCGGATGCGGTGCTTGCGGGTGAAGTTCGTCACCACGTAGGTCGGCTTCTCGGAGATGACGCCCACGTACCTCGTCCACCGCCGCGCGTCGGCGAACACCTCGCCCGGCGAGGCGAGCGCCTGGAGCGCGGAGAGCTCGAACGCGAGGGTCATGTCCCCGCTGCCGCCGGTTCCGTCCATGTGTTGCGTTCGGCTGCGACCGGGGAAAACGGCTTCGGTCTGCCGGGAACGCGCCGTGGGACGGGCGGCCTGGGCCTCGGACGTGTGTGCTCGCTATCGAATGAACTTCATTGCAGTCGGGACGCGGCGCCTGTCCCCGTCGACTTCCCGATTATTAGTTGAGACGCCTGCGCGCGTGTGCGCCAGCGAGTGCACGCGCAGCGGGCGCGAATGGACCAACAACTGGTCGGTGAGGCCGTCGGAATCGCCGTCGCACCCGTCGACGTGTCGTCGCTTCCCGGCTCGCCTCTACTGCTCTTTCGGGAGCGCGAGCTTCTCCGCGTCGAACTGCTGTTCGAGGAGGACCTCCTTCTGGTCGGCGACCTTCGCCTCCGCGCGGATGAGGTCCTTGTACTGGCCCTGGGGGGCGAGGTTGCCGATGAGCACGCCGCCGATGAGCTTGCCGTCCTTGAAGGTGAGCCGGCGCCACTCGGTCTCGGAGTAGGTGCGCTCGCAGTCGTCGTCGCCGAGCTCCGGGAAGCCAAAGGAGAGGAAGGGAAAATCGAAGTGGGTGATGGAGTACGAGGAGACCCAGCGGAACTCATCGACCGCGTCGTCGGCGACCATGTTCTTGGCCGCGACGACGCCCTGCTGTTTCGCGCTACCCCAGGAGCCGTTCTGGGCCTGCTCGCCGAGGATGACGTCGTGGAACTTGGTGATGTCGCCGGCCGCGTAGACGTCCTCGACGGTCGTCTGCATGTACTCGTCCGTGACGATGCCGTTGTCCGTCTCGACGTCGGTGTCCTGGAGGAACTCGGTGTTGAAGTTCAGGCCGATGGCGACGCCGACGAACTCCGACTCGTAGCGCTCCCCCTCGGCGTCGACGGTGGCGACCACGTTGCCGTCGTCGTCGGTCTCGAAGTGGTCCACGCCGCTCTCGAA
>Ga0102959_1000146_pt1 | contig 23238 bp, 27 predicted proteins | sample SalPonF2_B_D2_MG_FD_84520 | JGI IMG/M metagenome (GOLD analysis project Ga0102959, IMG submission 84520) | Salt pond soil microbial communities from South San Francisco under conditions of wetland restoration - Salt Pond MetaG SF2_B_D2_MG ...
AGCAGGTTCACCGGGCCGTCGGCCTGGGAGCGGATTTGCATGTGCGCGCCGAACACGCCCTGCTCCGCCGGCACGCCGGCCGCCCGTATCGCCCGGACCAACGCCTCGAACAGCGGCCGGGCCACCTCGCCGCAGGCCGCCGCGGAGAACTCCGGACGCCGGCCTTTGCGTGCGTCGGCCATGAGCGTGAAGTTCGGCACGGCCAGTATGCCGCCGCCGACGTCCCGCACGGAGCGGTTGAGCTTGCCGTCGTCGTCTTCGAAAATCCGCAGCCCGGCCAGCTTGCCCGCCAGCCAGTGCGCCTGGTCTTCGCCGGAAGCATTGCCGATGCCCACATAGGTCAGAAGCCCCCGGCCGCACCGGCCCGCCGGCCGGCCGTCCACTTCCACGATGGCCCACTGCACTCTCTGCACTACCGCTCGCATGAATCGACCCGCCTTTCATACCGCCCGGCCATGGACCTCGCCATCTCCGCCACGCGCCACCGAAGCTTCGCCGGCGCGACCACTTTCACCTGGTCTCCGTAGCCCACCGCCGCGTAGTCGCGCCCGCTCTGGAGCATCTGGGTGAGCCGCAACAGTCTGTATATCCGACTGACTCGCATGGACATGGTCTCGTTTTCACCCAGAGCGTAGTGACAGCAGTGTGTCACTGGAAGAACTTTTCCGGACTAGATTTATGGCACAGTTCCCCTTCGGGCTGAACCGCATGGCCGCCATGGGCTTACGGCCCGTATCCCTCCCGGGCGCCTTTTGGGAGGGTATGCCCGGCCGGAGGCGGTTTACACGCCGTCGGCGGCTTCACTAGAATACGGCCATGGCCAAACGCGACTACTACGATGTGCTCGGCGTCTCTCGCGACGCGTCGGAGAAGGAGATCAAGGCGGCGTACCGCAAGCTCGCCCGCAAGCATCACCCGGACGTCAGCAAAGACAAAGACGCCCCGGAGAAGTTCCGCGAGGCGACCGAGGCGTACGACGTGCTGTCCGACGCGCAGAAGCGCAAGCTCTACGACCAGTACGGCCACGCCGGCCCGCGGGCCTCGGCGGCCGGCCCCGGCGTGCAGGGCGGCGGGGCGCACTTCGACTTCTCGGAAATCTTCGGCGGTGGGGCGGGCCGGGGCGGAAGCGGCTTCATGGGCATGGGCCTGGACGAGATCCTCGACGCCTTGCGCGGCGGGGGCGGGCGGGGCCGCCGGACTCGCCGCCCCCAGCCGGTGCGCGGGCCGGACTTGGAATACAACATCACGCTGGACTTCCTGCACGCGGTACAGGGCACCACCGCCCGGCTGCGGCTGCAGCGGGAAGACCGCCCGGACCAGGCGGAGACCGTCAACGTCAAGATCCCCCCCGGCGTGAAGGAGGGCACCCGCGTGCGCCTGCGCGGCAAGGGCGGCGTGGGCCCGGCCGGCGCGGGAGACCTGTACATTATCTGCCACGTCCGTCCGCACCCGTTCTTCCGGCGCGAGGGCGATGACATCTACGTGGACGTGCCGATCTCGCTGACGGAGGCGGCGCTGGGCGCGAAGGTGGACGTGCCGACCATCGACGGCATGACCACCGTCACCATCCCGCCCGGCACGTCCGGCAACATGAAGCTGCGCCTGCGCGGCCGCGGCGCCCCGTCCGGCAAGGGCGGCGACCGGGGAGACCAGTACGCCGTGCTCCGCATCGTGGCGCCCAAAAAGCTCTCGGCGAAGGGCCGCGAGCTGCTGGAGCAATTCGCCGAGTCCGACGGGTATGACCCGCGGGAGAACGCCCCGTGGAAGTAGAGCGGCTCCGCACATTTCGCCGCGTGAGCCTGGTCGTCACGATCGCCGGGCTGCTGGGCATCTGTGTGGGGTTGGGCGTGATGATCGGCCTGGCCGCCGGGCAGGCGTCGCGGGCCGCCGCCGAGGGCCTGGAGGCCCGCCGTGACGGCTATCTGCAACTGGCGCACGTGAGCATGGTGCTGCTGGGGCTGGCGGTGGTGATCCTCGGCTGGGTGGTGGTGCGGCGGCTGCTGGACCCGGTACGAAGGGCGCGGCGCGCCGGCCGAGAGCTGCCGTACGTCAACGCGTGGGAGGAAGCCGGCAAGCGGTATCAGTTGGCCGGAGACGACGATCCGTCGCGCGACGAGAAAGAGGAAGGCGAAGAGCCGCCCGATGGCTGAGCGCGGCGCAGCAGCCGCACCTGCCGAGGGCGGATGGGCATTCGGATGGACCGGCCCGGCTCGATGATGGTTTCATCCTCGCGGAACTGCCACATCGCCTGGTAGATCGGCCGGTGGCTGGTGTCCGCCGACCGCCACACCCCCGATCGCCGCGCGGTGACCACCAGAAGGTCGCCTTCCTCCGCCTGGGTGACCGCCTGCGTCGGCTCCGTGCCGGCCAGGGCCGCCACGCCCGCGGTGGTTGCGCCGATGGCCACCAGAACGCACCCCACCCGCAGCCAACGCGGCCGGATCAGAAGGCACGCCGCGCACGCCAGGCAGCCGAGAACGCAGGCCAGCAGCACGTTCCGCCGGAGCGCGGGGCGCCAGACGGGAAGGGCGAACTCCCACGGTTCGTAGGCCATCGGGTCGATGAGCCGCCCGGCGACGCGGTCCACCGTCTCGGCCGGCCAGGTGACTGAGGCGTCCCACTCCTCCAGCTTCCCATCCATGTGCAGCCGCACGGTGTAGCTTTGCTGCACGCTGATGGCCGGCAGGGCGACGGGGATGTCCACACTCTGCTTCGGCGCGAGGGTTACGGGGTATCGCAGCGTCGGCCCGCCGCCCTTCGGCACGAGTTCGAGCGCGGTGACGGTTCCCGCGTCCATCCGCCGAAGGCGAAGCGTTGCGGATGCGTACGGCCGATCCACCGGGCGCTGGTCGGCCGGAAAGAGCCACGCGCCGCTCGGAACGGGGCTGGCCAACGCCAGCAGCAAGATGGTGGGATAGGCCCCAATCACAACTCCAAGATTACTCGAAAGATGAAGAGCACATCCAGCAAGATGTCGCAAAAATCACCAAATCGCTTCGGAGCCTGTTGCGATGCCAGGTTATTTATGTTTAGACCATAGAATGTCCGAACCTCCGGCCTGGCGGTCAGGCAGAGAACCATCGAGGAGAAGCCATGAACCACTGGTATGCATTGGGAATGACAATCGCGGCGGCCATGACGATGGTGAGCTGCGCCGCCGTGGCCGAAGAAAAGCTACCGCCGGACACCCCCCTTATCAAACAAGGACTTACGACAGATTCTCAGGGGCATGTTGAAGTCAGGCCCCGGGCATCACGGCGTGGACCGGCTTGCTGGCCAACTACGGCGAGGCGGTGAAGTTCGAGTTGATGGACTGGCACATGCGGACGATCGGCCAAGGGACGGTCGGCGCCGACGGCGTGCTGAAAGTGCCCAACGACAAGCCGGTGTACTGCGTGCAGTTGACGCGCTGAGGCGCCGTCAGCGCCGCGAACGAGGCGGCACGGGTTTCTCCGATACCCGTGCCGCACGGGCGGGAGCGAAGTTGCCCGGCACACGGAACCGCGACAGGAATAAGGCGGTCACACCCGGCAACCAGGCCATGTCGGTTTGCGCGGCGCCATCAACGCGTCCGTCCGCCGTGGCCGGGTTGCCGGCCGGTGAATGTTGCTCCGACCGCATCCTTCCCTTCGACTTCGCCCCGGACAAAGCCGGTCGCGGTTCTATGTGCCCCTCCGGTTCGAAATGCCGTTGTTTGTATTCGCGGGGGGATACGACAAAGGGATTGCCCCGGAAGCCGTAGCGCTCCGCTTGCTCGCACCGGGCGGCAGTTCTATAATCGCTTCTTCCCGGCCTGTAAGGAGCTACCCCGTGCGTATTCGGATCAACGGCGACTGGCAGCAGCGCGAGGAAGGCACCGTGGCGGAACTGGTTTCCGCGCTCGGCATCGAGCCGACTCGCTGCGCCGTCGAGCGCAACAAAGAGCTTGTGCCCCGCGGCCGCCATGCCGAAACCTCGCTCGCCGAAGGCGACGAGGTGGAGATCGTCACATTGGTCGGTGGGGGGTAGCGGATAGGCGAGTGACAAATGAAGATTTACGATTGGGTGTTGGCGGCCCAGGGCTTACAGAGAAAACGCCGGTGGAGCGCCTCTCGTTCGAGAAGCACAACCGCCGGCAAGGATCCAGAGTGCATGAATGAATGAGATTCCCGCGTTGAAGATCGGCGGCTTCGAATGCCGCAACCGCCTGTTCGTCGGAACGGGCAAGTACGAAACCTACGAGCTGATGGCCGAGGCCCTCGCCGCCTCCGGCTGCGAGGTGGTCACCGTCGCCGTGCGCCGCGAGCGCATGGTGGACGCCGCCGGCCGGAACATCCTGGACTTCCTCGACCCCGGTAAATACACGCTGCTGCCCAACACGGCCGGGTGCTTCAACGCGGAAGACGCCGTCCGCACCGCCCGTCTCGGCCGGGAGCTGCTGGAAGGCCTGGGCAACCGCGGCGCCGGCTGGGTGAAGCTCGAGGTGCTCGGCGACAAGAAGACGCTCCTGCCGGACCCGGTGGGCACGCTGGAGGCCCTCCAGACGCTCAAGGCCGAGGGCTTCTGCGTGTTGTGCTACACCAGCGACGATCCGGTGATGGCCCTGCGGCTCAAGGACGCCGGGGCGGACGCGGTGATGCCGGCCGGGGCGCCCATCGGCAGCGGCCAGGGCGTGCTGAACCCGTGGAGCATCCGCATTATCCTGGAGCAGCTCAAGGAAGGGGACGCGGCGTTCCCGATCATCGTGGACGCCGGCGTGGGCACCGCCAGCGACGTGGCCGTGGCGATGGAGCTTGGCGCCGACGGCGTGCTGCTGAACACCGGCATCGCCGGCGCGAAAGACCCCGTGACCATGGCCCGGGCCATGGCGGCCGCGATGGAAGCCGGTTACTGGGCCCGCCGCGCCGGGCGCATTGCCCGCAAGCTGTACGCGACGGCCAGCTCGCCCGTGGAGGGCGTGATCGGCGCGGAAGGCTAGGCGGGCCTCCAGGCGGCCGCCGGAGAACCCCGACCGGCCTGCCCTGAGCAAAGTCGAAGGGAAGGGAGCGGACGAGCCGGGTCGGAGGCTTGGTGGGACCGCTCGCTTGCGATCGCGGCTCTCCCGCCCGGAGCGCCGTTGCCGTGCAATGGGTAATCGGAAATGGGAAATCGGAAATCCCCGGTATGGATCTCCGCACGAAAATCTGCATCTGGATCATCCTGATCGGCCTGGCGAACTTCGTCGGGTACACGATCCTGTACATGCATCTCGGCGGGGAGGCGGTCTATGGCCGCCTGGAGCGGGAGCCGGACGGGCAGACGCGCTACATCCTGCAGAGCGGGCGGGAAGTGAGCCGCGGCATGTACATCTACAGCGGCGTCCACTCCATCAGCGTGTGGATCACCGTCGCGGCCGTGATGCTCGCGATGCTCACGCTCGCCAAGGAGCGCATCGCCTCGTCCATGCGGCAGTCGATCATCCGCGGCCGGACGTTCATCACCATCCTCGCCACGGTCATCACGCTGCTGACGGTGGTCATCACCATCTGGTTCGTGCTGCACTTCACGCGGACGTTCTCCGAGCCGCGCGTCATCGAGGGGCCCGCCACGTCGGCCGTCGATTCATGAGCTTGAGCGTGGAAGACATCCTCGCCCCCGGCGGCCTGGTGGCCGAGGCGCTCGACCGCTACGAGCACCGCCCGGAACAGCTCGAGATGGCCCGGGCCGTGGCCGAGGCCTTCGAGGCGAACGAACACCTGATCGTCGAGGCGGGCACGGGCGTGGGCAAGAGCTTCGCCTATCTCGTGCCGGCCGTGCTGCGGGCGGTGTCGGCCGAGCAGCGCGTGGTGATCTCCACGTTCACCATCGCCCTGCAGGAGCAGCTTATCACCAAAGACCTGCCGTTCCTCCAGCGCGTGCTGCCGGTGGACTTTTCGGCCGTGCTGGGCAAGGGGCGCAACAACTACCTGTGCTTCCGCCGCATGGCGCTGGCCATCCGGAACCGCTCCCGCCTGTTCACCGACGAGCAGGACATGGCGGACCTGGAGGCCCTCGCCGCCTGGGCCATGCAGACGGAAACCGGCGAGTTGCAGGAGATCGAGTTCCCCGTCTCCCGCGGCGTGTGGGACAAGTGCCGCAGCGAGTCGGCCATGTGCTATGGCGGCAAGTGCGGCCATCACGCCAAGTGCTTCCTGCAGGCGGCGCGGCGGCGGATGCAGACGTCCGACGTGGTGGTGGTGAACCACGCGCTGCTCTTCGCCGACCTGGCGCTGGAATCGCCGCAGGCCAAGCTGCTGGGCGAGTACGACCTGCTGGTGCTGGACGAGGCCCACACCGTCGAGCGTGTCGCGGGAGACCACTTCGGCCGGTCGGTCAGTTCCGCGGCCGTGGCGTACATGCTGCGGGAGCTGTACAACGACCGCACGAACCGCGGCCTGCTGGCGATGCTGGACGCGAAGGACGCCATTCGCGCCGTCCACAGCGCCGCCGGCGCGGCGGACAACTTCTTCGGCGCGCTGGAGGCGTGCCGCGCCCCGGCCGTGGCGCACAGCGGGCGCATCCGCGAGGCGAACATCGTGCCCAACGACCTCACGCCCGCGCTGAAGGCCGTGGCCAAGGCCGTGCGCGAGGCGCGCAAGGGCCTGAAGGACGAAGAGGCGCGGGAGCTGATCGGCCTGGAGCTTCGCGCGGCCGACTTCGCCGACAAGGTGGAGGCGCTCATCGGCCAGTCGGAAGACACCCACGCCTACTGGCGCACGGCGCACCGCCCCGGCGGGCGCGGGCAGACGATCGTCACGCTGGCTTCGGCGCCGATCGACGTGTCGCCCATCGTTCGGCAACTCATCTTCCACGAGGTAAACTCGGCCGTGCTCACCAGCGCCACGCTGGCCACCAGCCGCGCCGGCACGCACGGCTTCGACTACATCCGCGGCCGGCTGGGCCTGGAAGACGGGCGAGACCTCCTGCTGGCCAGCCCGTTCGACTTCCGCCGCCAGGCGAAGCTCTACCTGGAGACGAAACTCGGCGAGCCGAACGATCTGGACACCTTCGTCCCCGCCGCGGCCGGGGCGGTGCGGCACTATGCCGAACAGTCTGCGGGGCGCTGCTTCGTGCTGTTCACCAGCTACCGCATGCTCAACGCCGTGGCCGAGGAGATACGCGACTGGTGCGATGAGAACGATTACCAGTTGCTCACCCAGGGCGGCAAGCTGCCCCGCGGCACGATGCTGTCCCGCTTCCGGCGGAACCCGCGGTCGATATTGCTGGGCACCACGAGCTTCTGGCAGGGCGTGGACGTGGCCGGCGAGGCGCTGCGGAACGTGATCATCGCCAAGTTGCCGTTCGCCGTGCCGGATGAGCCGATGGTCGAGGCCCGCATCGAGGCCATCCGCGAGTCCGGCGGCAACGCCTTCCGCGACTTCCAACTGCCCGAGGCGATCATCCTGTTCAAGCAGGGCTTCGGCCGGCTGATCCGCTCCAGCACCGATACCGGCTTCGTGGTAGTGCTGGACCACCGCATCGCCACCAAGTCCTACGGCAGACAGTTCCTCGCGGCCCTGCCGGAGATGGACGTCGTGCGGGATGAGTACTCGGGGCGGTGACGCCCGCCGCTCAGCGCGGAGTGCACGAAGGACGCGGCGGAATTTCACGGCGTCAAGGCGTAGAAGAGCACGAAGGCGATCGCGCCCGCGACGGCGAGGGCCACCCACCACCACAGGCGGCCGGCGCCGGCGGAGGCATCGAGACGGGCGATGATCCACTCGCCGCAGGCGGGGCACTTCTCGGCGGCCTCGTAGACCGGCGCGCCGCAACGCGGGCAGGGGAGCGTGTCGCTTTCGGCGTCTTCGCCGAGGTCCGCCAGGTCTTGCTCCAGCGGGCCTTCGTCTTTCTCCCGCCATTCGGTCATGGTTGGGCTCCGGAACGACATCGCTCAGCGCGGAGACCGCGGAGGACGCCAAGTACGACCCATGCCTGTATACAGAAGAGCGACAATCACCGCTCGTGCCGGCGGCCCGCCAGACGCCCCGAGCCATCCAGGCTTGCTTGCCGGCGTCAGGGGGGCTGGATGCGGGGCGATTCGCTGGACATTCCTCCGCGCTGTCCGCGCGGGATTCCATCGTCTCCGTGCGCCGTGGGCGTCAACTGCACAGCCCGACCACCAGCTCCTGCAGCGCGGCCGTCGGGTCCGCGCCGGTCTTCATGGCCAGGTCCGCCCGCAACATGCGGCGGAAGTCCTGCTCGATCTTCGCCAGCGGCCGCTTCTGCACCATCGCGGCGAACTCTCGCTGGCCGTAGTACACCCCGGCCTGCTTGCAGGCGGCCTGCGGGGGCCGGCCGGCGGCCATGAGCTGCTTGGCCTTGAGCACCTTCCGCATGTGCCAGGCGATCAGCCCCAGCGCTCGGAATTCCTCCCCTCGCTGGGTGAGCATGCCGCCGAGGGCTTCCAGGGCCGCCTTGGGGCTTCCGTCGGTCATGGCGTTGGTGAGGGCGAAGGCGGCCGGTCCGGCGGTGTTGACCACCAGGCGCGAGACGTCGTCGGGGGTGACTTCATCTCGCTCGCCGACATAGAGGGCGAGTTTCTCCATCTCGCTGTCCAGCGCCGCCAGGTCCGTGCCCTTGGCGGCGATCAGCAGGTCGGCCGCCTGCGAGCCGATGCGCTTGCCGCGGCGATTGGCGGCCTCTCGCACGAAGCCCACCGGTCGGCTCTTGTCATCGGCGCTGCATTGGATGATCTCTCCGGCCTTGGCCACGGCCTTGTACAGCCGGGTGTTTTTGGGGCAGGAGGAGAGCATCAGCACGAGGGCGGCCGTGGCGGTGGGGCTTTCGACGTACTTCTCGATCTTCTCGCGGTGGGCGGCGACGAAGGCGTCGGCATCTCGCACGATCACCACGCGGCGCTCGGCGAGGAACGGCAGCGTGCGGAGTTCATCCAGCACTTCGGCGGCCTCGGCCGTGGCGTCAAAGACGGACACGCAGGTCTGCGGGTCGGCCGGGCCGATGTTGCCTGCGACCACCTCCTTGCGCGCGGCATCCAGCAGGAACTGGTCGGTTCCAAGAAGGACGTACACGGGCTTTTGCGCGGCCGACGCCATGCGGAGCTCCCTTGTGGGGAGCATTTTGCCGACAACCGCGCCGGAAGTAAAGCCCTCGGCGCAAAGAAGGCGCAAGGAGCGGTCGGCCTGCTCCGGCGGGGAAGGAAGAAAAGCTACGTGTTCTCGCGGCCCAGCACGAACGGGCCGATCTTCAGGCACGCGGCATCGCCGAGCCAAGCGGCCAGGGCCTTGCCGCCGCGCTCTTTGTATTCGCGATTCAGCGCGTAGAACACTTCCTTGCCGCTGCGGCGGTTGGTCAGCAGGCCGCTGACGCGGAGGATGCCCAGATGGTGAGAGACCGTCGGCTGGGGAACCTTGAGCCGCTTGCACAGTTCGCTGACGTTCAGTTCGCCTTCTTCCAACTCAAAGAGAATCCGCAGGCGGTTTTTCTCGCCAAGTACGCGAAACAGCTCTGCCATGGCTTCGATCTGGCGGCCGAGTTTGGCCATCCGTCACACTCCTCAATTCTCGCGGGTTCCATATGCCGCACCGTACTCCCCCCTGCCACCATTCTATCGCACGGAACGACCTGCCGGCACGCAAAACGATACCGGATACTGGATTTGCCCTAGGATACGGGAAAACAATCCGCTACCACAAAGCGAACCCACAGAATAGCTGGGTCGGGGATCGGCGTGGCGGCTCAATCAATACCTATTTCAGTCCACGGCTAACGCTTGCGCGCCGCTGCATCTGGCGATCGCGGAGCCGCCGAACGACTACATCTGTTTCTTGCGATAAATCACGTAGCCGACGATCACGACGATCAGCAGGATCAGCAGCGGCAGTTGGATCTTCCAGTTGAAATACTCGCTGACAGCCAGCAGCGTAAGCGGGCTCATCATGTGCGTTTCTCCTTGCCCTATGTCTTCCGCGGGCCAAACCGATTGGTCGCGGCGGGTGCATGTATACCTGTAGCCCTCACCGACCGTCAAGCAAAAATCGTTTCGCTTGATTGGCCGAAAAGCCGAAAGGCCTCAGGGCCCGGCCGGCATGCGCGGGCGTCACTAGCGGCGACTGGATTCGAACCAGTGACCTAGGGCTTATGAATCCCTCGCTCTAACCAACTGAGCTACGCCGCCAAAGGACTGCCTTGGGCGCGTTACTGTACCAAAAACGCCAAGGCATGCAAGGGCAATTGCGTGCCCGCGGACTCCGCGGCAGGTCAGTTCGCCAGACCCACGAGAATCTCCAGCCCGCGGCGGAGCGTCTCGTCATCCGTGGCGTAGGACAAGCGGAAGTGCGTGTCCTTTGTGGAGAACACATTGCCCGGGATGATCAGCACGTTGCTCTCGATCGCTCGGGTGACGAAGTCCGTGGCGTTTCCGCCGGGCGCCGGCACGAAGGCGTAGAACGCCCCGCCCGGCTTGACGAGGCCGAACGCCTCGCCCAGGGCGTCCTGCACCAGGTCCCGCTTGCGGCGGTAGGCGGCCACGTGCTCGGAGATGTCCTCATCCAAGGCCCGCACCGCCGCCGCCTGGGCCATGCTCGGGGCGCAGACGAAGCTGTACTGCTGGAGCATGGTCATCTTCTCGATGATCGCCCGGGGACCGGTGCACCAGCCCACACGCCAGCCGGTCATCGCGTAGCTCTTGGACATGCCCCGCAGCAGCAGCGTGTTCTCGTAGAGCGACGCGAGGGAGACGAACGGCTCGTCATAGCAGAACAGGTTGTAGATTTCGTCCGAGATCACCAGCAGCTCGCGCTGGGCGGCGAGGTTTGCGATGTCTCGCAGTTCCTGCTCCGTGTAGACGGCGCCGGTGGGGTTGCAGGGCGAATTGACGATCAGCAGGCGCGTGCGGTCGGTGATGGCGTCGGCGATGCGGTTCACGTCCGGCCGGAAGTCCGGGTACGTGTCCACGCAGACCGGCACGCCGCCGCAGAGGTTCGTCAGGTGCGAGTACATCACGAAGTACGGGTCCACGAAGACCACTTCGTCGCCGGGGTTGACGGTCGTCAGCAGCGAGAGCATCAGCGCCCCGCTCGTGCCGGAGGTGACGAGGTACGGCCGATCATCGTTCCAGCCGAATTCCCGCCGGCAGCGGGCGGCGATGGCCGCGCGCAGCTCGGCCGTGCCTTGCGTCTGGGTGTACTTGTTCATGCCGCGGCGGATGGCGGCGATGGCCTCGTCCTTCAGCGCGTCCGGCACGTCGAAGTCCGGCTGGCCGATGGACAGGTTGATCGGGTTGGTCATCTTCGCGGCGAGGTCGAACACCTTCCGGATGCCGGAGGCGTCGATCTTCCTCATCCGCTCGGCGATGCGATGGAGGTCTGCCATGCCTTGCTCTCCGCGGCGCAACGGAAACGCGGGCCGCGGCGTCCGCCGGCGGGGCTGCTGCCCTGTCGAAGCGGAGATCGCGGCCCGGTCAAATCCGTGGCGAGGCTGTGGGGTTACTCGGCCTTCTTGGCGGCGCCTTCGGCGGCCTCGGCCGGCTTGTCCTTCTTGCCTTTGCCGCCGGCCTTGGAGGTTCGCACCCGCGTCTTGGCCAGCCCGAGGGGGCTGTCGCCTTCCGGGTCGAATTTGCCTTCTTCACTCATGCGGGCGATGCGCTCGGCGCGCGTCAGTACGCTGCGGGTGCGCGTCACGCCGCTGGCGCCCTTCAGGGTTCGGTCCATGGACATCGTTGTCTGCTCCTACGGCCTATTGCGGGTCGCCCCGCGGTTTTCTGACCTTCACGTAGTACGGATCAAACCTTCCGTCGCGACGCTGGCGGAAGTTGTACTTCCCGCCGCTCTGGAGGTACTTTGCTCCCAATTGCTCCACCGTTCGGGCGAATTCCGCGGCCGGTCGCCCCGCGGGGTCGTCCGGTCGGCGGTAGTCGTACGGCTGGTCAAACGGCTTACGGGAGACCACCCAGTACGTATCGCCCTGCTTGTGGACGGTCGGGTCCAGCCCGTTGGCCCGGCAGAACTCGGCGATCTCGTGAGCGGCCTGCCGGTGCTCCGGCGTGCCGCCCATCAGGTTCTGGATCACCAGGTAATACTTGCCGTATGCTCGGCCGTTCGCGTCTGTCTCGCCTTCCACTCCGCCGCCAAGAGCGGCTTGCCGCGCGCCGTCGCCTTCGGCCGGGGGCTCGCCGGGCGCGGTGACCCTGCCGAGCAGGAAGGCGAGCAGCATCAGCGTGAGCACCGCCGCCGCGATGGCCGCGCCGCTGCCGATCGTCAGCGATACGGTAAGCCTTCCGGCGGCGTCCGCGGCGACCGGCACGAAGCCGCGGCTCGCAGCGGGCGTGCTCGGCGCCGGCGGCGGGACCGACGGCGGCTCCTGGGCGGCCAAAGGTTCCTGAACGCCATCCGCCTCGCGCTGCTGGGGGCTCTTGGCCCAGTCCGGCACCAGCATCCCCGGGGTCCGTTTCTCCCGCGACTGGGAGATCACCTCGAACAGCGCGGCGGAGTCTTTCTTCCTGGACACAATGCGATTCCTATCGCAAGCGGAGCACCGGCGGCGCCCGACAGAAGTCGAACCAAAGGATGCTACAGGCTGCACCCCGGGCTGTCAAGCCCCGGCGCGGCGATGTTGACTTCCACGGCGCGTCCATGCGATACTGTCCGGTCATGCGCCGCGCGGGCGGCGGCCGGGACCGGCCCGGCGGCGCAAGCGATCGAGGCATCATGCTTAAGGTTTTTGGCAGACTGTTCTTAAAACTCATCGGAGGCAGCCGCAACGAGCGGATCGTCCGCTCGCGGATGAAGTTCGTTTCCGACGAGGTCAACCCGTTGGAAGACGAGCTGCGCGCGCTGACGGACGAGCAGTTGCTCCAGCGCAGCCTCGGCCTCCGCCAGCGCGTGCGGGACGGCGAGAACCGCGAGCGCATCAAGCCGGAAGCCTTCGCCCTGGTGCGGGAGGCCGCCCGGCGGGCCCGCAACCACCGCCACTTCGACGTGCAGTTCGTGGCGGGCATGATCCTCGACGAGGGGTGGATCGCCGAGGAGGCCACCGGCGAGGGCAAGACCATCGCCTGCTACCCGGCCATCTACATGGCGTGGCTGGAGGGCATGCACACCCACGTGGTGACCACCAACGACACGCTCGTACAGCGCGACGCGGAATTCGCCCGGCCGGTGTTTGAACTGCTCGGCATGACCGTCGGCTTCATCACCGCGCAGATGCCCAGCTACGGCCGGGAAAGCCAGATCCGCCGCGAGGCCTACGCCCGCGACGTAACCTACGGCACCAACAGCGAGTTCGGATTCGACTACCTGCGCGACAACATGAAGAACTCCGTCGCCGAGCAGGTGCAGAGTTCGCTGGACTTCGCCATCGTCGACGAGATCGACAGCATCCTGATCGACGAGGCCCGCACGCCGCTGATCATCTCCGGCCCGGCCTACGGAGAGACGGACCGCTACCGCAAGGCCGACGCCGTGGCGCGGGAGGTGATCGCGCGCAACCGCGCGTGGGACCGCGCCAACGCCCGCGTGGAAGCCCTCAAGCGGGACATCCGCTCCCTGGAGGGCGAGACGGACCGCAAGAAGGACGAGAAGGTCTCCGCGAAGCTCCAGAAGGCCCGCGAGGAACTGGACCAGGCGGAGGACGAGCTCGCCGATTGCGTCAAGCACTACGAGGTCGAGCGGGACCGCAAGAGCGTGCACCTCACCCACGAGGGCATCGCCGCCGCGCAGGAGGTGGCCGGCATCGGCAGCTTCTACGTGGGCGCGAACATGGAATGGCCGCACCTGATGGAGCAGGCCCTCCGGGCGCACGTGGTGTTCGAGCGCGACAAAGACTACGTCGTCCAGGACGGCGAGGTGGTGATCGTCGACGAGTTCACCGGCCGGCTGATGGAAGGGCGGCAGTGGTCCGACGGCCTGCACCAGGCCGTCGAGGCCAAGGAGCGCGTGCAGATCAAGGAAGAGACGCAGACGCTCGGCACCATCACGCTGCAGAACTTCTTCAAGCTGTACCGCAAGCTCGCCGGCATGACCGGCACGGCCATGACCGAGGCCAACGAGTTCCTGAAGATCTACAAGCTGGACGTGGCGTCCGTGCCGACGCACCGGCCCGTCAACCGCCCGGACCACGACGACCGCATCTACGCCGACGTGAAGGCGAAGTTCGAAGCCGTGGTCGAGGAGGTGCGGCACTACAGCCGCGACCTCGGCCGGCCGGTGCTGGTGGGCACCACGAGCATCGAGGCGTCCGAGGCGCTGGGCAACCTGCTGCAGCGGACGTACGGCATCGAGCACGAGGTGCTCAACGGCCGGGCGGAGAACGCCGCGCGGGAGAACGATATCGTCGCCGGCGCCGGGCAGCAGAAGCCGCTCAAAAAAGACTCCAAGCAGATGGTCGGCGTGGTGACCATCGCCACGAACATGGCCGGCCGCGGCACGGATATCAAGCTCGGCCCCGGCGTGGTGAACGCCGACTGCCGCGTGCCCGACGATGACAAGCTGCGGGAGATGGGCCTCCAGCCGGACCCGCTGTACCCCGCGGGCGTCAACAAGTGCTGCATCCACTGCCAGCAGCACAACGCCTCCACGAACTGCGCCCACTGCTTCAAGCCGAAGCTGGACCCGGACTTCCCCCTCCGCGGCCGCACCGAGTGCCGCATGGAGGTTCCCTGCGGGCTGCACATCATTGGCACCGAACGGCACGAGGCCCGCCGCATCGACAACCAGCTCCGCGGCCGCGCCGGCCGCCAGGGCGACCCCGGCTCCAGCCGGTTCTTCCTCTCGCTGCGGGACGACCTGCTGGCGATCTTCGCCGGCGAGTGGACGGTGAAGGTGCTCAAGTGGCTCGGCCTCCAGGGCGATCAGGCCATCGAAGACCGCCGCATCTCCAAGGGCATCGAGCGGGCGCAGAAGAAGGTCGAGGAACGCAACTTCGAGGCCCGCAAGAATCTGCTGGAATACGACGAGGTGATGGACCACCAGCGCCGCGAGTTCTACTCCCGCCGGCAGAAGATTCTCGAAGGCCGGGAACTGGAAGGCCTCGTGCGGGGCATGATCTCCGAGTCCTTGGCGCTGAACCTGCCGCAGTTCCTGGACGGGGCCTACGCGAAGCGCTGCATCGCCGAATGGGCCCGGCAGACGCTCCAGATCCAGATCGACGCGAGCTCCATCCGCGCCGAGTCCATCGACGACCTGGACGCGCTGGAAGACAAGCTCCGCACCCGCGCGAAGGAAGAGGCCTCCGCCGTCATTTCCATGACGCTCGGCGAGTACATGGACGAGGACACCGACGCGCGAGACTGGGACCTGCGCGGCCTGAGCAGTTGGGCCCAGAGCCGCTTCGGCGTGAACCTCTCACAGAACCAGCTCCGCAAGATGAGCCCGCCGGAGGTGGAGAAGGATCTCTACGAGGCCGCGGCCGAGCGGATCGACGAGCTGGACCTCTCGCCATTGGCGGCGTTCCTGGACGAGGGCTTCGCCGCGCGGGCCGCCTGCGAGTGGCTGGTGAGCAAGTACGCCGTGGCGGCCGCGCCGGAGGAGCTTTCCGGCGATCTGGCGGAGGTGACGGCCACCGCGCAGCGGAAGGTGGACGAGATGTACCTGCGGCGGGAGATCGAGTACCCCGTCGAGCACGCCCTGGAGCAGACCATCGGCCACGCCGGCACGGAGAACGTCTACGCGATGCAGGCCCTGTGCGACTGGGCCAACCGCAAATACGACCTCGGCTGGACGCCGGAGCAGCTCCAGGGCGAGGAACTGGGCGACGTGCACCGCCAGCTGGTGGAGGCCTCCGAGCAGTGGCTCGCCGACGGCAAGTTGGAGGAGGCCATCCGCTCGGCCGTCGGGAGCGAGCCGGACGTGCAGCCGGCCATCCAGTACGCCCGCACGCGGTTCGACACGGAGCTTACCGAGGCGGATTTCGACGGCGAGGGCGCGTTCGCCACGCTCGTGTGGGCCGGGCGGCGGTTCCTGCGGCGGGAGATGACCGAGTTGGAGCGGTTCGTCCTGCTGCAGATCTACGACGGGGCGTGGAAGGACCACCTGCTGGCGATGGACCACCTGCGCGGCGGCATCGGCCTGCGGGCCCACGCCGAGCAGGACCCGCGCGTGGCGTACAAGCGCGAGGGCGCCCGGCAGTTCGAGGAGATGCACGAGGGCGTGCGGGACAAGGTCACGGACATGATCTTCAAGGTCCGCCTGGCCGCGGGCGAGGAGGTGTCTAACGTCTACCAGATTTCCTCGATGGTGCACGAGCAGCTCAGCGGCTACGACCACCTCGCCCAGAGCATGGAAGCCCAGCGGCAGCAGGCCGGCGAGATGACGAAGGTGGAGACGATCCGGCGGGATCTGCCCAAGGTCGGCCGCAACGACCCCTGCCCCTGCGGCAGCGGCAGGAAATACAAGAAATGCTGCGGCAAGGGGACGTGACCCATGGCGAAAGACAAGATATCCCGGCGCTATGATAAGAAAGAGAAGAAGTCCTTCCTCGGCGGGCTGTTCCGCAAGACCGTCAACGCGGACCTGCTGGACGAGGAAGAGCAACTCCTCGCCAACACCAAGCCGGTGGACCCGATCCAGAAGGCGGGCGGCGAGGTCGGCCGAAACGACCCCTGCCCCTGCGGCAGCGGCAAGAAGTACAAGCGGTGTTGCGAGGGGAAGGGCAAATGACGGAACAGGATATCGTGCAACTGGTCAGGGAGAGGGCTGAGAAGAGAGTCCTTTTTCTCCCGCACGCTGTTCGCCAGATGTCGCGACCCGAACGAATGATACGTCCAGTGGATGTGATCGCCATCCTTAACGACGGAGCGTTGGTGGAAGACTACCCGGAGGACATTCGTGGGCACAGTTGTCTGTTATAAGGGCAAGGCGGAGACGGACAGCCTGTTCATGTTGTCTGTGCTCCGAAGGACGAGTACGTGGCGGTCATTACAGCCTACCGGCCCAGCAGGGACGAATGGGAAGATGACTTCGTAACGAGGAGAGAGAATTGAAGTGCGTGCATTGCCAGGGCCGGATGGTGCGGAGCACGGCGCCGTTCCAGATTGACCGCAATGGCTACCACCTGACGCTCGATGCTGTCCCCGCCTGGGTCTGCAGCCAGTGCGGCGAGGCGTACTTCGAGCAGAAGCAGGTCGAGGAGATCCAGGAGATGATCGAGTCAGTCGACCTTGGTGCAAGGAAACTGAGCGCCTAGAGAGAACAGAACCATGAAGCAGCGCAAAACGTGCAAGCTGGCATTGGAAGACGGCCTGGTGTTCACCGGCCAAAGCTTCGGCGCGGAAGGCGAGTCCGGCGGCGAGGTGGTGTTCAACACCGGCATGACCGGCTACCAGGAAGTGCTGACCGACCCGTCCTACACCGGGCAGATCGTCACCATGACCTACACGCAGATCGGCAACTACGGCATCAACACCGAGGACGTCGAGAGCGCCGACCGCCGCGTGCAGGTGGCGGGGTTCGCCGTCAAGGAGCTTTCGCCGGTCGTCAGCAGCTTCCGGGCGTCGCAGTCGCTGGAGGAGCACCTCGCCGAGCAGGGCGTGATGGGCATTTGCGGCATCGACACGCGGGCGCTCGTGCGGCACATCCGCACGGCCGGGGCGATGAACGGCGTGCTGTCCACGCAATGCGCCGACGACGCGGAGCTTGTTGCCCTCGCGAAGGCCGTACGGAGCATGACCGGGCTGGACCTCGTGCGGGAAGTCGCCCCCGCGGCCGGCTACGACTGGGCCGAGGGCTACAACAGCGCCTTCGCCCAGGCCCACCGCGACCACGGCCAGCGCGTGTTCAACGTGGTGGCGATGGACTGCGGCGCGAAGGTCAACATTTTGCGCAACCTCGTGGAGTGCGGCTGCAGGGTGACGGTCGTGCCGGCCACGGAGTCCGCCGAAGCCATCCTGGAGCGCAAGCCGGACGGCGTGTTCGTCTCCAATGGCCCGGGCGACCCGGAGGCGGTCACCTACGCCATCGAGACGCTCCGCGCCTTGGTGGGCCGGGTGCCGATGTTCGGCATCTGCCTGGGCCACCAGCTTCTCACGTGGGCCGTCGGCGGGCGGACGTTCAAGCTGAAGTTCGGCCACCGCGGCTGCAACCACCCCGTCCGTAACGAGGCCACCGGCAAGGTAGAGATCACCAGTCAGAACCACGGCTTCGCGGCCGAGGCGGACTCGCTCAAACCCACCGGCGCGGTGATCACGCACGTGAACCTCAACGATCAGACGGTCGAGGGCTTCACGCACCCGGACAAGGCGCTGTTCTCCGTGCAGTACCACCCGGAGGCCGCCCCGGGCCCGCACGACGCGACGTACCTGTTCGACTGCTTCCGCAGCATGATGGCCTCCGGCGCGGCGCCCACGGCCGAGGACATGCACGCCGCCCAGCAGCGCCTGGCCAAGGCGGGCAGCGCCGCCGGTTGACGCTCGCGGGCCGCGGGGCGCGGCGGTGATGCCGGACGTCCGATCCGCGAGCGTCGCCGCGGGGCGCCTTCGTTACGGCGCGGCGTCCATCTTCTCTTGAATATGCGCCGCCAGATTCCTCGCCATCTCCGCCATGCCGAAGGGGGACGGGTGCACCAGGTCGGCCGTGCGGCCGTTGGGAGAGGTCAGCATTTTCGTGCCGTCGACGTGGACCACGCGCTGGCCGCGCCGGTTCGCCGCGTCGGCCACGATCTTCCGCATGGCCCGCAGCTTGGGCAACTGCTCCGTCCGCAGCAGGTCCGTGTCGCAGGTGAAGATGTCGATGCAGAACACCCATTTGCCGGGGTGGGCGTCGCTCACGTGCTCCTTAGTCTTCCAGCATCTTCATCAGGTCGCCGAAACCCTTCATAACGCCCTCGCCGATCTGCCCCGGCGTCTGGATCGCGCCGCGGAAGAACTCCCGGCTGGCGTCGGTCAGGTCGCCGACCGGCTCCTTGGAGATGAGATTCTCCGGCGGGTCGTGCCAATGCCCCTTGACGCGCAGGCGGATCATATTCCTCGCGATGCCGCTGCCCAGGTTCAGTAGTGGCAGGTCGAGGATCTGCCGCGTCTCCTTGTTGACCGGCACGCCGTAGACGTGCAGGTCCAACTGCTCGGTGCGGAGGTTGATCGTCCCGCCGGGCTGGGCCTCCATGGCTATCAGCATGCTGGAGAGGCGCGTTTCCTTGCCGAGCCGCACCACCGGTCCGGTATTGGTGAAGTTGCCCGTCAGGTCCGCCTGGCCGCTTTTGCCGAGGTCCATGAAGTCGAAAATCTGCGAGATCACCGGAATCCGCAGCACGGCCGCATCGTCCAGGAAGACAGACCCGCTGCCGGTCAGGTCTTCAAACCGGACGCCGCCGGCCTCGAACGTGTATCGCCCCGCCAACACGCCGCGGGTGTCTTCGCTTCCGGCGCCGAAGGCCTTCACAAGCGTCCGGAGGTCCACCCTGCTCACCAGCAGCTGCCCGCTGTACCGAGGCGGGCGGTTCGGCTCGAAGCGCAGAAGCCCTTGGGCCTTCAGCACGCCGTCGGCCACGTCGCCGCGGAGGCTCTGCACGCCCACGTCGTGGCCATTCACATTCGCCACCAGCGAGACATTCCGCGCCAGCTCCCCGCCCGGCATCTGCACGTCCGCCCCGGTCAGGCGGACCGTGCCCTTGGGGCGGATGCGCCGCGGCTCGGCCAGCGGTCCGGAGTATTTGAGGCGTACGTCCAAGTCTCCGCTGCCGGAGCGCACGGCCGTCACGCCGAGCGCCTTGAGGATCGCCTCCACGTCGGCGTGGGCGAGCGAGCAGTTCAGCGCGCCCGCGCCGTCAACGTTCCCATCCGCGTCGGCCGTGCCGGACAGGGCCAGCGGCCCGGGAGCGGTCTTCGTGCCGCTCTCCAGCGAATACGTGTAGCCGCCGCCGTCGGTCTTCTTCAGCGAGATGACGACGTCTCTCAGCTCCGGCGACGGGCCGTCGGCGTTGTCCACCTTCACCCGCATGTTGCGGATCGTGACCGACCGCAGGTCCACGTACTTGCCCGCGGCGGAAGGGGCGTTCGGGTCGGCTGGCTCATCGGGGGGCGGCGGCTTCAGCGGCAGGTCCAGCTCCGCGCCGTCGGCGTGGGCGATGATCGTCAGCCCGTCCACGTCCACGTCCGTCAGCACGGGTGAGGTGCTCGGCCAGTCCGCCAGCGTGAACGTGGCGCCGTTGATCTCGCACCACGGGCGGCCCTTGCCGTCGGTCAGCCTGATGCCGCCGAGGCGGATCGGTCCGCGCCAGCGGAAGTCGACCTCGCCGATGGCCAGTTCGCCGTCCCAGTAGTCCGCCAGCGCCGCCGACGCTTGCGAGCGGATGATGGCCGGGGCGATTACCGGCCCGGCCAGCAGCGCCAGCACTCCCGCCGCCAGCACCAGGAGGATGAGTGCGGCCAGAACCCATTTCAGCCACCGTCGCTTTTTGTTATTGGCCATGTCGGCCTCCATTTCCTTGCCCCGCGTCCGGCCGGGCATACAATCATTGGCATGGCCCGTCACCCGTGCAACTCGTGCTACCTGATTATATGCCTGCTGTCGGCGGCCGTCGCGGCCGGCTGCGTCGCGCCGGTCGACACTACCCCCGTGTTCCTGGACACCGACGGCGTTCGCCCGTCCACGGACTACGCGGACCTCGCCACGCTGCTGCAAGACGCCATGGACGAGGAAGGCCGTGTGGACGCCGACGAACTCCGCCGCCACGAGGCGTGCCTGGACCGCCAGTTGAGGCGGCTGGCGATCACCGGGCCGCGGTCCACCCCGGACCTGCTGGCCAGGCAGGCGGACCTGCTGGCGTACTGGTGCAACGCCCGGGCGGCCTGGGCGCTGAAGCTCGCCCTGCTGGCCGACTGCCCGGACGAACTGCCCCCCGAGGCGCTGGAGCGGCGGCCCTTCCCGCTGGACGGGCGGCGGATGACGCTGGAGCAGATCGACGCGGAACTCGCCCGGCATGGATGGCGCGTGGTGGCGGCCGCGCCGGGCATCCGCTACACGCGGGCGCGCATCCCGCGGGCGCCGTTCGCCCCGGAGGATGTGTATGAGCGCCTTGCGGCGCGGCTGCAGGAATTTCTGGGCGCCTCCGAGCGGTTCGTCATCGACGAGGAGGCTCGAACGCTGCGCGTGCCGCGGATGATCTGGGAGTTTCGTGAGAAGCTGATCGCCGACTACGAGCGGAAGCACCGCACGGTGGATGCGATGTTCGTGACGGCGCTGCTGAGCTACACCACCGGCTCGGCGCATCGGCGCTTGCAGGACGCCATCGGCTACGCGGCCGCCCCGGCCGCCCCGGGCAAGCTCGCCTGGCAGACGTGGCCGTAGACGGCCAATCCAAAACGGCAAACGCTTCGCTGACGGACAGGTGCGAGGCGGTTCGCCGCTTGTCTCTTGCCGTCTGTTTCGGATTTCCGGTCCGCGGCGCTACTTCTTGCGGTTCGGCGGCGCTTTGACCGCCTTGCCCTGGCGGGAGGCCTTCTTGTGGTTGGAGGCCTTCAGCACCTTCTGGGCCTTCTTGAGGTCCGCCAGCTTGAACACGGCCGTGGAGTGCCCGCCCGGCGCGCCGCCGGTGATGTAGGCGTAGGTGATGTTGACGTGCTCTTCGGCGAGTTGGCGGGCCACGTTGGCGAAGGCGCCCGGCTCGTTGGTCAACTCCAGCGAGAGGACTTCCGTCTCCGTCCAGCGGTCGTGCGTCTTGGCCAGCACCTTGCGGGCGCTGTCGGCGTCGTCGCAGACGATCCGCAGCGTGCCGTGCTCGCCGGAATCCATCAGCGCCAGGGCGAGGATGTTGACCTTGGCTTTGGCCAGCGCCGCGGCGACGGCCGCCAGAACGCCGGGCTTGTTGATGAGGTAGATGGAGAACTGGGTCTGTACGTGCATGGGTCGCTCCTTTTCGCACATCGCTGTATGGAGCATAGAATACCCCCCGCCCCGCGCGGCGGCAACCGGCAAACGACAACCGCCCAACCGCCAGCCCCAGACGGCCGGACCTCGCACCGCCAGGTGATCGAAGCGAAGCGGCCCCGCGGCTTGCCGGATTTGCGGCGCAAACCTTCTCAGCGGTACCGCATGCGCGTGCCGTGCTCGTGCGACAGGCGGATTTCCTCGGCCGAGAGTTCCGTCGGAAATAGCACGCCGCGGATGTTGGCGTGGCCGATGCTCGCGCCCTCCATATTGCAGCGGCTGAGGTTCAGCCCGCGCAGGTCCGCCTGGCGGAAGTAGCTGTTGGCGAAGTTGATGCCCTCCACGTCCATGCCGCGCAGGTCCAGGCCGCGAAAGTCTTTGCCGGAGAGGTCCACTCGTTCTCCGGCGGCCTTGCGGCGGTTGAATTCCTCGACTTCATCGGCACGGAGGAGTTGGTACATCTCGTCCTGGGAAATCCGGGGGGTTTCGGGCGTCATGTCATGCTTCCTGCAAATACGGTGTCGCGTTGTCCATCCGCATCGTGCCCACAACCCGAGGGGGCCGGACGGCCCCCGCCTATTGACTATCGGAAGCTTTTGGCGAAGTCTTGGGCACGAAACCGGAAAAAACGATGGCGTGGAGGACCGCGGAACCCGGCGCCGGGAACCCGGCCACGGATTCATAGCGGACGCCCTGTATGTCGCACACCAAGATGGGAAGCGGAGCGGTTTCTGCTGGCGGATGCGGGGCCTCACGACTATACATGACCGGAGGACAGTTCAAGATTCATCCTGTCGCGGACACGAAGAAAAACGATCATGGCCATGCGTACTGATGTGCCGTCCGGTTCCATCAAGCTTCATGGGTGGGCGGCGGAGTTTCTCAAAACCCAGGAAGAGGGGCTGACCGGCAATCCCCAGGAAAGCGGGTTCCCCTTCAATACGGGAATGTGGACGGAGAGCATGAATGTTCGAGATCGTGAGTATCCACTGCATGGCAGCGACTGGTGGCCCTATGAGCAGACGGCTTACTACCTGGACGGCGCCTTGCGGTGTGGGCATATTCTCAAATCGGAGCAACTCCTGGCCCGCGTTAGGGAGAATATCTCGCACATCGCCGCCGGCGCGGCAGAGGACGGCCGGCTGAGGGCTGGCGACATCGAGGATGATTCCTGGCCAATGGTCGTGATCATGCGAATGTTGTTCGAGGCGCAGCGGCATGCCTAGGACGCCGCCCTCAGAAGTCGAGACTCCGGCGGCGACGCGGAGGATGAAGGCGCGAAGCCTGATGACAATATGAGCGCAGAGGAAGCGCACCGGAAATTCAGCAAATGAGGATTGGCAATGGTATCAGAGGCGATTGACGGCAAGCGACTGTTTGAGCAAGAGCTATGGGACGAAGCGTATCCCCTTCTGACCAAGGAGGC
>Ga0102959_1000147_pt1 | contig 23215 bp, 19 predicted proteins | sample SalPonF2_B_D2_MG_FD_84520 | JGI IMG/M metagenome (GOLD analysis project Ga0102959, IMG submission 84520) | Salt pond soil microbial communities from South San Francisco under conditions of wetland restoration - Salt Pond MetaG SF2_B_D2_MG ...
CCGTGTATCTCAAGCAGTTCCACCCGCACTCCGCGCTGCGAAGGGCCATGCGCAAGGCGGGCCGGTCCGACGCGCACAGGGAGTTCCTCAACTGCCGGCAGCTCGCCGCGGCGGGCGTGGCCACCACACCGGCCCTGGCCGCCTGCTGCAACGGGCGCGGCGAGTGGCTGCTTACCGAGGCCATAGAGCCATCCGAACCGGCCGACCGGTGGCACGTCCGGCAACTCGCCGCCGGGAGTGAGGGCGAGCGGGCCATCCGCGGCGCCATCGACCAGCTCGCCGAACTCGTCGGGCGCATGCACGCGGCCGGGGTGTTCCACGACGACCTGCACTGCGGCAACGTGCTCGTGCAGCCGACCGGCGGCGGGGCATTCCGCCTGGTTCTGATGGACCTGCACCGCGCCCGCCGCTGCCGCCGCCTCAGCCGGCGGTTGCGGACGGCGAACCTGGCCCAACTCATGCACGACCGCTACGAACTCACCACCCGCACCCAGCGGCTGCGATTCCTCAAGCGGTACCTCGCCGCCAGCGGCGCCGGCGGATCGTTGCGCGGCTGGGAGTACTTGGTAGACCGGAGCGCCCGGCGCCACCGCCGGCGCCAGTACGCCCAGCGCGACCGGCGCATCTTCCGCCGCAACCGGTACTTCACGCCGATCCGGCTGTCCGGCGGCTGGCGCGGGCACGTGGTGCTGGCCTCCAAGCGGCGCTGCGCCGGCTCCGCGGCCGCGGGCTGCACGTTCACCGCGGAGCAGTGGCGGGCCGCCTTGGCCGACCCGGACGCCCTGGCCGACCCCGCCCGCGCCGAGGTATGCAGGGATTCCTCCTCCTATCTTCTGCTGCGGCGCGAGATCCACGTCGGCGGCCGGGCGCTCGATGTGCACATCCATCGGCCGCGATGCCGGTCACCGCGCAAGTACCTGCTGGATTGCCTCCGCCGGCCTCGCGTGCAAAGGACCTTCCGCCTCGGCCACATGTTGCTGACGCGGCACATCCCCACCGCTTTGCCGCTGGCCGTGCTGGAGAAGCGCCGGCCCCTCGCGCGGACCGACAGCCTGCTGATCACGGAGGCGGCGGCCGGCGAGAAACTGGACCAGTTCCTCTGCCGCTGGCTGGCGGAAAAACCGCGGGCCGAAAGCCGCCTGAGCCCGAAGGACCGCCGCCGACTGGAGCGGGACCTGCTCCGGCAACTCGGGCGGCTGCTGCGAAGGCTCCACGACCACGGGTTCGCCCACCGCAACCTGAAGGCCTCCAGCCTGCTCGTCCAGTGGACCGTGGGCGAGAAGCCCGAGTTGCTCCTGGCCGACCTGGACGGGCTGAAGCGCCCGCTCCTGCTCACCCAGAAGCACCGCCTTCAGGGGCTGATGCGGCTGAACGTGTCGCTGCTGCGCTGCGGGCCGGTCTCGCGGAGCGGACGGTTGCGGATGCTGCTGGGCTACCTGCGCCGCCCGGGCGCCGGGCGGATCCGTTTCAAGCCGTACTGGCGGATGCTGGAGGACTGGTCTGCCCGGAAACTGCGACGGATGCTTGAGTCGCGCGGCCGGCGGCGCGCCGCACGGAGGCCCACGCCATGACGCGCGGCGCAGAGGCCCCGCCCGCTCCGCGGCGCGTGCTCATCGTCAAGCCCAGCGCCCTGGGCGACGTGATCACCGCCCTGCCCGTGCTACGCGGCCTGCGGCGGAGTTTCCCCGAGGCGGAAGTCACCTGGCTGGTCAACACCGCCTACGCGCCCCTGCTGGCCGAAGACCCGGACCTGCACGCGACCATCGCGTTCGACCGGCGCGGCTTGGGCCGCTGGTGGCGCTCGCCGACCGCCGCGCGGGAACTGGCCTCGCTGAAGCGCCGGCTGCGGGAGGGCCGCTTCGACTGGGCGATCGACCTGCAGGGCCTCTTCCGTAGCGGCTGGCTGGCCCGCAAGAGCGGCGCGCCCGTGCGCGCGGGCTTTTCCGACGCGCGGGAACTGGCCCCGCATTTCTACACGCACCGCATCCGCGCCACGGCCGAGCATACGGTCGACCGCAATATCGAATTGGCCCGCGCCCTCGGCGTGGACGCCCGCGGGCAAGACCTGCGCCTGCACGTGCCGGCCGGCGGTCGGCAGACCGCCGCGGAGAGGCTCTCGGCCCTGGCTCTGGCGGAAGGCCAATATGCCGTGCTGGCCCCGGCCGCGCGGTGGCGAACCAAGATGTACCCCGTGCGGCGCTGGCGGCAGCTTGTGGGGGAACTGATAAAGCGAATGCCCGTGCTGTTGCTGGGGGCGCGCGGCGAGGAAGCCATCTGCGAGGCCGTGGCCGCGGGGCTGGGCCCCGGCGTTCATAACCTTTGCGGGCAAACGGGCTTGCCGGAGACGACGGCGCTGGCGGCCGGCGCCGCGGCCGTGGTGTGCAACGACTCGGGCATCATGAACATCGCCTCGGCGGTGGGAAGGCCGCCGGTGGTGGTCATCGGCCCGACGCGCAGCGGCCACACCGGCCCGTACACCGGCACGGCGGTGGTGGCGGAGGTGGCCTGCCAGGGGTGCCGAAAGAAACGCTGCCGGCACGTTACCTGCATGGAGTCCATCGAGCCATCGCGTATACTCTCCGCTGTCGAGGGGTGTCTCGACGCAGGGAGTGATTCATGCCGGTAGGGTATGTCATACGCAAGGCCGAGCGGTTCTTCCTGTACCGCGTGCTGGCGCTGAAGGACTCGCCGCACCGCATCGCGCTGGGCGTGGCGGTGGGCGTGTTCGTGTGCTGGACGCCGACGATCCCGTTCCAGATGATCCTGACGGTGCTGATATCCGCCCTGCTGCGGGCGAACAAGACGGTCGGCGTGCCGTTCGTGTACATCTCCAACCCCGTGACCATGGGGCCGATCTTCTACGCCAACTTCCTGGTGGGTAAGTGGATCTTCGGCGGGCGATACAAAGCGCCGCACTTTGAGAGGGTTTTGAGCGTCACCGCCGATACCTGGTGGGACACCTGGTGGCTGCGGCTGGAGTACTGGTGGAGCGCCACGCTGGATGTGTTCTGGCCGCTGTTTCTGGGCAGCGTGCTGCTGGCCATTCCGCTGGCCGTGGCGAGCTACTTCCTCACGCGCCGCGGCGTGGTGGCGTTCCGCCGACGCCGGGCGATGAAGAGGCGGATGCTGCTGGCGGCGGCCGCCAGACAACCCGACCGGCAACCCGCAACTCACAAGAAGACAACCCACAACCAGGAGGCATAAGGAAAAGCGGCGAGAAACGGCCCCCGCGCGCCGCCGTTGGATCGCCCATGGGCCTTCCGCCGCTCCGCATCTACTCGTTCTGCTGTTGTGAGGTTCGGCGTGTGCCGTATAATGACAGTAGAAGCAGAGGAGCCTTACGTAATGAATATCGGGCAGCAACAACGCCTGGAGAGCCTGCGGTTCTACCTGTACGACCGCCCGCTGCACCCCGAACTGTTCGACATCTACCACGACCATAACATCGCCAAGGCCGCCTACGAGGCGCAGATCTGGGTGACCGGGTGCAGCCACGCCATCGGGTTCTTCCGCGACGGCGCGGCGCTGATGGAAGTGGCCGCCGACACCGAGAGCATGCTGCCGCAGCGCGGGCTGCTGTTGGAGCTGCCCTTCCGCGGCGAGCGCGACCACGAGTGCAAACGCACCACCGGCATCAACTACATGATGAACTTCCAGGTGGAGTCCATGAGCCCGGCCGTGTATTCCAAGACCCACCACGACCTGGCGCGGGTCGGCTCGCGCCGCGGGCTGTTCGTGCCGTTCCCGATGTGGATGACCCGCACGCCGCTGACGCCCTTCACCTACGTGGACTATGACGCCAAGCCCAACCAACTCCACGTGTTCACGTTCCAGGCCTTTCCGGAAGACCTGACGATCGTCAAGACGCAGTCCATCTTCGAGCTGGCTTAGGGCAGTTTGCGGAAATCTTGCCGCCGTCAGTCGATCCGCATGCTCATCAGGAACTCGGCGTTGGAGGTATGCTTCTTCAGCCGGTTGATGAGCAGCTCCATCGCCTCGGTGGGCTGCATCTCGGCCAGCACCTTCCGCAGGCGGGTGATGAGCTTCATCTCGGTCGGGTCCAGCAGTAGTTCTTCCTTGCGGGTGCCGGAGCGGCTCACGTCGATGGCCGGCCAGACGCGGCGGTCCACCAGGCGGCGGTCCAGGTGCAGTTCGCTGTTGCCGGTGCCCTTGAACTCCTCGAAGATCACCTCGTCCATGCGGCTGCCGGTCTCGATCAGCGCGGTGCCGATGACCGTCAGCGAGCCGCCCTCGTCGATCGACCGGGCCGAGCCGAAGAACCGCCGCGGCGCCTGCAGCGCGGAGGCGTCCACGCCGCCGGTCATGATGCGCCCGCTGTGCGGCGCCTCGGCGTTGTACGCGCGGGCCAGCCGGGTGATGCTGTCCAGCAGAATCACCACGTCCTTGCCGTACTCGACCATGCGGCGGGCCTTGGCCTCGACCATCTGCGCGATCTGCAAATGGCGGCTCTTGGGTTCGTCGAAGGTGGAGGAGACCACCTCGGCCTGGGTGTTGCGCTGCATGGAGGTCACTTCTTCCGGGCGCTCGTCGATCAGCAGGACAATCACGTACACGTCCGGGTGGTTCGTGTGGATCGCGTTGGCGATCTTCTGGAGCAGGATCGTTTTGCCCGTGCGGGGCGGCGCGACGATCAACATCCGCTGGCCGAAGCCGATCGGGCAGATCAGGTTCACCACGCGCATGCTGATTTCATCGCCGGTGGTCTCCAAAAAGATGCGCCGCTCGGGGTGTGTGGGCGTGAGGCTTTCGAAGTCCATCTTCTTGCTGACCTGGTCCGGCTCTTCGTAGTTCACCGCCTCCACGCGCAGCAGCGCGAAGTACTTCTCGGACTCCTTGGGCGGGCGGATCTGCCCGGCCACGATATTGCCGTGCTGCAGGCCGAAGCGGCGGATCTGGCTCGGCGAGACGTAAATATCGTCCGGACTGGGCAAGTAGTTGTAGTCCGGGCTGCGCAGGAAGCCGAACCCGTCCGGAAGAATCTCCAGCACGCCCTCGCCGTACATCAGGCCGCTCTTCTGAATGCGGCTCTTCATGATCTTGACGATCAGCTCCTGCTTGCCGAGGCCGGCGTACTCGGAAATGCCTTCCTGCTTGGCCACCTCGTGCAGCTCGGAGACGGCCATCTTCTGCAGGTCCGTGATGTGCAGCTCGCCACGCTTGACGCGCTCGTATTTCTCGTGCATTTCCTCGTCAAACCCGGCGATCGGGGCGTCTTCGGCCTCCACCGCGTCGTCCGTTTCCGCCGCTAGCGGCTCGGACGTGGGCTTGATCGGCTTGCGTTTGCGCGTGGTCTTCTTAACGGTCTTCTTTTCGTTCTTCGCCATGACTTCAGGAAACTCCCTAATGTGGACTCAATCATGCCCGCCCAGCGCGGTGGTGCGAATGCTACTCGGGAAGGCGGACCTCTTCGTGGGTTGGGCTCTGGTAACGTCGTGCGCCGGACGGCTTCCGCCGCCCCGCCCCGTGCGGTTTCCGACGGCACGGCCGATGCTGCCCTGCTGCCGCGGCCGGCGGAATGCCCGCCGGCGAACAACTCACGCCATCACCTTCTGCAGTCCAATTCCGCGCCTCAAGACTGATTCGAACCAGCAATGATCCGGTGGAATATCTCGCGGACTTGCTCTTGCAGGGAGGTGATGCTGGAGCTGTTATCGACCGTATGGTAGCAACGCGCCAGTTTGGTGTCCAGCGCAATCTGCATGTTTTCTCGAGCCTGCCACATGCTTCGCGTCCAGCCGCGGGCGCTGGCCGCACGGCTGGCCCGCTCCTCTTCCGGCGCCTGCACGAAGACCAGGTCCGTGCACAGGTCGTCCCAGCCGGCCTCCATCGCCACCGCCGCGTCCAGCACGACAGCCGGAACCGAGGGGTCTTGCCGGGCTTCGGCGATGCGCCGCCGGATGCCCTCGCGGATGCGCGGGTGCGTGATGCCGTTCAGCACGTCCATCTCCCCACGGTGGTGGAACACGATGTCGCCCAGCGCCACGCGGTCCACGCTGCCGTCCTCATGGAATACGCCCTCGCCCCACTGCTCGCGCACTTCCTTGCGCACGGCGGGGTCGTCCAGAACGTCGTGGCCGATAGCGTCCGCGTCGATCCGCGCGCAGCCGAGCCGCTCGAAGGCTTCGGCCACGGTGGTCTTCCCCGCGCCGATTCCGCCGAGAATACCGATCACCGGCTTGTGAGTGGTTTCCGCGGGCATGTGCGGAGGATTCTCCGCCTTCCGGCCGGAATGTCAAGCGCCGGATGCCTCGCGAATTAACCGGCCTTGCGGCCGAGTTGTTCCAGGCCGAAGCGCTGCACGCTCAGGCCGCGGGCCAACAGCTCGCGGTCGAACTGCGGCGGCCGGACCTCCGCCAGACGAACCGCCTGGGCGTAATCCAGCCGGTTGTCGGCATAGAACTGCACCGCCAGCGAAACGCGAACATCCCGCTCGCCCGCCTCGGCCATCCGCAGAATGTCGTCCGGTATCTCGATATGCATGATCGGCTCGCTGTCGCCGCCCCGCGCCCGACGTGCGGTGTCTATGAACCTATCGGACCATTGCCCCCATTGGTGCAGTAAGACGCGCAAATTTCAACAGATGCGCGCCCTCAACGACACTCCGCCAACCGCCCCGCCAGCCGGTCCACCTCGGCCTCCTGGTGCCCGGCGCAGAGGCTGATGCGCAGGCGGCTTGCGCCCTTCGGCACCGTCGGCGGGCGAATGGCGGGAACCAGGAACCCCGCCTCCAGCAGCCGCCGGCTCACCTCCACCGCCCGCGCCGCCTCGCCAAGGTGCACCGGCACGATCTGCGACCGCGATGCGCTCGTCCCGAAGCCCGCTACGGCGAGCCTTTCCCGCAGCCGTTCCGCAAGGCCAAGCACCTTCACCCGGCGAGCCGGCTCCGCCCGCACCACGTCCAGCGCCGCCAGTGCGGCCGCGCAGAGAGCCGGCGGCAGCGCGGTGGTGTAGATGTACGCCCGTCCGGCGTTGACGATGGTGTCGATCAGTTCCCCCCGCCCCGCCACGAAGCCGCCCAGGCAGCCCAGCGCCTTGGACAGCGTGCCGACCGTCACGTCCACGCGGCCCTCCACGCCCAGCAGCTCCGCGGCGCCGCGCCCGCCCTCACCCAGCACGCCGGTGGCGTGGGCCTCATCGACCATCAGCAGGCAGTCGTGGCGGTCTCGCAGGTCGGCCAGGGCCGACAGCGGCGCCAGGTCGCCGTCCATGGAGAACACCGAATCGGTGACGATCAGGCATCGCCGCCCGTCTCCGCGATGGCGCCGCAGCAGTGCTTCCAGCCGGGCCACGTTTCCGTGCGGGTAGGTGCGAGCCCGCGCGCCGCAGGCGAAGGCCGCGGTCAAGATGCTGGCGTGGTTGAGTTTGTCGCAGAACACCAGGTCCCCCGCCCCCGCCAGGGCCTGGATGGCCACGTGGTTCGCCTGCCAGCCGGTAGAGGTGACCACCGCGGCCTCGACACCCTTGAATTCCGCCAGCCGCCGCTCGAGCCGGCGGTGCGGCGTCATGGTGCCGCTGACCAGGCGGCTGGCCCCCGCCCCCACGCCCCACCGCTCGATAGCCGCCACGGCCGCGGCCTTCAGCACCGGGTCCGCCGCCAATGAGAGATAGTCGTTGCTGCAGAAGCACACCACTTCCCGCCCGTCCACGCGCACGCGCGGCCCGCAGGCCGTCTCCAACTCCACCGGGCGGCGCAGCAGCCCTTCCGCCTCCCGCCGGTTGAGTTCGTCACGCTGTCGCCGCCATACGTCCATGGGCCATATCTTCCTTGACCGGCCGCCCCGTGGCAACCGCCGACAGCACGGGGGTGGGAAACACTGGCGAATTCCGCTTCCGCCCCGTTGACAGCCCCCGCGGCGGGTAACATAATCCGCTATGGGAATCACGCTTCGCGAGTTCGGCCGACGCAATCCTCCTTTCCAGGCCCCGCGGCGCGCCGAGCCCCCGCCCCCGTTCTCCGCGTGTCGCCCGCCCGCCGCGGGGACCCGCGAACCACCAGCTTCCGCACAGACCCCAGCGAACACATACAGGGAGATGCACTGATGGAGAAGATTCTGGGAGAAGGAATCACGTTTGACGACGTCCTGCTCGTGCCGGCCCGCTCCAATGTCCGGCCGGACGAAGTGGACCTGTCCACCAAGCTCTCGCGGAACATCGCGCTGAACATCCCGCTGGTGTCCGCCCCGATGGACACCGTCACGGAGGCGGCGCTGGCCATCGCCCTGGCGCAGGAAGGCGGCATCGGCATCATCCACCGCAACCTGTCCAGGAACGCCCAGGCCATCGAGGTGGAGAAGGTCAAACGCTCGGAGAACGGCATCATCACCGACCCCGTAACCCTGCCGCCGGAGGAGTCCACCGAAACCGCCCGCCGCCTGATGGCGGAGCACAAGGTCTCCGGCGTGCCGATCATCAACGCCAACGGCAAACTCGCCGGCATCCTCACCCGGCGGGACATGAAATTCCTGACGGAAGAAACGCGGATTTCCGAGGTGATGACGGCCGAGAACCTCGTCACCGCCCCGCCGAACACCTCCCTCGACCAGGCGGAGCGCATCCTCAACCGCCACAAGGTGGAGAAGCTGCTTCTCGTCCACGAAGACGGGCGGCTGGCGGGCCTGATCACCATGCGGGACATCGACAAGATGCGGCAGTTCCCGCTGAGCTGCAAAGACGCGCGCGGCCGGCTGCGCGTGGGGGCGGCCGTGGGCGTGCTGGACTTCGACCGCGTGGAGAAGCTCATCGCCCGCGGGGTGGACGTGATCTGCGTGGACACCTCCCACGGGCACAAGGACGTGGTGATCGAGACGATCCGGCAGATCAAGGCCCGCTGCGACATCGACGTGATCGCCGGCAACATCGCCACGGCCGACGCCGCGAAAGACCTCATCGAGGCCGGAGCCGACAGCCTGCGGGTGGGCATCGGCCCGGGCGCCATCTGCACCACGCGCGTGGTCACGGGCGTCGGCGTGCCGCAGGTGACGGCCGTCAGCGACTGCGCCCGCGTGGGAGACGCCGCCGGGGTGCCGGTCATCGCCGACGGCGGCATCCGCCACAGCGGCGACATGGTCAAGGCCCTGGCGGCCGGGGCCTCCTGCGTGATGATGGGCAGCCTCTTCGCCGGGCTGGACGAGAGCCCCGGGCAGATGGTCATCTACAAGGGCCGGCGCTTCAAGGCTTACCGCGGCATGGGCTCGATGGACGCCATGCTCGCCGGCTCCGCCGACCGCTACGGCCAGGCCGGCAAAGACCCCAGCAAGCTCGTGCCGGAAGGCGTGGAAGGCCGCGTGCCGTACCGCGGACCGCTGGGCGACTTCGCCTACCAGGTGCTCGGAGGCCTGCGGAGCGGCATGGACCACTGCGGCGCCAACAGCGTGGCCGAACTACGGGCCACGGCGCGGTTCCTGCGGGCCTCGTCGGCCACCCTCGCCGAGAGCCACCCGCACGACATCGCCATCACGCACGAATCGCCGAACTACACCACCTGGCGGAAGATGGAGGAGTAGCCGCATCGGCCGACGGGCGGACGGAATTTCCCGTGCCGCTTCTCGCCGGATGTGTACAATGTTCGCGCCGGGGCAGGGCCATCGCGCCGCCCGGCGCGGAATCGGGAGACGGACATGATGCGGCATGGTTGGGACATTCGGCTGGCGACAATCCTTCTGGCGGCCTGCGCGGGCGCCGCGGGCTGCGGCCCGCGCACCCCCGGCGAGACGCGCATCCTGGGGCCGGTGCCCTACGAGGCGGCCTTCGCCAGCGGCCAGGAAGTGATGAGCCAGTACTTCTCCGTGGCCGAGGCGGATGCCGAGCGAGGCCGGATCGTCTCTCGCCCCAAGCACATCGAGGCGGACAACGACCGCATCCTCGGCGGCTCGCCGGCGCGGCAGATCGCCACGCTGCGCCTCCGGCGCGACGGCGGCGACGTGGTGGCCCAGGCCACGGTCCAGACGCAGCGCCAGGGGCAGTCCGTCCATCGCCAACGGGCCGTGCAAGACGAAAACTACGACGGCGCGCCGAACAAGTCTCCCTCCTACTACGAGGCCGCCACCACCCCCGAGCAGAACGAAACCTGGGTGACGCGAAGCTACGACCACGCCCTGGAGCGGAAGATGCTGGACGACCTGTTCCGCCGGCTCCATCACCAGGCCGCCCCATAGCGCCATCCCCGTCGCCATGAAGCGCCTGTCGGTACTCCTTCTCGTCACGTTCATCGAAAGCTTCGCCACCATCTGCATGGAGCGCGGGGTCTACTTCCTCACGCACGACGTGGCCGGCTACTCCGACGCGATGAACCTGTCACTTGCCCTCGCCCTCGGCGTGGCGTACGTGGCCGGGGCCCTGCTGAGCCACCGATTCGTGCGGATCGGCGGGGAGAAGCGAGTCGTGCTCGCCCTGGTCTTCCTGCAGTTGCTGGCTCACCTGGCGATGGCCGCCGTGTGGCGGATGCCGGTGGCGCTCTTCGCTTCCATGGCAGTTGTCGGCCTGCTGAACGGCGCCAAGTGGCCCGTCATCGAGAGTTACGTGAGCGCCGGCTGGAACGCCAGAGACACCGCTCGCGCTGTCGGGCGGTTCTGCCTGGCGTGGTCCGGCGCGGTGCCGCTGGCGCTGCTGGCCTCCGGGCCACTCATCCAGTTCTGGGCGCCTTCACTGTTCCTCCTGCCGGCCGCGGTGAACCTGGCCGCACTCCTGCTGCTCTGGCTGCGGCTGCCGGCCCGCCCCCCGCACCTGCCGGAGGAACACCCGGACCATCTACCTAGCGACGTGGTCCGGCGCTATCGCGGACTGCTGACGGCCTCCCAGGCGCAGCTCCTGGCCGGGTACTCGGCCCTGTTCATCCTCGGCCCGCTGCTGCCGGGCGTGTTCGCCGGCCTGAACGTGGACACCTCTGTCGCCACGGGCCTCTCCGGCCTGCTCGATGGGTTCCGCTTCGCCGCATTCCTGCTGCTGGGGCTATGGACCGCCTGGCACGGCCGGCGAGACATGATCCTTCTCGGCGCGATGGCGATGCCCGCGGGGTTCTTCCTGGCGCTGTTCGGCGGATCGGTTCCGGCGGTGCTGGCGGGGGAGGCCCTCTTTGGCCTGGCCACCGGCTGCGTCTACTACGCCGCGCTCTACTATGCGATGATGGTGCACCGGGCGTCCGTCGGGGCCGGCGGCTCGCACGAGGGGATCATCGGCAGCGGCTTCGCCCTCGGCCCGGCGCTGGGGCTGGCCGGCGTGGCGATGGCCGGCCTGTTCCACGGCAACACCACCGCGGGCACGATCCTCGCCACCACCCCGCTGCTGGTCGCCTGCCTGGCCGTCACCGCCTGGAAACTGGTGCGCACCGGCCGGGGGCGGTAAGCTGCCCACCATGCGGATCCTCGCGCTGGAACCCTATTGCGGCGGCAGCCACCAGGCATTCCTCGACGGCTGGCGGGCCGTCAGCCGCCACGAGTGGACGGTGCTCGGCCTGCCCGCCCATCACTGGAAATGGCGGATGCGCCACGCGGCCGTCACCTTCGCGGAAGACCTCCGCCGCCGCGCCGCCGCCGGCGAGCGGTGGGACGTGGTGTTCTGCTCCGACATGCTCAACCTGGCGGAGTTGCTCGGCCTGGCGAGGGATGTGCTGGCCGGGACGCCCGCGGTGGCGTACTTCCACGAGAACCAACTGGCCTACCCCGTCCGCCACGAGGACCAGCGCGATGTGCACTTCGGCCTGAGCAACCTGCTGACCGCCCTGGCCGCCACGGAAGTCTGGTTCAACTCCGCGTTCCATCGAGATGCGTTCCTCTCGGCCGCCGAGGATCTGCTGGCCCAAATGCCGGACCACCCGCTGCCCAGCAGCGTGCGGGCGGTCCGGCAGCGCGGCGTCATCCAGCCGCCGGGCGTGGCGGATATTCCACTCCGCGGTCCGCGCCGCGGCGGGCCGCTACGGGTCTGCTGGGCGGCGCGCTGGGAGCACGACAAGAATCCGGAGCTGTTCTTCGACGCCATGGAACTGCTGCGGGGCCAGCAGATTCCCTTCCGGCTGAACGTGCTGGGCCAGGGCTTCCGCGACGTGCCGCCGGTGTTCACGTGGGCCAAGGAGTTCTTCGCCGGCAGCATCGACCGCTGGGGCTACGCGGAGAGCCGGGCGGAGTATGAGCGGGCCTTGCTGCGGAGCGATGTGTTCGTGAGCACGGCCGAGCACGAGTTCTTCGGCCTGGCCGCGGTGGAAGCGGCGCGGGCGGGCGCGCAGCCGCTGCTGCCGAGGCGGCTGGCGTACCCGGAGGTATTCGCCGGCCTGCCGGAGCCCGAACGGCATTTTTACGACGGCTCGGCCGAGATGCTCGCCGACCTGCTGGCGGACCTGGCCGCGGAGGTAGACAGCGATTGCTTCCGCCGCCGGTCCGCGGGCGTTCGCCGGGCGGTCGAGCGCTTCACCTGGCCCGTCCGCGGGCCGGAGCTCGACGAAGCGATCGAGCGGGCCGTGTAGGAGCGCACAACACAGTTGCCCGCCTCTACGCCTGGACCCTTGCGGAGACGGCCTCCGTGCAATGCGCCCCGATGCGGGCGGCGATCTGGCGCACGCGGTCATCATGCAGAAACAGCATGCAATGCCCTTCCGGGTTCGCGCACCCCTCGAACTCCCGGCGCAGTTCGCCGAAGAAGCCGCACCGCAGAATGTCGGCGAGATGCTTCTCGCGCACGTTCTCGCTGGCGTAATGGCTGAAGGGGCACGGCTCGGCGAAGCCGTCGGCGTTGATGTGGAAGAACCCTCGCCCCGCTGACTGGCACGAGCCGCTCGCGTACTCGTCCGGCGGGAAGTTCAGCACCAGCGGGCGGGCCTCGGCGTACCGGCTTTCCAGGCGGGTTGCCTTCCGTTGTCGGTCTTCCGGCGTGAGTATGAGCGATTCATCCAACCCGTACGGCATCGGCACGTAGTCGATCAGGAAGCCAAACCTCGCGCCGGCATCCCACACGTCGTCGAACCACTTGCGCGAGGTCACCGTCTCCACGTTCTTGTGCGTCACCATGCTGGAGAATCCGAACGCCACATCCGCATCGTGCAGCGTTCGCATGGCGGCGAAGACCTTCTTTCCCACGCCCTCGCCCCGCCGAGCGTCGGTGAGGCGACGGTCTCCCTCGACGGAAACAACCGGCAGAATGTTGCCCGCCGCGTCCACCGCGCCCGCGTGCTTTGGCCGCAAGCGCGTCCCGTTGGTGAACAGGAAGAAGATGCCGCGCCGCTCGGACGAGAGCGTCTCGATGAGCCCGTCCACCATCAGCGGCTCGCCGCCGACGATCACGAACAGGAAGCAGCCCAGGTCACATGCCTCGCGAATGACGCGGGCGATCTCGTCAAGCGAGAGTTCCTCTGCCGGGCGGTAATTGCGGGCATAGCATCCGACGCACTTGAGGTTGCATCGCCACGTCACGGACAGCAGGCAGAACCTCGGGATGGGGATGCCGAGCTTGCGCTGATTGCGCGTGCGGCGGGTCTCTCCGCCGGCCACCACGGAGAGCAGCCGCGCCGGGCTGGATAGGAAGGACGCCGTCTTGCCGCCCTCAGCCCCCGCCTCCAAAGCCGCTCTACGGATGTCGCCCAAGAGTTTCTCAATCGCCAGCATATCGGCGCCTCCTTCGGGTCAGCCCCTGTTCGCCGGGTCGGCCGGCGCTGAACACGCCGGCCAGGATCGTCCGCTTGGCCTCGGCCGCCATTTCCGCCAGCCTTTGATCCTGACGGAAGTGGAACAGCACGCCGGACATCATGCTCCAGACGGCCTCGACCGTCCGGTTCACCGCCTCTTCATCCGTCCGCCCGTCCGCACGCAGCACGTCGGCCGCCACGGACTTGCACCGCTGCATTCGGGCATACAGGCCCTCGACGAGAGCCTTGGGGAACTCCTGCTCCCAGAAGGTCCCTTCGCGCTGGAGCAGGAAGAAGACGATGTCAAAGTACTCCGGCCTCTCAGTGGCGAAGGTGAAAAATGCGTCGATCAGGGCGGCCGCCTGATCGGCCGGACTGTCGGCGGACGCCACCGCCTGCTCAAGCTCTGTAGCGAGCGCGTCGTAGCCTTCATAGAGCAATTCGACATACAGAGCATCTTTGCTGGGGAAGTACAGGTAGAGCGTGCCTGGCGCAAGCTCTGTTTCTTTAGCAATTTGCGGCATAGTCGTCCGGGCATAGCCCTGCCGGAAGAACCGCTTGCGCGCCGCGGAGAGAATCGCCTTCCGCCGCGCCGCCGCTTCCCGCCTTCTCCGCTGGAGCGTTCCCATACCTTCTCCAGAACCTTGATCATTTACTGAACGTTGTTCATTATGCGAATCGCAAACGGATTGGCAAGGATAATCCAGGATTCTTTCTCCTGCTCCTGTTTGCGACCGGCCTTGCGGAACGGCCCGGCGCCGCCTTGCGCCAGACGAACCGCTCAGCGCTGGACGCGGGCGTTGCCCTGCCAGACGCTCCAGACCTGCTCCTCGTCGGCCGGCTGGGCGTAGTCGGTGAGCATGCTGGTGGCCAGGGCGCCCGTGGCCCAGCCGAACTGCACCCACTTGGCCGGCGCCCAGCCTTTCAGCAGGCCGTAGAGCATGCCGCCGACGAAGCCGTCGCCGCCGCCGATCCGGTCCAGTACGGGAATCGCCCGCGGCTCCACCACGTGCCAGTCGTCCCCGGCCGACAAAATAGCGCCCCACAGGTGCTGCTGGACGCTGACCACCTCCCGCAGGGTCGTGGCGAACACGCCCGCGTTGGGGTAGGCCGCCTTCACCCGCTGGATCATGCCCTTGAAGCTCTCGATCTTCGCGGCGATGTCCTTGCCGCCGGCCTCCGGGCCTTCCACGCCCAGGCAGAGCTGGAAGTCTTCCTCGTTGCCCACCAGCACGTCCGCGGCGGAGGCGATCTCGTGGAACGTGGCCTTCAGCTCCTCCTCGCGCCCTTTCCAGAACGAGGCGCGGTAGTTCAGGTCGAAGCTGACGCGCGTTCCGTGCTTCTTGGCCGCGCGGGCCAACTCCAGGCAGAACTCGCTGGTCCGCGGCGACAGCGCGCCGATCAGCCCGGACAGGTGCACCAGTTGCACGCCCTCCTCGCCGAAGATGCGATCCAGGTCGAAGTCTTTCACGTCGAGCGTGCGGCCGACCTCGCCCGCCCGGTCGTTGTGCACGCGCGGGCCCCGCAGGCCGAAGCCGCTGTCGGCCAGGTTGAACTGGTGGCGGTAGCCCCACGGGCCGCCCTGGTCCACTTCCTTGCCCTCGTAATCCATGTGGCGGGCGGAGAGGTTGTCCTGGATGAACCGGGCGATGGGGCTGCCCTTGACGAAGGTGGTGAGCACCTTCACCGGCAGGCCCAGGTACGAAACCACGCTGGCGACGTTGGTCTCGGCGCTGGTGGCCTGGAGCATCAGCGTCGGGGCACAGTGGAACGGCTGGCCGCTGGGCGGGGTCAGGCGAACGCCCATGCTCGTCGGCACGAGGAGGGCATAGCGGCAGTCGGGGCGAAGCGTCAGGCTCATGGGGTATTCCTTTCGATACAGAGTGTTCCGGTATTCGGGCGATCACTATTGCGGGCGCGGCCGCTTCGGCAGGAGTTGCACGCCGCGCGGCGGGCCTTGCCCTCCAACGGGCCGCCCTCCAGAGAGTACGAATCCGCGCGGAAATGACAAGTGGCCTTTCGGCCGGCCGTTGCACGACGGCGACGCTGGCGGCGGAAGTGGAAGGCGAGAAGGGAGCGAGACCGCCCCGCTCCCTTTCGCTCGTGGTCCGCGAACTCGCCCCGACAGCAGAATTCGCGAACGCAACATTATTCAGGCGTGGGGGCGGCCACGCCGAAAGGTCTGCCGGCTATGCGCCCTCCTCCGTCCGCGGCCCCGCCGCAGGCACACGCAGCCGCCGGAAGAAAGAAGCCTTCGTGAGCATGGGAGGCACTCCTTGGTGGGTCACTTTGGTGGGTCACTGCCGTTATAGGCCCGCGGCCTTTCTCCGCCCGGCCCCGGCCCGCAATGAGCACCCACGGGCCGGGCCGGAACGGAACGTCCCGCAACCGGCAGGGAGCGGCCAGACGAGCTTCCACTTCATTCCCCCCGCCATACGGGTAGATCTCTTTCGGAGCCTGACGGCCCCGGCTAATTCCTGCCGGGCCTTCGGCCCGGAAGGCAGTTGACCCCCTCCCGCGCGATCCGGTGCGAAGGTGTTTTGGCGGGTCACACACGACTTTGTGATTGCCCTGCTTCCTGCAGCAGGACCATTGCCCCTAAACCACGCGGGGCATAGTATGGCGGCCACCCGGTAGGAGAAGCGGAATGAAAGCACTGATTATCCTCGGCTCCCGCAACATGCGGGGGCAGACCGCCCAGGCCGCGGCCGCACTGGCCGAGGGGCTCGCCGCAAGCGGCGCGGACGTCGAGCAGCACTTCCTGACCCACGGGCGCATTGAGCTTTGCCGCCAATGCGACGACGCGGGATGGGGCATCTGCCGCGGCGAGGGACGCTGCGTCATCGAGGACGACTTCCACGGCCTGGTCGAGAAGATCGCCGCCGCGGACCTCGTGGCCTTCGCCACGCCGGTCTACTGGGCGGATTTGAGCGAGTCTCTCCGGGCGTTCCTGGACCGGCTGCGCCGCACCACCGTCCACGAAGCCGGCAAGGCCCGCCTGGCCGGCAAGGCCTCCCTCGGCATCTGCGTGGCCGGAGGCGGGGGCGGCGGCGCGCCGAACTGCTGCGTGATGCTGGAGCGGATTCTCAACCTCTGCGGCTTCGACGTGCTGGACATGTGGCCCGTCCGTCGCCAGAACCTGCCGCTCAAGTGCGACCTGCTGCGCCAGGCCGGCCGGCGGCTGGCGACCTGAGCAGGCCCCCGTCTGGCCATTCGACCAATCGACCAGTTGCCCGGGTGAAGCCGTCACTCTTGCCTTTGGGCGGCTCCGGCCGTAGGATTCTGCCTCCGTGAGGGAGGTTCGCACAATGACAGAAGGCAAGACAACACTCGGCGTGGCGGTCGTCGGCTGCGGGACGGTCGGCGGAGCGACCGCGCAGATTCTCACGCGAGACCAGGACGTGCTGTCCGAGCGGCTGCGTCCGCGGCTGGAGCTGCGCTATATCGTGGACGTGAACTTCGACCACGCCCGACGGCTGAGGCTAAACGAGGCGCTGTTCACCGAAGACCTCTCCGCCGCCCTGGCCGACCCGGAGGTGCACGTGGTGGCCGAGTTGGTCGGCGGCACGACCCTCGCCAAAACGATCATCGAGAAGGCCCTCCGCGCCGGCAAGCACGTGGTGACGGCCAACAAGGCCCTGCTGGCCCACCACGGCACGGAACTGTACGCCCTGGCCCGCGAGTGCGGGGTGTGCATCGCCTTCGAGGCAAGCTGCGCCGGCGGCATTCCGATCGTCCGGGCGATCTGCGACGGGTTGGTGGCCAACCGCATCGACGCACTGTTCGGCATCGTCAACGGCACGTGCAACTACATCCTCACCGCGATGCTCCGCGAAGGCAGGCCCTACGCCGACGTGCTGGCCGAGGCCCAGGCCGAGGGGCTCGCCGAGGCGGACCCCACGCTGGACGTGGCGGGCATCGATTCCGCCCACAAGCTGGCGATCCTGGCGTCGCTGGCGTTCGGGCAGGCGGTGGACTTTGGCGCGATCCCCGTCGAGGGGATCGACACGCTCCAGCTTTCCGACATCCACTACGGCCACGAACTGGGCTACGTCATCAAGCTGCTGGCCATCGCCCAGCGGGCCGACGAGGGCGTCAAGCTCCGCGTGCGGCCGGTGTTCATCGCCCAGGAGCATCCGCTGGCCTGGGTTTCCGGTCCGTTCAACGCCGTCAGCGTGTACGGCCACGCCACGGGGCATACGATGTACTACGGCCGGGGCGCGGGCGGCATGCCGACGGCCTCGGCGGTGGTCAGCGACATGGCGGCCGTGGCCATGGGCACCGCCCAGCGGCTCTTCGAGCAGCTCAACACCTGGCCGGACCGCTGCGAACCGGGCGTGCAACTGCCGATCGAGACGATCCAAAGCCGTTACTACCTCCGCGTGCTGGCGGCCGACAAGCCGGGAACGCTCGCCCAGGTGGCGGCGATTCTGGGCAAGCACGATATCGGCATCTGCTCCGTGCTCCAGCACGAACCGGCCGAGCCGGAACTGGTGCCGGTGGGCGCGGCGCCGGTGGTCATCACGACGTACCATGCTTCCGAAGGCAACGTGCGCAAGGCGCTGGCGGAGATCGACGAACTGGACGCCATTACGCCCAAAACGGTCTGCATCGGAATTGTGGACGAACATCCGGAACTACTTTGACAGAAGGGATTAGGACTTGGGACCAGGGACCAGGAGTATGGGCCACGCAAACACGGGCAACACTCCGGCTCCCCGATCACGATTTCTTGTCCTGAAGGAAACGGAATCCACGGAGTCACTGAGGAAACAGCAGCCAGCCGGCTCGGAACCGACGGTGAGAGCCACGAGACACTATCGGGCCTGGTAAGGTCTAGTCCCAAGTCCCTGGTCCCTGATCCCTCGCAAGAATGAAATACGCCATCATCATCCCGGACGGAGCGGCCGACGTGCCGCTGGACGAACTCAAGGGCCGCACGCCCCTGCAGGCCGCTAATATCCCTCACATGGACTGGGTGGCCTCCCACGGCAAGCTCGGCACGTCCAGGAACGTGCCCAAGGCGCTGCCTGCCGGCTCCGACGTGGCGATCCTCTCCTTGCTGGGCTTCGACCCGCGCGAGTACTACACCGGCCGGGCGCCGCTGGAGGCGGCCGCGCAGGGCCTTCAGATCGGCGAAGACGAGTGGGTCTTCCGCTGCAACCTGGTGACCATCGTCGACGGCGCGATGGAAGACTACTGCGCCGGGCACATCTCCACGGAAGAGGCCTCCGCGATCATCAGCGACCTGAACCGGCTGCTTTCGGGGCCGACGGTGCGCTTCTACCCCGGCGTGGCCTACCGGCACCTGATGAAGTTCAAGGGCGAGTGCAACCTCAAAACCACACCGCCCCACGACATCCTCGGTAAGAAGATCGCCGCCTACCTGCCGACCGGAAGCGGCGCGGACCTGGTGCGCACGGTGATGGACCGCAGCGTGGAGATCCTCGCCGACCACGAGGTCAACCGCGTGCGGCGCGACCTGGGCGAAAACCCCGCCTCCAGCATCTGGCTGTGGGGCCAGGGCAAGATGCCGCAACTTCCGAGTTTCAAGGACAAGCGCGGCCTCCGCGGCGCGGCCATCACGGCCGTGGACCTCGTGCGCGGCGTGGCGCGGCTGATCGGCTGGGACGTGATCGAGGCGCCCGGCGCCACCGGTTACGTGGAGACGAACTACGCCGGCAAGGGAGAGCACGCCGTGGCCGCCCTGGACAACTACGACGTGGTCTGCGTGCACGTGGAAGCCACCGACGAGGCCGGCCACAACGCCGACGTGAAGGGCAAGGTGCACGCCCTGGAGCAGATCGACCGGCACATCGTCGGCCCGGTGCTCCAGCGGCTCCAGGCCGAGGGCGACGACTGGCGGATTCTCATTTCCCCGGACCACCCCACGCCGTGCACCATCCGCACGCACACGGCCAACGCGGTGCCGTTCGCCGTGGCGGGCAAGCGCATCGAGACGGTCATGGCCCAGCCCTTTACGGAAGACGCCGCCGCCGCCAGCGACTTCCACGTGGCGCGGGGTTTCGAGTTGATGGAGTTCTTCCTGACGGTACGATAACCTGGCCACTCGCGGGGAACCGGAATGCCGCACGGTCGTCTGAACAGAGACTGGCAGATCTTATGTCGTCTGAATGAAAGGGGCTTCACCATGACCACGCAGCCGTCGCGCACCGGAACCAAGACCCTGCTGAGCGTGTTCCTCGTACTCGCGATGATCGTACTGACGATCTCCGTGCTCATGCCTTCGCTGCACTCGGCCAAGGAACTGTCCAAGCGGGCGGCCTTAAGCGCGCGGGGCGGCTACGGCGGGGAAAACTGGCAGGACGCCATGGCGCCTGACGCCGACTCGGGCATGCAGGCGAAGCCCCCCGCCCGCTACCTCGCGCAGGTCAAGAGCTTCGTGGCCACGATCGACCTGACGCCCCGGCTCAGCGTGGGCACGGCCGAGCCGGAATCGATCTACGAGGCGGCCTTCCATGCCGCCATCCAGGCCCGCAACCCCAACGCCGCCCAGGGCGACGCGGAGGTGCACCTGCCGCTGCCGCCGCAGATTATCTCGCTGTCTGACCTTGTGGTCTCCGTCAACGGCGAACCCAGCGAGGACGTGTCCGTCGAGGGCAGCAATCTCGTCTGGCGCGGCCGGCTGGACGAAAACGCCCCGGCCGAGATCGACGTGACCTACTCGGCCGTCGGCAAAGGCATCTACACGCTCAACACCCCGCCGGGCAAGATCGTGGACAAGTTCGAGGCCACGCTCACCGCGCACGCCTCCGACCTGCGAATGATGGATCTTTCCCTCCAGCCCGATAAGCCCCGCTACGAGGGCGGCAAGACGATCTACCACTGGAGCTACGAGAAGCTGATGATCGGCCGGCCGATCGCCCTGGACATCCTCGGCATCGCCCCGATGGACCGCCTGGGCGAGTTGGTGTGGCTCGGGCCGGTCAGCGTGGCGGTCTTCGGGCTGCTGGTGGCGCTGCTGACGCTGGCCTACCGACCGGACCTGCTGAACGTGTGGATGCTGCTGCTGATCGTCGGGGCGTTCGCGGCGGCGTATCCGCTGATGTACTTCGGGCAGGAGGTGGCGGACCTGCCGGCGGCCGTGGTGATCGCCTGCGCGGCGATGATGCTGGTGGTGGCCGTGCGGAGCATCACGCTGATGGGCTGGAAGCTCGGCCTGCTGGGCGTGACGCTCATCGGGGCGCTCGTGCTGACGCTGACCATGATGGCGGCCCTGCTTGGGCACTTGCAGGGGCTGCTGCTGACGATCCTCGCCGTCGGGGCGCTGATCACGATGATGGTGCTGCTGCCCCGGGCGCAGAAGGCGATCGCGCCGAACGCCCCGCCCGCCCCGCCGCTGCCGGCCGCGGCGCCTCACAGGGCGGAGGCGTCCGGCGCCGAAGCGAAGCCCATCGAGCCGCAGGAAGTACAGAGCGACCAGGAGAACGCAGATGGTCAATGATTCCGACCGCATTCGCCCCTGGAGCGAAGACCCTCGATACTGGCAGTACAAGGGAACGCCGGTGCTGCTTCTCGGCGGCAGCCGCGAGGACAACCTCTTCCAGATCGACAACCTGGAGGCGCACCTGGACCTGCTGGCGTCCGTCGGCGGCAACTACATCCGCAACACCATGAGCGACCGGGACGAGGGGAACGTGTATCCCCACGCCCGTCGGTCGGACGGCCTGTACGACCTGGAGCAGTGGAACGAGGAATACTGGCGGCGGTTCGCGGAGTTGCTCCGGCTGACGGCCGAGCGGGGCATCATCGTGCAGATCGAGGTGTGGGACCGCTTCGACCTCTCCGACGCCAAGGGCATGCACAACTGGCGGCGGCACCCCTACAACCCCGCCAACAACGCGAACTACACGTACCAAGAGACCGGCTTCGGACGGGAATACCCGGATCATCCCGCCGCGGACAAGCAGCCGTTCTACCACACGGTCCCCGGCATGCCGCAGCATCGGCCGGAATATGACGTCGTGCGGCGCTGGCAGGAGCGGTACGTCAGCAAGCTGCTCTCGATCAGCCTGCCCTTCGACAACGTGCTGTACTGCATGGACAACGAAACGAGCACCGACGTGCGTTGGGGTCAGTACTGGATGGCTTTCATCAAGACCGCGGCCGCCGCGGCCGGGGCGGGCGTCTGCGTGACGGACATGTTCGACGACGCGTGGAAGCCGGAAGAGAGCGACGCGCTGCGCGTGGCCCTGGACAACCCGGCGTTGTACGACTTCATCGAATGCTCGCAGGTTAACAGCCGGAACTTCGGCGAGGACCACTGGCGGCGGGTGCGGTGGGTGGTGCAGCAGGCGGCCGTTCATCCGCGGCCGGTGAACCACACGAAGATCTACTCGGCCGGGCAGACCGGCTTTGGCAGCGGCACGCCGCAGGACGGCATCGAGCGGTTCTGGCGGAACCTGCTGGCGGGCAGTTCGTCCAGCCGGTTCCACCGACCGACCGCCGGCATCGGGCTGAACGAGACGTCGCAGGCGTGCATCCGCGCGGCGCGGGCCGCGGAGAAGCTCGCGCCATTCTGGACCGTCGAGCCGCACATGGAGCTACTCTCCGACCGGGCGGACAACGCGGCGTACCTGGCGGCGGCCCCGCGTGAGGCGTACGTACTGTTCTTCTGCCGCGGCGGCAGCGTGATACTGGATCTGGCGGCCGCGCCGGCGGAGATGACGCTCACGTGGATCGACGTGCGCACGGGCAGGCCCTGCGAACCGGTCCGTGTCTCCGGCGGCGCGAAGCTGGCGGTTGCCGCTCCGGCGGAATCGCCTTGGGTGGCCGTCATCGCGTAGGACCGGCCCGAACCAAATCTACGAAGCGTGGATCCGGTACACCCAGTCCACATACAGCGCCGCCGTCCAGCCGTAGTCGGTGATCACGCGGTGCGGGTGGCGTGGGGCGCACTCGCCCTTACGCAGCAGCTTGTTGGGCGGGGTTCGGCCCTCGGCGTCGTAGTACTCGAAGAAGCACCCGAGTTTTCCGCACCAGTATTCGATGTCGCGTAGGGTCGCCTCGCGAATGGCCGCAGCCGTGGCGGCCAGGCCGTAACGGTCGAAGCCCCTCGCGATCAGCCAGTTCACGTTCACCCACACCGGCCCGCGCCACATGTCCTTGCTGTAGTGCCGCTTGTCTGACGGCGGCACGCTCGCCACCGGCAACCGCGTGGCGAAGAGCCCGCCCCTGGCGAAATGCCCGGCCATACGCTCGGCCTGCGCCGTGCTCGGCGCGCCGCACAGCAGCGGCAGGAACCCGGCCGAAGAGGGGATGCCCACCCGCCGGCCGTCGGCCGCGCGGGCGTCCACGTACAGTCCAAGCTCCTCGCTCCAGAGCCGCTCGTTGATCTTCTCCCGCACCGTGCCGGCGACGCCGTCCCACACCTGCCCTTCCGGCTCGCGCCCGAGAATGCGTGCGATGGCGCCCAGGCACTCGCACTCCTGCGCGAGATAGGCGTTGAAGTCCACCGCGTCCAGCGCGTCGGGGCCGTCAAAGCGAGGGCTGTTGTCCATGCCGCTCTCGTCGCCGCGGCAGTCCACGCTGTTGGGGTCGGTGCGCCACTCCAACAGGCCGGCC
>Ga0102959_1000149_pt1 | contig 23025 bp, 20 predicted proteins | sample SalPonF2_B_D2_MG_FD_84520 | JGI IMG/M metagenome (GOLD analysis project Ga0102959, IMG submission 84520) | Salt pond soil microbial communities from South San Francisco under conditions of wetland restoration - Salt Pond MetaG SF2_B_D2_MG ...
CTAGTCGACAGGGGCCGCGAATGATTTCACGCGTTCACAGTTCCATTCTGCAGGGCATCGACGCCATCGGCTGCGAGGTCGAGGCGGATGTCGCCATCGGCGGCGAGGGAGACATCAAGCTGGTGGGCCTGGCCGACGCGGCCGTGCGGGAGTCCATCAGCCGCATCCAGGCCGCCCTCCGCAACAGCGGCTTCCGCTGGCCGGGGCCGAAGACCACCATCAACCTCGCCCCCGCCGACGTGAAGAAAGACTCCGCCGGCTTCGACCTGCCCATCGCCGTGGCCACCATGCTCGCCGGCGGCATGTTCGCCTCCGAGAAGGTCGACGGCTACCTGCTGGTGGGAGAGCTCGCCCTCGACGGGCGGGTGCGCCCGGTCCGCGGCGTGCTGGCCACCGCCATGCTCGCCGCCCGGCAGGCCGACGGCGAGAAGCACATCCGCGGCGTGATCGTGCCCGCGGAAAACGCCGCCGAGGCGGCCGTGGTGGACGGCATCGACGTGATCCCGGTGCGGTTCCTCACCGACGCGGTGGGCTTCCTGACCGATGAACTGCCCATCGAGCCGGCCGTGGTGGACCTCGAAAGCCTCTTCGCCACGGAAGGCCGCTACGAGGTGGACTTCGCCGACGTCCGCGGGCAGGAGTCCGCCAAGCGGGCGCTGACCATCGCCGCCGCCGGGCACCACAACGTGCTGATGATCGGCCCGCCCGGCTCCGGCAAAACGATGCTCGCCAAGCGCCTGCCCACCGTGCTGCCGCCGCTGACGCTGCCCGAGAGCTTGGAGACCACGCGCGTGTACTCCGCCCGCGGCCTGCTGGAGCCGGGGCAAAGCCTGCTGGCCACGCGCCCGGTGCGGACGCCGCACCACTCATCGTCCTCGGCCGCGTTGATCGGCGGCGGAGCCATTCCCCAGCCGGGCGAGGTGTCCTTGGCGCACCACGGGGTGCTGTTCCTGGACGAGTTTCCGGAGTTCGCCCGGCCGACGCTGGAGATGATCCGCCAGCCGCTGGAGGACCGGTGCGTGACGATCCCGCGCGTGCACAGCACGCTGAACTTCCCGGCCAGCATCATGCTGGTGGCGGCGATGAACCCCTGCCCGTGCGGCTACTACACGGACCCCAAGCGGCAGTGCAAGTGCTCGCCGGTGGCCATCGAGCGGTACATGAACCGCGTGTCGGGCCCGCTGATCGACCGGATCGACATTCACGTGGAGGTTCCGCCCGTGCCGTGGAAGCAGCTCCGCGGCGACGGCGACGGGCTGAGTTCGGCCCAGATGCGCCGGCAGGTGATGGCGGCGCGGCAGGTGCAGGCGCGGCGGTTCGCGGCCGGGCCTTTGGGAACTCGGAATTCAGATTTCGGAATGAATGGCGACGGCGGCGACGATGCCGCGGCGCAAGGCGCACGCGAAGGAGGTCCGCAGGCGACGGCCGGCCGAGGCGATCTCAAATCCGAGAACTCAAATCCAAGAGCGCGTTCATCCACCACGACGAACGCCAGCATGTCTCCCCGCCAGGTGCGGGCATTCTGCAAGCTGGACGCCGCCGGGGAGATGATCCTCAAGCAGGCGATGAATGAACTGGGCCTCTCCGCCCGCGCGCACGACAAGGTGCTGCGCATCGCCCGCACCATCGCGGACCTCGAAGGCGAGGCCGACATCCACCCCCACCACGTCGCCGAGGCCGTGCAGTATCGAAGACTGGACAGAAAGCTGTAGCTGTTTGCCGTGGCATGGCCGTCTCGGCCATGCGTGCCACGGGCGCCAAGACCCGTGGAGCAGCGGGAAAGAACCGCGAGCGAAAGCGGCAGGCAGGTTCCTTAACGTCCCCGCTCCCGGCTTCGCCTTCGGCTGCGCCGCGGCAGGCCGCTGGCGCTCGCGGCTCGGACGCCCGGCACAGCTCAGCCCCGCCCGTCGCCGGTCGTCGCGTCCGGCCGTGGCAAGACCGGCAGCACCTCCGCCACCGCTTCGCGCAAAAACGCGCGGGAGCGGAAGTCTTCATCCACCACAACGCCGTTCCAGACCACGATGTCCAGGTCGATGGGACGCGGGGCGTACTTGTCTTCCCCGCGGACGCGGCCCATGGCGGCCTCGATCCGCAGCAGTTCTGCCTTCAGGGCATCTCGGCCGAGCCCGGTCTCGATGAACACCGCCCCGTTGACGAACTCCGGCTGCCCCGGCGGCCCCACCGGGTCCGTGCGGCGAAAGCGGCTCTCGGCCAGCAGGCTGAACGCGTCGGAAAGCCGGTCCAGCGCGGCCGGGATGTTCCGCTCCGCTTCGACGTTCGAACCGATGCCGATCACCGCTTGGTTCATTTTCGCCGCCCCCAGTGACAGGCTACCGCCGTCCGGACACGCTCACGGACACCGAGTCCGCGAACCGCAGGGCGTGCGGCTTGTCCACCTCGACCGTCACGGCCGTCACGCGTTCGTCCCGCATGACGATGCCCAGGATATAGCTCGCCAGCTTCTCCAGCAGCAAGAAGCTGGACTTCTCCACCTCGTCGAGGATCGCCGTCTTGATGGCCTTGTAGTCCACCGTGTCGGCGATGCGGTCACTCTCGGCCGCCCGGGTGCCGTCAAATTCCAACTCCACGTTGACGATCACGAGTTGCTCGCGCTCGCGCTCCCAGTCGTGCACGCCGATGATCGTACGGCAGCGAAGGTTCTTGATGCGAATGGTCATGTCAGCCTTTCTCCACCGTCTGCAAAGATCACCTGTCCGGTCACGAACTCGCTGTCCAGCAGGTACAGCACGGCCGAGGCGATGTCCGCCGGGCCGCCGTGCCTCCGGGCCGGAATGCGCTGGGCCAGCCGCTGGAGGTACTCTTCGCTCTCGCCCGGCGGCGGCAGGATGAGCCCCGGCGCCACGCCGTTGACGCGGATGCCGGGGGCGAGGGCCTTGGCGGCCAGCAGCGTAAAGTCCGCAAGGGCCTTCTTGCTGAGCGTGTAGGCGAAGTACGGCGTGAACCAGCCCTCGATCTTCGTGTCCAGAATGTTGACGATGCTCCCCCGCTGCCGCCGGGCCGCAAACGCCCGGCTGAGCACCAGCGGCGCGCGGAAGTTGATCGCCATCGTCCGGTCCAGCAGGTCTTCGCTCATCTCCGCCAGCGGGGCGCGCTCGAAGATCGACGCGTTGTTCACCAGCACGCAGCAGTCCGGCAACGCCTCCATCGCCCGCTGCACGAGCTGCCGCACGGCATCCGCGTCGGCCAGGTTCGCCTGGAGCAGTTCGCAGCGGACGCCCTTGGCGCGGATCTCCTCGGCCGCGGCGGCGGCCGCGTCGCGCGAGCGGTTGTAGTGCAGGGCGATGTCGTAGCCGCGCTCCGCCAACGCCAGCGCGATCGCCCGTCCGATCCGCTTCGCCGCGCCGGTGATGAGTGCCGCATCTCTCATGGTGTGCTCCCGGCCGGTCAGTTTCCCGCCGGGCGGCGGCGAAGTCCAGCGCGGAATATTTGCGTGAATCCGCGCGGCGGAATGCCGCGGGCGCTCCGGTCGCCCCCCGCGCCCACTCGCGCCGTCGAGGGGGCGCGGTTGCTTCCCGCCGGCCTCGGCCCTAGAATCCGCCGCCTATGTCGATCGTCGTCAGCCACGTCAGTCATGGGTTCGACCAGCGGGACATCCTGCGCCGCGTGAGCCTGCGCCTCGGCCCGGAAGACCGCGTGGGCCTCGTCGGCCCCAACGGCGAGGGCAAAACCACGCTCCTGCGCGTGCTGGCCGGCAGCCTGACGCCCGACGCCGGCGAGGTGCAGCGCCCGCAGGGGCTGCGCATCGGCTACCTGCCGCAAGACCCCCCCGCCCCGGCCGAGAAGACGGTGCGGCAGTCCGCCATGGAGGCCTTCGCCGACGTCCGCGCCCTGGAGGCGGAGCTGGCCGCCCTGGCGGAGAAGGTATCCGCGCCCGACGCCGACGACGCCCTGCTCCATCGCTACGGCGCGCTGCAGCACGAACTGGAAACGCGGGGCGGCTACGACTACCAGCGCGAGACCGACCGCGTGCTGGAGGGCCTCGGCTTCGACCGCACGGCCGCCGACCGGCCGCTGGCCCAACTCTCCGGCGGGCAGCGCACGCGGGCATTCCTGGCGCGCATCCTCCTCGGCCGGCCGGACGTGCTGCTGCTGGACGAGCCGACCAACCACCTGGACATCGACTCGGTCGAGTGGCTCGAGCGATGGCTGGAGGGCTTCGCCGGGGCGGTGGTGGTGGTCTCGCACGACCGCTACTTCCTCGACCGCGTCACCCGCCACACGTGGGAGGTGCGTGCGGGCGCCGTCGAGGCATACAAGGGCTCCTACAGCCGGTTCGTTGAGCAGCGGGCGGAGCGGTTCCTTCAGCGAGAGCGGGAGTACGAAGCCCAGCAGGACTACATCCGCCGCACGCGGGAGTTCATCGCCCAGCACATCTCCGGCCAGCGGACCAAGGAGGCCCAGGGCCGGCGGACGAGGCTGGAGCGATTCCTGCGGGAGGAGGCCCTCGACCCGCCGCAGGCGCCGCGCGCCATTCACGTGAGCCTGCCTGCCGGCCGGCGCACCGGAGACCGCGTGCTGCTGGCCGAGGGGCTGCAGGCCGGCTACGAGCCGGGCAAGCCGCTCGTATCTACCGAGCGCATCGAGGTGACGCGCGGGCAGCGCATCGCCATCGTCGGGGCCAACGGCGCCGGCAAGACCACGCTGCTGCGCACGCTGCGGGGCGAGCTGCCGCCGCTGGCCGGGCAGGTGAAACACGGCGCGAACGTGGAGTTCGGCACGCTCTCCCAGACGCACGCGGAGTTGGACGCCTCCGCCACGGCGCTGGACAGCGTCACGCCCGTCGCCGGCCGCGTGGAGCGGGCGCGAGACCTGCTGGGCGCCCTGCTGCTCCGCGGCGAGGATGTGCACAAGAAGGTGAGCGAGCTGTCCGGCGGGCAGCGCAGCCGGGTGATCCTCGCGCGGCTGATGGCCCGCGGCGCCAACGTGCTGCTGCTGGACGAGCCGACCAACCACCTGGACATTCCCTCCACGGAGATTCTCGAAGACGCGCTGCGGCGGTTCGACGGCACCGTGCTGCTGGTGAGCCACGACCGCTACTTCGTGCAGGCGGTGGCCACGGACATCTGGGCCATCCGCGACGGGCGGGTTCAGCGCATCCGCGGCGGCTGGGAGGCGTACCTCGCCTGGCGGGCGGAGCGGGACGCGGGCGAGGGGCAGGCGTTCGCTGCCGGCGCGGCCGAGGCCGCACAGAGCAAGCAGGGCCGAAAACAGGCCTTCCAGGAAGGCCGCCGCCGGGCCAACCGGCTGCAGACTCTCCGGCGAAGGCACGACGAACTGGAGAACCTCATCCATCGGGCGGAGGGACAGCTTGAGGAACTCAGTCGGTCCGTCTCCTCCGCGTCGGAGGAAGGCGACCTGCGGCGCGTCGAGACGCTCGGCAACGAGTACCAGCAGGTCCAGGGCCTCCTGGATGACCTGATGAAGGAATGGGAGACGGTGGGGGAGGAAATCGGCCAACTGGAGAGCCAGGCCGAAGGGCCATGACGTATACCCCAATGACGAATCCTCGAATGAATGACGAATGAGCATTTCGCGCTGTTTCTCCTTACTCCATTCTCCCGCTCGCACATCGAACCACCCCGGCGGATAGAATTTATGTGCACCGCCCCCCGCCGACGGCATAGCATACGCATATGCCAGAGCGATACATCGACGCCATCATCAAGTACCTGTCATCCCGCAACTACCAGCCGCTCAAACCCCGCCAGCTCGCCCGGCAGATGGGCGTGTCGGAGGCGGAGTACGGCGCGTTCCGCGAGTCGGTCAAGGCCCTGCGAGACGACGGCCGCGTGGTGCTGGGCGCCGGCAACGCCCTCACCTTGCCGCAGATGACCAGCCGCGTGGTGGGCGTGTTCCAGGCGAACCCGCGCGGCTTCGGCTTCGTTCGTCCGGACAGCCCGAACGAACACGGCGACCTGTTCATCCCCCCGGACGCCAAGGGCGGCGCGCTGGATGGAGACCACGTCGTCGCCCGCGCCCGCAAGCGGGGCAAGCGCGACGGGCAGATGGCCTTCGCCGGGCAGATCGTCGAGATTCTCCAGCGCGGCGCCAGCCGCTTCACCGGCACGCTGGAGAAGGCCGAGAACACCTGGTTCGTGCTGCCGGACGGCCGCACGCATCCGCCCATCGTCGTGCGGGACATTTCCTCGGCCAGCCCGCCGGCCGGCACGAAGGTGGTGGTGGAGATCGTCCAGTTCCCCGAGCCGGGCGAGCTGCCGGTCGGCGTGATCGTCGAAACCCTCGGCGAGCCGGGCGAGCTGGAGGTCGAGACGCTGGCGGTCATCCGCGGCCACGGCCTGCCGGACGAATGGCCGGCCGAAGTGCTCGAAGAGGCCCGCCAGGCCGTGCGGACCTTCGAGCGCGCCGACCTCGGGAGGCGCGAAGACCTCTCCGGCATGACCATCGTGACCATCGACCCGCCGGACGCGCGAGACTTCGACGACGCGATCAGCATCGAGCGCCACAAGAACGGCGAGGTGACGCTGGGCGTGCACATCGCCGACGTGTCGTTCTTCGTGCCGGAAGGCTCTGAACTGGATAAGGAAGCCCACCAGCGCGGCAACAGCGCGTATTTCCCCCGCAAGGTCATCCCCATGCTGCCGGAGGTGCTCTCCAACGGCGTGTGCAGCCTTCAGGAGGCCCAGCCGCGGTTCGCCCTCAGCGCCTTCATCCGCTACGACGCGGACGCCGAGCCGGTTGCGAGCCGCTTCGCCGAGACGGTCATCACCTCCGCCAAGCGCCTGACGTACCTGGAGGCCCAAGGCATCTGCGACGGCAAGACCGGCGGCTTCGCACCGGAGGTGGTGGACCTCGTGCGGCAGATGGAGAAGCTCGCCCGGCGCATCGAGGCCCGCCGTCGCAAGGCGGGCATGCTGCACCTGGACCTGCCGGCCGTGGAGTTGGTCTTCGACGAGACCAACCGCGTGGTCGACGCCGTTCCGGAAGACGACGCCTACACGCACACGATCATCGAGATGTTCATGGTGGAGGCGAACGAGGCCGCCGCCCGCCTGCTGCACCGGCTGGACCGCCCCTGCCTGCGGCGAATCCACCCGGAGCCGGCGCCGCAGTCCGGCAACCAATTCACCTCGTTCGTCCGCGCGTGCGGGCACAAGGTTCCCAAGGAGATGTCCCGCGAGGACATCCAGGCGCTGCTGGAGGCCGTGCGGGGCCGCCCGGAGAGCTACGCGGTGAACCTGGCCGTGCTCAAGACGTTCCAGCAGGCGGAGTACTCGCCGATGATCATCGGGCACTTCGCCCTGGCCAGCGAGCACTACTGCCACTTCACCAGCCCCATCCGGCGCTACCCGGACCTGACCATACACCGCTTGCTGCGCGAGCACATCCGCGGCACGCTAAACGTCCGCCCGCCGGAAGACGTGGCCGAGCTGACCGCCCTGGGCAGCCACTGCTCCGCCACCGAGCGCCGGGCGGAGGCGGCCGAGCAGGAGCTGCGCGACGTGCTGATCCTCCAGTTCCTGGAAAAGCACGTGGGCGACACGTTCGAGGGCGTCGTCACCGGCGTGACGAACTTCGGGCTGTTCGTGCAGAGCCGGCGGTTCCTCGTGGAGGGCCTCGTGCGGCTGGAAGACCTCGGCGACGACTGGTGGGAGGTGGAGGCCCGCTACGGGCAGGTTCGCGGCGAGCGCACCGGCAGGCGAATCCGCATCGGCGACGTGATGAACGTGCAGATGATCGGCGTGGACGTGGCCAAGCGGCAACTCAGCCTCCGCCCGACCGGCGGCAAGGCGGATGAGGCCCTCGGCACGGAACGCGGGAAGGCGAAGGCCGGCAAAAATGGCAAAAAGGGCAAGAAGAGCAAGAAGGCCGCCGCGGGCAAAGCAGGCGCCCAAACCGCCGCGCCGCGGAAGGCCGCCGCGGGCAAGAAGCCGCGCCGCACCCGCGGCCGAGGCAAGAAGTAGCCCGCCAGCCGCCCCGCCCAGGCGAAGTCATCCACAAATCGAAGGTTCCCCGGCATTTCCCTTCAACAGATATCGCCTACGTGCCGATTCTCATTCAGGCGGGGTTCCGCCGGATTCATGGAAACTTCACCTGGCCTGACAACAGAGCAAACACTGGATATGGTATAGTAGCCGTCCGAGAGGGCCCAATATATTGGCTTGTCATTGGGTGCGGGCGGCGAGCGGAGGGCGCCGCCCGCGTTTGTCGCCGCGGCAGGCGAGTTCAAGCGGCGGCCGGCTTTCATTTCTCCTGACAGAAGCTTGCGGCACGGAGCGCGAATGATCTCCCACGGAATGGATCTCATCGAACGGCTGGCCGGGATCGAATCCCGCTTCGGCGATCGTCTGCCCCACTGCGACAGCCTGCTGCACGGCCTGGACCACGTGCGGCAGGTGGCGTTGCTGGCCGGGCAGATCGCCGAGGAACTGGGCGAGGACGTGGAAGCGGCCATGGTGGCCGGCCTGCTGCACGACGGCGGGAGGCTGAACGACGCCCCGGACGTCCGCCACGGCCCGGCCTCCGCGGAGATCGCCCGCCCGCTGCTGGAGGAGTTCTTCCCGCACCTGCCGATCGGCCGCGTGTGTTACGCCATCGCCCGCCACGCCGATGGGCTGGTGACCGCCGACGCGCTGGTCGGTGCCCTGTGGGACGCTGACCGGCTGACCCTCACCCGCTGCGGCTATGAGGTGCGCGTGGAGTTCCTCTCCACCGAGCCCGGCCGGCGGATGGCCCCGCTGCGTAACGCCCGGTTGGTGGTAGGCTTCGCGGCGATCTGAAGGCCGCTTCGCCCCGGCGCCACGGGTGTCTCCGACCCCCGTGCATCCCTCGGCCGCCAAAGAGGCTTCACGGGCGTGAGGCCGCGCCCGTGCCACCCCGTGAGGACACGCCCTCTGCGCCATGCCTGGAAGCAATAGTGTTCATCGGCCGTCAACTTCACTATCCTTCCCTCCATGGAAGAGCAACTCCGCAACACGCCGATGCACGCCCAGCACGAATCCCTCGAAGCCCGCATGGGCGAGCAGGCCGGCTGGCGCGTGCCGCTGAGCTTCACCGGGCCGCTGGACGAGGCGGCCGAGGTCCGCCGCCGGGCCGGCGTGTTCGACCGCACGCCGGAAAGCCGCATCCGCATCCGCGGCGACGGCGCGCTGAACCTGCTGGAGCGGGCCTTCACGCACGACGCCGTCCGCCAGGAGGACGACACGGCCGCCGCCACATGCCTGCTGAACGAACGGGCCGGCGTGGTGGACTTCGGCCGGCTGATCCGCCTGGAGAGCTTCTGGGTGTTCGCCGGTGCCGCCTGCTGCCGGGCCAAGACGCTCGCCCACCTGCAGGCCCTGGCCGAGGAATACGGCGCGAATGTGGACGACCAGACGCTCAAGACCTGCCGGATCGACGTGACCGGACCGGCCGCGCCGGACATCCTCGGCGCCGTGCTGCCGATGAGCCTGTCCGACCTGGCCGAGGGGGCCGTCAAGTTCGGCACGCTGATGGTCGCGCGGTACATCGCCGCGCGGGTGAGCTTTTCCGGGGAGTGGGGCATCGCCGTGACCATCCCCAACATGATGGCGTCCCAGGCCTGGCGGTTCATCACGCGGAAAGCGGGCGAGAACGCCATCCGCCCGTGCGGTTCGGCCGCGGCGGACATTCTGCGCGTGGAGGCCGGCCTGCCCGCCTACGGCCACGAGCTGAACGAGACCGCGGACCCGCTCTCGGCCGGCCTGGAGGGGTGCATCTGCTGGGAGCACGACTTCCTCGGCCGCGAGGCGCTGGCGGCCATTCGCGGCCGCGGCCCGCGGCGCGTGCGGGTGGGCCTGCTGCTGCCGCCCGGCGAGCCGGACGCCTCGGCCGTGCCGCGCATGGGAGACGCCATCACCGACCCCCACGGCCGGGAGGTGGGCGGCGTCACCAGCGGGGCGTACTCGCCGAAGCTTGGCCGGCCCATCGCCCAGGCGTACGTTACGCCGGACACCGCGGCGCCGGGCACGGAGCTCCGCGCGGGCGCAGTCAAGGCCCAGGTGGCGGCGATGCGGGATGGCATGGGCCTGACAGCTCGTTGAAGAAGCGGCTTCCGCCGCGGGCGGCAAGAAGCCATGGCGGAATATACGAATGGCGCGTCACGCTTCGCGCTTGGCCGTCATTGGGCATTCTGACATCCGCCAACCGTTGCGTCATTCAGGACGATTCGGCCTTCGTCATTCCCGGTTGGCCAGCCAGTCATCGATGGCCGCGGCGGCGTCTCGGCCGGCGGTGATGGCGTGGACCACCAGCGAGGCGCCGCGCGAGGTGTCGCCCGCGGCAAAGACGCCCTGGCGGCTGGTGTGGAAGTCCGCCCCGACCACCACGTTGCCGCGCGGGTCCATCTCCAGTTCCAGGCTCTCGATCAGCCCGGAGTGCATCACGTGGACGAAACCCATCGCCAGCAGCACGAGGTCCGCGGGCATGCGGAATTCGCTGCCGGGCACTTCCTCCATCCGCCAGCGGCCGCCGGAGGCTTGCTTCCACCGCACCTCGCAGCCTTCCAGGCCGGTCACGCGGTTGGCCTCGCCAGTGAGCTTCTTGGTCAGCACGCACCAGCGGCGTTCGCAGCCTTCCTCGTGGGAGCTGCTGGTGCGGAGCATCTTGGGCCAGGTGGGCCAGGGGGTGGACTCATCCGGCCGCTCGGGCGGCTTGGGGAGGATCTCGAACTGGTGCACCTCGCGGGCGCCCTGCCGGTTGGCGGTTCCCACGCAGTCGCTGCCGGTGTCGCCGCCGCCGATGACGACGACGGCCTTGCCGGCCGCGTCGATGCGGCCGGCGCCCTTGGGGAGCTTGTCGCCGGCGTTCAGTCGGTTCTGCTGGGTGAGGTAGTCCATGGCGTAGTGCACGCCCTCCAGCCCGCGGCCGGTGACGTTCAGGTCTCGCGGCTCGCCGGCGCCCATCGTCAGCAGCACGGCGTCGAACTCCTTGAGCAGGTAGTCCGGGGAGAGGTCCCGCCCGATGGCGACGCCGGTGTGGAAGCGCACGCCCTCGGCCTTCATCTGCTCGACGCGGCGGTCGATGAGCGCCTTGTCGAGCTTGAAGTCCGGAATGCCGTAGCGAAGCAGGCCGCCCACGCGGTCGTCCTTCTCGTAGAGGACCACCTGGTGACCCATGCGGGCGAGTTGCTGTGCGGCGGCGAGGCCGGCCGGGCCGGAGCCGACGACCGCGACCTTCCGGCCGGTTTGCTTTTCGGCCGGCCGCGGGCGAATCCAGCCCTCCCGCCAGCCGCGCTCGACGATCTTCATCTCGATGGCCTTGATGGTCACCGGCTCGTCATTGATGCTCAGCGTGCAGGCGGCCTCGCAGGGGGCGGGGCACACTTTGCCCGTGAACTCCGGGAAGTTGTTGGAGGAATGCAGGTTCTCGCAGGCCTCCTTCCACCGTCCGCGGTAGACGAGATCGTTGAACTCCGGAATGCGGTTGGCCACGGGGCAGCCTGAGCCGTGGCAGAACGGGATGCCGCAGTCCATGCACCGCGCAGCCTGGCGGATGGTCACCTCGTCCGGAACGGGCAGGTTCACCTCGCGGTAGTCCTTCACCCGCTCGGAGACGGGGCGATAGGGCGGCTTCTCGCGCCTGAAATCGAGGAACCCGGTCGGCTTACCCACGGAACACCTCCTCGGTGGCCAGGGGTTCTTCCCCGGCCCGCTGCTCGCGCTGGCGGATGTTCTCCAGCGCCTTGCGATAGTCAATCGGCATGACTTTCACGAACCAGCCGATCATCTCTGACCAGCGGCCGAGGATATGCTCGGCTCGCGTGCTGCCGGTCCATTGATGGTGCTTCTCGATCTGCTGACGGAGAAAGTCCACGTCCTCCGCCTGGTAGACGCTCTCCAGCTCGACCATGTCCAGGTTGCACAGCGTGTCGAAAAGCTGATGCTCGTCCAGCACGTAGGCGATGCCGCCGCTCATGCCCGCGGCGAAGTTCCGCCCGGTCTGCCCGAGGACGACCACCCGCCCGCCGGTCATGTACTCGCAGCCGTGGTCGCCCACGCCTTCCACCACCGCCACGGCGCCGCTGTTGCGGACGGCGAACCGCTCGCCCGCCACGCCGTTGACGTACAGCTCGCCGCGGGTGGCGCCGTACAGCACCGTGTTGCCGATGGCGATGTTCTGCTCCGGGCTGAAACGGCTGCCGGCGGGCGTGCGGACGACGATGCGCCCGCCGGAGAGGCCCTTGCCGACGTAGTCGTTGGCGTCGCCCTCCAAATCCAACGTGACGCCGGGGCACAGGAACGAGCCGAAGCTCTGCCCGGCCGAGCCGGTGAGCTTGATCGTCAGCGTGCCGTCCGGCAGGCCCTCGCCGCCGCGCCGCGTGACGATGCGGTTGCTGAGGACGGCGCCGAAGGTGCGGTCCACGTTGCGGATGCGCGTCTCGATGGTCGTGGCCTCGTCTTGCTCGATGGCGGGGGCGGCCTGCTCGATGATCTTCCAGTCGAGTTGGCCTTCCAGGGGGTTGCTCTGCGGCCGCACGCAGCGGAGGGCCCGCTTGCCGCCGTCGGTGTCCGGCGCGGCCAGGATGCCGCTGAAGTCCAGCCCCTTGGCCTTCCAATGGTCGATGGCCTTCCGCATGGAGAGCGTCTCCACGCGGCCGATCATCTCGTCCATGGTGCGGAAGCCGAGACGGGCCATGAGCTGCCGCGCTTCCTCGGCCACGAAGGTGAGGTATCGCACCAGGTGCTCGGGCTTCCCGGCGAAGCGGCAGCGGAGTTCCGGCCTCTGCGTGGCGATGCCCACCGGGCAGGTGCCGTGCTGGCACTTGCGCATGAGGATGCATCCGAGCGACACCAGCGCGGCCGTGCCGAAGCCGAAGCGCTCCGCGCCGAGCAGGGCGGCAATGACGATGTCTCGCCCGGTCTTGAGCTGGCCGTCGGTCTGCACCAGGATGCGGTCTCGCAGGCCGTTCATCACGAGCGTCTGCTGCGTTTCGGCCAGGCCCAGCTCCCACGGGCAGCCGGCGTGCTTGATGCTCGAAAGCGGGCTGGCGCCCGTGCCGCCGTCGTGGCCGGAGATGAGCACTTCGTCGGCATTGCCCTTGGCCACACCCGCGGCGATGGTGCCCACGCCGACCTCGCTGACGAGCTTGACGGAGACCTTCACGCCGGGGTTGGAGCACTTCAGGTCGAAGATGAGCTGCGCGAGGTCCTCGATCGAGTAGATGTCGTGGTGCGGCGGCGGGGAGATCAGCGACACGCCCGGCGTGCTGTAGCGCAGGCGGGCGATTTCCTCGGTCACCTTCTGGCCGGGCAGGTGGCCGCCCTCGCCGGGCTTGGCGCCCTGGGCCATCTTGATCTGGAGCATCTTGGCGTGGGCGAGGTACTCGGCCGTCACGCCGAAGCGGCCGCTGGCGACCTGCTTGATGCCGCAGTTGCGGCTATCGCCGTTGGGCTCCCGCTTGTAGCGGGCCGGGTCTTCGCCGCCCTCGCCGGTGTTGGCGAATGTGCCCAGGCGGTTCATGGCGACGGCCATGGTCTCGTGGGCCTCGGCGGAGATCGACCCGTGCGACATCGCGCCGGTGTAGAACCGCTTGACGATTTCCGAGGCCGGCTCCACCTCCTCCAGCGGAATCGCCCGCGACGCGTCCGTGCGGAACTCGAAGAGCCCCCGCAGCGTGCAGCGGCGCGTTGCGTTCTCGTTGATGATTTCGGCGAACTGTTCATACGCCTGCCGGTCGTCCGTCCGCACGGCGTGCTGCAGGAACGTGACGGACTCCGGACTCCACATGTGGTTCTCGCCGTCGCGGCGGTACTGGTACTCGCCGCCGAATTCCAGGTCCAGCTCGCCCGGGCGGCGCCGACGGGACGCCTCCTCCGCGCGGCGGATGGCCTCCTGGGCGATCTCCGCCAGCGAGATGCCCTGCACCCGGCTGGGCGTGCCGGTGAAGTAGCGGTCGACCACCTCCCGGTTGAGGCCGATGCACTCGAAGAGCTGCGCGCTGCGGTAGCTGCGGAGCGTGGAGATGCCCATCTTGGACATCACCTTCAGCATGCCCTTCTTCACCGCGTTGACGTAGTTGTCAATGGCCTGCTCCGGCTCCATGTCTTCGGGAATCTCGCCGGTGTCCTGGAGGTATTCCAAGGCGTCCATCGCCACGTACGGGTTGACCGCGTCAGCGCCGTAGCCCATCAGCAGGCAGAAGTGCATCACCTCCCGCGGTTCGCCGCTCTCGACCACGATGCCCGCCTCGCCCCGCAGGTTGCGGTTCAGCAGCCCGTGGTGCAGGGCGCTGGCGGCCAGCAGGGCGGGGATCGGAATGCGATTCCCGCTCGCGTCGCGGTCGGAGAGGATCAGCAACGACGCGCCCTCGTCGATGGCGGCGGCCGCGGCGTTGACCATGTCTTCGAGGCCGTGAACCAGCGAGGCCGAGAGGTCGGCCCGGCCCGGCTCGAACAGCGCCGGCACCGTGGCCACGCGGAAGTCTGGCCGGTTGACCGTCCGCAACCGGTGCACGTCCTCGTTGGTGAGGATCGGGTGCGGCAGCTTAAGTTGGCGGCAGTGGGCCGGGCTCTCGTCCAGCAGGTTGTGCCGCTTGCCGGTGTAGAGCATCAGCGACATCACCAGCCCCTCGCGCAGCGGGTCGATGGGCGGGTTGGTCACCTGGGCGAAGCGCTGCTTGAAGTAGTTGAACAGCGGCTTGACGCCGTCGGCCAGCACGGCCAGCGGGGTGTCCGTGCCCATCGAGCCGATCGGCTCCTGGCCGTTGGCGGCCATGGGCGCGAGGATGCGGGACAACTCCTCCCGCGTATAGCCGAAGGTCCGCAGCCGACGGATCAGCTCCGCGCGGTCGGTGGGCTGGGGGGCGGCGGTGCTGAACAGGCCCCGCAGCTCGATGCGGTTCTGCTCCAGCCAGCGGCGGTATGGCTGCTGGCGGGCGATGCGGCTCTTGATTTCGTTGTCGGTGATGACGCGGCCTTCGGCCGTGTCCACCAGGAACATGCGCCCGGGCTGAAGCCGGCCCTTCTGCTGGATCCGTTCCGGCGGAAACTCGACCACGCCCACCTCGCTGCCGAGCACCACCAGCCCGTCGGTGGTCATCACGTAGCGGCTGGGGCGCAGGCCGTTGCGGTCCAGCGTGCCGCCGATGATGCGCCCGTCGGTGAACACCAGCGCGGCCGGGCCGTCCCACGGCTCCATGATGGCCGAGTGATACTCATAGAAGGCCCGCTTGTCCGTGGAGATGTGATACGCCGGGCCGAAGGCCTCCGGGATCATCATCATCAGGGCGTGCGGGGGCGTTCGGCCGGCGCGGACGAGCAGCTCCAGCACGTTGTCGAACTGGGCCGAGTCGCTCGCGCCGGGCGTGAGGACGGGCCGCAGGTCTTCGATGTGCTCGCCGAAGCGCGGGCTGGCCATTTTGCGCTCGCGGGCGCGCATGCGGTTGGCGTTGCCGCTGAGGGTGTTGATCTCGCCGTTGTGGGCGATCATCCGGAACGGCTGGGCCAGCCGCCAGTTCGGGAAGGTGTTGGTGCTGTAGCGCTGGTGCACCAGGCACAGGGCGCTGGTCATCCGCTCGTCGGACAGGTCCGGGTAGTAGGCGAAGAGCTGATGCGCCATGAACATGCCCTTGTAGCAGATCGTCCGGCAGGACATGCTGGAGATGTAGAAATCCTCGCCGCGGTCGCCGAACGTCCGGCGGACCTGCTTTTCGGCGCGCCTGCGGGCGAGGTAGAGCTTCGTTTCCAGTTCGTCGCCGCTCGCGCCGGCCCCGTCGATGAACGCCTGCTGGACGCTCGGCTCGGCGACGATGGCGAGTTCGCCCAGGCACCCGTTGTCTCCCGGAACGGTGCGCCAGCCGAGAACCCCCATGCCGTAGTGACGCGCGGCGGCTTCCAGGGCGGCGTTGCACTGCTCGCGGAGGTCCTCGTCGGCCAGCGGGCCGAAGACCTGCGCCACGCCGTAGCTGCCGGGGGCGGGCAGGTCGAAGCCGAGCGTCTGCGTCTCGGCCGCGAGAAACTCGTGGGGAATCTGGAAGAGAATTCCCGCGCCGTCGCCGGTGACCTCGTCGGCCCCGGCCGCGCCGCGGTGGTGCAGGTTCAGCAGCACCTGCTTGCCGTATTCCAGGATCGAATGGGCCTTGCGCCCGGAGATGTCCACCACGGCGCCGATGCCGCAGGCGTCGTGCTCGAACTCCGGGCTGTACAGACCGTGCGCCTTGGGTATTAAGTGCATCCTTCTAACCGTGCCCTTTCAGTACCATTCTACCGCCGGCCAAGGCCGAGCAGTAGCGTGCGGTCTTTCCGCCCCAAGCCGGGTAGACCCAAGGCGAACCATGAATTGTAAGGCAGAAGCCAATGGATTGGGTAGCTAATAGTGGTAATAGCCACTATTAGTCAGACTAATGGCGCCGCCTATCCAGTACCCGACGCCAGCATCCGCCCCGACTGAGACCCAGGCGCCTCTGTGCGCACTTCGGAGACACGCCCATGCAAGTACGAACCGCCCCCCTGATCGCCGTGCTTCTTCTCGCCGTCGCCGCCACGGCCTGCAACGCCCAGCCGGCCGAGGTGGACATCCCGGACAGCCAGTACGTGCAGGTCCGCGGAGACGACCTCGTGCTGGATGGCAAGGAGGTTCGCTTCTGGGGCTTCATCGGCGGCGCGGCCGGCAGCGGCGCGGGCGTCAAGCCGGATGACAGCCCGGAAGTCGCCCGCAAGAAGTTGCAGACGTTCCGCAAAGAAATGGACATCATGGTCCAGCGGATCGATGACCTAGGCTTCAACCTGATCCGCTCCTGGGAAGGGCGGTACCCGAAGATGCGCGACGAGCTGCCGCTGCTGTACAAGCACGATTACCAGGTCGGCGACGAATCCAGCTCGGACGGCATCGCCTACCCGGTGACGAAGGACGAGATGTACGTGAAGGTCTCCTTGGTGTCCGCGGACGGCAAGCCGCTGGCGACCGCCGGCAAGCTGCTGCTGTCGGCCGTGAGCACGAGCTTCAACACGGGCTACAAGCTGAAGCTGCCGGAGAAGATCGGCCCGGAGACGCTCCGTCCGTTCGGCGGGGCGGACATGGCCTCCAGCGGCGACAAGCCGGTGCTGGTGGCCCGCGTGGGCGTCACGGTGACCGCCCCGGAGATCGACGGGATGAGCTACGAGATGAAGGACTTCCACCTGCGGACCATCGCCAAGGGCGCCGTGCGGGGCGGCAAGCTGGTGATCCCGGACGACAAGGCGGTGTTCGTGGTCGAGCTTACCCGCTGAGGCGGGCGAGCCATGACGAATGACCAATCATCCTGAAGGACGAATGAAGGACGAATGAGTGATGACCGGCCCGACGACGGGCAGCGGGATCGCTATCGCGCGACGGGTGCGGCCGGGCGCAGGTGATGGTAGCGCTTGGAGGGCGGGTCCGCATAGAGAGTGTGGCGCGGCGCGAAACGCCCCGGCGGGTCCGGCGTAAAGAGCCTCTCGCCCACCGGCCGTTCGCTGAGCCACTGCACCCACTGCTCGTTGAGCGGCCCGTTGGCCCGCTCCCAATCGCCCCACAAACCATCCGCGCCGTGCAGCACGTCGTGGGTGTTGTCGGCCGGGTCGCGACGCGCCGCGGCCGGCAGGCTGCGCCACGTGCTGTCGACCGCGGCGGCGGTCAGGCCGCCGACGTGCTCCAGCGTCCGCTGAAAGCCGGGGCCGTTGCACCCGGCGGCGGCGGCGGCGATCAGGATGAGCAGACACGTCCGGCGCATCAAGATACTCCCTTTGTCCATCCTATCGGAACGAACCGCGGGCGAGGTGAATGGATTACCGCGAGACTCCCGCCAGCGAGCGCCGCACAACGCCCTTGATCGTCAGCCCCTGCACGATCACGGCGAAGGCGACCACGAAGTACGTCATCGTCAGGAACATCATGCGGTGCGGCGTGCCGTCGGGCAGGGCGAGGGCCATCGCCACGGAAATGCCGCCTCGCAGGCCGCCCCAGGTGAGGATGCCCAGCGTGCGGTGGGCGTAGGTGCGGTGAGCGCGCAGCACCAGCAGCGGGCCGCCCACGCTCAGCAGCCGCGCCAGCAGGACGATCGGCACGGCCGCGGCGCCGGCCAGCAGATAGCGGCCCTCGAGCGTCAGCACGAGCACCTCCAGGCCGATCATCACGAACAGCAGCGCGTTGAGCAGCCCGTCGACCAACTCCCAGAAGATCTCCAGGTTCCGTCGGCTGGCGGCCTTGATGCCGAGCCTGAGCCCCTCGTTGCCGACCATCAGCCCGGTGACCACCATGGCGATGGGCGCCGAAACGCCGATGGCGTCGGCGAGGGCGTATCCGCCCGCCACCAGCGCCACGGTGATCATCAACTCCGCGTGCAGGTCGTCGACGCTCTTGAGCAGCCGGTAGCCCACGTAGCCCAGCGCCGCGCCGTACAGCACCGCGCCCACGGCCTCGCGGAGGAACAGTTCCGCCACATACCCGGCCGAGAGCTGGTGCTCGCCGGTGGCGATGCCCAGCAGGCTCAGGAAGATCACCACGCCCACGCCGTCGTTGAAGAGGCTCTCGCCGGCGACGGTCGTCTCCAGCGGCTTGGGCGCGCCCGCTTTCTTCATGATCGCCAGGACGGAGATCGGGTCCGTCGGGGAGATCAGCGCCCCGAACAGCAGGCAGTGGATCAGTTGCAGGTCAAAGCCCATCACTCCGGCCAGGCCCCACACGCCGAAGCCCACCAGAAAGGCCGATGCCAGCGTGCTGAGCAGAGAGAAGATGCCGATTTCCCACTTGCGCTCGTTGAGGTCGTTGAACTCCACGTGCATCGCCCCGGCGAAGAGCATGAAGCCCAGCATCCCCTTCAGCAGCACGTCGGAGAAGTCTACCTGTTCCATGAACTGCCGGGCGGCGCCGGAGAAGGTGTCTCCGAACTCCGGCCAGACCGCGCCGACGCCCAGCACCGTCAGCGCCAGCAGCAGGCTCATGATCATCACGCCGATGGTCGTCGGCAGCTTCAGGAACCGCGCGTTGAGGTAGTTGCACAGCGCGGCCAGGGTGATGACAACGGCGATCTTGCTGAACAGGTCCATGCTCGATGGCCGGTCGGGCTCAGTAGCCCGGACCGTACGTCCCGGGTTGTCCCGTGACGCGGCCGATGATGTTCATGATCCAGCCCAGAACGCCGAGAATGGTGCCGATGATCCCCAGGATGCGCCCGGCCTGCGTCAGGCCGCGGCCGGAGGGGTCCATGCGTCCGGCGTCCATTTCCTTGATATCCTGGCTGCCGAACACCCACGCCAGGATGCTCAGCGGGATGCAGCAGCACAGCACCATACCGAGGATCCCGAACGTGAGAACCATGCCGCCGCGATGAGGCTTAAGCGCCTGCTGGCCCATCGGCCCGTAGGAGGTGAACGGCTGGACGGGGGAAGCCTGTGCACCATACGGCTGCTGGACGCCGCCGACGCTCTGGCCGCCCTGCGGGGACGCCACGTTCCGGAAGAGCTCCGGCAGGGCATTGCTCGCGGTGGTCCAGTCCGCCATGCCCTCAGACCACACCATGTCGATCGCGCGGAGCTGGCCGTTGTTGACCCAGCTTTGCAGCACGTCCTCCCCGACCGGCCCGTACTGCTGGTTGCCGATGTGACAGTACCATTGCTTCATTCCATGATTCCTTTCCGCCGGGCCGTGGGCTAGCCCACGTAGACAAGGACATACACCCAGTTGGCGGCCACGGCCGCCACCACAACTATCCATGCGGCGATCCGCTCGCCACGGCTCAGCCGCGGGCGGACCACCCTGCCGAAGACAATACGCATGAGCAGGTCGAGGAGGAATAGAATAATCACCGCGAACAAAAGAGGATTGTGCAGAAGCCCGGCGAGCGGCTCGCCGCGCAGTATCGCCAGCACGCCGCGCGTGCCGCCGCACGTGGGGCAGGGCCGGCCGGTGACGGCCTTGAATGGGCAGAGGTTCATCGCCTGACCGCCGCGCGTGGAGAGCACAACGGCCGTGGCCACCAGCGCCCCCCAGAGCAACACCAGCACAACAGCCCACCAGGGCCACGGCGGCCGACGGGAGACGCTGCGCAACTCCACGTTCATGGCAGATCCAGCGGAGCGGGGCCTTGGCTCGGAACGTCCCTCGCGAAAATGGCGAAGGCCATCAGCCCCGCGAAGAACAGAACGCCCAGAACGGCCAGCACCACCTGAACGATGCCCAGGATGCGCCCGGCCTGCGTCAGGCCGCGGCCGGAGGGGTCCATGCGGCCGGCGTCCATTTTGCGCAGGTCCACCGAGCCCATCACCCAGGCGACGATGCCCAGGATAAACCCCACGCCGCAGCCGAGCGTGACCAGGAACCCCACCAGCCCGAGCACCAGCACCGCGGCCCCGCGGTGCGGCTCCACCCCCGGCGGCAGTTGGCAGCGCACCGGCCCGGCCGGGCCGTAGGCCTGGGGGGCGGCGGGCGGCATTCCGTCCAGCGCCGCCTCGGCGGGCGTCCAGTCGGCCATGCCTTCGCACCAGACGAGGTCCGTCGGCCTCACGCGCCCCTGCAGCACCCACTGCCGCAGTTCGGCCTCCTCGACGGGGCCGTACCGCTGGTCGCCCACATAGCAGTACCAGTTGCTCACCGCGGCGCCCCTTCCGAGGGCGCCGCCCGGCGGCGGGCGGCCCGCAGGCCCCGCACCTCCCGCAGCACCTGGCGGCACCACAGCCACCCCAGCACCGGCAGCACCGCCACGAAGCGCGGGTTATACCGCCACGCCCGCTCGAACTGCCCATGCAGCGCGGCAGACACCGCCCGGGTCATGCCGCAGCCGGGGCAGTCGTGGCCGGTAGTCAGCTTGAACAGGCAGATCGTCGGCCCGGACTCGACATAAGAAATGGGCGTCAAGACCGCCGCGGCGGCCGCGGCGATCAAGATGCCCAGTTTCAACAGATGCATGGTTTGTTCCCGGCCGGGGGTTACTTCTTCACCAGGTCCTGGCCATTGGCGTCTTTGAAGTTGCCCATGATGATCATCACCAGATCGACCAGCGTGCCGATGCCGCAGATGCCCAGCGTCAGCAGCCACAGCACGCCGGAGCCGGTCTTGCCTACGTAGAAGCGATGCACGCCCAAGTTGCCGACAAAGATGCACAGCAGCAGCGTGGTGAGCCAGTCTTTGCCTTCGCCGGCCGGTGCGGGGGCCGGTGCGGGGGCGGGGGTGGGTTGAGGTGCTTGCGGTGTTTCGGTCATGAGGGTTCCTTTCCCGGTTGGATACGTCCTTGTCTGCCTGAGGGGCATCCGGCCCCTCATCCACCAAAGAATTGCCTGCGCAATATACCCCAAGTCCTGAAGCAGTCAACTGGTTTCGCGAATTCCGCACGATCGGCCATGGCGTTCTGACCGGCCGCGGGGTTGGGCCCGGAGGCCTATTGGAGTATTTCCAGAAGCCGCTCGGCGAGCTGGATGTGCTTGTGCTTGTCGCGGAGGACATGCTCCACGTGAGACTTGAGCTTCGGGTCGCTCAGGTCGATGGCGAGTTTGCCGTACGCGGCGGCGGCCTGGTGCTCCTGGTCCAGCAGGGCCTGCAACTGCTCGCGAAGGTAGGCCTGCTCAAGCATCGCCCACCTCCCGGCAGAACTCGCCCCCGCACAGCTCCTTGAGCGTGGTGCGGTGGCTGTCGGTCTCGTCGCGCAGGGCTTTGAGGATGGCGTAGATTTCCGACCGCTGTTCCGTGTCGAGCGTCTCGGCGTGCGAGACCTCTCTGGCGACTTTCTTCAGCGCGGTGTCCAGCGAGGCTTCAAGCTTTTCTACGGCGTTCATGTCAACCGGGGCTGGTCCCGGCAGGTCGGTCGTAGACATGGTTTCCCTACCTGTCCTTTCGGCGGCCGGCGAGACGGAACGGGCGGCCGCACGTTCACGACACCATTATCACGCGCCGACGGGCAAAACGCAAGCGTTCGGCCGGGCAAAACGCTTTCGCGAGGCGCATGGGCGGGCGCTCCGGCCGCCTACAAATAGCGGCCGCCGAGCCTGGAAGCCCGCGGCCGCCGCCGAAACCATATGCCCGGGACTGGATTCGAACCAGCACGAGGTATAACCCTCACCAGGCCCTCAACCTGACGCGTCTGCCAATTCCGCCACCCGGGCATGGGGGCAAACCCATACGATAGACCCTGGGCGGGCATCTGTCAACTGTTCCGCGCCGCCATTGCGAATGCTTCGGCCGCTTTCGCCGCGGCGGACGGAGCGGGGCAGTGGCCGGCGACCGCTCAAGCGGTTAGAATGCCCTCGAGCGTTCGCCGCATACCCGCACATTCGGAGAGATCGAGAACCATGGCGTTGTTTCGAAAAACCATCGAGAAGCTGTCCCGCGGACTGGCGCGGACGAAGGAGCGTTTCCTCGGCGGGCTCAAGAGCCTGCTGACCGGCCGGCGGCTGGACGAGGATCTGCTGGACGAGATCGAGCAGAAGCTCATCGAGGCCGACATGGGCGTGGCGACGGCCCTGCGCATCCGGGAAGACCTCCATGCCGCCTCCAAGGAAGGCCGCATCTCCCGAGGCGAGGAGGTGATCGACTTCCTTAAGACGGAGCTGAAGACCTACTGGCCGGAGGCGGACCGCACGCTGCACTTCGCCGCGGCCCCGCCGACGGTCATCCTCGTGGCCGGCATCAACGGGGCCGGCAAGACCACCTCCGTGGCCAAGCTGGCCTTCCGGCTCAAGCAGGAAGGGCGCACGGTGATCCTCGCCGCCGCGGACACCTTCCGCGCCGCGGCCGTCGAGCAGCTCACCATCTGGTCCAAGCGGATCGGCGTGGAGATCATCACCGGCAGCGGGTCGGACCCGGCCTCCGTGGCGTACGACGCGTGCGAGGCGGCCGTCGCCCGCGGGGCGGACGTGCTGCTGGTGGACACGGCCGGGCGGCTGCACACCCAGGACGACTTGATGCGGGAGCTGACGAAGATCCGCGACGTGGTGGCCAAGAAGCTTCCCGGCGCCCCGCACGAGGTGCTGCTGGTGGTGGACGCCACGACGGGGCAGAACGCCATCAACCAGGCCAGGGCGTTCCAAAAGGCCATCGACGTGACGGGCATCTTCCTGGCCAAGCTGGACGGCACAGCCA
>Ga0102959_1000150_pt1 | contig 22885 bp, 16 predicted proteins | sample SalPonF2_B_D2_MG_FD_84520 | JGI IMG/M metagenome (GOLD analysis project Ga0102959, IMG submission 84520) | Salt pond soil microbial communities from South San Francisco under conditions of wetland restoration - Salt Pond MetaG SF2_B_D2_MG ...
ACTATATGATTCGCAGCGATGAAAACACCCTGTCATCCCTGATCTCTGAAAAGGGTTACCCTCATGTCAAGGTAAAGGGATCCGCGGCCATCAGTAAGGACAAAACCGAAGCTTCAGTAATGTATAAAGTTGACGAAGGGCCTTTTGTGAGAATGGGGCAAGTGGCTTATACAGGGAATTTTCTCACCAAAAAACGTGTTATAAATAATGAACTTGAACTCGATCCGGGAGAGCCGTTTTCTCTGAAGAAATTTTTAAGATCCCAGCGCGATATCCGTGACATCGAAGCATTTGATTCGGTTCGTTTTAACACTTTCGGGTTAAAAGAAACGGCGGACAAGGTAAATCTGCTTTTGGAATTGGAAGAGAAAAAACCTTACTATATTCAAACCGGCGGAGGATATGACACTGAAAGGGGGTTTTTTGCAAACATTATGGCGGGCGACCGTAACCTTTTTGGATTAAACAAGGATATTTGGGCGGGTGGTGAAATCAGCCAGATAGGGTACCGAGGAGACCTGGGCATCACTGAACCCAGATTTCTGAGAACCCAGATAAAGTCGACAATGAACCTGTTTGCTGAAGACAGGGAAGAGTTTAATACAAATTTCGGCACCAGAGAAAGGGGCGTTTCATTATCATTTAACCGCAGGTTTCTTAAAAAATTTAACGCAGACATTTCTTTTGTTTATTCCTACAAGAAGGACTACCCGCGCGATTCGGAACCCATTTTGGTCAATGAAGAAAATAGATTTGAGCCCAGAGAAATTCTGACCATAAGTCCCTCACTTGTTTATAATGCAATAGATTCCTATATAAGACCCAGAAAAGGGCTATTTTCTTCTTTACTCTTAGATATTTCTAAAGGGATCAATAACTCTCTGGATGATTTTTTTAGATATCGTTTCGAGGTTCGAAAATATTATACCCCCATAGAAAACTTAAGTTTTGCCCTGCGGGGTCGGGTCGGGGATATTACCCCCTTTGAGGACGCCAGCACCATACCGGAAGACCAGTTTTTCTTTCTGGGCGGCACATCCACCGTTCGGGGTTTTGACGAAAACCTCCTTCGATTTGACTTGGCCGGCAAGGCCTTAGGAGGGTTGACTTCGATTTTGGGTAATATAGAGACCCGGATTGACTTAGGACCTGATTTCGAGCTTTCTTTTTTTTACGACATCGGCAGCGTCAGAAACGCTATTGTCGACCAAGGTACGGATGGATTTCGTTCTTCAGTCGGAACAGGGCTGCACTATTTTACGCCCATCGGCCCCATCGGTGTCTATTACGGCCACAAACTGGATAGAAAACCTGATGAAAGCGCGGGCCGGTTTCATTTTACAATAGGGTTTAGATTTTAACAGACAATTGACGAAACCGGAAATAATTGCAACCTTTTATCATACCAAAAGCTTCTTGAAATCGATTTGTTTCGTAGGACTAAACTATTTCAAAAAATAAAGGATTAGATTATGGAAACATATCCTATTCCAATGGTTCCCGGACCGGTTAAATTGCCGCAAACGGTGCTGGATGCTTATCAGACCAATTTTGGATCCGCGGATTTGGAAGCCGAATTTCTGGAATTATACAACAAGACGGAATCCAACCTGAAAATGATTCTCTGCACCAAAAACCGTGTCGTCATTCAGTCCGGGGAAGGCATGCTGGCATTGTGGAGTGCCTTGAAAAGCTGTCTTCTCCCTGGAGACGGCGTATTGACCATCGCCACCGGTGTTTTTGGCGACGGTATCGGCGACATGGCGCTTTCCATTGGTGCCGACGTAAATAAAATACGTTTGCCGTATAATGAAACCATTTCGGATATGTCCGAAATTGAGGCCGCCATTGTTCAATTCAAGCCGAAAATGATTACCGTGGTTCACTGCGAAACCCCATCCGGCACTTTAAATCCCATTGCTGAATTGGGACGACTGAAACGACGCCATAACGTTCCCCTCCTGTATGTGGATGCCGTGGCCAGTGCCGGGGGTTCACCCGTTTTAAGCGATGAGTGGAACATTGACCTTTGCCTGGGCGGTTCCCAGAAGTGTTTGTCTTCTCTGCCGGACATGGCCTTTTTATCGGTGAGTGAATCCGCATGGGACATCATTCACAACGTCAATTATGTGGGGTATGATGCCTTGAAACCGTTTTATAAGGCACAGGCAGCACATTATTTTCCTTATACGCCAAATTGGCAAGGTGTTGCGGGTCTTAACGCCGGAGCCGAGTTGATTCTGAATGAGGGATTGGACAACAGTTTCGCCAGGCATGAAAAGGTTGCTGAATTTTGCCGCAACAAAATAATAAAGATGGGGTTGTCGCTTTTTCCGGCTTCGGATGCTGTACTGTCTCCGACGGTTACGGCCGTCAACCTCCCTGACGGAGTTGACTGGCCGGAATTTAACTTACAACTGCGACAGCAAGGACTTGTGGTGGGTGGGAGTTATGGGCCCATGGTCGGCAAAGTCTTTAGACTGGGGCATATGGGCACCCAGGCGGATATGGAACTTGTCAAACAGGCACTAAATGTTATTGAAAATGTTGTGGAAAAAATTTGAATTATGATTTTTTTTATTTTTGTAAACTAAATCGCTGCATCCACCGTCTTAGGATATTAAAAACTTGGTCTGAAACAAAACGATCATAACAGAGATTAAAGGGATATTACTATAGAATTGAAAAAAACCGGGTTTAGACGCTTTAATTCCGTCATTGGTTTGATTTTGTTGTTAAAAATTCCCGAAAACGATTTCTATAAATGTCATGAAATGGGGCATGACTCAATGATAATCACTTGCTTTTGAATACAGTTCGTTATAAACATTAGCCAAGATAAACTTAGATATTCAAGAAAAAGTCAAAAACAATTTTTTTCGGAGGTGTAATATGTTTGGAGACCGTCGCTTTGCCAAGTATGTCTGTTGTTTTGTTACGATGACTATGGTGCTGATGAGTATGCCGGTGCAGACGGTTCAGGCGGCTATGGTAAGAACGGAAACGGTGCTGACGCTGTCGACGGCAAAAAACGTACGTGAAAACCTCAATCAATTTTTAAAAAGGGAAGATGTCAAGGCCATAATGATGGCCCAGGGGATCAGCCCTGTAGAAGCAACAGCCCGCGTCGACAGTCTCTCCGATGCAGAAATCATGCAGATTGCCGATAAAATGGATCAGCTTCCTGCCGGTGGTAGCACATTTGGCGTTATTATGGGGACTGCGGTGATTATCTTTATTGTCCTTTTGATCACGGATATTTTGGGCTATACTGACATTTTTACGTTTGTGAAACATCCCTCCAGCAAATAGTATGGCGAATTGCCAAAAATGTTTGCAATTTAAATGCATTGTACTGCTTTGCTGTACCGTTGTTCTGCTTTCAAGCTGCGCCAGTCTCAATAAATCTGTAATGTTGGAAAAAGCAGGCAATGTGCCCCCTCGAGTTGAGATTGAAACGATTCCGTTTTATCCCCAGAAAGCATATCAGTGTGGTCCTGCGGCACTTGCAATGGTACTCGACTGGAGCGGCCTGCTGATTTCTCCTGAAGATCTGACCGCCGAGGTCTTTACACCTGAACGCAAAGGGAGCCTTCAATCGGCAATGGTAAGCACGGTCCGCCGGAATGGCAGAATCGCATATGTGTTTACGGGATTGAGTGATCTGTTCGTTGAAGTGGCTGCCGGGCATCCGGTGATCATTTTACAAAATCTTGGGTTGTCCTGGTATCCTGTCTGGCATTATGCGGTGGTGGTCGGCTACGATTTGTCTGAAAAATATGTTATTCTTCGCTCAGGAAATATTCGCCGGAAACTCATGTCTTTTCAGGTTTTTGAAAAAACCTGGGCCCGAGGCAATTATTGGGGTCTTTTAATTCTACAATCAAATCAATTGCCTGCCACGGTTAAAAAAGATCTATTCCTAAAAGCTTTATTGGGGCTTGAAGAAGCCCGTCAGTTTCGGGCTGCCATCGATGGATACCATACAGCGCTGAAGCAATGGCCGAAAAGTCTAACTGTGTTTATCGGTATTGGTAATTGCTATTATGCCCTTGGAGATCTTGAAAATGCCGAAAAGGCTCTCAGAAAAGCCGTCCGTTACCATCCAAAATCGGGTCCGGCGTTTAATAATCTTGCACAGATTTTCTTTGAGCAAGGGCGAAAGAAGGAAGCATTGGCGGCCGCAAACAAGGCGGTTTCTTTGGGTGGTCCCATGAGTTCCGTATATCAAAAAACTCTTGACGAGATCGAGCGGATTCAGAGATAAATAAAAACACCCCGACCCCTGATTTGTTTGGATATAATATTTTGTTGGATAGGCCCTAATTGATACTAAACTATTGATTTTAAGGTGTTGATTTGATATAGAAAAGCCTCCACCGAAATGGAAGAAGCCTGTTTAATGGGATTCAGTGGAGGCTTTGAGTAAGGAAAACTGGTGACAGCACTCCTTCAACTCGAAAAAATAAATATCAATAAACCCCATGTTGGTCAATCAAAAACCCTCAATTGAAGCATGGGCTGTTAATCGCTATTTGAAGATGGCGTTACTTAAAGGTTCTGTATCTTTCAACAATGTAAGGACAAAATAATATGACATTTAAAATAAAATGGACCGGATTATTTTTGTGTTTTATCTTCATTCAACCGATACTATTTCCCGTTTTTTCAAAAGCCCAGGAGCCTGTTGAAAATTTTACCCTCAAACAGACCATTGAAAGTGCTGTTAAGGCAAATCTCGGGCTGAAATCATCCAAAGAAGAAACAGCAGCAGCCATGGCTGTGAAAAAAGCCAAACGGACGCAATTTTTTCCTACATTTAGTGCATCCTATGGGTACAATCGGTTTGACGCAAGTACAGTAACAAGCGGCATTACGGCGGTTCCAAAAGAAGAGTACAGTTTTGTAACCTCATTCAGTCAACCGATATTTGCAGGTTTCTCTTTACTGAGACAATACGACATCGCCAAACTCGGTCTAGACAGAGCCCAAGTCAGAGAGCAGCTTAAACGTCAAGATATTATTCTGGACGCAAAAAATGCATACTTTCAACTGCTGCAGAAGCAAAAGCTACATGATATCGCCCAAAAGACCGTTGTACAGATCATGGCTCAAAAAGAAGTGGCCGATAATTTTTACCAGGTGGGCATGACGCCGTTGAACGATCTGCTCCAGGCACAGGTTGAACTGGCCAATGCCAAACAGGAGCTTATTGTTGCAAAAAACAATTTGGACAATGCCGAGTCGAATTTCAATACGCTCCTTCGAAGACCCATAAATACACCTGTCGTTCTGAAGGACATTCTTGATTTTTCTCCCTTTGAAGAAACCCTTGAGTATTGCCTTGCCGAAGCCGAGAAAAATCGATTTGAAATAAAAATTACCGATATGGAAGTTGAAATTGCACAAAAAGAATTAGATCTTACAAAAAAAGACTATTACCCATCAATTGATCTGAAAGGGAATTATTTTAACTACGGAACACAATGGGATGTAGATGGGGGCGAAGGCATATATGATCCCAGTGGGTGGAATATACAAGCTGTGGCAAAATGGAATTTCTGGGAATGGGGCCGAACCTCATATGGCGTTAAAGAAAAAAATTCCCGATTCAACCAGGCAAAGCTTCAAAAACAAGAGATTCTTGATAATATCCACTTGGAGGTAAAGACGGCATATCTGAGGACCCAGGAAGCGGAAAGGGCGATCAAAACGGTGGAAAAAGCCATTGAGCAGGCAAAAGAAAACTTCAGGATAAACCAGGAACGTTATAAAGAACAAATCTCCACGCAAACCGATGTGCTCATTGCCCAAACACTTCTCTCAAGAACCATGACAAATTACTACAATGCATTGTACGCATTTAAAATTTCTAAGGCGACGCTGTATCGATCTATCGGCCAGGAAGTTATTGAATGATTGAGAAACAGAATAAAAGCTCTATAATTCGGATGTTTCACGTCCACAAGCATTACGGCGCCGTTAAAGCGCTCATCGATATCACACTTGATGTTCCAAAAAACGAACTCCTTTTTATCAGCGGTCCCAGCGGGGCAGGCAAAACTTCTCTGCTGAAGCTTTTGTATTATGGAGAAGCTGCATCAGAAGGACAGGTGTTGATCGATGGAATGAATTTATCAAGAATCTCACATCATCGAATTCCGATTCTTCGACGAAAGTTCGGCGTAATATTTCAGGATTACAAGCTGATTCGAACAAAGACTGTATTTGATAATATTGCCGTTGTACTTGAAGCAGTGGGAAAAAAACGGCGATTTGTTGAAAAAAAAGTACGGAGTGTCCTCAGAACTGTTGGTATGGAAAACAGCATCCATTCCTTGCCCCCGACCCTATCCGGTGGGGAACAACAAAGAATCGCCGTTGCCAGGGCTATCGTCGGAGACCCAAAGATTATACTTGCAGATGAACCCACCGGCAACCTGGACGAGGACTCTGCCGATATTATCCTTAACCTGCTCAAAAGATTTCATGTTCGAGGCGCTACGGTTATTATTGCAACCCACGATAAAGAACTTATCCGCAAAACAGGGGGACGAGTCATTCATCTGAAGCAGGGTCGAATGCAGACAACATCAATCCATTAGAGAACGTGTTCTGATGATTATTTATTATAAGCGGGCCATAAAGGATATTCTTGATCACAGGTTTTTGAGTGTTGTGACTATCGCTACCATTGCGATCGCCATACTTATTGCCAGTGCTTTTGCTCTTTTTTTTATCAATGCAAACGCTATTGTGAACTCCTGGAAACAGGGAATCCGTATAATGGTCTATCTTAAGCCCAATTCCTCTGAAAAAAACGTTGCTGATATCAAAAGTAAAATTGAGGGCATGAAAGGTGTAAATAATGTTCGCTTTATTTCAAACAAAGAGGCGTTGGAACGGTTAAAAAATCAGATGAAGCGGCAATCCTCGTTACTGGACGACTTGCAAGAAAATCCCTTACCGGATGCCTTTGAAGTTCAGCTTACAGACAATTTCCAAAACCAGGATAAAGTCGAAAAGCTTGCTACTCGTCTGGAATCGCTTTCGCAGGTGGATGAAGTCGAGTATGGGCAAGTTTGGCTGGGACGATTTACGAACATTCTCAATCTGTTCAGGTTAACAGGATATGCAATGGGGGCTCTTTTTTTTATGGCAACTGTTTTAATTGTCGCCAACACCATTCGCTTGGTGCTTTATTCAAGGCGCGAAGAGGTTGAAATCATGCGGCTGGTCGGTGCAACCGACGGTTTCATCAGGGCTCCTTTCTATATGGAAGGCCTTATCCAGGGAGCTCTGGGCGGGATCATCGGGCTTGGAGCGTTATTTGTTCTTTTTATATTTATTTCATCGAATGTCGATAAAGGTTTAACTTCAAGTCTGTTTGCAATCAGATTTCTTTCTTGGAAGGCATTCCTTGGAATATTAATTTGCAGCATGTTTATAGGGTGGATGGGGTGCTTTCTTTCGCTAAAACAGTTCTTAAAACAGTAGCATATGCTGCAGTCAGTGTCATTATTATACTGCAATTCCCCGATGTTTGTGTTGCACAATCCGATGAAATCGGAATTGTGACCGCCAACAAGCTGAACGTTCGGTCCCAGCCCGGCATTAAAAGTCCCTCTCTGGTATTGATTTCAAAAGGAACAAAAGTCAAAATCCTCGAGCATCATAATAAATGGCTTAAAATTTTACATGAAGGCCAGGTCGGTTATATTCGAAATTTTAAGCAATATGTGCATATTATATCTGAGGACAGTATAAAGAAAACAGTAAAAACAGAAAATGGCAATGACGACATTGAAGGCTTCAGGAAAGAGGTGGGCAGTATCGATCGTGAGATAGAAAAGGGGACGGCCGAACTCTTGAGGTTTACAAAAAGGGAAACTTCCATCGTCAATAGCTTGAACGATATTGATTTGACACTTGACAAAGCCAGAAAAAATGCTTCGTCTCTCAAAAAAGAGCTTGCTGACTTTGAAAAAAAAATAAAGAGGGCGACAAATACATCCAAAGAACTTCAAAAAAGGATTAAAACCAGCGAAGAGTATGCATCAAAGCGCCTGATCGCTCTTTATAAGCTGAACTGGCTGGGCCAAATATATGTTTTGGCCTCGGCTCAATCCATGTATGAACTTTTTCATCGAAAAAAAGTTTTGGAACAGGTTTTTGCGTACGATGAAAATATTTGGCAAAATCTTCTGGACAATAAAGAGGAGTTTCAGCAGATACTGATCGAGTTGAATGCAAAAAAGAGGGAGAAGCTTGCTGTTGAGATAGATTTAAATAAACAGATTAAAATCATGTCTCTTGAGAGACAAAAACGTTCGCAACTACTTGATGATATACGTAAAAAAAGGTCTTTAAAATTGGCTGCTCTTGAATCCTTGAAACAGGCAGCGGCAGATTTAGATCATACCGTAATATCTTTGAAATCCGGAACAGATCTGACGAAACCCCAAAAAAATATTTCACTAAAGAGCTTTTCCACTTTAAAAGGATTGCTTAATATGCCGGTAAAAGGTAAAATAGTATCCTTTTTCGGACCACACCGAAACAAAAAGTTTAATGTGATCAATTTCCAAAGTGGTATCGAGATAAAAGCTGACAGAGGTGAACCCATACGTGCCGTCTATAATGGACGAATTCTTTATGCCAGATGGTTTAAGGGATACGGAAATATGATCATCATTGATCATGGGAATAATTTCTACACCATTTATGCCCATGCTCAGGAAATTTTTGCTTCACAAGGAGATACTGTTGAAATGGGCGAAGTTGTGGCCACCGTTGGAGACTCAGGGTCAATGATCGGTCCAAGTTTGCATTTTGAAGTGCGTCATCATGGGAAGCCTGTGGACCCGTTGGAATGGATTAAAAAAGGTTAGTCTGGACTTTTCAATGGGCTGAATGAAGGGTATTATAAAAAGTTCAGATTAAAAGGAGAAACTCCATGAATTTAAAGAAAAAACAACATATTAAACTGTGGTTGGCTTTGCTGATCGCTGTCGTTTTTGGAACCATTGGATCCGGTTTTTACCGAAATCTTTCGGCCGATGGAGCAGAAACATATAAGGGTTTAAAATTATTTTCCGATGTGATCGAATTGGTTGAAAACAACTATGTTGAACCCGTCGATTCAAAAGAATTGATCGAAAAGGCCATCCAGGGAATGGTCCACAGCCTTGATCCCCATTCTTCTTTGTTGGCTCCTGATGACTTTAAAGAGTTGCAGATTGACACCCAGGGTGAGTTTACGGGAATCGGCGTAAGTATCACCATGAAGGATGGTTTTGTTACAGTGATTTCGCCCATTGAAGGAACACCGGCTTACAAAGCCGGAATAAAAGCCGGTGATAAAATCATTAAGGTTAACGGTAAAGCGACAGGAGATTTGCGACAGGCTGTTAAAATGATTAGAGGGCCAAAAGGAACTGAGGTTGTTGTTACGATTGCCCGGGAAGAAGTCAAAAAACCAATTGATTACAAACTTATTCGGGATATTATTCCTGTTGAAAGCGTCAAAGCGATTGTTTTGAAACCCGGATACGGATATATCTGGATCACCAATTTCAGAGATAGTACAACCGATGACCTTGTTTCAGAGTTGGAAAAACTTGAATCCAATAAAATGCCCTTAAAAGGGCTTATCCTCGATCTTCGTGACAACCCGGGCGGGCTTCTCAACCAGGCTATTGAGGTTTCAGATATTTTTGTCGAAGAAGGAACAATTCTTTCCATTAAGGGACGTAGGGAAAAAAATACCCAAATTTATAAAGCGACCCCGAACAAAGTAAAGCGGAATTATCCCATTGTTTTATTAATTAACGGCGGGAGCGCCAGTGCGTCAGAAATCGTAGCCGGTGCCCTCCAGGATCAAAAACGCGCTCTCATACTGGGAACTTCTTCCTTTGGGAAAGGTTCGGTGCAATCTGTGGAGAAATTGAGGGATGGTTACGGCCTTAAATTGACCATTGCAAGATATTACACACCCAGTGGTCGCTCGATCCAGGCAAAAGGTATTCAACCGGATATCATTATAAAAAGAAGGTTTATTGATAAGGAAGATATGGACGGTATCGGTGAGGGGGTGCTAAAGGAAAAAGATCTTCAAAATCATCTCGAAGCGGTGCCTGAAAAAGGTCAGGAGAAAAAAAAGGAAGAGGGCGAGAAAGAAAAAAGGCTTGAAAAACAGAACATCGAAAAAACTAAATTTATGTACGGTCAGATTAAGCCTGAACTGCTACTGACGGATAATCAAGTGACACGTGCGCTTGATATTCTTTTGAGCTATGAAATCTTCAAGGACGTCCAAAAATAAGGTATGGCTAAAAAACAGAGACGACGTCCGAAGAAACCGTTAAAAAGAGCGGCTAAAGGCAGTATTCAAAAAACGTATCTGCTAAAAGCTGTTACCGGACTTGGCATTCTGATACTCTTGGTCGTTATTGCCGGTGTTTTGACACACCATTTGATATCAAAAAAATATACCGTGTTGCCGATGAAAAAACCCCGGGTTATGAAAACGCCCAGGTTTGAAATCTATCCCAAAAATGACATACCACCCCATAAACCCATACCGAAAACCAAACCCGCGGTGCCCACGAAATTACCCAAAATTGCCATTATTATTGATGACATCGGGTATGATAGATATATAGCCCAAAAATTCCTCGATCTTGACGCTGTCTTGACATTTTCCATACTCCCTCACAGTACTCATGATAAAAGAATTGCCATGATGGCTCATTCTAAAGGGTTCGATGTGATGTTGCATCTGCCCATGGAACCCAATGAATATCCATTGATAAACCCCGGTCCCGGAGTTCTTCTTACTTCCATGTCGCCAGATCAACTCATCAACCAGCTCGATGAGGACTTGGACGCTGTTCCTTTTGTCAAGGGTGTAAATAATCATATGGGTTCAAAAATGACAACAATTGCCCCTCAACTCCATCAGATTTTTTCGGTTTTGAAGAAAAGAAAGCTCTATTTTATTGACAGTCGTACCACTGTCGACACACTTTGCGGGCCGTCGGCACAATTACTGCAAGTTCCCTTTGGACAAAAAGATGTGTTTATTGATCATATACCGAAGCCTGATTTTATCCGAGAAACAATATATCGGCTCATAAAAATTGCCGACCGTCATGGTGAAGCCATCGGCATTGCGCACCCGCACACTACAACCTATGAAGTTCTTCGTGAAATGCTTCCCGAGTTGAAAGAAAAAGCGATTCTGGTTCGTGCATCTGATATCGTGCATATTGCAGATTAGTTTTCACCTAAACTGAGCGTTTCAAATAATGACAGGAATATAAAAAATTAACAATTTAAGATAAATATTCATCGCTAAAATCGCTAATAGGTCTTCATCCAATAGCTGTATGTATTTATATAAAAAATTGTCATCATTTGAAACCCTTCGGGATTGCCGATTTTACCGAATCTGCTGCGTTATGAGACATTTGCAGTAGCAGACTACGGCTGCATGTCTCATGCCTTGCATCTCCCCGAAAGGCGGGATCTTACGACCGGCAAACTCGACAATCGCTCAATTTAGGTTTAAGAAAGACAGAGCCTGCGGGTAAAAGACTTCACCGCGACAATAATAAACGGGACTTTTTATGTCTAATAATATGGAAACACCGGCGCGGTTAAGCAATAAAATACTTGCCTATTTTTGCGTGTATTATGTGGCATTGGCACTAATTATCGACCACAATGGCAAGTTTTCATTATCACCAAATCACTTTCGACTGGTTTTTTGGTTTGCCATACCTGCGATTCTTTTGCTGCTTACTGTTTTTTTAGCAAAAAATCGGGATGAGATCTTACACTGGTTAGATGTGAGAGCCATTAGCCGTAAAGAATGGTATGTGGCGTCAGCCTTGATGGCATGTTTGGTTTTGGTGATTGCTGTTATTCCGACAGTTCCCTCTTTAGCCGATTACTATAAACCCGGGCGGATAAACTTCAGCCACCGGTTTTTTTGGCTATTGGCCTGGTTTCCAGGCTGGGAGCTGATGCACCGCTGCTTATTGGCCTATCATATACCCCGTTCATTGCCAAAGTACTCCTGGCTGCTCATACCTTTATTTGAAGGTTTGTATCATTTCAATAAGCCTTGGCCTGAAATGTTGGGCATGTTTGCCTGGAGCGGGGTATTAACTTTCTGGACGATTAACCGCAAAAATGCTTGCCTGGCGATTCTGGCGCACCTGGTGTTGGAATGTTTGTTGATCGCTTATTTGGGTTTGGCTGGTTGAGCGTATATTAAAAAGAAAATGGTGATTTTTTTTAGGCAGGGGAAAACGCATTTGAATCCCAATATGGGGAGAACGCTCCACGACGGCGTATATCTCTTTCCAACCGACTGAAACTTGTGCTTAAGCACCTGTAAGCCTGAACCGTACCGGAGTTATTTAGAATCATTTATCGCTAAATTATCCTATTGATTGTTTTGGCCATCATTTCATTGGTTCGGGCTAACGCGTGCTAAAGCACTTCAGACAGTCATTCGGTTTCCAAGAGAAACACGCCGTCGCTTCGCTGTGCCGAAATCGGATGCGCTTATTCTGGTCCTCAAAGGAAGGTTACTTGACAGCGCAACGCGCGAATTGTATTCCTTTATTATAGTACCTGAATCTTGCACAAATTGGAGGCTTCATATGCCCCGACAACGGGATTTCCGCTTTGCTCCAACAAGGCACTTAAAAGCGAAGACATAGTCCGGCTATTGCGAGTCCTTAATAACGAAGCAGATGAAAGCCTCCGACTCGCCCTTTGGGGTGAAAATTGATGAGAAAAAAATATTATCCGATTTGCCATTTGGGTAAAATGTATGATGCTATGATGGTGTTTAAACCCGTCTCAATTAAGTATTATAAAGATTCTCATCGATTTTCATGCAAGATTCAGGTAATAGGCCAAGCAAAGAGAATAACGGAATGCCCATGAAGAAAATTTTCAATCCCTTTTTAATGATTGTTATGGCGCTTTCTCCGGCATGTTTTACCGCAGTTGGTGCAGCAAATGCCAAGGACATCCGTAAACCGGTATATGCCGGTAGTTTTTATCCTGATACACCTGAAGAGTTAACGGCCATCATCAAACAGCTCGTCAACCAGGTGAAACCGATTCATGTGAATCGACCGCCACATTCGTCCCTAAAGGCACTCATCATACCCCATGCCGGTTATCGCTATTCCGGATGGACGGCGGCACATATATCATTGGTATTAAAAGAAAATCAATTCAAAAAAGTCATTGTGACGGGGCCGGATCATCGCATCGGCTTTCAGGGTGGCGCCATCAGTGATGTATCTGCCTATGAAACCCCTCTTGGACGGATCCCAACCAATAAAGGCGCGGTCCGGCTTTGCCAAAATAAATATCTGTTTCGGGCAATTCCAGCTTCCGACCGGCTCGAGCACTCTGTGGAAGTGATTCTTCCTTATCTCCAGTATTTTCTAAAAAAATTTGAAATTGTTCCTGTTGTGCTTGGTCAGGGCCGGGATTTGGCTGAAAAGGTGACAGCTGCTTTTGATCCTTTGCTGGATCAAACCACCCTTTTAGTGGCCAGCTCCGACCTGTCCCATTATTTACCTTACCAAAAGGCTGTTGCCAAAGATCGAGAAACCATAGAGATGATATTAAATCTTAAAGCCAATGAATTGATAAAACGTGAAAATGCAGCTTGCGGAAAGACACCGATTCTGGTTGTCATAAACATGGCCCGTCGACACAACTGGCATCCGGTTCTTCTTCATTATTCGAACAGCGGGGATACTGCCGGTGATCGATCGAGAGTTGTCGGCTATACAGCCATCGCATTTTATGGAGGTTTGTCTATGAAAAACCGTATGGAGTCTCCTCAATCATTGAATGAGGAACAGGGTCAAACACTAGTGAAACTGGCCCGGCAGACCATTGAAGAAAGGCTTGACAAACGTTCGATCAAAGTTGATCCGGAGTCTATGATGGACTCGGCCTTAAATCAAAAAAGGGGCACCTTTGTGACATTGACCATTAACAAACAGTTGCGGGGTTGTATCGGTAACCTGGATTCCACGGACCCGATTGTGGACGGGATCGAACGAAATGCCATTAATGCCGCTTTCCGTGACCCCCGTTTTCCCCCTTTGAAAGCCGATGAACTTGATCGGGTGGATATCGAAGTGAGTATCCTTACCGAACCCCAACCCCTGGAATACCGTGACAGTAAAGATTTGCTTGCCAAGTTGCGTGTCAATGTGGATGGGGTTATTCTTCGAAAAGGATCGGCCAGCGCCACTTTTTTGCCACAAGTATGGGAGCAGCTTCCACAGCCTGAAAAGTTTCTTTCCCATCTTTGCTCGAAGGCCGGTCTTCCTGCAGATGCATGGAAAAAGGGAAATCTTGATATTTTGACCTACCAGGTTCAATACTTTGAAGAGGAGAAATGAACGTGCAATAACACGGGTGGTCATCGCTACGGGTATTTCATCCGTTGTGACCCAACTGTTGATCATTCGTGAATTTTTAGCCCAATTCCAGGGGAATGAGTTTATCATCGCCCTGATTCTCTTCAACTGGCTGGTTCTGGGTGGAATCGGCACGATTCTGGCCCGCTGGGTCACCCGGGACTTGCGGGCGGCCACCGTAAACCGTCTGGGATGGCTTTCACTGATTCTTGCAGGAATGCCTGCCGTGCAAATTCTGGCCATTCGGTTTCTTCGAGATGTCTTCTTCATTCACGGAAGTTCCGTTGGATTTTATCCGACGTTAAGTTATTCTTTTTTGATCATTGCCCCCTATTGCTTAATGATCGGTTTTGTTCTTCCCTACAGTCTTTTCGTCATTCGGGCAGAGAAGCCGGATTATCCCGGCGCACGTATCTACATCATTGATAACTTGGGAGATGTGTCCGGCGGCGCCCTGTTTTCTTTTGCCCTTGTTTTTCTGGTTACGCCTTTAAAGGCAGTATTTTTAGCAAATTTACCGTTACTTGTAACAGCATTCCTGCTGTTATCTCGCAACTTTTCCAGGTCTCGAATTGCTATTTGGCTGGGGACAGGAATGACGTTTATCATTCTGATTGCCGTTATATTTCTGGAACCGGCATCACTGCTTCAGCCTTCAGGCAGACTGGTGTATTACAAGGAATCCCGGTATGGTCGAATTGAAGTCCAGAAGGATCAGGAGCAGTTTACCCTGTTTGTAGGGGGCGTCCCGATGTTCGGAACCCAGAATTTAAGCATGGCCGAAGAAACCATTCATTATCCTCTGTCCCAATTGCCCAGGGTACAGAATATTCTTTTGATTTCTGCTGAAGGCGGTATGATGACCGAGCTTGAAAAATATCGTCCGGCTTCCATCGATTATGTCGAACTGGATCCAAAGGTGGCTGAAGTTGAATTCAGGTTCAAAATGATAAAAAAAATCCCCGGCCTGAAGGTTATACATCAAGACGGGCGAGCCTATCTGGCCGATTCGAACAAGATCTATGATGCGATCATCGTCAACTTAAGTGAGCCGGATACATACCAAATCAATAGATTCTTTACAGACAGATTTTTCGACCTTGCAAGACGTCATCTGGCCCCACATGGGGTGTTGAGTTTTGCCATGAAAGGCTTTGAAAATTATTTGGCCGAACCCCAGCGTCAAAAGCTTTCTTCACTTTATAATACGGTGAACGACTATTTTAGACATGTGCTGCTGCTGCCGGGGCAAAAAATATTTTTCCTTTGCAGTTCCCAGCCGCTCAATACCGATATACCGGCGCTTCTGGCTCGAAAAAATATCCCCACTCGTTATATCAAAGGGTATTATTACGGCAATCTGACCCATGAACGAATCGAGCGCTTAAATGCCCTCATAGATCCGTTGACGCCTAAAAATCGTGATGATTATCCCCAGTTGATGCGCCTGATGTTTCAGCAATGGTTCGCCAAGTTTTCCACTTCTCCAACCGCTTTCATTGCTATCTTGGCCGTGGTGTGCATGGTTTACCTTATTCGTATCAGTGCTGAAGAGTTTGTTCTATTTTCCACCGGCTTTACCGTCATGGGGAGTGAACTGTTGGTAATATTTGCCTTTCAAATTTTTTTCGGTTATATTTATTTTCAAATCGGTATCATCGTCACCGTTTTTCTAGCCGGCCTTTTACCCGGCGCCTGGTTCGGCCAGAGGTTTCGTTACAGGAGCAAGCAGACTCTGGCGCTTGCCGATGGACTGCTGATTCTCCTGATGGGTGTGCTGATTGTGGCTTTGAGGCAGGGAAGCTATCGTTTGCCGGTGAGTTTTTTCCTTTTTTACGGTTTTGTGGTGTCGCTGATCTGTGGCTTCCAGTTTCCGGTGGCGCTTTATTTGCGAGGCGGAGACGCTCCGGCAGTGACCCAGACCTTTTCCGCTGATTTAATCGGAGCGGCTTTCGGTACATTGATTACCAGTGTTGTTTTGATTCCCTATTTTGGAATCATTTGGGCGGCAGCCGGCCTGATCGGGCTTAAGATGTTGAGTTTAGTAATTATCTTCGGGCACCATGAAAAAAATTAACCGACGTCGTTTTCTTTATTGTGGTGCCGGACTCGTCTGTAGCGCTATGTCTGCCAGCACTTTCTGGCCTTTTTCAGAAGAGACAGCGATGGCATCGGGTCCGGCAGATATCCGTGGCCATGTGTTCAAAGGGGATTCGCCCGAGACACTGTGGAAATGGTCCCACGAAGGATTTCTCTATACAAAGCTGGACAATAAACTGGTCATGTGCGGTATTTGTCCTCACCGGTGCCTTCTATCACCGGGTGACCGCAGTGTTTGTCGTTCCAAGGTCAATATGGACGGCATCCTTTACAGTTTGACCTATGGTAATCCATGCAGTGTGAATGTGGATCCCATTGAAAAAAAACCGCTCTTTCATTTCAAACCTCGCTCGAAAGCCTTTTCCATTGCCACCACGGGCTGCAACCTTCGCTGTTTGAACTGCCAAAACTGGGAAATTTCTCAGGCCAAACCTCACGAAGTGCGCCATTACGAGCTTTTTCCGGCAGATGTCGTCAAAACCGCACAGCGCAACGGATGTCTGTCCATTGCGTATACGTATTCCGAGGCGGTCACATTTTTTGAATACATGATCGACACCGCGCGTCTGGCCAGAGAGAACAAGATATCCAATTTGTGGATTTCGAACGGTTATATCAACCGAAAACCGCTGCTGGAGTTATGTAAGGTTCTGGATGCGGCCAACGTCAACCTCAAGTCTTACAGCGACGCCATCTATCGGAAACTGAACGGCGGACGTCTTCAGCCGGTGCTGGATACGTTTAAAACACTGCATGAACAGAGCGTCCATTTTGAGATAACCAACCTGGTGGTTCCCGGGTATGTGGATGATGACGAGATGGTCAAAGAGATGTGCCAATGGATTTTGACACATCTGGGGCCGGATTATCCGTTTCATTTTTTACGATTTTTTCCCAAATACAAACTCGACCGTTTGCCTTCGACGCCACTTTCAACCCTGATTCGGTTCCGAAAACTGGCAATGGCCGAAGGAATCCATTATGTCTATGTGGGCAACGCCGCCTATCCGGAGGGGAATAACACCTATTGCCACAACTGCAAAAAGCTCTTGATTGAACGAGCCGGTTATTTTGTGCCCACCTATAACCTGAACGGTAATACATGCAAATATTGCGAGACGGTGATCCCCGGACGCTGGGTATGATGGGTTACCAGAGAATTAAAAACTTCTTGTCATCTCTCAACTCACCTCTTAACTTCTCCATGTGCCTCAGTGCCGCAACTTCTCTTTCCAAATCCGCCGGTTTTATTTGAAGTCTATCGGCGATGTCCGCCGGCGTGGCACCACCGGTTTCTTTTAATATGAGCAATATTTGTTGCTGGATCTCATTGAGTTCCAGGGCACCGCCTTTGGATTTTGCAAAGGACTGGGCACTGTGTACCGCCCATGGGTCGCACGTTTTGGCCGGTGACAGGGCATCCATATAGCAGTCTTCGCATAAAACCTGTCCATGATGCGCTCTTTCTTCTCCGGTGTTTATGTCCTCCGAACAGCGGTTACATTTCATTTTATCACCTCCGCATTTTATTTTGCCCTGAAAAACCTGGTCCTTCCCCGCATGGCGGGATCTTCGATGGGCCTTGCCTGTCCCGCATTGCGGGAGTCAGAGTTCTTCGGCTCTGCCAAAAGAATTGCTGCAAGAGTTCGAAGTGAACTAAAGTTTAAAGTGAGCTAAAGTTAAGGAATTCTATAAATTATATAAAATCAGCGGAGCGAAGCGACTCCATAACTTTAGGCACTTTAGATCACTTTAGGCACTTTTAACTTGTCTGGCTTTCAGGGAAACAGCCCCTTTTAGGGGTAAACCAAAGCCTGGTCCTTTGGGTCAGGATTCTTTACTTCCTAAACTGAGTGTTTTAAATTATAGAAAAGACGGTTGTGTGTCAATTCAGACCCTATCCTTTTTGGTCATCATGCAACACTTTACAACCATAAAGTGTTGTGTAATAATTCCAAACCGTTTTTCTTTCTTATTATAGGAGCAATCTTCAAATGAATGGTTTTTACGGCAGATATTTGAAAATCGATCTAACCGATGAAAAATTTGATCTCGTGCCTTTAAATGACGAGATCCTTTTGACATATCTTGGCGGGAAAGGTCTGGCTTCTTACCTCCTTTATTCGATAAATCCCCCGGGCGTCGATCCGCTGTCGCCGGACAATTGCCTTATTTTTGCCACCGGACCGATTACCAACAGCAGGATATGGGGCTCAAGCCGGTATGGTGTATTTACAAAGTCACCCCAAACCGGTTTTTATTCGGAATCATATGCCGGCGGAAAAGTCCCGGAAGCCATCGATTCTTCGGGGTTTGACGCCATTGTTGTTACGGGCAAAAGCAAACGTCCGACGGTGGTTCTCGTACAACCTGATGGTGCCGAGTTCTTTGATGCTTCAAATGTTTGGGGGATGGATACCTATAAAACCGAAGATACCGTGAATCGGAGATACGGTACTGCCGTTACGGGATCAGAAAAATCGGGTGCTGTTGTCATTGGCCCGGCCGGAGAAAATCGTGTTCGATTTGCGGTGATCGAAAACGATTACTGGCGATCGGCGGGAAGAACCGGCGTTGGAACGGTCATGGGATCGAAACACCTTAAGGCCGTCGTATTTAAGGGCGATAAAAGGCGCGCGCTTTTCGATGCCAAAGGGGTAAAGCGCTTTTCAAAGGAAGTCGCTGAAGAATCAAAGAATAATCCGGTGGTTCAGGCATACAGAAACACGGGGACGCCGATGATGGTAAAAAAGATCAATCAAGCAAAGGCATTTCCGACCAAATACTGGTCTAAAGGGTTTTTCGATCAATGGGAAAAGATCAGCGCCGAGGCCTTGCACAGACAATGTCGTGTTCAGGCACGGGCCTGTGCAAAGTGCTTTATTGCATGCGGCAGAATGACCACGGTGTTAAACGGCCGTCATGCCGGTCTGAGGATCGAAGGGCCGGAGTACGAGACCATATTTGCCTTTGGCGGGCTTTGTATGATCGACAGTATCGAGGAGATCGCGTATTTAAACGACGTTTGTGACCGTCTCGGTATGGACACCATATCTGCCGGGAATCTTTGCGGCTTAACCATTGAGGCCGTCAGAAGGAAAAAGATCGATGTTAAGATCGATTACGGCGATGTAGATGCCATTGCCGATTTGCTTAAAAAAATTTCAGACAGGCAGGGCATCGGAGACATCCTGGCCCGGGGAATTAAACATGCGGCAAACGTCTGGGGAATGGAAGATACGGCGGTGCATGTGAAAGGTCTTGAACCGCCGGGTTATGATCCCAGGGTTCTTAAAGGCAGCGGGTTGGCATTTGCCGTCTCAGACCGAGGCGCATGTCATTTAAGGGCGACGTTTCACAACCCCGAATTGAAAGGAATGATCAGTCCGGAAGTTACAAAAGGGAAAGCCGAGCTTTTGATCGATTTTGAAGATCGACTGACGCTGATGGACGCTTTTATTTTATGCCGATTTTATAGAGACATCTATCCATGGGACCGGTTGAGCCGGATAATTGAAATGACCTCCGGCTTAAAAGCAGATAAAGCGGCGTTGCAAAAGATCGCTTCCGAGATATCCACACTGACGCGCTGTTTTAACATTCAAGAAGGGCTCAAACCTGAAGACGATAATCTTCCCAAACGCTTTTACAAAGAAATCCTTAAAACAGGACACGTTGTTAAAGAAACAGATTTGGCGGTAATGCTGAAAGATTATTACACCCTTCGCGGTTGGAATGAAAACGGAGTCCCCAAAGTAAAACCGGCTATTTCATAAAATCGTGCAAGATCCAGGTTACACGATTTTATTGATGTTTGGGAGAATTAAATGGACTATATGGCTTTCACCGTCACCAAACCCATGTACCAACAACTCTGCGCACTTGACGAAACCAGTTTTCTTGAAAAGCCATTCTGGCAGGATTTAAAGAAAGCGAGAAGGAAATCATAGACATAAAAAACTGAAGGTCAATTTTTTTCCGAGTTACATTCGAAGTCACAAATACTACTAATGTAATTATACATTTCAATTCAGACACGAAGTCTTGACCGGAAAACCGAATAGATGGGGAAGGGATAAATACAATATGTTGTTGCTCAGAGCACACTTCGATATCTTTTTAAGGTTATTCTCCTTCTTAGATTTCTTGATTGTATCACAACCCATTGACATCACTTAAAATATCATATCTATGATGAAATTTGGGAACAGGAGATATCTGAATGATTGAGCATTCAGTTGGAATCTATATCGGATTATTGTTGCTGTCGTGCGTGATAGCGATTGCCAGTAAAATGGTGACGCGATTACCTTATACAATCTTTTTGACTCTGGTGGGGTTGGGGATCGGTTTGCTGGGAATCGGACCGGAAATTGAGGAGACCGGGTTTAGCCATGATCTGATATTTTTCGTTTTTTTGCCACCGTTGCTTTTTCAAGGAGCGTTTCACATGAATCTAAACTCCCTGTTGAAGCAGTTCTGGCCGGTCGTTTGTTTTGCGGTGCCGGGTGTAATCGTATCGACCCTTCTGGTGGGAGGAATGGTTGGCTGGTTGGGTGGTATCAGTTCAATGATGGTGGCGATACTTTTTGGCGCCTTGATTTCACCAACAGATCCTGTGAGTGTGTTGGCGTTGTTTAAGGAGGTGGGCGCACCGGAAGAACTAAAGATACTGGTAGAAGGAGAGTCGCTCTTTAATGATGCAACCGGGGTAGTGTTATTCACTATCCTGCTGAAAACCGTGTTGGGCGGGCAGGAATTTGGATTTGGCCAGGCAGTATATGAATTTGTAAAGGTTTCCATAGGGGGGCTTTTGCTGGGAATAGTGCTTGGCTGGATCGTTTATAAGATCATGCGCCATCTGGAGGATCATCTACTGGAAAATGCTCTTTGTCTTGTTTTGGCTTACGGGTCATTCTGGCTAGCGGAAGTAATGCACCTTTCGGGGGTAATTACAACCGTGATGGCCGGACTGATGATAGGCAATTATGGTCGGCAACTTTCGATGAGTGAAAAGACCACCAAAACAGTCGAAATATTTTTTGAATCGATAGATTTCCTAATCAATTCACTTCTGTTTATCTTGATTGGCCTGGAGTTACGCACAGCGCAGGTAGGTAATATGTGGATGACGGTGTTTGTTGCCATTGCGGCTATGATGATCGGGCGTGCGGCAGTTTCTTATAGTTTCTACTGGTTGCTAAATCAGGTGGGCACCAAGCGACCGAAGAGATGGAAGCATATTCTATTCTGGGGCGGTTTGAGAGGTTCGATACCGATTGCACTGCTGCTTCAACTACCTAATGAAGGTGTGCTTGAAACATGGCGCTCGGTGTTGTTGGTGGCAGGATTTGGTTGTGTATTCTTTTCGCTGGTTGTTCAAGGGATCACCTTGGGACCGCTTATGCGTAAGCTCGGTATTGGAGGCGCGGAAGAAGCGTTGCAAGAGTTTGAAGTGAACTAAAGTTTAAAGTGAGCTAAAGTTAAGGAATTCTGTCAATTATATAAAATCAGCGGCTTCCGGCTCGTAGAGCCTACAGCTCGGAGAGAGCGAAGCGACTCCATAACTTTAGGCACTTCTAACTTGTCGGCTTGCAGGAGATCGGCCCCTTTCAGGGGCAAACCAAAGCCTATTCCTATGAGCCAGGATTCTTTACTTAACAAACATCACCGGAACGAAACGTTTCATATTTGTAACTGTAACTTATCGATAAAAACACCTCCTTTACCGGTGGTTTCAATACCCTGAAAATAAGGTTGCCGGCGAAAAATCAAGGTTTCGATAACCACAGGCCGTTTATCCAATTCTGTATCCAATAATATCCAACTGCCCTTGACAAAAATTCTGTAATGCTTATAAATGAATATAAAAACGGATATTTAAAGAGGGTTGTAATTTGATTAGAACCTATCTCAAAAATCTTGAACCCTTGACTCCTCGAATCCTTCGCATTCATATGATGAGTTTATAACAAAAAGATGGGTGCGAAAAATGTGTATTTTTTTTCGATGTTATCATTACGCGGAGAACTGAAAGCAATGTCCATCCTTGAAGCAATAGCGCTGAACAAGACCTACACGGTGGATCATCAAGATATCATGGTGCTGAATGACATCTCGCTCACGGTGGAGCCGGGTGAATTTGTGGTCATCACCGGCAGCAGCGGCAGTGGAAAAACCACTTTGCTGACGCTTCTCTCCGGGCTGGACAAACCCACTTCGGGCCGGGTCTTTATCGATCAGCAGGACATTACCGGCGCATCGGAAGATGACCTGGCACCGCTTCGCAACCGGATGATTGGATTTGTTTTTCAATC